>Ga0116149_1000090_pt1 | contig 113311 bp, 90 predicted proteins | sample AD_UKC057_MetaG_FD_89787 | JGI IMG/M metagenome (GOLD analysis project Ga0116149, IMG submission 89787) | Active sludge microbial communities of municipal wastewater-treating anaerobic digesters from USA - AD_UKC057_MetaG | ecosystem: Engineered > Bioreactor > Anaerobic > Digestate | place: USA...
CAAGCCGCGGCTGCTGGGCGGCACGGTTGAAGAGGCTGCATTCAACCTGCTCCACCGCGTGCAGCAATCGACCATCCACGCCCGCGCCCAGGTCATCCCGATCATGCGGGCCCTGTACGCCAAGGACGACGCCGCCTCCAACGCCGCCCAGCAGAAGGCGGGGCACGTGGACGCCGAGGTCGTAGCCGACGCCGTCTACACCGTGCTCTGCCTGGGCCAGTCGCGGTTCGAGCCACCGGCGATTGAGCCGCTGACGCGGGTAGACCTGTCGCAGCGCATCACGCTGGAGACGCCGACACTGGCTTGGCCGCAGTCCGCGTTCTTCAGCAAGCCGTACTGGGGCCACCCGACCCGCGGCGTGAGTATGCGTGGAGGCAAACAGGCCGTAGCCATCCGCGTGAAGGCGGCCGATGACGCCCTTGGCGACAAGCCGATAGAAGACGCGGTCGCGGTGGGGACCAAGACCACCCTCACGTACCTCGTGCCGCCCGGTGTCTACGACCGCCTGGAAGTCTGGGCGGCCTTGCACGCCGAGCTTGGCGCGGGCGGCAACGTCATCTTTGAGATCAAGGGCGCCGACGGCAAGACGCTTGCCAAGGTGCAGGTCCAGGGCGACCAGCCGGCCCAGCGCATGACGGCCCCGCTGGCGGGCCAGTCGACGGTGCAACTCATCACGACGACCGGCTCGGCCGACAGTACCCACAACTACGCCGTCTGGGCCCGTCCGCAACTGGTCAAGGCCGAGAAGTGAGAAGACGCTCGCTTACTTACCCCCGGGCGGGGCGGCCATGAGGCCCTCGATGATGTCGGCCAGCTCCTTCTTGTCGATCTTCACCCGGGCGCGGATGTGCTTGGGGTTGTCGACCTTGGCATCCCAGAAGACCTTGCCGTCCTTCGTAGGTTCTTGCCGGCCGTGGCGATCGAACGTGAAGTACTGGGGTCGGACGGCCGCGAGCACGGCAATCTGGTCCCAGCTCGATCGCCCGGTCTGGAGGCACTTGCCCCCGCCCCAGTAGCGGTAGCATTCTCGAACGGGGTTGTTGGGCGACGTCTTGGGCAAGAGTCGGTTGCCGGTGATCACGTCCGCCCCGTCGGGGCTGAAGATCGCCTCGGTCGGCCAGTTCGCCAGCAGTTCGCCCAGGTAGCGGTCCATCCCGTTGCGGGTGAAGTTCCAGTCAGAGGCGGGCGTGTCGGCCGAACCGCCCATGGCCACCCAGCGGGCGACCTTGGCACGGACCAGTTCGGCGCCTTCCTTGTCTCGCATCAGGTGGACCAGGCCGTGAGGATGGCCCACGGAGAGGATCGTCACGCTGGATGCCGGCCGGCCGCGTAGCAGTGCCTTGTACGTCGCGACCATTTCCGGGGCATCGTCGATGATGTCGTGTCCAAAGGTCTTGGTGTTCTTTGCGACTCGCGAGCTGTAGGAGTCGCCCGGGTCGCCGACATCGTCCTTCTTGTACTGGCCCAGGGGCAGGTGGCCGCGCCCGTACCAGGTATTGATGGCGTCGCAGGCGCCGGCGCCGAAGCGGTTTCGCCCGCTGCTGAAGATCACGCCCAGAAGGTCCACCTCGCCGCGGTCGGTCAGCGCGTGCAGCACGGCCAACGCCCCCGCGTCGTCGCAGTCGGAGCCGATGTCGGTGTCGAAGATGATCGAGACCGGCTTGTTCGCCTCCGCGGCGGATGCTCCGACGGCGGTCAGGAGCGCGAGGATCGCTGCGGCAAACCAACACTTCATTGTCTGGCCTCCTGCTTGTTGCCGGCGGCGTGCAGGATGATGTTGCGGACGATCTCGTAGGCCGACTCGGGCGCGTAGCCGTCGACCGTGGACGAAGGGTATCCGACCAGGCCGGCGGTGAGGTCTTCGCGGCTGAAGAAGACGGCCGGACGGTCGTTCACGATGATCGAGCGGAGGAGGGGTTCGCGGACGTTGCCCAGCCGCTTGCGGGCGCGATGGGTATAGGCCACGTTCTCGATGGCGTAGCCGTCGAGTTTCAAGGGAGGAGCGGACCGGGCGTGAAGGCGGAGGGATCGCGGCCCGAACATCTCCAGGAGTATCGCCTCGGCCGACGCCGCGAATTCGGCGTCGCCGCCGGCGGCGTCGATCAGCAGCGTTCCACCGGCATTCACAAAAGCCGTGAGGGCTTCGCGGTCCGGCGGAGAGAGCTTGAGGGGGCCAATCCCCGTCAGGGCGGCCAAGGCGGCCCGGCTGGACTCCAGCTTATCGATGGCGACCGGCCCGGCTACGTCGAGTGGGCGTCCGGTCTGGCTGGCGAAGAGGGCGGCCAGTCGCTCGTATGCCAGTGGCTCGGGGTCGTGCGCCCCAGCGTGGGCCAGTCGGACCAAACGGATGGGGGCCCCGGATGGAGGAGGAGCGGGTTGCGGCCAATGGGACGCCCCGCGCGGTCGCAGGGAGCCGATCGTGCCCGACACGCACACGGCCAGATTGGCCGCCGCTTCAAACGCGTAGCGTTGAACGGCCGTGCGATAGCTCTGCCAGGCCAGGGCCAGATCCACGTCCGTGTGATACGCCAGGACCCGCACGCGGTTGGAGACGATCTGAAAGGCGGGTCGCCCGGACAACTTGAAGTATGCGGAGTAGATCGGGTGGTCCGCCGGGGCGGGGGTGAGTTCGTACTGCGGAAAGAGCCTGCGGTAGACGTCGCGCATGGCCTTCGAGAACGCCAGGCCGCCGCACTCGGTGACGCTGAGCAGCGTGCCGCCCTGGAGGACGTATTGGCGGAGCTTGTCGAGGTCGGCGTCGCTGAAGGTCGGCGCTCGCGAGGCGGAAATGTACAGGATGGGAGCGTCGTGCCAGTCGCCGGGCGGCATCTGGAGATTCACCACCTGCCAATGCACCGGCCGCTCAAACGTGGCGCTGGCCCAGCGGGTAAGCGAGGCCAGGTCGCGCGGGCGATTGTTCCAGTCCCCCTCGAACGCCAGCTTGTTCATCAGCACGGCCTGACGCCCCCGAACCAGGAACAGCAGAGAGAAGCACGTGTTCACCAGCGGGTCGCGGAACTGCCCGGTTTCCTCGAACGCGCCGGAAGGCTTGTACAGCTTGGCCAGGACCAGTTCCGCTCCCTCCCGATACCAATCGGTCGTGCCGAAGTACTTGTAGCCGGACGCCAGGGCGGCCCGTTCGATGGCGTAGAGCGAGTAGCTGATCGTTCGCTCGGCCCGCTTGCCGCTCAGCACCGCGCCGAGGTTCTTCTCCATCCATTCCAGCCCCGCGGTGATGGGGCGGCTGAGCGTCTCGCCGGAGCAGCGGAGGAACTTCTCGGCGTTGAGCAGATCGTTGCAGACCAGCAACGTGACCACCCCGCCGGCGGTCATCGAAGCCGACGATTGGCTGCGAGAGGAGAACGCCTTGCGGCTGGCGACGGGCCCGTGCTGGTAGGTCCATCCGCCGTCCTTCAATTGCATGCCCTCCCAGTGTCGCTGGAGAAGCAGCCAGTAGTTGCGGGGGATCTCCAGGTTGGCCATCGCGCCGACCCAACCGCCCAGGGCGCCGAGATGATCGTTGGAGGTGCTGCCGGTGTCTTTGCCGATCTCGTAGTCGTATGCCCCGCCGCGCGTGCCTCGCACCAGCATTTCGACGTCGTTCTTGAGGAGCCGCATGTACTGGCCGGGGGCCTGGCGCTCGGCGGCGGCATAGGCCGACGCCCGACACGCGAGCGTGTAGGTCCGCAGTTCCCGCTGGTCTTTCAGCCAGTCCAGGGCCTTGGTGACCTTGGGGTTCTGAACGCTGACTCCGCTCTCCAGGAGCGTGTAGACCACCAGGGCCGTGGGCCCGACTCGGTTCCCCTTGAGCATACCCGAGTCGACCGCCCAGGCGGGCATCCACGTTCCGTCGCTCTTCTGGCGGGAAAGCAGGTAGGCCACACCTTTGTCAATGGCCCCACCGACGCGCTGGTCGAGCGGCGGCGGGGGGGCGGGCGGCTTGGCCGGCGACGACGGTTTGGCGCCCCCGGCAGCGGCGAGGTCTCCGGGCAGCTTCTCGTAGAGTTCCACCTCGAACAGGCGGGTGATGTTGCCGTGGCTGCGCGTGACCAGCAGGCGGAGGCGAGCCGTGGTAACGGGCGCGAACTCCACCCGTAGATCCGGGGTCTTATTGGCGGTGGCCTGGGCGCCGGGGATGTCCTGCCATTGCTCCCCTTTGGGCGTCTGGAGCACCAGGTCGTCCAGGGGCTGGCTGAGTTTATTCCCCCCGGCGATGCCGCTGACGACCCGCGCGGCGCCGATAGTCACCGGCTGGGCCCACTCGAAGACCACCCAGTTGGGCGCCTTGGCGTCGCTGACCCAGCGGCCCGTGTTCGACAGTTCGATGCGCCCGTCGTGCAGATTGGCGACAGGGTATTTGGCCGGGTCGAGCGAACCGGAAACAGAAACCTTGGCCGCGAGGGCGTGGTTCTTCGCGTCGGCCCGTGCGGTGGCGGATGCCGCGCCCAGGGCCAGGCAGCAGCAGATCCAGGCCGCCAATGGTCCTCCGCTGCGGCGCCGCTGGTCGACCGACAGGCAGAGTGAACGCGCGGTGTTCATTCTGAGACCATAACGGATGGGCGGATGGGGTTCAACCCGCTGGTGGATATCCGCGTTCACGCCACGGAGGCTATTTGATCGGTGAGTAATCGGTCGGCTTGAGGAAGACGGACTCGACCTTCTCCACCAGCTTGCCGTTGACTTCGGAGTCGGCCTTGGCCTTGATCCAGGCGGGGTCGCTTCGGAAGGCCTCGAATGCCTTGTCGCGGGCCTCCTTGTTGGCGAAGGCGAGTATGTAGACCAGCGTGTTCTGGGCCTTTGGGCCTTCGGCGGGGACCCAGAAGCCGACGATCTGCATGCCATGCTTGGCGAAGAGCTTGTTGGTGTGGTCGCGGAAGCGGGCGTGCAGGGCGTCCAGCTTGCCCTCGGCGGCGGTGTAGGTCCGCATCTCGAAGAGGCGGTCCTTGGTCTCGGCCTTGTCCTGGGCGGTGGCGTACAGGGCGAAGCAGAAGGCAACGAGAGCGACGACAATCAGTGTTCGTTTCATGTGCTGTCTCCTGTGACCGTTGGGTCGGAATGGGGGGCGTTGAGTCAGAGCTTTCCGCTGGCGCGGGCATGACGGAACGTGCCGTGGAGATAGTCCAGCAGGCTCCAGGCCGTGACGGTGATGAGGATGACTTCGCAGGAACGGCGAACGATGACGGACGCCGTCAGGGCCGGGTCGAGGGCCCAGGCGGCGCCGAGCACCAGGAAGATTCCGGCCCCCTGCACTACGGCTTTGACCTTTCCGCTCAGGCGCGCGGACGTCTTGCCGCCGGTCATGGCGTTGATGATCCGGGTGTAGGCGACAATGATGTCACGCCCGGCCATCACGAGCGGGACGGCGATGGACAGGCAGCCGGTCAAAGCGAGGCTGAAGTAGATGGCCAGGCGGCTGAGCGAGTCGGAGAGGGGGTCGAACACGCCTCCGATGACGCTGGCCGTGCCCGTGCGCCGGGCGACAATTCCGTCCAGGGCGTCGGTGGCTTCCTCCGCCAGGGCCAGTCCCGCCAGCATCAACGCGCTGGCCAGGCCCAATCGGCCCTGGTGGATCGTCGCGGCGGCGCCGGCGGCAAAACCGCCCGCCAGGACCATTCTCGATGCCGTCAAAAGATGAGCGATCACAGGCTACTCTCTAGCGAAACTGCAGCCCCAGCCGGGGCCGCCCGCAGGGCGGCATCTGATAGCATGACACGGCGGGGGACCTGGACAAACCAAGCATGATCTTACCGTGGAGCCTTCGAAGTCTCAACTCCCCTGCTCCGCGCGGGAGGACGACGCACCTGTCTGTCGGTCGACCGCCCAGTCGGCCGCACGCGCCTCGGCGTCCGTCCGCAGTCCTTCCGCGGCTGTACGGTAGAAGCGGAATACGACCTCGTCGGACGTGTACATGTACTGGCCGTCCCAGGCCAGGTCTTCCACCCCGCGGTCGGGAGCGTCGTACTGCACCACCGTCGACGCCCGGGCGCATCGCGTCCGGGCCAGACGATCAACGTCCATCTGGTTGATGACGTTCACGCCGCGCTTGTTCTCGGACTCGTAAAGGTGCCTCCCGTCCCAGACCAGACCTTGGGAGAACCCTTCGTTGGTGTACGCGAAAACTACCGCGCCGGCCATGGTTCCGTTAGCCACAGCCTGGCGATGGCGGACAAGATACGTCTTCCTCGTCCGCATGAAGTCCGATATGGCCAGGACCTCTTCGCCTCCGTAGCGGAGCAGGGCGCAGGCGCTGGTTCCCTTGAGGCCCGTGGGGAACTTGCCCACCACCCTGGCCTCCCTGGCCCGCAAGGATTCCGCCAGGTCGATCTGATAGCAGCAATTGGAGATGTAATCAACCGCCCACAGGTGCTCGCCGTCCCAGGCCAGCCCGCTGGTGTGGACGGCTTCGGCGGGCATGTCGAACTCGGCCAGCGGCTCCATCTTCGGGGGCTGGTAGCAGTACACGCGTGAGCGGGTGTTCCTCCAACTGTTGGCGAAGATGATTCTGCCGTCGGCAAAGGTCATGCCCTGCGGGGTATAGCGTTTTTCGCCCAGCGGCGTGGGGCCAAGGTCTTGCCACGCCGGGAAGCGGCGCTTGGCGCGAGGCTGGCGCAGCAGCAGGTTGTGCATGCCGGACAGGACCAACGCAGCGAATGCCGCTACCGGCAGGGCTACAAGCAGTCCGATCAACCAAGTCATGGATGAACTCACACCAGAGAGATCGAAAGAACCTCTTTCAGGCCGAGTACTGGCTACTGCCAAACCTAGCGGCCTCTCAGGTGGATTGTAGTCCAATTCGACGCGCCGGACGCAATGAATTCACCGGCGAGCCAGCGGGCTACACGTAGCGTCGACCTGCTCGCCAAACGTGTCGGATCGGGAGCCGATGGATTCTCGCTGACACTCGAAAGTCGCGGTCTTGTGGGCGGCTGGCGACTGAGACAACTTGGGACAAAGACGTGGATCAGCCGAGGAGGGTGAGCCCCTTTCGCCAGAACCGGAGTGAAAAGGCAGGGGCGGGGAAAGCAGAACGGGTCGCTCCGCTGCCAACAGAGGCCCAGCCAAACTAGTAATGCTCCAAAGCAATGAGTCTCTGGCGAAGCCCTGGATGCCAGTAAGTCCTTCCGGTACCGCATGTGTAAAGGGCCAGAAAGCTCCTGAGGTTTTCTATCCAACCCTTAACCAGTCGCCATCTTCCGGATCCACTCGGGGTCGTTGTGGCTATGCCGATGCCGAGCGGGAACAGGGAAGACTCGTGTTGGATCGGGAGGACGTTCTCCAGAATGTGTAGGACGCGTCGAAGGGCTTCCTTGTCGCATTGAAAAAGGGTTATTGCCATTTGGTCCGCCACCAATTCATAGCCCAGGGAGTCTTGAACGCAGCAACTGAAAGTGTCTCCGGCGAAGGTCAAACGTCCAAGGAACTGGAGGCAGCTGAAGGTCCGAACATGATCCGCTTTACAGTGAGACAACTCATGCGCAAGTGCCGCCCTCATCTCGGGACTATTACCCCCAAATTCTCTGGCCATCCCGAGCGTAACTTCAATAATGGGAGCGTGCCGAAGTCCGGAAGGATACGTCTGTATTCCCAGGGTTAACTGAGGGGAGACCAGTACCGTTGGCGGACCCATGGCGGCGCATTGGGCCAATTCATTCACCACCAGCTGCAGATCAAGTCGTTCTGTGGCGGTGTCGGGAGCAGGGGAAAGCAAGCGATTACGCCTCCCTGATCGTTCACGCAGCAGAGACTTCAGTGAGCGCCACCAAAGCCACAGCAACCCGCCGCTAAGACAAACCCATAACACTCGTATCGTAAATGCGGAAGGTCCTTCAGGGTCACGCCCTCTTGCTGCAGAGAGGAGGATGACTGTCGCATCGACTCCCCAAGCAACTCCCCCTGGCCCTGGGCCAGCGTCGGGGACCAGTGCGCGCAAGAACAGAAAAGCCTGGCCCACCATGCCTGCCACTATGATTAACCCTACGAAGAACCATGAACCCGCAAAGACCCAACGAAAGGCTGATAAAAACCCTCTTCCCGAAGCAATAGCAATGCTCTGCGGGTCCTCTCGGTGGCGTTGAATTTCTGCAAGCCGAAGTACCACTCGCGAGCTATCAACAACAGCGTGTGCGGCCAAGCCAGCCCCCAAGAGCAGAAGGGCTACGGACACCCCGCAAGCCACCCAGCCCAACGACCCGAGCCCGCGTTGAACTCCGGGGAGTGCTTGGCGCATCTCCAGAGGAAGTCTCTCAAGAAGACGATAGTCGTGATGTGCGTGCAATGCCCGACGCAACACAGGAAGCTTCTCTCCAATAGACGTTCCCACAAGGATCCAGGGCAACTGCGAAGCGAGAAGAAGGAGAATTGCCAGAAGCGTCTGCAGGCCAGGGATCATTGCCATTCCACGATCACTGTATCCGCGCTTCTTCAGCATTCCGGGAATACAGGAAAGCAGTAGACATGCAGCGAGTAGAAGACCCAATAGGATGAGTGCCAGCCAGAGAGGCGGCCATCTGTTGTTTCCAACAACCAGTGCTGCAGTTCCACAGCTGAGGCAGTAGCAGAGATACCCGAACATCCACCATACGTATCTGCTTCGCCTAGCGAGGTCTTCCCTCAGATAGCAGCCTCTCCGTACAAAGTCTGCATAGAGGCTTTCGCGGAGATCATGCGTCCGTCGTCCCCCAATCGCGCCTAACCAGTAGACCGGCAAAAACAGCAGCCCCACGGCCAGAGTCGGCATCGCAGCCCAGAAAGGTCCTGAAACACCGAGCATACTTGACCGCAACCAAGCCCAGCCGGCCGCAGGCCAAAGCAGACAGGCCGAGAGAATCAAGCAGCAGTACCATCTTCGCATTCGCACATCGACAACAAGCGAAACTTCTTCGTGCTCCTGGCGGAAGACACACGTTGCCGCTTGCGGAAGTGCGTGCAGAACTAGTCGTCTCCAGTCGCTCGTTTGAACGAACCTCACGCTGCAGACGTCGGGTGAGGGCGCACTGGTCTCAATAGCCGCCAAGCCGTGCGACGCCATGAACGCTTCGACGACGCGCTTCGCCTCGGGGATCTCACCGCGAACCGAATAGGCTACTCCCCATTGGCCCATTGTCAACTCCGGGGATCACTCTCACCAGTCAATTCGCGAAGCAATAGGAGAAGATGATTGCATAGCGACAGGCGGAAACGCTCCTCCGGGATCGCTCGTAACTCTTGCCGGAGTTCTTCCAGTCTGGGAATAGCTTTGGTACGGATAACAGCGGAGACGACCCCCCTAGTCAACCAGATATACAGACCAATGAGTGTGAGTTGCGAGACCTCTTCGCCCGTCAACCCCAGGCCGTGTCCTGTGTTGCTGGACCGGCACGAGGCCCCAGGACTGAGCCGCAAATCGAATGCCCGCATCAAGGATGGGAACACTGTGTCAAACTCCGTCACGTCATCGGGATTCACTTCGAGCAGCGCCGCGCGGACTGCTTGTCGAACAGTCTCTGCCTCAGCGTTCATGTGCAGGTCTCCTACGGTTACAGAGCGGTTCAATGAGCCGACCCGTGAAAGCACCGGCTGGCGCATGTTTCGAAGCGGCGAGCGTTGCTTGGTGCTGTACAATTGAACCTGCAAGCTATTCTACCAAGGCATGGAGAATTGTCTATGTCAACTCCAGACTCAGACAGGTGGAGCTTGGGGGACCTTTCCCTGTAGTTTCAAATCAGCCGCTTGGCATAGACGGTCTTGTCGTCGCCCGGCGCGTAGAAGTCGGCAATTCGGGCGGCCTGGGTATAGCCGGTCTTCAGGTAGAAGTGACGCGTGGGGTCGTAGGATGGCTTGCCCGAGGTCTCGATGATGGACAGCCTCCCGCCACGCTCGGCGATCTGTCGCTCCGCCTCGGCCAGCAGGGCCGCGCCGATGCCCCGTCCCTGGCAGTCGGGCGCGACGGCGATCCAGTAGATGTCGTACGTGGCGATCGTGCACGGGGTGGGGCCGTAGCACACCCAGCCGACGGGGGCGGCGTCGGGGGAGTCGGCGTTGACGGCGGTGAGGGACTGGTAGTGGCCGGCGGGACCCTTGGCCAGGGCGTCATCGAGCACTTCGGCCGCGACGGGAATCTCGTCGTCGCGGAAGAAGCCGGTAGCCTGGACGAAGTCGAGGATCCTCTGGCGGTCGGCGGGCTCGGACCAGCGAATGAGGACATTGCCGCGGGCGCGGGCATTCGTAGTGCCGCCGTAAGGCGGTTCTTGGGATGCGCCGTCAGACGCCGGCGCGGGGGCTCTGCGAGCGCGAGCGGCTGCGTTGGCCGCCATGTGGACGATGAATTCGTCATACGCGAGCCCGCCGGCCTGGACGGCGGCTGCCAGCCCGGCGTCGGGCGAGATGTCGGGATTGGGATTGAGCTCCAGGATGGCCGGATCGAGTTTCTCGTCCAGGCGGAACTCGATGCGGATGTAGTCGCGACAGTCGAAGGCGTGCCAGGCCCTCAGCGCAAGCTCGCGGACGCGGGCGGCGGCCTGTTCGCCCAGGGGGGCGGGTATCACGCGCGGAGTGCGGCGGTACTCGTCGCTGTCGGGGAACCACTTCTCCGCATACCCGACGATCGGCGGGTAGCCGTCCGGCAGGGCGGTGAAGTCAATCTCCGCCAGGGGCATGACCTCGGCGCGTCCGTCACGCTCGATGACGGTCACGTTCAACTCACGTCGCCCGAAGAACTGTTCGATCAGCGCGGGTTGGCCGAACGTGTCATGGACTCGGCGCACGGCGGCGTCGAGTTCGACTGACGGGCACTCGGCCACGGAAGCGGCGTCGATGCCTTCGCTGGCGTCGCAGCGGAGGGGTTTGACGATGCAGCGCCCGGCGGGCAGGGCGGCGTCCACGGTTGACTGGCCGGGACACACGACCGCGGCGGGCGGAGTGGGCAGATGGGCCGCGGCGAGAACCGCCTTGCTCTGCCACTTGTCCAGGGCCAGCATCAGGCAGGGGCTGTCGCCCCCGGTGGGGCTCTTGTCGAAGGCCCGGCAGAGGGCAGGGACGAGATTGGCGTCGTCGTTGCAGTCCTGGAAGCCTTCCACGAGATTGAAGACGACGCCTTCGGACGCGCTGGCCAGGATGGCGGGCAGGTCGCGGATCGTCCGGGCCCCGACGGAGCGGCAAGGCACGCCGTGCGCTCGCAGGGCGTCCTCAACGGCCTGCACCTCGCCCAGCACGCCGGCCTCGCTCTCGGCGCCCACGCAGGCGGCCGGGCCGGGCTGGACCGGCGTTTCGCGGGGAAGGTTGTACAGGATCAGCACCGCCGGAAGCGGATGGTTGTCAGTCATGGTTAGTGCATCGCTGCGTTGAGGTCCACGCCGAGGATCTTCTTGCCCAGGGCCAGCAGTTCCGGTTCGGGCCCGACGAACTGGTACGTGCGGTGGACGTGCTCCATACACTGGCCCTTGGGGAGTTCGGCCGCCGGGCTGGACGTCTCCAACTCGTAGAATGTGGGCTCCTGCGGGGTGCGGTCGGCCTTGCCGTCGTTGTAGCTGTTGACCGCGTCACCGGCATACGGAGCGTCCTGGACCTCCCAGAGGCTGTTGACGTAGGGCAGGTCCCGGGCGTTGCCGGCAAGGGTGAACTGAACGATGATGAGGGCCTTGCGCTCCGCGTCGTAGCTGCCGAAGACGTCACGAGCGCGGGGGGGCGAGACGCCGATCTTGCTGCGGTAGTTGCCGTCGCAGGCGAAGGACACGTAGTTGTCGGCCACCCGGCCGCGGTGGGACGGCAGGGCGCCGAAGTAGTTCGTGGTGGCCCGGGGTCCGAGCTTGGTCTCATCTCCGGGAATGAACGGCACGACGACCCGCCCGTGGGCCAGGGCCTTGAACATGCCCAGGATCCATATCGACAACAATCCCCCCTGGCGGGTCCAGTCGTTGCCGCCCACGTTGGCCAGGACGTTCTTCGACTCGATCGCCACCATCTCCACTTCGCCCGCGAGGGAGATGTTCAAGTGGCGGCAGGCGGTCTTGATAGGCAGGATGGCAATGGTGCGTTTGACGGCGCAGTCGAAGGTCGTACCGCTGTAGTTGGCCACGCGGAACTGGTTGGCCATCGCCACCGACGAGGCGCCCTGGCTGGTGACCTCGAAGGAGCCGGTGTTGAGACCCTCGGGTACGCGCCAGCGGTCCAGTTCGAAAGGGGCCTTGTCGGGGAAGTACAGCCCGAACTGCCCGGCCTCCGGGCCCAGCCAGAAGCGGTCGATTCCGCCGTAGTTGTTCATCACGTCGCTGCCGCTGCCCGAGTCGATGAACGCGGTGTTGATCCACCCCGAGCCCCTGCCCTCGCTGCCGGTGGCGGTGGAGGTCATGACGCGCCCCTGGTATGCGGGCACGACCACCGCCCGGCCGCGGGCGGGACCGGTCAGTTCCACGACTTGGGCGTGCTGCTTGAGGTAGTCCACATCGTCGGCGTAGGTGCCCATCGGCTGGTCCTTTCTCGCGGATGCTCGCTCTGCCGCGCCTCGGCGGGAGCCGCCACACTAGCAGATGGCGCGGGCGATGGCAAGGCCAGGTTAAGCCGTTCGCCCCCACGGCGACGTTTTGGCGGCGAGCCGCTGTCGCAGCCCGCGGAATGCGAACGGCCTGACCCGGAAGGTGGTTCCCCGGCCGGTCGCTAGTCCTTCTTCTTGGCGATGGCGATGATCTTCGCGATGACCTTGTCGGTCAGCTCGTACCCCTTGAGCAGCGGAAAGCCTTCCCAGACCACGCAATGGTCTTCCGGCTCCAGGACGATCGCGTGGGGAATCCCGCGGACCTCGATGGCCTTCTTCATCCGCGCCTGCGTGTCGACGGCGCAGTAGAACTCGATCTTCGGCTCTTTGAGCTTGCGGACGGCTTCTTCGGTCTCGTCGCTGATGCCGATGACGATCACGTCTTTGCCGTACTTTCGATGCAGTTCGTTGAGCAACGTGAGCGATCGGCGGCAGGGGGGGCACCACGTGGCCCAGAACTCGATCAATACGATCTTGCCCTTGAGGTCGGGAGGCTTGGGCCCCAGCCACTTCTCGACCACCAGTTCGGGCGCCTTTTCGTACAGGATGCTCTTGGCCCAGAGCATCTTCTCCCGCTTGGCCTCGGGCAAGGGGTTGGAGCTGCCGAACGGATTGTTCGTGGCGAAGGCGGGGATGTCGCCGCCGGCGGGGCGAGTCGACGGACAGGGCATCTCCTCGCACGGCTGGGCGGGTTGCGTGGTCGGCGCCTTGGCGGGGTTGTTCGTCTTCGGCTCGGCCTGCAAGGGCAGGACGAGCGACACGGTGATCGCGGCGGCGGCGATAACGGACAGACGGATCTTGCTCATGTCATCGTTCTCCTGTGGAGGCATAACGTACCGCGGCCGAGGTGCATTGTCAGGCGAAATCGCCGGTCCCGGAAGATGGACGCGCCGCACCGTGCCTGCGTTCGGTCACGCCGGGCCGACGGGCAGGCCGTTCGACGGGGTGATTCCCATGTGCGCTCGCCCAACGGTCGATGGTATAATCCGGTTCGCACTATGCCTGGATCGGACAAAGGCATGAGACGATGGACATGGACGTTCTCCGCCGCCCTCGCGGCGGCGGGGGTACTGTACGCCCAGGACGCCGACCGGCAGGCGCAGGAACTGCTCCGCCTGATGCAGGAGGCTGGGCGGACCGGACACCCGGCCCAGTTCGAACCGTCCACCCGGCCCGCCCCCGGCCCGCCGCGGGATCCGTCCGAGGTCCTGCGGGGGCTCCCGGCAGGACCCTCCACCCGGCCTGTTCGAAACCCGCGTGAGGCTTCGCCGATGCCCACGCGGCGCCCCGTCTCGCCAGTGCCCGCCGAAGCGATCGCCCGCGACGCCTGGCGCACGGTGAAGGCGGCGGGCGAGGCGGCATCGCGACCCGCGATCCAGGCCCCATCGCCCGCGGAACCGCTTGCAGCCTCGCGGCCTTCGAGCCAGCCAGCTTCGCGCGCCGCACCCCATCCGGGCACCCAGCCCGCTTCGCGGCCCGCCTCTCAACCTGCGCCGGACCCGTACGCTCCGGTCGCGCTCGACCTGCCCAGGCCTGCCCTGGAGTTGTTCGTCTCGCCTTCGGGAGATGACAACAACCCCGGAACGGTTGAGGCGCCCCTGGCCACCATCGTCGCCGCTCGCGACGCCATCCGCACCTGGCGCGAGGCCCGCGGGGATCTGCCGCGCGGGGGCGTTCGCGTGCTGTTGCGGGGGGGATGGCACCTGCTGCGGGAGACGGTCATCTTCGAGGCGGACGACTCCGGTCGGGCGGACGCCCCAATCGTCTACTCCGCCATGCCGGGCGAGACCGCCATCGTCAGCGGGGCCCACGCGATTGCCGGTTGGCGCCGCGCCGGCGACGTGCCGGGCATGTCGCGTGCCGCTCGCGGCAAGCTCTTCGTGGCCGACATCCCCCAAGGGTGGGCGTTCCACTACTTGTACGTGAATGGCCGCCCGCAGCCGCGGGCGCGTCGCCCGGACGGCGATGACCCCGGCACGTGGCCCCGCCTGGTTGCAGCAGGCCCGCCGGGGCGCGAAGGACAGCGGCTGACCTTCCCGGCGGGCGCCCTGGACGACCTGCCCGCGCAGGGCGTGGAGGCGTGCATCGTGCCGGGCGGCGGGGGGGGCAGCACACTGTCAGCGCTGACGGAGTTGAACCGCGTCAACGCCACCGCCCGGCGACAAAGCCGCAACGTCACCGCGCCGCTTCGCGCGGGAGACCCCTTCCGGCTGGAGAACGCCCCGGCCCTGCTGAGCAGGCCCGGTCAGTGGTGCGTTGACGCGGCGGGAGGCAAGGTCTATTACTGGCCCGCCGCGGACTCGATGGATGCTCTGACCGTGCATGTGTCCATGCTGTTCAATCTCGTGCGATTCAGCAACGAGGAGGAGGGCGGGAGGAGCGTCCGGCACGTCCATCTCCGCGGGCTGGTCCTGATGCACGGCGGGCGGATGAGCGAGCACCAGTGGCCTGCCGGATGGATCAAGCGGACGGGCGACAACGGCGAGGGGTTGGTCCACTTCGTTCAGGCGGAGGACTGTTCGCTCGAGCGATGCCGGCTATTCTACGCCGGGGCGGCTGGGGTCAGCATCGAGGGGGCCGCCCGACGGATCCGCCTGGTGGGTAACGAGATCGCCTACGTCGGCGCCGCCGGGGTGTCCGTAATGGGAGGCGGCCCCGGGACCGCCAGGCCCAGCCGGGAGCACGTGATCAGCCGTAACTACATCCACCATGTCGGGCAGGCCCCGTACCTCGCCGCCAACGGAGTAGTGTTGTACGGTGCGGGCGACTCGCTGGTCTCGTACAACTACCTTCACGACGTCCCGGGCGGCGGCATCGCGATGCTGGGCGTTCCGGTCGCGGAGTTGAACAGCCGTTCCCGCATGGCCGACTGGACCGACGCCTACGGCCAGTTCGAGCCGCGCTACCAGGTCCGTTGGGACGAGTTGCCGCCGGGCAGCCAAGATCGCTTCCGCGACGATGCCGGTACGCTGAGCCGACAGGACGCGCTCAAGTATCTTCAGTGCGAGTCCAACCTCGTCGCACGCAACTTGGTGGTCTCTCGCGGGCCCGGCCTGCTGGGCCTGGCGTGCGGGCGTGGGAACCGGTGGGTGGAGAACCTGATCCTCCAGGCCGAGTCGGCGAGTCCGGCGCCCCCGATCCTTCTCGATGCCGAGAGCGGCCCCGGCGAGTTGGCCGGCAACGCGGCCTGGAGCGGGCGGGATCTGCTGAACCAGGACCGGCAGAACCGGAGCGATGGCAATCGGTGCGCCCCCGGGCGGACGCCCGAATTCGACGGTCTACTGGGGCGGATTGTCGAGGCCGCCCGTCGCCAGGGCGGCTATGCGGGCAAGCCCGCCCCACTGGCCGAGACGGAGATTCCCACGGCGGGGCAGTGAAAGGGCGAGGGGCGAGTTAGGCTTGACAGACGAACCCCGCGATCATCCCTCCGGCGGAGTCGGCAGGTCGAGTTCCCGCCTGGAATCCTGGAGAACCGCTTCCCCGTGATGTGACAAATCCCCCCCCGGCAGGACCGACAGGCCAAGACGATCAGGCTTCCATGACGACCATCTGGCGGTCAAGCTGCTCGGGAACGAAGTTCCCGACCGCTGCGATGTAGCCGCGGATCGCCTCGTGCAGCCGCTCCTGGGCTTGCTGGCGGGTGTCGCCGAAGCAGCGGCAGCCGGGCAGCGAGGGGCAACTCGCCACATAGCCGCCTTGCGGACTCTGGATGATCCGAATACAGAGCTTCATTGACGCACCAAAGAGGGACCGTGCTTGACTGAATTATATGCATCCAAGCGCCCGAAACCCGGGCGCATCTTTACACGATTGAGGCCGCCGAGGAGTGTCCTTTTCGCGGCGGTTGTCTTGATTATAGAGAGTCCGAATCCGCCTGTGAAGGAAAAAACAACGTTTCTTGTATGAATTCGGGGATTCCTGGACGCGAAGCCGGCGGCCGGGCCCAGGGGGCCGCCCGGTCCCCCGCAGGCGGGGTAGGGAGGGCTGTCAGGCCTGATGGGGCGGGCAGCTTCCGCTACCGGGTCCGGGCCAGCCATGCCACGGCGTAGCAGGTAGCCCCGGCGACGAAGACGGCGGTGAACCCCGCCGCGATGGCCAGCAGCATCCCACCGATCGACCCGATCACCGACGCCACGCCGTTGATCCCCCACAGGGCCGACACAGCCGTCCCGTTGGGGTCGCTGGCCATCCGTCGCAGCCCCAGCGGGAAGGGCATGCCCATGAAGAAGCCGAACGGGAAGGTCACTGCCGCCGCCAGGGCGATTCGAGCCCACAAGTCCAGCGGCAGGGCCCGGTGAACGATGTCCGGCAGCAGGAACGCCCCGGCCAGGATCAGCAGCACGATCAGCGGCAGGATCAGGCCCAGGGCACGGCGGATCCGCTCGGGCCCGATGCGCCGGGCTGCGAAGCTGCCCACCGCGCACGCCAGCAGCAGGGTGAACAGGATCACCACCAGCGTGTAGATCGGATGCCCCAGCAGCAGGATCAGCCGCTGCATCAGGGCCACCTCGGTGATGATGAAGCCGATCCCCAGCATGCCGAAGTAAACCCAGGCCCGCCCGGTCGGCGGGCGGAAGCTCCGCCGCTTGGCTGCCAGCACCAGAAGCAGCGAGAACACCACCACCGCCACCACCGGAATGCTCAGCAGTTTGACCGCCCAGCCGGGGATGCCCACCGGCTTGTCGTCGGCGAAATAGAAGGGGCGGTCGTCATTGACCGGCGTGGCCATCCGGGGGAAGCTGTCGGTGTACTTCTCGAAGGGCATCGTCCCGGTCAGCAGGCCGGCGTACGGGTCCGTGCCGCCGCGGTGGGGGGCCCAGTATACGTGCAAGCCCTTGAAGCCCGCCAGAAGGCGGTCTACCGTCTCCTTGGTCATGGGGCTCCGGGTGAGCATGAAGATGGTCTGGACCGGCTTCTTCAGCATCGGCATGCCCTTGACGGTCTCGTACTCGGGCTGCTCCTCGCTGACAGCCAGGATATGCTGCCCGGCCTGCTGGGCGTTCATGCCCTTTCCCTGAAGGACGCTGACGGCGTTGGCCACCAGGCGGGGGACGTCGCTGGGCCAGCGGACGATCACCAGCGACCCGCGGTCGCTGAGGCAGTCGTAGTAGGCCCGGATGGCGTCGCTGGTGTAGAGGTAGTTCTCCGTCAGCGACAGCCCGCCGCTGGCCACCGACGCCCAGGAATCGACGAAGCCCAGGACCACCGCGTCGAACTTCTGGTCGGTCCGCTGGATGAAGTTCCGCCCCTCGTCCATGATCAGCTTGACCTTGGGGTGGTCATAGAGATTGCCCGCCGCCGAACCGAACTGACGTACGGCGTCGACGATCAGCGGGTTCATCTCCACGGCGGTGACCTTGGGGCTGCCGCTGGAGATGGCGCAGACCACGTCGGCCCCGCCGCCGGGCCCGATGACCAGCACGTTCGGTTCGGGGGCGATGCGGAACGGGAAGGCGCGGAAATAGGCGTCGATGTCCGGCAGGGGCGTCTTGCCGTCCCACTTGAGGATGCTGGTCTCGGCGTCGGAGTCGATGAACAGCCGGGCCAGGTGGAACTCGTCGAAATTCACCACCGACGTGATGCGGGAATAGGCGTTCCAGCGGTCCGACTTGATCGACGCCTGCGGGTGTTCGTTGAGCAGCTTGTAGAGGGCCTTCTCCGGTGCGTTGCGGATGGTCAGGGCACGGGCGGGGTCGTTGGTCTGGGCCCAGTAGTTCCAGCCCGCCAGGCCCACCGCCGCCACCAGTACCACCGCGGCCACCGCCTGGAGGACCCGCGAACGGGCCGGCCCGCTGCCGGCCAGCAGGAGCCCCGCCAGCGCGGGCAGCAGGGCGGTGGCCAAAATCGTCGTCTCCGCCCCCAGCAGGGCGATCACCACGGGCACCAGCAGCACCCCGCCGGCGGCCCCGGCCAGGTCCGCGAAGTACAGGCGGTTGATGTCGCCCCCGCACGACTCGAAGGCCAGGCTCAGCGCCGCCCCGCCCAGCAGGAACGGCAGGAGGCTCAGTACGAAGTACAGCGCCAGGAGTTGCGGCGTGAAGGACAACTGCAGGATCACCCACGGAAAGGCCGGCAACGCCACCGCCAGCAGCAGCGACAAGGCCACCAGCAGTCCCGTCGTCCGCCGCGACCGGCCCAGCCCCAGCACGTACACCAGGAAGCCGCCCAGGCCCCACCCGAACAAGGCCACCGAGATGGCCACGAACGCGTAGTGGTACCAGATCGTCGCCGAGAACACCCGCACCAGCGTCAGCTCGAAAATCAGCCCGCTGGCCGACAGCAACAGCACGGCCGCCAACAGGGCGGAGGTCGCCCGGCTGGGCGTGGGGGCAGCCGGCGCCTCGGCGTGTTCGATCGTTTCCTGTGTCACTACCGTCTCCTTCACTAGGGACAATCCGCAGACTGTAGACGGTAGGGGGCCAAATAGCAAGAAGCTGGGGCCGCCAATCTCCGGAACGCCGCCGCTGGCGCACCGAGTCGCCGTCGGACGGGCTCCCATTCTTCGCCGATCGTTCCAGCCGACCCGCCCAGAACCGGCCAGGATGCCCCAGGCCGCGTTCAGGCGGAACGACCGACCCGCAGACCGTCCGAGTTGCCCGACGCCTCTGGTGCTCGGCTGCGCCCCTCGGCCGCCTTCGGCTACATGGGACATGCCAGCATTCCCCTCAAGCCGTCCTCACGGTGTCAGACTCAAGGCCGCGACCCCTCAGGGTGGCGGCCTTGGGGGTGTCTCCCGGCAACCCGGTCCAGACGGGCTCCTCCGCCGACTGCCAACCTCCGTCGCCGCCGCCGAAGTAAGGTAAACCCCCGAAGGGCGCTTTGGGGCGCATTTTCGCGCCCTCCGGGTCCGGCCCGCCCCAAGCCGCTCTCCGTAACCGCTGAAACCGCCGAAACTTGCCCCCGCGTCCCCGTGCGAACTGCCCGCGAACTGTCGCGCCCTCTGTGCGCCCTGCCCCGTACTGTTGCGTCCTGCCTGCGGCCTCCGGGCGAACAACCGCGCCCGCCCGGGGTCGCAGACGCTGCTCCCGCGGCGACGACCGGTCGGGCGACCGCCCCGAATCGGTGAGTTCGGGGCAGATATCCGACTTCCGCGTCTGCCTTCGGCAGGAGCCTGCCGACAGGCTGGGCCGATGCCGATTCGACAGGGCCTCCCATCGCCGCTCGGAGTATGTATAATGCGGAGATTGTCCCGTTCTTGTCCACGGGGCCGGGAGAGCGGATGGCTGAGTTCCAGGTGATTTCGAAGATGAAGCCCCAGGGCGATCAGCCGGCCGCCATCGAGCGGCTGTGCGATAACTTCCTGCGCGGGCAGAAGCACAACGTCCTGCTGGGGGTCACCGGCAGCGGCAAGACGTTCACGATGGCCCACGTCGTCGAGCGCCTCCGCAAGCCCACGCTGGTCGTCAGTCACAACAAGACGCTGGCCGCCCAGCTCTACGAGGAGTTCAAGGGCCTCTTCCCCAACAACGCCGTCGAGTACTTCGTCAGCTACTACGACTACTACCAGCCCGAGGCGTACATCCCCCAGCGGGACATCTACATCGAGAAAGACTCCAGCCGCAACGACGACCTCGACCGGCTGCGCCTCTCGGCCACCACCAGTCTCTCCCACCGGCGCGACGTGATCATCGTGGCGTCGGTGTCGTGCATCTTCGGCCTGGGCAGCCCGGAGGAGTACCAGAAGATGGTCGTGCCGATCCGCTGCGGCATGACCGTCGAGCGCGACGAACTGCTCAAGGCCCTGGTCGCCCTCCAGTACGACCGCAACGACGTGAACTTCAAGCGGGGCACGTTCCGGGTCCGCGGCGACACGCTGGACATCTACCCCGCCTACGAGGAGTTCGGCTACCAGGTGGAGCTGTTCGGCGAGACGATCGACGCCATCCGCCTGATCCATCCCACCAGCGGAGAGACGCTGAGCACGACCGACCAGGTGTTCGTGTTCCCGGCCGTCCACTACGTGGCCGACGAATCGACCATCGAGCGGGCGGTCAAGACGATCCGCGTCGAGCTGGAGAACCGGCTGATCGAGCTGCGCAACCAGGGCAAGCTGCTGGAGGCGCAGCGTCTGTCGGCCCGCACGCGGTATGACATCGAGATGCTCGTGGAGACGGGCACCTGCCCGGGCATCGAGAATTACAGCCGCCACCTGGACGGGCGAACGCCGGGCCAGCGGCCCTACACGCTGATCGACTACTTCGGCGAGGACTTCCTGCTGATCGTCGACGAGTCGCACGTGACCCTGCCGCAGCTCCGGGCCATGTACAACGGCGACCGCAGCCGCAAGGAAGTGCTCGTGGAGCACGGCTTCCGCCTGCCGTCGGCGCTGGACAACCGCCCGCTTCGTTTCGAGGAGTTCCAGGAGTTGTGGAGACGGGTGATGTTCGTCTCGGCCACCCCGGGCGCGTACGAGCTGGAACTGTCGGGCGGGGAGGTCGTCGAGCAGGTCATCCGCCCGACGGGCCTGGTGGACCCGGCCATCGAGGTCCGGCCGGCCCGCGGACAGGTGGGCGACCTGCTCCAGGAGATCCGCCATCGCGTGGCCAAGGGCGAGCGGACGCTGATCACCACGCTGACCAAGCGACTGGCCGAGGACCTCGCCGAATACGGTCGCCAGGAAGGGTTCCGCTGCAAATACCTCCACAGCGAGATCGACACGCTGGAGCGGGTGGAGATCCTCCGCGACCTGCGCGAGGGCAAGTTCGACGTGCTGGTGGGCGTGAACCTGCTGCGCGAGGGCCTGGACCTGCCCGAGGTGAGCCTGGTGGCCATCCTCGACGCCGACAAGGAGGGTTTCCTCCGTTCGGCGACCAGTCTTATCCAGACGATCGGGCGCTGCGCCCGCAACGTGAACGCCCAGGTGTTCCTGTACGGCGATACGGTGAGCCCGGCCATGCGACAGGCCATCGACGAGACGCGCCGCCGGCGCGAGATCCAGCTCGAATACAACCGCAAGCACAAGATCACGCCCACGACGATCCAGAAGGCGATCACGTCGGTGCTGACCGATCAGCTCCAGGCCCGCAAGACCGCCCGGGCGGCCATCCACGCCGACGAGCGGGAGTTCGAGCGGACGGAGCTGGTTGCCGAACTGGAGCGCGAAATGCTCGAGGCGGCCGAGGCGCTGGAGTTCGAGCGGGCGGCGGCCCTGCGCGACCGCATCGCGGAGCTTACGGGCAAAGACGCCGAGCCGGCCAAGTCGGCTCGGCGCTGAAGAACGAGCAGGAGTGCAGACAACTGGCCTGCGTGCCGGGGCGGGCGCGTGGGCTTTGAGGGGCGGCAGGTTTATAATTCGGCGACGGGCCGTTGCCTGCCCAGTCAAGAAAAGGATCGCGTCCGGTATGGCTATGACCTCTTCGCCTGCGGCGGCGGCAAGGAAGACGAAGCTGTTCATGAAGCAGGCCGTCATGCTGCGCGTCTGTTACGCCTTGACGCCGCTTCTGGTCGCGGGGATCTACTTCTTCGGCTGGCGGGTGCTGGCGTTGTTGGCGGTCACCGTCGCGGCCGCCGTCGCCACCGAGTACGTCACAAGCCGGCAGCGCGGCCAGCCCATCTCCATGGCCGTTTTTGTCACCGCCGGCCTGCTGGCCCTGTCCCTGCCGCCGGAGACGCCTTTCTGGATCGCCGCGGTCAGCGTGGCCGTGGGCATCCTGTTCGGCAAGGAGGTGTTCGGCGGGTTCGGGCGGAACTTCGCCAACCCCGCGATCGTGGGGCGGGCCTTCGCTTACGTCTGCTTCCCGCACGAACTGACCGCCGCCTTCCAGCCTGTCTACAAAGGCTTCCCGGGCGGGTTCGCCAGGTGGTCCGAGTCGGTCAGCGGCCTGGGCGACTATCTCCACGGCTTCCGCGTCGAGGATGCCGTCACCACCGCCACGCCCATGTGGGCCCGGCGAAATGTGGGCTTTGAGACGCCCCTGTGGGACCTGGTCACCGGGCAGATCGGAGGCGCGTTCCAGGCCCAGCACGACACCCGGGTGCTGGCGGCCGGCTCCATCGGCGAGGTCAGCGCCGTCCTGATCCTGCTGGCGGGCGCGTACCTCATCTGGACCAGGACGGCCAACTGGCGGCTGACCGCGGCGATGCTGCTGGGCGCTACAGCCGCCAACGTGATCTTCCGCACGCTGGGCGGGGCGGAGAAGGTGCCTCCCCTGGCCTTCACGCTCTCCAGCGGGGCGTTGATGTACGCGGCTGTATTCATGGTGACCGACCCGGTCTCGGCCACGAAGAAGAAGACTTCCCTCTGGGCCTACGGGCTGTTCATCGGGTTCATGGTGGTGCTGATCCGCTGGCGGGCGCAGTTCAGCGGGGGCGTGGCCTTCGCGATCCTCCTGGGCAACATCGTCGGCCCGCTCATGGACGTTGGCGTCCAGGCGTGGGAGGACCGACGCGCGCGGCGCCGGGCCGCCGCGGGGCCGGGCGATGGCGGCCGGGAAGGGGGGGGCGGCGAATGAAGATCAACACGAAGAACCCGCTGTACGTGGTCGTCTTCTCCGTGGCCAGTTCGATCGTCTTCACGGCGGGGATCATGCTGATCCAGGTGGCCGCGCAGGGGGCGATCGACCGCAACCAGAAGCTGCTGGAGCAGAAGGCCCTGCTGGAACTCTTCAAGCTGGGCGATCCGCGGGCCATGCCTGCCCGGGAGATCGCCCGGACGGTGGAGACCCGCACACGCAGGATGGAACTGACCGACCCGCAGACCGGGCGGACGATGCGGGTGGTGGTGGCGTATGAGGGAGAGCTCAGCCGGAGCTTCGTCCGCGTCCGGGGCTATGCCGTGCCGATCGAGGGCATGGGCTTCTGGGACGTGATCCGCGGCTACATCGCCGTCGCCGGCGATCTCACGCGGGTGCTGGGGGTCACGTTTCTCCGTCATGCCGAGACGCCCGGGCTGGGCGGCGAGATCATGAACCCGCAGTGGCGCCGGAAGTGGGAGGGGCTGCGCGTCAGCCCGCCGGCGCAGGGCGGCCGATTCGTCTACATCGGCGGCTCGGCCCCCGACAGTTCCCAGGACCCGCGCCAGGGTCGGTTTGTGGAGGCTATCACCGGCGCCACGGGCACCTCCACCGCAGTCGCGAAGTTCGTGAACGAAGACCTGGCCGCCTTCCAACGAGCCGCCCGCGCTGCGGGACTCATACCAGACGGCGTGGAGAAGCCGAGCGGCCAGAGCGCCCCGCCGCAGACGCCGCCGGGGCCGGAAAGCGAGGGCCGATAGATGCCTCCTGATACCGTTTCCACTCCGGGCGGGGCGCTGGCCCGCCAGTTCTGGGCGGAGAACCCCATCTTCCGACAGGTGCTGGGGATCTGCTCGGCGCTGGCTGTAACCAACCTCATGTTCAACACGCTGCTGATGTGCGGCGGGCTCATCTGGGCTACCAGCATGTCCGCCGTCACCGTCAGCCTGATGCGGAGGCTGATCCCCCAGCGAGTGCGGATGATCACGGAGGTGCTGATCATCGCCGTCTACGTCATCATGGTCGACATCGCCATGCGGGTCTTCTTCCCGGAGATCCACCGCGTCATCGCCGCCTACGTCGGGCTGATCGTCACCAACTGCATCGTCATGGGCCGCCTGGAGGCCTACGCCAGCAAGAACACACCCTTCAACGCCTTCTGCGACGGTCTGGGCAGCGGTCTGGGGTACTCGCTGATCCTGATGGCCGTCGCCACCGTTCGCGAGGTGCTGGGATTCGGCACGATCATGGGCTACCCGCTGCCGGCCCGCGAGCTGTGGTGGCACCAGTGGACGCTGATGGTGATGCCCCCGGGCGCGTTCTTTGTGCTGGCCGGGGGGGTGTGGATCGCCCGGTGGTTCGCCATGCGACGCGAGGCCGCCGCGGCCCAGTCGCCGCCGGCGCCCCAGGCCGCGCCGCCCCAGCAGGGAGGTGCCGAATGATCCTCATGCTCGCCGACACGCTGGCCAAAGAGACGACCGGGCAGAATCTGCTGGCCATCTTCTTCGCCGCCGCCATTACCGACAACATCCTGCTCACCCGCTTCCTGGGCATGTGCTCCTTCCTGTCCATCTCCAGCCAGATGCGGGCGTCGATCGGGCTGGGGCTGGCCGTCATCTTCGTCACCGCGTGCACCGGAGCTATCAATGCCGCGCTCTACTGGTTCGTGCTGATCCCGCTGGAGCGATACGGCGTGCCCGCCTCGTCGCTGCAACTCATCCTGTTCATCGTGGTCATCGCCGCGTTTGTCCAACTGCTGGAAATGGTCATCGAAAGGGTCAGCCTGGGCCTGTACTTCGCGCTGGGAGTCTTCCTGCCCCTGATCACCGTCAACTGCGCGATCCTCGGGGCCAACCTCTTCCTGATTAACAAGAACCTGACCGTCTTCGAGGGCTTTGTGTACAGCGCCGGCGCGGGCGCCGGCTGGGCCGTCGCCATCATCCTGATGGCCGGCATCCGCATCCGCCTCAAGACCGCCAGGATCCCCGCGGCCCTCGAAGGCCCCGGCATCACGCTGATCATCTGCGGGATCATGGCCCTGGCGTTCATCGGACTGTCGGGATTGATCAAATAGAGAAAAGACCACCACAGAGGACACAGAGATCACAGAGATATAGAACGCTCTAACTGGTAACTGTTAGCTGACACCTGAAAGCAGATAGCGGGTGGCTGATAGCTGAAAAAGGACCGCAGCCGACTGACAACTGACTGCTAAGAACATGCGTGAACTCCAGATAGTCCTGATCGCCACGGCCGTCGTCTGCGGCGTCTGCACGGTGCTGACCGTGCTGCTGCTGCTGGCCGAGCGATTCATCGCCAACTACGGGCGATGCACCATCGACATCAACCAGGGGGCCAGGCGGCTCGAGGTGCGGGGCGGCTCGCCGCTGCTGGGGACGCTGATGGAAGAGGGGGTGTTCATCCCGTCGGCCTGCGGGGGCAAGGGCTCGTGCGGGGAGTGCAAGGTGAAGGTTCTCGCGGGCGGCGGGCCGATCGCCCCGACCGAGGCGCCTCTGCTGAGCGACCAGCAGCGAACGGCCAACCTCCGTATCAGTTGCCAGGTCAAGGTCCGCAACGACATGGCTATTGAGGTCCCGCCCGAGCTGTTCAGCGTGCGGGAGTACCAGGCCGTCGTGGAGCGCATCGTCGACTTGACGCACGACATCAAGGAGTTGCGCCTGAAGCTGATCGAGCCGGGGGAGATCGAGTTCACGGCCGGGCAGTACATTCAGCTCAAGGCCCCGCCCTACGCTCATAATGAAGCGGTCTACCGGGCCTACAGCGTGGCCAGCCCGCCCGACGAGAAGGACCACCTGGAGTTGATCATCCGCCTGGTGCCGGGCGGCATCTGCACGACGTGGGTGTTCGAGCACTTGACAGAAGGCCACACGGTCTCGCTGAACGGGCCATACGGGAAGTTCCGCCTCAGCGACAGCGACCGCGAGATGGTGTGGATCGCGGGGGGCAGCGGGATGGCCCCGTTCTGGTCGATGGTGCGGTTCATGAAGGCCCACAACATCGCCCGCAAGTGCACGTACTTTTTCGGTGCGGTCCGGAAGCGCGACTTGTTCCTGGTGGACGAGCTGCGGCAACTCGAGCGCGAGTTGGACTGGTTCACGTTCGTGCCCGCGCTGTCCGGCCCGGCCGCGGAGGACAACTGGAGCGGCGAGACGGGGCTGATCACCGAGGTGGTGGATCGGCACATCGCGGACGGTTCGAACATGGAAGGCTACCTCTGCGGCAGCGGGGGGATGATCGACGCGGCCGTCAAGGTCCTGCTCAAGAAGGGCATTGCCGAGGACTGCATCTTCTACGACAAGTTCACGTAAGAGGCTGGCGATGAAGCATATTCCCCAAGAACGGCGGATCGTGGAGCGGATGGTCCCGGGCGTGCTTTGCCTGGAGGGCTTCCTGGGCAGCGACCCGCGCAGCCTGTCGGAGATTATCGAGACCGATCGCCGCGCGTTGGAGGACATCGGGCTGGACTGCCAGTCGGTGGCCCGGCGGCTGGAGAAGGTTTACGAAATCGCGGTGGCCAACCTGGAGCGTCCGGTTCAGGTTGGGACGGACCTGGAGGCCGTCCATCTGTCGGCCATGGGGCGCATCCCATGCCCCTGGGGCGGTTGCGGATTGTGGCCCAAGGGCGACGTCGTCCTCACCGATCGCACCACCGGGCGAGTCTACCGCTTCACAGCCCTGTCCATGCACCTGATCGGCCTCCACGGCTTCTTCCAGGGCCGCGGCCATCGCTACCGCCTGGAGCCCGACGAGATCGCTCGCCTGCTGGGGCTGGGCAAAGAGGGTAGTCAGTAGTTCGTAGCCAGTAGCCGAGGCTGTCCGATAATTGACGCTGCTTGGGGGCCCACCGTCGGGCTTGCCCCGGCGGAGGCATGATTGGCAGCTAGACACGCGACCGGGGCGGGCACGTCACCGCCGGGCTCGTCCCGGCCTGCCTGCCGGCAGGCAGGCGGGACGGTGATCCTCGGCTAAGCTGTCCGGCAAACGCCACATCGCTAAACGTCGGCAATATCCCCAGCCGGGGAATCACGCTCCCACCCGCACAAGGCGGGTGGTGAGCTGCGCCTCCCGGCCGGGGCTAGCTGTACATCATGCTCCCACCCGCACAAGGCGGGTGGGGAGCTTGCATCCGGCAGGGCAGTCTCACAGCGAGCCAATTATCGGACAGCCGCAGTAGCCGGTAGCCAGGAGTTGGGAGCGGCGGCCTGGTCACTTCAGTGATCCAGGCCTGGGACGGATGTTATCCAGAACTGTCGCGTGCGCACTGTTTCTGGTATTCTGCCTCTTAGAGGGTTTTCGTGATGCGGCTCCGCTTAGTGCGGAATGGGGAGGCGCTATGATGGGCGGGAACAATGACTGGCGTTTGACCAATCAAGAGAAGTTCTTGAAAGGCTCCATCCTCGTTCGAAAGCGGTATGTGAAGCCGCGAGAGGATTGGGACCATGACCACTGCGTGTTCTGTTGGGCCAAGTTCATGGAGGACGAACGTTCAGACGCTCTGAACGAGGGTTATGTAACATCCGATGGCCGGCACTGGATATGCCTGACCTGCTTCCATGATTTCCATGAGAGCTTTGAATGGAAGGTTGAACTGCGGAGGCAGGAGGAGCATCAGTGAGAATCAGGAGGCAACCTCCCGGCCTGAATGGATGATCGCGTTTTCCGCAAAAAGAACCGCCGGAGATTGCTCTCCGGCGGTTGCTGGTTTCCCGTGCGGTGGCAGGGGGGCTACTTCGCCGCCTTGGCCTTGATGACGTTCTGGGTGACGTCGGTGACCTCGATGCCCTGGACGGCCTCGACGATCTTCTCAGCCAGTTGCTCGGCGTTCACGTCCGACTGGATCGAGCACTCGGCGATGTTGTTGCTGAACTTCGCCGTCACGTCCTTGACCTGCTTGATCGTGCCGAGGGCCTTCTTGAGCTTGAGATACTCCGCGAACGTGATGCCCTGGACCTGAAGCTGGACCTCGCCCCGGCCGCTGATCGCGTCCTGCCAGAACCGCAGGATGTCGAACTGGACCTTGGGCCCAAGGGTGTGGCCGAGTTGGTTGAGGCTCTTCTTGGCCGCGTTGAACTGGTTCTGATCGGCCGACTCGCTCGTGGCGTTCTGGCTGGCCAGGAGTTGGGCGGTGTCCGACCGGTAGCACTTGATGTCGCCGTTGGCCCCGAAGATGTGCGTCACCACGCCGTAGATCGGGCGGGTGCTGGTCGGGCTGGCGTTGGTCGAGCCGGTGATGAACAACTGGGCGCCGAACCGCTTGGCGATCGCCTGCACCTTGGCCGGGTTGTCCTCGGCCACCGCCGCCTGGAGGTCCTTCTGGTCGATGGCCTTGAGCTGCTCCTTGTTGACCAGGAGGAATCCGCTCTTGAGCAGGAGGTTCTCGATCCGCGTCTGGACGGTCGAGTCCTCCTGCGACTGCCCGGCGATTCTCTCGGTGATGGCGACCATGATCTTGGGCCGCCCGATCTGCTGGAGCAGGCTGGTGACGACGCCCCAGGTGTCCTCGATGCCCTTGACGGAGACGACGGCCTTGATGCGCATCTCGATCACGCCGTCTTCGGTCTCCTTGGTGGAGAGGATCTCGTGGCTCTGGAGGAACCCGGCGGCGCGGGCCAGCACCGTGTCCTTGACGAGCATGAAGTCCTTGGTCTCGCTGCGGGAGTAGATGAAGGTGCCCGCCCCGGCCTCGACGGCCTTGCGCTGGGCGTCGCGGAGGGCCTCTTCCTTGCTCGTGCCTTGCCCGCTGACCGTCACCTCGACCAGGTTGTCGCTGATCTTGCGGACCTCGCCGGCGGCCGGCGCCATCGCCGAGGGCAGACACGCCATCACCAGACACGTCAGCACCACTAGCTTCTGCATGGTTCTTCCTCGTAACAGGCCGCAATAACCAGCCGGCAAACGCAGCCCCAGGCTGCGCCGGACTGGACGACGGAACTCAACCGTTGTCACCGGGCGGGCGGCGGGCGGCCGGGCCGCCCGGCAGGGGCGCCTACTGCACGACCGTGTGCTGGTCGATGACTCGGTCCTTGACCTCGGTCTGGCGGTGCGTCTTGATCTCGGTCTCGTTGCAGCCACAGACCATCACCATCAGGGCGACGGCCACTACGCATGCGAGCAGTCTCTTCAACATGGGACATTCTCCCAAAGGGGGTTCAAGGTTGTGGCCCGGCCCGGGCAGGCCCCGCGGAGGGGGACCCGCCCGGGCGGGCGCCTGGCTTACGCCGATACGCTCTTGAGGCTTAGCGGATGGTGATGCTCTTCTGCTGGATGAACGTGCCGATGTAATCCCACAGCGGGGCGGGATCGATCTCCACGGTCACCTCGACCGAGCCGTCTTCCATGACCTTCTGCGAGCCGTCGACCACGTGGGCGCCGGTCTGGAAGGTGATCATCTGGGAACGGATCTGGTCGTGCTCGGTGACGAAGTCCCGGACCGAGGTGCTGGAGGTCAGCATGAGGCCCTGGATCTGCTCGCCGAGCTTGCGGCGGGCGTCCAACTCGGCAGCCCGGAAGGCCATCAGCTTGGCCTGGGCGGCGTTGGGATTGTTGGTGTCGATGGCGCCGTTGCCCTTGGCGCTGATGGCCGGGGGCCACTTGTTCAGGCTGGTGGTCATGGCCTGGACGACCGCGACGTCCGCCTGCACCTTGAGATAGCGGGGGTTGGGCACGCCCATGCCGATCTCGCGGATGACCTTGTCCTCGACCCGCTGGGTGCGCTCTTCCAGGGCCCGGATGGCGGCGGTGTTGCCCCGGACGTTGGTCTGGGAGAACTGCTTGACCGTCTCATACACGGTCCGCCAGGTGACTTCCATGGAGACCTCGACGATCAGCTCGTCGTCATGGTACTTCACGCCGACCTCGCGCGCCCCTCGCAGCAGGGCGGCGGCCAGGGCGTTGACCTGGTCGGCCTCGGTCACGAAGTCCCGCACCAGGGTCTGCGACGAAATGTTCGTTCCGAACAGCCGCTCGACGAGCTTGCGCATGGCGTCGACGCGGGCGGCGCGGACGGCGCCGAGCCGGCCCTGCGGCATGACGCGGGCCAGCCAGAACTGCTTGGCGGAGTTGCCCATCAGCGTCAGGCTCTCCACGGTGGTCTCGGCGGTCACGGGGACCATCTCGGCCGGGCCGCGGGGGGCGCCCATGCCCGTTTCCTTGATCATCGTGACCTTGTTGGTCTGCGTCATCTGGCTGAAGTCTTCCGCCCGGAACTTGTTGCCCTTGTAGTAGCGGTTGGAGATCTCCTTCAACTCCTGGATCACCGTCACCAGGGCCACTTCCAGCGTCACCTCGCACGTGCCGTCTTCCATGTACTTGACGCTGGTCTCCTTCATGCCGTTGATCCAGGTGTTCATGGCCGCCGAGATCGTGTCGCTCTCGGTCACGAAGTCCTTGACCAGCGTTTCGGAGGTGATGTGCAGGCCCTGGATGCGCTCGGCGAGCTTTCGGATGCCATCCAGGCGGGCGGCCCGCTGGGCCAGCAGTTTGTTCTGGGCCGACAGGGCGGCGTTCATCGCGTCCTGCGCCAGAACGGGCCCGGCCAGAAACGCCAGCACCAAGCCCACCATCATCAGTTTCGCGCCTTTCATACCACGTGCTCCCTTCTTGACTTGCGGCTCACTTACGTCTGGGTACAGATGTCGCCCGGGTCGTTGGCCGGGTCGGACAGGCATCCGGCGGGCACACCCCGCCGGACTAGTTGCTTTTTTCCACCCGCACTCGGCGGCGGGCCATCACGTACTGCTCCTTGGGCTTCATCTTGAAGGCCCGGTCGTACATCGCCTCGGCCTCCTGCCTGTTGCCCATGGCCTCGAGCATCACGCCGGCGTTGAACACCGCATCGACGTCGTCCGGCTTGACCTCCGCGCCCTGTTTGTACAACTCCAGGGCCTCGCGGAACTCGTTGGCCTTGGCCAGCTTGTTGGCGGTACTGACCAGATCGCTCTTGCCCTTGCCCAGTTTCTCCGTAAAGACCACCGGGTGGGGACTGATGCGGGAGACGATCTCCGAAACGCATTCGTCCACCAACTGGTTCAACAACTGCTCTGTGGGAGGCAGGTTCTGGTTGGTTACACCTCCCCCAAACGCCGCCGCGAAAGCCTCCATCCCGGACTTCTTCTGCTTTTCGCTGTCCCATTCCCGGCTGATGGTCACCGTCGCCAGCGTCTTGGTCGTCTGCACGTCGTTCATGGTGAAGTTGACCGCCGCCTGGGCGTAGCGCTTGAGGTAGGGCACCATCTTGTTCTGCTTGGTCTGGAAGTCGTAGACCTGTTTGAAGGCGCGCTCGTCGCGGGCCAGGACCGAGACGTTGCCGTAGATCATCGCGTCGACCTTGGCGATCTTGCCCACCTTCTGGGCCGAGTCCGGATCGCTCACCAGCATCATCTGGGCGGCCCGCTCGTCCATGATGGCCTTCAGACGCTTGCGGTCCACCAGCTCGTAGCGGCGGTACTGCTTGTTGAGGACGTCCAGCAGACCGGTCAGGCGATCGGCGGCGTAGTCGCCCCAGCGCTTGTCGGCGGGGCCGCGCCCCCCGAACTCCGCGACCGCCAGGCGTTTGACGTCCTGGGGGATGGGGTACATCGCGGGGCGATCATAGGCGATCTGGATGGCCACGCCGCTGTCCCCGCAGCCGGCCAGCAGGCCGCAGGCCAGTACGGCCCCGATCAGACTCCATTGCGCAACGTTCCGGTTCACGTGAGGCCCCTTTCCTGTCGCTCAGGGCGGCTCAGAAGAACTTGTTCGATATCTAGAGTATCGACCACCACTCCAGTATCATAATTAGTATGATTTAAAGATGCCAAGTCAAGGGGGATGCAAAAAATACGGCGAAGTCCCCGGCCGGCGCGGCCAGGCGACGGGAAGGGCTCGGGGCGTGCGGGTGGGGTGGAGGCGAAAAAAGCGCGTTTTGCTGTTGACAGCGAGGCTTGCGGGGCAGATAATACGCGACTCCCTCGTAATGCCGGACTTGTGTAGGATTAAGCGAAACATGAAAACGTACATGGCCAAGAAGGGCGAGATCACGCCGACCTGGCACCTGGTGGACATTACCGACAAGGTGTTGGGCAGGGCGGCGGTGAAAATCGCATCCATTTTAATGGGCAAGCATCGCCCTGAATACACTCCCAGTGTGGACATGGGCGACTTCGTCGTGGTCATCCACGCCGAGAACGTCAAGGTCACCGGCGGGGGCAAGCTGCAAGGGCGGCTGTACGAGAGCTACAGCGGCTATCCGGGCGGGCGCAAGGCCATCCCGCTGGCCGAGATGCTCCGCAAGGACCCCGGCAAGGTCGTCACCGAGGCCGTCCGCCGCATGTTGCCCAAGACCCGCCTGGCCCGGGTGATGCTCTCCCGGCTCAAGGTGTACACCGGCGGCGACCACCCGCACCAGGCTCAGCAGCCCCAGGCGCTCGAACTTTAATCGACAGGATCGCAAGCGATGTCCGAACAGACGACCAACCAGACCGAGAACGTTCAGGAGCAGGCCGAGCCCCAGGCCCCCGCTCAGCCCGCTTTCACCGCCACGTTGCCCGAGGGCGTGACCCAGATCTGGGGTACGGGACGACGCAAGAAGGCCATCGCCCGCGTGCGCATCCGCCCGGGCACAGGGACGTTCAAGATCAACAACCGCGAGGTCGAGGACTTCTTCACAGAGGTCGAGGACCGCAACGCCGCCTATGCCCCGCTCCAGACGGCCAACATGGCCAAGTCCTGGGACGTGTTCGTGAACGTGCACGGCGGCGGGATCACCGGGCAGGCCGGCGCGGTCATGCTCGGGCTGGCCCGGGCCCTGGCCCGCGCCGTGCCCGAAGTCGAGCACTCGCTCCGCGACCGCGGGCTGCTCACGCGAGATGCCCGCATGAAGGAACGTAAGAAGTACGGGCAGAAGGGCGCCAGAAAGCGCTTCCAGTTCTCGAAGCGTTAACCCGGCCGGAACATCAACCCGCCAAAGCCCCGGCGCCCTTGGGCGCTGGGGTTTTGCTTTGGACGTTCCGGCGGCCCAGAGCTGACAGCTAGAAAAGGATTCCCTCATGGCAAACAAGATCAAGGTCGTGCTGGTGGGCGGCAGCGGGTATGCCGGGTTCGAGGTTGTCCGCTGGCTCCTGCGTCATCCCTTCGCCGAGCTGGTGGGCGTTTACGGCCCGGCCAAGGAACTGGGGCCCATGGACCAGTTCTACCCGCTGCTGAGCAAGCAGGTCCGCCTGTCGCAGGAGCTGTTCGATCCGCAGGCCATCGCCGCCAGCGGGGCCGAACTGGCCATGCTCTGCGTGCCCCACAAGGTCGCCATGCGCTACGTGCCCGCCTTGCGCAAGCTCGGACTGCGGGTGATCGACTGGTCAGCCGACTATCGTCTCCACGACCGTGACGTGTACCAGGAGTGGTACTGTCCCCACGAGGATGCCGAGGGCCTGGCCGAGGCGGTCTACGGGCTGCCGGAGTTCTTCGCCGAGCGCATTCGCACCGCCGGCCTGGTCGCCAACCCCGGCTGCTATCCCACGTGCAGCGTGCTGCCCCTGGCCCCGATCCTCCAGGCCGGCCTGATCGCCAGCGAGGGCATCATCGTCAATGCCGTCAGCGGCGTCAGCGGGGCCGGGCGAACGCCCAGCCTGAAGTTCCACTTCCCGGAGCGCAACGAGAACTTCGAGCCGTACGGCGTGGGCAAGCACCGCCACATGCCCGAGATCGAGCAGACCCTCGGCGACATCGTCGGTCACGGCGTCCAGGTCCTCTTCCAGCCGCACCTGTGCCCCATGGACCGCGGGATGCTCTGTTCCATCTACGCACGCCCCAAGGGCGACGTGACGGCCGAGCAGCTCGTCGAGGTGCTCCAAGCCGCCTACGCGGACAAGCCGTTCGTCCGCGTTCGCAGCGACGTCCTGCCCGCCACCAAGTACACCACGTACACGAACTTCTGCGACGTCTGGGCGACCGTGGCCAAAGGCCAGGTCATCCTGTTCGGCGCCCTGGACAACCTCATCAAGGGCGCCTCGGGCCAGGCCATCCAGAACATGAACCTGATGTTCGGCTTTGAGGAGACGGCTGGGCTGTACTAGCCGAAACGGGAGCGAGCCACATGGGAACCATACGCCATATCACCCTGCCGAGCGGGTTCGTCGCCGCGGGCGTCAAATGCGGAATCAAGGCCAGCGGACGGGAGGACCTCGCCGTCATCGCCTGCACCGACGACGCGTCGGGCGCCTTGCTCACCACGCGCAACCAGGTGGTGGGGGCCCCCGTGATCTACTGTCGCCAGGTCCTGCCCAAAGGCTTCGGCCGGGTCCGGGGCATCGTCATCAACGCCGGCTGCTCCAACGTCTGCACGGGCCGGGCCGGCCTGAAGGACGCCGCCGAGATGGCCCGTCTCACCGCCGCCCGCCTGGGCTGTTCGCCGGACAAGGTGCTGGTCGCCTCCACGGGCGTCATCGGTCACCGCCTGCCCATGGACAAGGTTCGCATCGGCATCGCCGCCGCGGCCGCCCGCCTGGGCACTGACCTGGACGCCGAGGCCCTGCGCGCCATCATGACCACCGACACGCGGGAGAAGTCCGCCGTCGTCCAGGGGCGCATCGGCAAGGCCCGCGTCACCGTCGCGGGCATCGTCAAGGGCGCCGGCATGATCGCCCCGTCGATGGCGACCATGATCTCCGTGATCACCACCGACGCCGCCGTGTCGCCCGCGCTGTTGCACCGGGCCCTGCGGCAGACAGCCGGCGCGAGCTACAACGCCATCACCGTCGACAGCGACACGTCCACTTCGGACACGGTCCTCCTGCTGGCCAGCGGGCAGGCGGGCGGTCCGGTCATCCGCAGCGCGGGCTCGGGCGAATTCAAGAAGTTCCAGGCCATGTTGAACGAGGTGTGCGGCGAACTGGCCCGCGCGGTGGTCGCCGACGGCGAAGGCGCGACCAAGGTCGTCCGAATCGCCGTTCGGGGCGCCCGCACGGATCGCGAAGCCGAAATCGCCGCCAAGTCCGTCGCCAACTCGCCCCTGTTCAAGTGCGCCGTCCACGGCGGGGACCCCAACTGGGGCCGAATCGCCGCCGCGCTGGGCAAGAGCCCGGCCAAGGTCGTGCCCGACAAACTCAAGATCGCCATCGGCGGGGTCACGATCTTCGCCGGCGGCATGGGCAAGGCGTTCGACCTCAAGAAGGTCGAAGCGCACCTGGGCGGCGCGGACATCCGCGTCGACTGCGACCTGGGCCTGGGCAAGGGCTGCTTCACCGCCCTCACCTGCGACCTGTCGCGCGAGTACATCACCATCAACGCGGACTACCACACCTGAGCGATGCCGCTCATCGCTTCTGGCCTGATCCGAACGCCTCCATCGCCGCTCGCTTGAAGGCTTCCTGGCTCTTGCCTCCCTGGCCGGGACGACCCGCGCACTGCACCAGGAGCGCCCGGGCCGTTCCGACCGCGAGAACATGCTCCCCCCGTACACCGGCGTGAAGAAAATGGGAAGGAACGCCTTGCCGAACTGGCTTTCCTGGTAGAATCCCGGGCGGCGGGCCGTCGCCCAGCCGCCCGCGGGAGTGTGTGTGTGGACGACCGACGACTGAGACGATGGATAGTTGCTTGTGCGGTCCTGACGGCGACGAGCAGCCCCTCGCTCGGGCAGGTCACTCGTGAACAGGTCATCGCCGAGACCATGAAGCCCTACGCCGGCCCCAGCCGGGAGGGCGTCGATGCGCGGACGATGACGGGCAAGGTCCTCAGCGGCTACCAGGGCTGGTTCGCCGCGCCGGGCGACGGGCTGGGTCGCGGCTGGATCCACTGGGGCGGGCGGCGTTTCGGCCCCGGCTCGTGCTCCATCGACCTCTGGCCGGACATGACCGAGTACGGCCCGGACGAGCGGTTCGTCACGTCCTTTCGCCACGCCGACGGGCGGGCGGCGGCCGTCTTCAGCTCCTTCAACCGCAAGACCGTTCTGCGGCACTTCGAGTGGATGAAGCAGTACGGGCTGGACGGCGTGTTCGTGCAGCGCTTCGCCGTCCAGACGCGCCACACGACGGGCCTGCGCCACTGCACCACCGTGCTCGCCCATTGCCGCGAAGGCGCGAACCTGCACGGGCGGACGTACGCCGTCATGTACGACCTGACCGGCTTGCAGAACGGGCAGGGCCAGTGCGTCGTCGACGACTGGAAGCTCCTGGTCCAGCGGATGCAGATCACGAAAGACCCCGCCTACCTGCACCACGGGGGCAGGCCCGTGGTGGCGATCTGGGGGATCGGCTTCACCGATCGACGGCTCGGCCCGGCCGAGGGGCTCGACCTGGTGCGGAAGTTCAAGAGCGATCCGTCGATGGGACCGTGCACGGTGCTGCTGGGCGTGCCCACGCACTGGCGGACGTTGCGAAGCGACTGCGTCCGCGACGAGGTGATGCACGACGTGGTCCGCGCGGGCGACATCGTCAGCCCGTGGACGGTCGGGCGTTACACCACCCCGCGCCAGGCCGAGGCCTACGCCCGAACGACCGCCCGGGCGGACCTCGACTGGTGCCGCCAGAATCGCAAGGACTTCATGCCCGTGGTGTTTCCGGGCTTCAGTTGGCACAACATGAATCCGCGTTCGCCCCTGGACCAGATTCCCCGCCTGAAGGGGAAGTTCCTCTGGTCGCAGTACCTCGCCGCCCGCGAGATCGGCGCGACCATGGTCTACCAGGCCATGTTCGACGAGGTGGACGAGGGCACCGCCATCTTCAAGTGCACCAACGATCCGCCGGTGGGGGAGTCGAAGTTCGTCACCTACGAGGGCCTGCCCAGCGACTTCTACCTCAAGCTGGTCGGCCAGGCCGGCCGACTCATCCGCGGCGAGAAAATAGGGGACGCTACCCTATTTCCGCAACCGCCCGCCAGCGCCACAGGGCAGAAATAGGGTAGCGTCCCCATTTTTTGATCACGTCCCCCAGCGTTGACATGCTTGCTGCCTTGCGTTTACCTTTCGGTGGTGGCAAAGGGTTCCCTGAGTGATCTCGTCCTTTTCCGTTCGAGGGCCCGCACTATGCAACGCAAGTCGCTCCTGTCCGTCATCGTGGTCTTCGCCGTTCTGTCCTTCGCGCCGGTCCTCCACGCCGCCGGGCGCGAAACGCTCCGTCTGGACGGCCAGTGGCAGGTCGCCGACTCCAAGAGCCCGGACCAGATCCCGGCCGAGTTCGCCCACACGGTGGCCGTGCCGGGGCTGACGAACATGGCTACGCCCGCCTTCAAGGACGTCGACGCCTTCATCAGCCGCGAGAACCTCGCCAACCGCATCCGGGCCAAGCTCGTGCCCGCCGACTGGCTCCAGAAACACTGGAAGGGCAAGGTCGACCAGGACCGCGACTACTTCTGGTATCGGCGCACCTTCCGCGCGCCGGCCCGGCGGGGCGTGGCTGTGCTGCGGATCAACAAGGCCCAGTTCGGCATGGGCGTCTGGCTCAACGGCAGCAAGATCGGCGATTACGCCGGCTGCTTCACCGCGGGCATCTTCCCGCTCAACGACGCCATCAAGTGGGACGCCGAGAACACGCTCGTTGTCCGCATCGGCGCGCACCCGGCCGTGTTGCCCGACACGTACCCCACCGGCTCGGACTTCGAAAAGATGAAGTGGACGCCCGGCATCTACGACAGCGTCTCAGTTCACTTCTGCGACAGCCCGGCCATTGAGTCCGTCCAGGTCGCCCCGAAGATCGCCACCGGGGAGATCGTCATCCAGACGCGGGTGAAGAACTACTCGGACGCCCCCGTCGCGGCCGCGTTGGTCCACCAAGTCAAGACGTGGAAGGGGGATCAACCGGTCGCCGGCTTGAAGGCCCAGGGCGTGCTCTTGAAGGGCGGCGAGGAGCAGACCCTCACCCACGCGCTGAAGATTCCCGACACCCACCTCTGGACGCCCGAAGACCCGTTCCTGTACGTGCTCGAGACCGCCACCGCGGGCGACTCGCTGAGCACCCGCTTTGGCATGCGCGAGTTCCGATTCGACGGGCCGACGCGCCGGGCGATGCTCAACGGCAAGCCGTACTTCCTCCGCGGCTCGAACATCACGCTGCACCGGTTCTTCGAGGACCCGCTCTGCCAGGACCGCCCCTGGAACGAGGACTGGGTCCGCAAGCTGCTGGGCGAGCTGCCCAGGCGGATGCACTGGAACTACTTCCGCTTCTGCATCGGGCCCGTGCCCGACCGCTGGCTGGAGATCTGCGACGAGGTCGGCCTGATGATCCAGAACGAGTTCTTCATCTGGACGGGTGGGCCCGGCTGGTACAAGGGCTACTCCCGCACGCACGACGCCGACGAGATGATCCGCCAGTACCGCGACTGGATGCGCGACAACTGGAACCACCCCAGCGTCGTCGTCTGGGACGCCAACAACGAGACCAAGGACGACATCTTCCACACGAAGGTCATCCCGGCGGTCCGCCCGCTGGACCTGTCCAACCGCCCGTGGGAGAACAGCTACAACCCGCCCGTTGGGCCGGACGATCCCGTCGAGGACCACCCGTACCTGATGATCAGCGGGTTCTTCGGCCAGCAGAAGTTCAAGATGACCGACCTGGAGAAGATGGACGGCCGGCCGCGCGGCAAGCTGCCCTCGGACAAGCACGCCCCGCTGGTCAACGAGTACGGGTGGCTGTGGCTCAACCGCGACGGCACGCCGACCGCCCTGACCAAGAGCGTCTACGCCCAACTCATGGGCGAGGACGTGACCAACCGCCAGCGGCTGGACATGTACGCCTACCTGCTGGCCGCCAAGACGGAGTTCTGGCGGGCCCACCGGCACTACGCGGGCATCATCCACTTCGTGTACCTCACTTGCAGCTACCCGGGCGTGTACACGGCCGACCACTTCGCCGACGTGACCAAGCTGGAGCTTGACCCGGCCTTCGCGGACTACATGAACGAGGCCTTCAAGCCGCTGGGGCTGTACGTGAACTTCTTCCAGCCGGCGCTGAAGGCCGGCGAGAAGCACGAGTTCACGGTGATGATGGTCAACGACGAGTACCGCCCGCGAAAGGGCACGCTGACGCTCTCGCTGACCGACAAGGCGAGCGGGACAGAGCTGGCCAAGACGCAGCAGCCGTTCGAGATCGACGCCCTGGGCGACAAGACGTTCAAGCTGTCGCTGACCGTCCCGCCGACGGCAGCGGGGGAGTGCATCCTCCGCGCCGCCGCGAAGGCCGATGGCGACGCTTCGGCGACCGTCTCTCGCCGCTGGGTGAAAGTGGAGAAGTGATCTCGTCTACTTCTTACGCCTCATCATCACCGTCCAGGCCGGGGCGCTGTTCTCGATGCCGCTGCGGCTGTCGAAGCGCATCTCCTTGAGCCACTCGAAGTCGAAGGCGGCGGAGAAGTCCTCGCGGATCTGGGCTTCCTTGACGAACGGCTTTCCGGCCCGTTCGTTGGCGGCCCGGAACGACAGCAGCAGGAACTGCCCGCCCGGCTTGGTCAGGCGGCTGACGGCGGAGACGAAGCCGTCGCGGTTGACCCATCGTACGTGGTGGTAGCAGCCGCGATCGAAGATGAAATCGAACGGCTCCATCTCGGGCGGGTTGGCGGCGTCGCCGACGATCCAGCGGACCTTCACGCCGGCCTTGCGGGCCTTGGCTTCGGCGATCGTCAAGGCGGTCGGCGCGACCTCCAGGCCCGTCACCTCGAAGCCCTTCTCGGCCAGATAGATCGCGTTGGTGCCGGTCCCGCAGCCCAGGTCCAGCGCCTTGCCCGGCTTGACCTTGCCCTCTTCGACGGCCTTCTTCAACTGGCTGGCCACGCGGCCCGCGTCCCAGCCGGGCATGTTGGTGCGGCGATAATCCTTGTCCCATCGCTCCAGCAGGGCGATGCCCGTCTTCCCATGCGGCATGATGCCCGAGGGCAGCAGCCGCCTGGCGAGTTGTGCCTTGTCGCCGGAGAACGTGGCGATCGTCCCGGCCTCATCTGGTTCAGCCGGCAGGGCCAACTCGAACTTCGTCTGGCCTTGCGTGACGGTCAGTAGCAGCGGTTTCTTGTCCGTAGCGGCGTCGATCTTCGCATCCTTGGCGTCGCCCAGACGGAACACGTGGACGTATCTCTTCTCGCCCGCACCCGCCAACTCGGCGCGAAGGGCCTTGTCCGCATTCTTCCACTCCGCCTTCCCGCCGCCCGGCCCGGCCAGGTCGTCCACCACGAACACGCCCGGCTTGAGCAGCACCACTCGGCGTGTCCACGAGCCGACCGGCCCGGCTGCGTACACGAACTGGGCGTTCTCCTCGTAGGCGGTGATGCGGTCCATGCCCAGCTTCTTCGCCTCGGGCAGGTCGTCCGAGAAGTCCGCGAACCGGGCCTGGAGCGCCGCCAGGTCCTCCGCCTTGAGCGTGAGGTCCGTGATGCCCTGGCCGAATGCCGCGGCGCCGGGCCCGGCCGAGAGAAGAGCGAGGGCCAGCAACGTCAGAGCCAGTGGGTGCAAGCCGGTGAAACGAACGGACCGTGTGCCAGTCATTACGCTGGTCTCCTGTGGCAGCGGGGGGATCCGGAACCGTCGCGATGCTCACGCCATCATCGCCTGCGATCAGGCAATCGGCAATAGGGTAGCGCCCGGCATTCTCGTTCGTCACGCCCGCCAGGGGTGCGTTCGCTTCAGGCCGGCCAGCACGTCCCTGGCGATGCGGGCATCCTCGGCTACCTGCCAGTCGAACATGCCCGCCAATACGAAGTCGGCGCCGTTGCTGAAGGCGTATTGGATGGACTCGCGGGGCGGCAGGGCGCCGGCGGCCATCACCTTGAAGGCGATCCAGGGCTTGCCGATCCCGTTCATGACGCGGGCGGTCTCTTCGGCGTCCTGGCACCAGGAGTTGTCGAAGGCCCCGTCATTGCGGGCGTGTCCCTTGCTGCCGGGCTCGCCAGGGCGCGGCGCGGTCGGGTAGGTGTTGCGGTGGAACGTCTTGAGATAGAAGTCCACGTTCAGCCTGGCCTTCTCGCAGGCATGGACGACCTCCAGCGAGTGCGTGCTGACCCCGGCGGGCATGCCGTGGTCCTTGATGAAGTCGACCGCGCGCTTGAACAGGTCGATTCGGCCGGCGCGGATCAGTTGCAGCCCCGGGTCCCCGTGGATGTACATCACGTCGGCGCCGGCGTCGATGCCCTTTTGGAAACCGGCCAGCTCGTTGCCCTTGTCGTTGGGGTCGGGCAGCGCGAAGATGATCCACTTCATGTTGCCGCCCAGCTCGCGGCGGTAGTGACGCAGCAGGTTCAGGTCCTGGTTGCAGTGGATGACGAGGGCGTTGATGCCGTTGGCCTCGGCCAGGCGGAACGTCTCGTAGATCCTCTCCGGCGTGTTGTAGTGCTGCATGAGGGCCGACACGTACCGCAGGTCGCGGCTGTGGGAGAAGCCCGACAGGAGGTTGCCGCCGAGGATCACCCGGCTGATGGGGATGTTCCCGAGCTTGCCCATCGGCAGGGCTTGCTTCGGCGCCGGAGGTGACGCAGGGGCGGGCCTGGGGGGCTCGGCGCCGGCCTGTGCGCCGCTGATGGCCGCCGCTGCCGCCATGCCCGTGGAAGCCAACACCGAATCGGTCACGAATTGCCTGCGAGACATCTTGGCCATCAATCGCTCCTTCAGGAAAAGGGACAAGCGTCTGGCGCTCTTACTGTATCCGGACGCGATACCCCGCAGCGGCCAGCATCTCGCCTGCCGCCTCGCGGTGGTCGCCCTGGATGAGGATGTGGTCGTCCTGGACGGCCCCGCCGGCGGCGCAGCGGTGCTTGAGCTGGTGCAGCAGGTCGCCCAGGTCGCTGGCGCACGGGTCCAGGCCCGCGATCCGCGTCACCCACTTGCCGCCGCTGCGTTTCTCCAGGAGGATGCGCGCGGTCTGTTTGCCGGGCGGCAGGAGCCGGCCCGAGGCGTCTCGCGGGCAGCGGCAGTCGGCCAGCGGCTTGCCGCACGTCTCGCACGTCACCGGCCGCTCCAGCGGCGTTCCGTCGAACAATCCTGCCATGGCGGTATGCTACCCGATCCCGGCTCGCGGTAGAAGAAGTCGCTTTGCCGGCGTTACGCGGACGCCGCCCGGCGTTAGTCAGGACGGTGGGCCGAGGCGCCAACGACCGCCTTTGAACCGGCCGCCGGGTGGAGTATACTGGCAGCCGTGACGGCCGCCGATCGGCCGGGAAGGTACCACAGCATCCGATTCTGGAGAGGCGAACATGAGCGATAATGTCAGCCGCAGGAGTTTCCTGGCGAGTTCCGCCCTGGCCACCACCGCCGGCGCCCTGTCGGGCAGCGCCCAGGGGGCCGACGAGAAGCCCGCCCGGCCCGCCGTCACGAAGCGCGACGTGCCCATGGGCAAGCTGGGCAAGCTGAACGTCACGCGGCTGATCCTGGGCGGCAACCTGCTGACCCGCTACCAGCACCCCCGCGACCTGGGATACATCAACAAGCTGGTCCGCTCCTACAACACCGACGAGAAGGTCCGCGAGACGATCGAAATCGCCGAGGCGGCCGGGATCAACACGCTGTCGGTGAACGTGACGCCCGCGGTGATGAAGACCCTCCGCGACCACCGCAAGGCCGGCGGGAAGATCCAGACCATCCTCTACAGCACCGCCAACCTGGAGGACGACCAGGCATACGGCGACCAGGTTCGCCAGATGGTGGACTTCGGCAGCGAGGCGATCTACATCTGGGGCGTGCACGGCGACAAGTACGCGGTCGGCGGCAAGAAAGGCCTGGACCTGCTGGCCAAGCGGATCGACGAGATCAAGCTCCATGGGGTGCAGTGCGGCATGGGAGGCCACGACCTCCGCGTGGTCCAGGAGATCGAGAAGGCCAAGCTGCCGGTGGACTTCTACATCAAGACGCTCCACCATCACAAGTACCCGACCGCCCCGCGTGCGGGCGAGGCCACGAGGATCGTCTCGGAGGTTCCCGGCTACTGGTGCTCCAACCCCGACGAGACCGTCGCCTGCATGAAGACGGTGGACAAGCCGTGGATCGCGTTCAAGGTGATGGCCGCCGGCGCGATCCCGCCGCGCAACGCCTTCCAGTACGCCTTCGAGAATGGAGCGGACTTCGTCCTGGCCGGGATGTTCGACTTCGACATCGAAGAGGACTGCAAGATCACCTGCGACACCATCGCCGCCGTCAAGACCCGCGACCGCGTCTGGCGGGCATAGGATTGCGGACCTGCCTGCCGGCAGCCTGTCTGCCGAAGGCAGGGAAGGTTGCGGAATACGGAATTCAAAGCCCACCCCTTCGGGTGGGCTTTTCTTCAATCGCACTCCACGCCGGTGCGTTTATTCTCTGACTGGTGTACGGCCTGGAATCTCAACTACCCGGAAAGGTGTGTGAGCCTGTGAGACGCGCGTGTGCGGCGGTAGTGGTGGGGGGACTTCTGAGCGTGCTGGCGGGGATGTGTGCGGCCGCCGAGGCAACGAGTATTCACGTCAGCGGATCGGGCAGCGACGCCAACGACGGCAGCCTGGCCAAGCCGTTTGCCACGCTGGAGCGGGCCCGCCAGGCCGTGCGGGACGCGCTCAAGTCAGCCGGCGGGGGCGTTGAGGTCGTCATTGCGCCCGGGACCTACCGCCTGCAGCGGACGCTCGAACTGACGGCGGAAGACTCCCGCCCCGGCCGGCCCGTCGTCTGGCGGGCGGCGGGGGAGGTGAGGTTGTCCGGCGGGTTGGACATTCCCGCCTCGGCCTGCAAGACGGTGAGCGAGCCGGCCGAGCTGGCCCGCCTGGACGCCTCGGCCCGCGGCCAGGTGCTCCGGGTGGACCTGAAGGCCCTGGGCGTGAAGGACTTCGGCTCGTCCGTCGCCCCGGGCCGCCGCCCGGAACTGTTCATCAACGACCAGCCGCAGACGCTCGCCCGCTGGCCCAACGAGGGATTCGTCAAGATCAAAGACGTGGTGAAGAACCAGCCGTACACGAGCCACGGAATCAAGGGCGACCGCGTCGGCGTGCTGGTGTACGAGGGCGACCGTCCGGCCCGCTGGAAGGACGAGCCCGACGCCTGCCTCCATGGCTACTGGTTCTGGGACTGGAGCGACGAGTACAAGAAGATCGACGCGATCGACCCGGCTGCCAAACGCATCACGCTGGGCAAACCGGACCACGGCTACGGCTATCGCAAGGATCAGCGGTATTACGCGCTGAACCTGTTATGCGAATTGGACGCACCGGGCGAGTGGTACATCGACCGCAAGGCCGGCGTGCTGTACTTCTGGCCGCCGACCGCGGGCGCGAGCGCCCGCGTCGTGCTGTCGCTGATGGACCAGCCGCTGGTGCGGCTGGACCGCGCCGCGGACGTCACGTTGCGGGGCCTGACGCTGGAGGCCTGCCGCGGCGCCGCCGTCAGCATCTCCAACTGCATCGCGTGCCGCGTGTCCGCGTGCACGCTGCGCAACCTGGGCGGCTCGGGCGTGAGCATCCGCGGCGGCTCGGCCTGCGGCGTGAGCGGGTGCGACATCTTCAACGTGGGCGCCTCGGGCGTGTCGCTGAGCGGGGGCGACCGCAACACGCTCACGGCGGGCGGCCACTTCGCCACGAACAACCACATCCACCATTTCGGGCGCCTCAAGCGGACGTATTCCGGGGCGATCCACGTGCACGGGGTGGGCAACCGGGCGGCCAACAACCTCATCCACGACGCGCCGCACCTGGCCGTCGCGTTCGGCGGCAACGAGAACGTGATGGAACTCAACGAGATCCACCACGTCTGCCAGGAGACCGGCGACGTGGGCGTGTTCTACACCGGGCGCGACTGGACGGTCCGCGGCAACGTCCTGCGGCACAACTTCATCCACGACGTGAGCGGACCGGGCCTGTGGGGCGCCCAGGGCATCTACCTGGACGACGCGGCCAGCGGCTCGATCGTCATCGGCAACGTGCTGTACAAGGTGGCCCGTGCGTTCCTCCTCGGCGGGGGACGCGACAATGTCATCCAGAACAACCTCGTCGTCGAGTGCGGCGAATCGATCCGTTTCGACAACCGCGGGCTGGGCTGGATGAAGGACACCATCACCGGCACGATGCCCCAGCGCCTCAAGGCCATGCCGTACCGCCAGCCCCCCTGGTCGACGAAGTACCCGCAACTGCTGACCGTGCTGGACGACCAGCCGGGCAGCCCCAAGGGCAACATCCTCGTCCGCAACGTGATCTACAGGTCGAAGAAGATGAGCCTCGCGCCCGAGGTCACGAAGTTCGGCACGGTGAAGGACAACCTGGAGACGGCTGACGACCTGGGCTTTCGGGATCCGGCCAAGATGGACTTTCGCCTCAAGGACGACTCGCCCTTGCGGACGCGCCTGCCGGGTTTTGAGCCGATCCCCATGGAACGGATCGGCCTGAGAGTGGATGCGGAGAGGCCCCGCCTGCCGGGCAGGTGAACCGTCCGGGCGACATCACAAGGACAGAGCGTGAACGACAAGAACGAAATCCGCCACACGACGCAGTTCCGCGTGCGCTACAGCGAAACCGACCAGATGGGGACGTTCTACAACTCCCGCGCCCTGGAATGGTTCGAGATCGGGCGGACGGAACTGCTGCGCCACTACGGCGTGCCGTACGCCCGGATGGAAGACCGCGGGGCGCTGCTGCCCCTGGTGGAGGCCCACGCGGAATTCCTGGGCCGGGCGCGGTACGATGACCTCCTGGAGATGACCACCGTCGTGTCGTGGCCCTCGCGGGCCCGCCTGCGGTTCGACATGATGATCGTCCAGGCGGCCGGCGGCGCGCCGGTGGCCAGGGGCTATACCGTCCACGCCATCGCCGACCCCTCCGGCAAGCCGATCCGCCCGCCCGCGTGGCTGACCGACGCCATCGGGAGCCGGGATCGAGGCGATTGACACCGTCTCGCTCGCCGCGTAAGGTAGCACCCACACCCGCCGGCGGTGCGTGGTTCGCCGGCAGGATCGACCGCACTCATATCGAAGGAAGCTGAGACATGGCAGAGCAGGAAGGCCAGCCGGCGGTTCAGCAAGAAGTCCCACTGGGTCCTGTAGCCGCGAAGCGTCAGCCGTGGTGGCGGTCGATCGGTCCGGCGCTCATCACCGCGTGCGTGGTCTTCGGGCCGGGCAGCCTGGTCATCAGTTCGAACGTCGGGGCCAAGTACGGCTACGAGTTGCTCTGGCTGCTGGTGATGACCGGCGTGCTGATGGGGACGTTCATGACCATGTCCGCCCGGGTCGCCGTGGTCGGCGGCGGCTCGCTGTGCACGCTGATCGCCTCGCGGCTGGGGCGGGTGGCGGCGGCCATCCTCGGGATCAACCTGTGCCTGATCTGCGCGGCCTTCCAGTTCTCCAACAACCTGGCGGTGGCGCTGGCGTTCGAGAGCTTCGGCGTGCAGCGGTGGTTGGGCGGTCCGGACGTCAGCCAGCAGACGGGGGCCTGGATCAACACGGGCCTGCTGGCTGGCTTCAACGTGCTGGTGATCGCGTCGGTCTTCGTGCTCCGCCAGGTCTACAAGGGCCTGGAGCGGATCATGAAGGTGATGGTGGCGGTTGTGCTGGTCTGCTTCCTGGTCAACCTGTTCGTGGTCGCGCCGGGCATCTTGCGCGTGCTGGGCGGGCTCGTGCCGGGCGTGCCGGAGAACCTCTCGCTGGGGCTGCCCGTGCGGGACGCCGCGGGCCGGATCGACGACTCCATGGTGCTGATCGCCTCGCTGCTGGGCACCACGTTCTCCGTCGCGGCCGCCTTCTTCCAGGGCAACCTCGTGCGGGAGAAGGGCTGGGGCATCGAGGACTACCGTCGCGGCATCGGCGACTCGATCGCCGGGGTGGCCGTCCTGACGGGCATCAGCGCCATGATCATGATCACCAGCGCCACCGTCCTGCGGGGCAAGCAGGCCAGCGATATCGCCGTGCTCGCCACCCAGCTTCGCCCGTTGCTGGGCCCCGCCACCGGGATCCTGTTCTCCGTCGGACTGTTCGCGGTGGCCATGAACCCCTTCGTCATCAATGCGATGATCGGGGGCACGGCGCTGGCCGACGGGCTGGGCAAGCCCGCCCGGCTGAGCGACCGCTGGCCGCGACGGTTCACCGTGTTGGTGCTGCTGATCGGGATGGGCGTGGCCATGCTGGTGCTCCGCACGCCGCAACGAAAGGTGGAGGCGATGATCTTCGGCCAGGCCCTCACCGTCATCGGCAACCCGCTGATGGCGGCCGCCATCCTCTGGCTGGCCAACCGCAAGGACATCATGGGCAGCCGGCGCAACACAATCGTCCTGAACGTCGTGGGCGGGATCGGCTTCCTGATCGTCCTGGTAATGGCGATCCGGGTGCTGTACCGGCTGATCCTTCAGTTGAGTTGAGCCATTGCCTGCCCGGCGAGGCTCGGCCGCGTCTACCACCCGTGGCCGGCCGAGCCGGTCGGAGGTCCAGGGCGCCTCGTTGCCTTTTGGGGTCTGTTGCTGTAGAGTGCATGTCGAAAGGGGTCCACAATGATTACGACCTCGCGCGGGATGCGTCGCCCTCGGAATCTCCTCCTGGTTCTCGTTGCTTCGCTTTCGTTCGGCTTGCCGCAGGCGACAGGGCAGGGCGAGCCCGAAGCGCCGAAGCCGGCGGCGCCTGCCGACCGGTCCGCGGCCATCACGGCAACGGCAGTGGCGGGCCGGCCACTGGGCGTCTGCAAGTTGAGCATTCCGCACTCATTGAAGGAGGCTCCCGGCGTCCGCTGGACCTATGCCACCCGGTTCGCCGACCTGGAGGAACTGTTGGGTTGGCGGGTCCGCACGGCTGAGGATCGCGCGCTGTACGTGGCGGTTCACGATGGCCGACAGAGCATGGCTGAGTTGGAGAAGGCGATCGAGGCCGCCAGGAACGGCGCGCCGGTCCAGGACCCGACGACCGCGCCGGCGACAGGGCGCGCCCGGGTGCTCTATTTCCTCTTTGTCGGCAAGGACGAGTTGAGGCTGACGGTGTCCGGTCCGAACCTGCCGGGCCAGAATGTGGTCGTGCAGCCGGTGGACGGGGAGTCGTCGCAACACAAGAAACTGCTGAAGGAGTGGTGGGAGACCTACACCGCCAACGCCGAGCGGGCCGGCTATACCGACGCCTATCCTCCCATCGTCGAGACCTACCTCACGACGATGCTCGCTCGCCGCCTGAACCTGAAGGCCCCCGACATCGGCGGGTACTCCTATCCCGGCACGGACGGGCCCATGCGGGTCTTCGGGCTGCTGCTGGGCACCGAATCGGTCCGGATGGCCATGCAGCGCGACGCATTGTTGAGTTCGCAGCAGGGCGAGGAGAAGGCCGATCAGCCCATGCCCAAGGCGGCCCTGCCGCCGGTAGTCGCGATACCGCCTTTCCCGGGCGACGTCGCCTTCGAGCCCATCGCCGCACGCGTCCCCGAGGAGTGCTTCTACCTCCGCACGGGGAGTTTCTCCAACTTCCGCTGGTTGCGAAACGTGCTGGACACCTGGGGCGCCGCCCTCCGCGACGGCTTCGCCTTCCGGGCCGTCGACTACCAGTTCAACCAGCGGCTCCAACGCCAGATCGCCATCAAGGAGACCGCCGTCAGCCGGCTGCTCGGGCCGGCCGTCATCGCCGATGTCGCCGTCATCGGCACGGACGTCTTCTTCCGCGAAGGGGCAGGCATGGGCCTCCTGTTCCAGGCCAAGAACAACACCCTGCTCGAGAGCACGATCAAGGGCCACCGCAGCGACGCGCGAAAAGCCGACCCGGCCGTCACCGAGGCGACGGTGAAGATCGGCGGCCGAGACGTGCTCTTCCTCAGCCGGCCGGACAATGCGGTCCGTTCCTTCTACGCCGTCGACGGCGACTACCACCTGGTGACCACGTCGCGCTACATCGTGGAGCGGTTCTTCGAGGCCTCTGGCGGCAAGCGACGCCTGAGCGACCTGAAGGAGTTCCGCTACGCCCGCAGCCAGATCCCGCTGGCCCGCAACGACGTCGGCTTCCTGTACCTGAGCGACCCGTTCTTCCGGCAACTGGTCTGCCCGCACGATCGCGTGGAGATGACGCGGCGGGCGGCTTCGCTGGCGGAGATGGAAGTGCTGGAGATGGCCCGCCTGGCCGCGGCCAGCGAGGGCAAACAGGCCCGCACAGCCCAGGAGCTGATCCAGGGCGGGTATCTGCCCGCCGCGTTCTCGCGCCGCAGCGACGGCAGCGCCTTGGAGGGGCGAGACGGCGCGCTGGTGGACACGCTCCGCGGCGGGAGGGGCACGTTCATTCCTGTCGCCGACGTCGAGATCAAGGGTCTGACGCGCTCGGAGGTCAAAGCGTACGAGGAGTTTCTCCGCGACTACCAGCGGTTGTGGACGAGCATGGACCCCGTGTTCATAGGCCTGGGGCGGGCCGACGGGCCCAACAAGACACAGCATCTGACGCTGGACATCCACATCAGCCCATACGTCCAGGGCGAGTACGGCATGTTCCGCAGATATCTGGGGCGGCCCGTGGCGTACAAGCTGGCTCCCGTGGCCGGCGATCTGTTTCGCCTCGACCTGCTCCTCAGCCCGGACGTTGGCGGCCTGCTCACAGGAGAACCGGCCACTCGACCGTCGCCCGAGCCCGGGAACGCTCCCCGCCTGTTCCTTGGGCTGCAAGACTTCGGCGTGCCTATCGGGATCAAGGCCTGTGACATAGACGCGGACGAATCCGAAGGATGGCGGAACACCCGACTCTACGTTGGGCAGTTCCAGACCGCGATGGGGCGGTTTCTGTTCGGCCACGAGGAGAAGAAACCCGACGCTCAGGGCTATATTCGCCCGGGCACCCGAAAGAACCCCAAGACGGGAAAAGAGGAGGAGAACCCCTGGGAACTCTGGCAGCGGAAGCTTGGCGAGTTTCACGTCGGCGGGAGCACCAGAGAGCTGCTCGAGGCCGTCTCGCCCCAGCTCACGATCCAACCCGCCCAGCGCCCGGCCCAGATCCGCCTGCGGATCGAGGACCTCAACGGGACCAGGCTCTATGCCACCGTCAACGCCGCCGCCTACACGCACGCTCGCAAGATCTCGGCCGGGAACACGATGCTGATGGCGTCGATGATCCAGCAGCTCAACATGCCCCCACAGACCGCCCTGGCGACGGCCGAGCGCCTGCTGAACGCCAGACTGGTCTGCCCGCTGGGCGGGCAGTACCAGTGGTCGCCCCGGCGGGATCAGTGGGTCTCGTCGGCGTGGAAGCAGCCCATGCTGGCGGATGTGGACCGCGTGCCTGCCGACTTCAAGAGCCCGCTGCTGGACTTCTTCCGGCGCGTCGACCTGGAGTTCACCATCGGCGCCGACCACATCTACACGCACACGGAATTGGACGTGAAGCCGCCGAAGGAGTAACCACGGCGCGGCCGGCCGGTACGGTTCGGCCACCGCGAACTCCCGGGACAGCCGCGGGAGGAGATGCTATTGCGTCTCTTCGTCCTGGCTGACGAGTTTCAGGCGGACCTGGGCGGGCACAAGCTCGTACTTCACAGCGGGGGCCGTGGCGGGTTTGGTGGCCGCCGGACGCGAAGCGCCCGGCTTTGTGGAGGCTGGTCCGGCGGCGGCCGGTGCGGTGGAAGGCGGCTTGATCTGCTCCAGCCGCTGGATGCCCAGGATGATCTCCTCGCCCGGTCGCCGCGTCGCCCACAGGTGATCCATGAAGGCCGTGCGGTCCGTGAAGAGCTTGCCGTCCAGCGACGTGATCAAGGTCCATTCGCCCAGGCCGGCCTTCTCGGCCGGGCCGTCCTTGAGCAGACACACGGGTACCAGGCCCCGCGTGCCGGGCGGAAAGCGTGCGATGTATTCCTCGCTGCGCTCGTGCATCTCCTCGAGCGCGCAGCCCATGAAGGGCCTGGTCCGCGACGTGCGGGTGGTGACGAGGCGGCGAATGTCGTCGAGGGTGGAAAGGTGGGCCACGCCCAGGTGGGACTTTTCGAGGGTCATGCAGGCGGACTGGTTTCCGACGACCCGCCCGTGGCGATTGACCCAGCAGCCGCCCGAGGTGCCGCCCGGCGAGGGACCCGCCACGTACCACATCCGCAGGCAGGACTCCAGCATGTACTCGTAGCGATAGGCGGCGCGGGCGACCCGTCCGGGCAGCAGCAGCCGGCGGCGGAACAGGGCCGTCCCGTACAGGAATACCTCTTCGCCCTCCTCGGGCGGCGCCGACGCCAACTCCAACGCTGGGTACCCGCCGTCCCGTGGCGCGACGCGAAGCAGCGCCAGGTCGCTGCCGCGGTCAACGGCGATCCGTTTGGCCGGCAGGCGCCCGAACCGGTCCGAGACGACCTCCAGGCTGCCCTTCCTGCCCCAGACGACGTGGGCGGCCGTTACGATCAGGCCCTCCCGGGCCGCAAACCACCCGGTGCCGTTCAGCCGCCCGCCCGTGAAGATCGCCACCGAGGAGTCGCTCAGCTTCTGATAAAGCGATGCCTGGGGGATCTGGCAGCCGGCGAGGAAGACCAGGCAGATCGCAGCCGGCAGATACCGGCGGAGAAACAGACGCCAACGGGATATTCGCATAATGTTCTCGCGGCCAGGGTCCATGCGCAGGCCCTCCACAGGCCGCAACCATGGTAACCGGACGAACGGCAACTGCAAGGACCCGCGCAAGAACTCCCGGGGATGGCTCGTGCGGCGAAGGGGACCAGCCGGACCCGGCGGCTCAGGGCGGGCGCCCCGGTCTACTCGTAGCGCCCGTACTCGCGGGCCAACTCGACCATGAGGCGCAGGCGCTCGGGCTTGACGCCGGGGGCGACCGAGCAGGCCGAGGAGAGGATATAGCCCGACCCGACCTTGCCGATCCTCAGGCGATCGAGGACGGCCTGGCGGAAGGCGCCATCGTCCGCGCGGAGCATCTCGTTGACCGCGTCAAGGTTGCCCTTGAGGAAGAGCCTCTGGCCGAAGGAGGCCTTGGCCTCGTGCAGTTCGACGGTGCCCAGGGGTGGCGGGTCCAGCGTGTCGATGCCGTCGATGCCCGACTCGGCCAGCAGATCCAGGCGGTCGCCGATGGCCCCGCACGTATGGGTATACACGGGCAGGGCGCAGGCGTGGGCCGCGGCGGCCAGGCGAGACTCGAACGGCAGGACGAACCGCTGGTACATGCCGCGGCTGATGAAGCCGGCCCCCGCAAAGGCGGAACTGATGAGGACGGCGTCGGCGTGGCAGGCGGCGCAGAGAGTGACCTGTGCGGCCGCCACGGACGCCAGGCGGTCCAGCAGCGCCAGGCAGAGGTCCGGCGCGTCCACCAGGGCCATCAGGGCCTGGTCGTAGCCGAACAACTCCATCAAGTGGGTGAAGGGGCTGAAAACCTCCGCGTGGACGGAGTGGTCGGGGAGCAGCGCGCGGGTTCGCCGCAGCGAGGCGGTAGTCCAGTCGGGCCAGGCGGACGTCTCCGCCAGCGCGGACAGGTCCGGCAGGTCGAACAGCTCCGGGGCGTGCCAGGTGTTCCAGACATAGCCGTCCGTGCGGAAAACGGCCGGGTCGTCGGGATCGGTGCGGGCGTAGTCGGCGCGGCCGAGCGGGCCGCCGTCGGCGGTGAACGTGTGCGGGTTGTCGTCCGGCGGGCAGCGGGTGACCAGGCCGCTGCGCCAGGTCAAACGCTCGCCCTCGGCGTCGGCCTCGCGCCGCTCGATGCGGTCGCGCCAGTCGGCGGGACGGCCGGGCAGGTTGACCAGCACGCCGTCGAACTCGTAGCGAAGGCAGAAGTCCCGCAGGGTCTGGGCGAGAAGGTCGCTGTCAAACCAGATGTCGGCGGGGGCGTGGCGGCTGTGGAGGAAGTAGTGCCCGAGCGCAAGCTGGCACATGACCGGCACGCGGTCCGGGGCGCGGTGGCCCATGGCGAATTGGACGCGCTGTCGCGGGGTCATCTGCGCCGGATAATGCCGCGGATCCAGGAGCAGCAGGGGGGCAGGTCGTTGATGTAGTACAGCGATTGCAGGGAGTCGAATTCGCGCCGGTTCAGCTCGCGAAGGAACCGGAACTGTCCCCGCCCCTCGCCGAAGTTGGCGAGGAATTGCCGCTCGCTGGGGGTCAGTCCGCGATGGTCGCCGAAGTAGATGGCCCGCAGCAGGGGGGCCAGCGTGTTCCAGGGCGTCAGGTTGTCGTTGGTGACCTGGCCCGGGTAGAAAGTGCGGACGAGGCTGACATTGTTGGTGGCTCGCCAAGGGCTCTGCTGGACGTGCAGGCCCATGCCGAACTCGGCGAAGGCGACGTTGGCCTTGGAATGCCGGACCGCCAGGGTGGCGGTGGGAGTCGCGATGCGGACGTCGTTCGGCCCGCGGGCCGACTCCACCGACGCCCGGACCATGCCGTACTTGAGCCCGACGGCAGCCGAGACCTGCTGCCCGCTCTTGCGCAACTCGGCGATGCCCATCTTGGTGGCGCTGTCAAGCGTGAACTCGCCGCGGTCGGCCAGCTTCAGCACAACCTTGGACCGCAGCCCGGTGCGGATGACCGTCATCTCGTCGAGCTGGTCGCCCGCCTTGACCGGCTCCCACTTGGGCTCCTTGGCCGTGGTGAGCATCTTCTGGGCCGATCCGCTCACGGAGGCGACCGTGGCCTTGAAGGCCTGGCCGGCAGGGGCGGCGGGGGCGGCGGCTGGCGGCTTGTCCTGCGCCGTCAGCGGGCCGGACAGGGCCGCCGCCACGATCACGATCCACAGCATGTTCCGCATGGCACAACCTCCTCCGGCCGCCGGCCGGGGCTACTGCTTGGGCTTGAGGGCCTCGGGGATCTCGCCCTGTTGCAGGTACGCGTCGGCGCGGGCGAGAACGGCCACAAACTCCGAACCGCTGACCGGCGTGTTGCCCAGCCCTTGCACGATGAAGCCTTGATGCTGCATCTCCTGGAGGCAATAGCGGAGGGTGTGTCCGTACAGCGAGTGCCACACTCCGCCCTCCGCCTTCACCCCTTTGCAGATCATGCAGGCCAACTGTTCGCGTCGAATGGGCTTCAGCGCGTCCAGTTCCCAGGTGTCCGGGACGATGCCGCGATCGATGAGCTTGCGGGCTCGCTCGCCGAAGCCCTTGGACTCGTCCTTGGACTCCAGCAACAGGAGCACGCCTCGGAAGGCGTCGTTCTGATTGACGTTGACCTGCCCCTCGACGCGGTCGATGAACTCCGCCGACGCCTCGCCGCCCGGCAGGGGCGAGTCGGCGCCGGCGATCGGGCGCGGGCCCTGCCGGCAGCCGGACAGGGCGCAGATCAGCGCTGCCGCGGCCGCCCAGGTAGATACTCGCTGCGTATGGCGCATAGTGGACATCCTCAGAAGCTCAAGGTGAAGCCGGTGTAAAGGAACTGGCCGCAGCCGTTGTCGACGAAGGCGTCGCCGGGCTGGAAGGCCCCGTAGCGAATGGACCAGATGAGATCGGACGTGATCTGCCAGTTGGCGAAGAGGTCCCACTCCCACCCGACCCAGCGGGCGTTGGTCTGGGCGGGGACGTCGCTGAGGGCCCCGTTTCGGGCGGCCTTCTGGAAGAAGAAGACCTTGGTGCCCAGTTCCAGCCGGCGGAAGAGCTTGATGTGCTCCAGGGGGAAGAACGACGCCCCGAGAACGTACGCGTTGAGGTTGGAGACCTCCGGGGCCAGCACCAGGCCGGTGTCGCGGAAGCCGAAGCCGTTGAACGCGTGATCCTTGGTGCCCGGCATGTTCCCGCCCACGGTCGTGCCGCTGCCCACGAGCCGGTCGTTGTCGCCGGTGGCGAAGATGTACTCCGCCATCACTCGCGGACGGGTGGGCAGATCGAAGAAGTACTCCAGCATGAAGTCGAAGGCCATCGCCTCAATGCGGTCGCGGTTCTCGGTGGCCGTGTCGCTGTAGGTCTTGCCCCACTCGCCGACCAACTCGGTGCTGTAGTGCAGATTGGGGATGAAGAACCGCCCGGTGCTTCCGATGCCGACGTAGCGCGAGGTGTACTCGTAGGCCTGGGCGGGGTCGTCGGGGTCGGGCTCGGAGTTGTCCTGGTTATTCAGGAAATAGACGAAGGGCTGGTGGTCCTCCAGGCCCAGCCAGGTGAACTGGGCGCCCCAGAAACATCGCCTCTGCTCGCTGCGGATGTTGGGGGAGCGGTCGATGTTCAGTTCGCTGCGGATGGTCTTGCCCAGGAAGGCCATGAACTGCCAGTCGCGGGCCTCCAGGTCGAAGCGGACCATGTCCAGCGGCGTCGCCAGGGCCAGCGCCGTGCCGATCGTCGTGTAGTCGCGCCCCACGCGGACACGGAAACCCAGGTCCGGGGCCTTGCCCGAGGCGTTGCGGATCATCTGCCCGAGGTCGAACTGGTACCAGCCTCGCTCCAGACGGGGCTCGACCCAGTCGTCGCCGTGGAAGGGCTCGTCGCCGTGGTTCCAGTCGTCGTACTCGGTCAGCCCGCGGACGTAGAAGCGATGAATGCCCCGGTAGTTGGCGTCGCCCCAGACGCGGGCCTGGTACTGGCGGAGGGTTCGCATCTCCGTGCCCGGCTGGTCGAACTTGAAGAGGGCGAAGTTCAACCAGCCGCCACCGCTGAGGCCTTCCTCGCGGGAGACGAGGTTCGTCTGGTCCAGGCGGGCGCGAAGTTGCTCTTGATAGACCCGCATGCCGCCTCGGTCCTGAGCGACGGCTTGGGCGGCCCACGCCCCAAGCAGCCCCAACAATACGGCGGCTGCGGCGGGTCTGCGTCGTGATCGTCCAGACACGCGTAGGATCATAGCTGTGTTCCGTTTCGCCTTTTTGTGTGAGGTGCCGACTGGCCTAAGCATACCATCGGCACGCAAAAGTGCAAGAAATGAGTCAACTTATTCACACCGGCGCCCGCGTCCGGCGGGGCGCCCGAAAAAGACCGCGGAAGACACGCCCCGCGCCTGCCCGCAGGCAGGCAGCCGCCGGACGGATCACGTGCTGCGCGGGGCTACTTCTGGCTCAGGTGGAGGAACGTGCCCTTCTTGTTGCCCACAATCACGTCGGGCACGCCGTCGCCGTTGAGGTCGCAGGCGGCCACCTGCGTTCCCACGCCGGAATCGTCGTCGATCTGGTGGGGAACGAACTGCACGCCCTGAGGCGTGCGGCGCAGCTCGAACCAGTAGACCACGGCCGGGGCGCCAGGCTCCTTGTCGCCCGTCGGCCCGTGCGACCAGAACCGCTTGCCGGTCAGGATGTCCTTCTGCCCGTCGCCGTTGAAGTCGGCCAGGTCGATGGCGTGTAGCTGGCTGATCCGCAGCGCGGGCGACTTGAGGTCCGGCACGGCGGGCAGGATCTCGTGCTTCTCGAAGCTGATCTCGCCCTTGTCGTTGCGGACCTGCTTCCACCACAGCAGCCCGTAGGCGTGGCAGTGCCAGCTCGTGATCACGTCGGTCTTGCCGTCGCCGTCGACGTCGTAGCCGTACATCTGGCACGCGGCGTCGGCGAACTTGAAGTTCTTCTTCGTCCAGGGCTGGCCGGCCTTGGCGTCGGCGGGCTGCTCCCACCACCCCTCGGCCTCCAGCAGGTCCAGGCGTCCGTCTCCGTTGATGTCGCCGAAGCCCACGCCGTGGGTGTACTTGTGGTACTTGCCCTTGGGCGAGACGGCGTGGAAGGTCCACTCCTGGTCGGGCTTGGAGGTGTCGTAGGTGGCGTAGCCCAGGTAGCCGCCGGTGTTGAACAGCAGGTCCGGCTTGCCGTCTCCGTCGATGTCGTGCCACATGGGCGATTCGTTATCGACCTGCTTCAGGGCCAGGTGCTTCTTCCACTCGCCCGACTTGCCGGCGGGGTTCTCGTACCAGTAGCCGTCCTTGCCGGGCCAGGGGCAGTAGAAGATGTCCGGCCAGCCGTCGGCGTTGAAATCGCCGGTGTAGGTCAGGAAGTTGTCGCTGTAGCCCTTGGGGTCGTAGCCCTTGGGCTCGCGGACCTGGTGTTTGGTCTGGAAGTCCGGACCCTGGTACCAGAACGGGCCGGAGACGATGTCCATCTTCCCGTCCTTGTTGAAGTCGGCGAAGTAGGCGCCCTCGCAGTAGAAGGTGTCGGTCAGGCGGATCTTCTTGAACTTGGGGGCCTCGGCCAGCGCGGCGCCGGCCAGCACGCACGCCAGTGACAGGACCATGCTCATTGTCTTCATGCGAACTCCTTGGGTTATGACGTTGGCGCCCGGATCATAGCCGTTCGGGCCCTGCAGGTAAATCGGATAGCTCGGGGTTGTATTGCCGATCCGTCCCGGCGCCGCTGCCGGCGCGGCCGGGGAACCTGTACGGACCCTGCGGGCGATTATTGACATTTCCCCTTCCACCGGATACAAGCGTTCGTCCAATGACAGGCGAAGGGAGCCAGGCGGCCGACTCGTCGCACGCCCAGGACGCGCTGCTCCCCAGCAGGAAGGAACCGCAGACAATGACCAACGTGATCCGGTACGCGTGGACGTGGGTGGGTGTGTTTCTGCTGGCCGGGTGCATTTGGCCGGGCGACCTGGACCAGAGCGCGATCAACCGCTACCAGCGGGCGATGATGAGCGTCTCGCCCCAGAAGCGAATGGCCCGCCACGGGCTGGACATGTTGCGGCCGGCCCAGTCGCTGCCGGCGGGGCCCGAGTTGAAGACGGCCAAGGACCCCAAGACGGGGCGGCAACAGGTCTTCCTCAGCCTCGATGAGGCGATCATCCGGACCCTGGGCAACAACCAGGACATCCAGGTGGTCAGCTACGACCCCGCCGTCGCCCGCGAGGAGTTGATCCAGGCGGCTGCCGAGTTCGACGCGGTGGTCTTCGGCGCGTTCAGCTACGACAACACCGACCGCCGCGCCAACAGCATCATCCAGGGCGGGCAGAGTCAGACGAACGTCTTTCAGGCCGGCCTGCGCAAGCGCACCATCACCGGCGCGCAGTGGCAGGCGGCCTGGACGTGGACCCGGTCCTGGGACAACGTCGACAGCGCCTTCCGCCAGTTCTCGCCCAGCTACGAGCCCACGCTGGCGTTCGAGATCAGCCAGCCGCTGCTTCGCGACGGATGGCCCGAGGTCAACCTGGCCCGCTTCCGCGTGGCCGCCCTCAACGAGAAGAGCACCGCGCAGGCCTTCCGCCAGAAGGTCGAGGAGATCATCGCCGACGTCATCTCGACGTACTGGCAGTACGTGCAGACCCGCCTGGACTATCAGATCCAGAAGGACCTGCTGGCGGCCGGCGAGGAAACCCACAAGATCAACATCAATCGTCGGGAACTGGACGCCAGCGAGGTCAACATCAGGCAGAGCGAGGCGGCCGTCGAATCGCGTCGCGCGGCGCTGATCCGCTCGGCCAAGCTCATCCAGGATCTTCAGGACCGCCTGGTGCGGCTGATGGCGGACAAGCGCATCACGCTGCTGGGCGACTTCGATCTGGTGCCCACCAGCGAGCTGCTCGTCACGGACGTGAAGCTGGACGTGAGCGACCAGTTGCTGACCGCCCTGAAGCACAACCCGGTGATGGACCAGGCCCGCCTGGCGATCCAGGCCGCCGAGATCACCGTCCGGGTGGCCAAGAACCAGACGCTGCCCCGGCTGGACCTTCAGGCGACGGGCGTCCTCCAGGGGTTGGACGGCTCGCCCCGCCAGGCCCAGAACAACTTCGAGTCGTTCGACCACGCGTCCTACAGCGTCGCCTTGGCCCTGGAGTATCCGCTGGGCAACCGCGAGCGCGAGGCGGAACTGCGCAAGCGCCGCTTCGAGAAGCTCAAGTCCATCGCCGTGCTTCAGAATCTCGCCGACCAGCTGGGCGTGGCGGTCAAGGAGCGGGTGCGCCAGATCGGCACGACCTACCAGGAGATGCTCGCCCAGCGCCGGGCCGCCGTCGCCGCCGAGGCGCAGCTCAAGGCCCTGGACGCCCGCCTGCAGGCTGTCGGCGGGATGTCGCCCACCGAGATGCAGCTCAAGCTCCAGTCGCAGGAACTGATCGCCGTGGCCCGCCGTAGCGAGCTGGAAGCGATGGTGCAGTACAACGTGGCCCAGGCCGAACTGTCCCGCGTGACCGGCACGATCCTGCGTCTGCATGGGGTGGATGTCGCCTTGCCCGTGATCCTCAAGGACGCCCAGTTGCTCAGCGGCAGGGACCTCTCGAACGTCGCCCCCGCCAAGCCCGCGACGGTCAATCGCCCCAGCGGAATGGCTCGCCCGGTCGCACCGCCCAACGCGATCAAGCCGTGATCCGCCTCAGCGCCAGACAATTTGACGACCTGGTCCAGGAGGCCATCGAAAGCCTGCCCAATCAGTTCCGCCGGCACATGGAGAACCTGTCGGTCGAGGTGCAGGACAAACCCGCGCCGGCCCTCCTTCGCCAGATGGACATGCCGCCCGGCGAACTGCTCATGGGCCTCTACCACGGCGTGCCCCTCACCGACAAGTCCGTCACCAGCCCCTACGAGTACCCCGAGCGAATCCTCCTGTTCAAAGGCAACATCGAGCAGGTCTGCGAGACTGTCGACGACGTGGTCGACGAGATCTACTACACCGTGCTCCATGAAGTCGGCCATCATTTCGGCATGGACGAGGACGAACTGGACGAGTTGGGATACGGGTAGCGACCCGCGGGCTTTCGACGGGTCGGCGGGGATGGTACACTTCGGGTATGAGCGCCGGGCAAGAACAATCAGTTGCGGTCGAGGTGCGGCTGTTCGCCACGTTGCGGGCGGGGCGGTTCAAGAGCCAGGTGCTGGACCTGCCCGCCGGCGCGATCGCGGGCGACGTGCTGGCGCGGCTGGGCATTGCGCCCGACGAGGTGGCCATCCTGCTGATCAACGGCAAGGAAGGCGACGCGTCGTGCCCCCTCCGCGACGGGGGGACCCTGTCGCTGTTCCCGGGCGTGGGGGGCGGGTGAGATGGTGAAACTCCCCCTGAGCGCGGAGCAGCAGACGGCCCTGCGAGCGCGGCTTGGCGAGCCTGCCTTGCGGCGCGACGGACTGTCGTCCGAGCAGGCGAGGCGGATGGCGGCCGAGACGGGCGCTCCGCTTCGGGGGGTCGAGTGGTTCGCTCTCTCCATGGGCGTGGTCCCGCACCGCTACAGCCGCAGCATCGGCACGGTGGGCGCCGAGGGACAGATGAAGCTGCTGGAGTCGCGCGTGCTGGTGGTGGGGTTGGGCGGACTCGGCGGGCACGTGGCGGAGATGCTGGCCCGCTCGGGCGTGGGGCGCGTCGCGGGCTGTGATGCGGATGTCGTCGAGGAGAACAACCTCAATCGCCAGACCTTCTCCACGCTCGCTTCGCTGGGCGAGCCCAAGACGCAGGCTGCCCGCCGCCGCCTGGCGGAGGTGAACCCGGCCGTCGAGTTCGAGGGGTTCACGTGCGGGTTCCAGGACATCCCCGAGGAGGTCCTCTCGGCCTGTGATCTGCTCTTCGATTGCCTGGACTCGGTCCCGGCCCGCCTGGAGTTGGAGACGCGGTGCGCGTCGGTCGGTCGGCCGCTCATTCACGGCGCCATCGGCGGGTGATACGGACAGGTTGGGGTCGTCTGGCCGGGCAGCAATCTGCTGAGCCGCATCTGCGGGCAGGGGGGCAGGGGTATCGAGAGGGAACTGGGCAATCCGTCCTTCACGCCGGCGGTCGCGGCGGGCCTGATGGTCTCTCGTGGCATCCGGGTGCTGCTGGGCCTGGTCCAGCCGGGCCGGGCGAGCCTCCAGGTCTTCGACCTGCTCAACGACGAATGGGAGACGCTGGAGTTGTGACTCGCCGTCCGCGGTGCCAGGCCGGAGGCAGGCTCACGGTCTACAGCGTGCTGCCCGCCGCCTTGGTGCGGTATCGCAGGAACAATCCCAGGTCCACAGCCACCAGCAGGGCGTTCAGGCCGTACAGGGCGGTCACCGCCTCGGGCCTCACGCCGTCCTGTGCGGCCCGGACGAACTTCGAAATCAGCCCGGCCAGGTACCCGGCCAGGATGAGCACCAGGAACAACCCGCTCTTGCCTTCGACGCGCTTGGCCCGCCAGGTCTTGAGGATAGCCACCGGCCAGGAGACGCCGAAACACAGAAGCATGACGCCTTCGAGGACCTGGGCGATGCTCATTCGACGACGGTGCCCTGCTCGATGATCCGATCGCGGATTTCCTTCTGCTTGGTCTCCTTGATCTCGTCATCCTTGCCGCGGACGCGAGGCGGGGCGCCCGTGCGGATGTCCACCCAGAGGTCCTTCTCGGTCCCCTTGGTGATCGTGACGGTCCCGCCGATGTCTCCGGCTCGCCAGTGCATGTCGGCGGGCAGATCGCCCTTCTTGATCTTGACCGCCACGGGCAGCTTCCCGCCGTCGGGGCTTACCGTGCCGGCATACCGCGACCCGTACGGGCCGTTCAACTCGACCTGGCGGGGCGTGTCGGTCAGGTTGGTGAATCGCAACGTGACCTTCTTGTCGCAGCCCATCGTGAGGGCGGCGCCGCTGATCGCAACCAAAGTCAACAGCTTATTCCACATGGCATTCTCCAATGAGGTCTTGGCATTGATGTTCCGTGCTGCTTAAATATACCCTTCCCACGCCGGCGGGACAAGTTGGAATGAACCCGCCGCGGCTTCTGGAGCGCGACGGCGCTCGGGACCGCCTGAACGGCGGGCTGTGAACGCCTCCGCGTGCCGGCGCGGCACGAGGCGGCGAGGCCGGGAACCTTCGCAGACTGTGGGCGTCGGATGAAGTGACAAACCGAGACGGAGAAGTGAAGACCACTCCATGAAGATCGCCTTGGCACAATGCAACCCGATCGTGGGCGACATCGCGGGCAACACCGCCCGGATGGCCGATTGCATCGACCGAGCGGCGGCGGGGGGGGCGGACCTGGTCGTCTTTGGCGAGTTGTCGGTGGTGGGGTACCCGCCGCGCGACCTGCTTCGCAAGGAGCGTTTCATCGCCGACACGCAGCGGGCCGTCGACGCGCTCGCCCGACGATGCACCCGCGTGGCGGCCCTCGTCGGCTACGTCCGTTCCACGCCCGAAGCCCAGGGGAGGCCTCTTCAGAACGTGGCCGGCCTGCTCCAGAACGGGCGAGTGGCTCACGTCCATGTCAAGACGCTCCTGCCCACCTACGACGTCTTCGACGAGACCCGCTACTTTCAGCCGGGCCCGCCCCCGCGCTGTTTCGAACTCCACGGGGTCCGCATCGGCCTGTCCATCTGCGAAGACCTCTGGGACGCCGAGGCCCTCGGCCGGGCCCTCTACGGACAGGACCCCATCGAACTGCTCGTAGGAGATGGGGCCCAGGTGATCGTGAACATGGCTGCCAGCCCGTTCCAGGTGGGCAAGGGCCAACTTCGGGAAGACCTCTTCCGCCGGCGGGCCCGGCGGACGCGCCTGCCGGTGATCTACGTCAACCAGGTGGGCGGAAACGACGAACTGGTCTTTGACGGCGCCAGTTGCGTCGTCGGCCCGGAGGGGCAGGTGCTGGCGAGGGCGGCGACGTTCCAGGAAGACCTGGTGGTGGTGGACCTGGACGGGGGCGTCCAGGGCGGGCCGGCCCCGGCGGGGGACATGGCCCAGCTCTCGGCTGCCCTCAAGCTGGGCCTGCGCGACTACGTCCGCAAGTGCGGCTTCTCCAGCGTCGTGCTCGGGCTCTCGGGCGGGATCGACTCCGCCGTGGTGGCGGTGCTTGCCGCCGACGCCCTCGGACCCGAGAACGTCGTGGGCATCTCCATGCCCAGCCGCTACAGCAGCGACCACAGCCAGAGCGACGCGGACGACCTGGCGCGGCGACTGGGCATCCGCTGTCCGCGCATCGCCATCGAGCCCATGCACCGCGCCTTCGAGGCCGCCCTGGGCCAGGCCCTCGCCGAGGGCAACCGCGAGATCGCCGACGAGAACATCCAGGCCCGCATCCGCGGCGCGGTGGTGATGGCCTTCTCCAATGCCTTCGCCCACATGCCGCTGGCCACGGGCAACAAGTCGGAGCTGTCCACCGGCTACTGCACGCTGTATGGCGACATGGTGGGGGGGCTGGCCCCCATCGGCGACGTGTACAAGACACAGGTGTTCCGCCTGGCCCAGCATCTCAACGTCGAGGCCGGGCACGAGCGCATCAACCGCTCCATCATTACCAAGCCTCCCAGCGCGGAACTCAAACCCAACCAGGTCGACCAGGACAAATTGCCCCCGTATGATCTTCTGGATGCCATTTTGGAACGATATATTGAAGGGGACCAGACGGGTGAGCAGATCGCCTCGGCCGGCTTCGACGGCGAGGTGGTGCGTAGAGTGGTGCGGATGGTGGACGCGGCCGAGTACAAGCGGAAACAGGCGGCGCCGGTGCTGAAGGTGACGGCGCGGGCGTTCGGGACGGGGCGGCGGGTGCCGATCGCCCAGCGATATGTTTCGGTTGGAGGTTTCTAGTGCAGGTTCTTTGCGGTCAGTGCGGACAGAGCATCGTGGTCGAGGACGCCCAGGCAGGCAGCCTGGTCGCCTGCCCGCGATGCCAGAACCAGGTTCAGGTCCCCCGCCTGGACGAGGTTGAAGCGGTCCTGAACGGCGACGATTCCACCCTGGGCCTGGGCGACTCCGACGAAGGGTTCGCCGGCATGGCCAAGCAGGCCATGTCACGCAAGATCCAGGTGGCCTGCGGCAAGTGCGGGCGCACCCTCACCGTCAGCGCCAGGATGGCCGGACGAAAGGCCCGATGCCCCGCCTGCAACACCCAGATCCTCATCCCGTACCCCGACGAGGGCCAGGACGACGCCGCCCTGGAGAGGCTGACCAAACGCAATCACCGCCCCCACAATGAGCCTCCGCCCCAACCGCACGAGCATCATGCCCAGCCCGCCTCCGACGCGCAAGCAATGAGTCAGGACGACCAGGAACCAGTCGCCGCCGTTCCGGTCAAGAGCGACTCGCTGGAGACCCTCGTGGCGGCGGCGGCCGCCCTCGACTCCGCCGCCAACCAGCAGTCCGTCGCCCAGGACGTTCCGGCAGACCTGGCCGAGGCGGTCGCCGATGTCGCCGCCGAACGCCGCACCCGGATCAGCCGAAAGATGCGCGGCTGGATGTTCTACGTCGCTCTGGGTTGCGCCGCGGGCATCGCCATCGGCCTGGGCATCTACCTCGTGCTGGCCCTGTTGGCCCCGCCTCCGCCCGGCACCACTGAGGTGGCCCACGTTCCGCCCGACCCCTCGCCCCAAACCGGCCCCGCGCCGCACCCGGCGCCGACAACCAAGAAGGGCGCTCCCACCCAGCCCGTGATTCCGCCGCCCGCGACGCCCAAGATCAGCGTCGTCACCGCCGAGTTGAAGGACTTCGGCGCGGGCGGGTACTTCCCCGCGCGGCCCGGGCACGTCTTCTGGGAAGTGACCGCCGCCCTGAAGGCGGGCGACAAGCCGCTCAGCTTCTACAACTACGGCAAGACCGCCACGCTGACCACCGCCTCGGGCACCTACGAGAGCCTCGGTTCCCCGCCAGATTCCCCCGCCTTGCCCGTGCCCAGCCGGCGCGAAGTGGTCTCCCTGGCCGGCTCGCAGGGGCGCCAGATCAGCCTGCTGTTCCAGGTGCCCATCAGCGACAAGCAGGGCACGCTGAAAGTCGCTTCGCTGCCGGAGGCCCCCGTACAGCCCGCGCCGGTCCAGGCGCCGACGAGCCTGGCGGGAACCTACCCCGAGGCCTCGCCGCGCAACCTCCGACCGCTGCTGCGCGATCCGGTGATGGCCGCCATCCAGGCTGCCCCCGCTCACCAGATCGTCCTGAAGGACGCCCAGGCGTCGGGCCTGGAGGTTTCCATTCCCGCCGCGGCCGTCAGCGGCAGCGCCCAGGCCGGACCCGACGGCATGTACCAGGCCGTCCTGCGAAACGGCAAGGACGAACTCAAGTGCGCGCTGCGACCCATGGTCGATGGACGCGGGGTGATCCTCTACCTGTCGGATCAGCCCTTCCATCAACTCACGTACGCCCGGCCGGGCAGGCCCAAACCCCAGCCCCGGCCCCAGCCGCCCAAGCCCAAGCCCCCTGCGACGACGTCAGGCAAGGCCCAGCCCGCTCCGCCGATCCAGACCCAGCCCCAGACGGCGCCGACAGGGCCCGGCACGCTCTTCGACGATCCCAACACCGCCGGTCGCCCCGCCAGCCGACCGGCAGGGGAGAGCCATCTGCCCGTCCTGCCGCCCAAGGACCCGCCGCCCACGCCCACCCTGCCGCGGGACCACGGGCACAGGACGATCTTCGACCACTGAGATTACCATTGCGGATCGAGCCCGCGGCAGGTCTGTTCGAGGGCCTCGACCACCAGAAGAGGAAACCCGGTGCAACCCCTCAATCGCCCGTACAAGTTCATCGGCTGCGAGATCGTCTACCGAGAGGCATGCCTGTTGGCCGCCCGCAGCCCGCGTCGCATCGACGTCGAGTTCCTCCGCAAGGGCCTGCACGACCTGGAGACGGCCGACATGAACGCCAAGATCCAGGCCACCATCGACGCGGTCGACGCCTCCGTCGGTTACGAGGCCATCCTGCTGGGCTACGCCCGCTGCAACGACGGACTGGCCGGAGTGACGGCCCGCGACATCCCGCTGGTGATTCCCAAGGCCCACGACTGCATCACGTTCTTCTTCGGTGGACGCGGACCCTACCAGCAGTACTTCGACAACCATCCCGGAACCTACTTCCTGACCAGCGGCTGGAGCGAGCGAAACAACTACGACGACAAGAACTACGCCCAGCCCGCCTACGGGCAGACCGGCGTGATGGGCAAGATCGGCCTGGCCGAGCCGTACGAGCAGATGGTCGCCAAGTACGGCAAGGAGAACGCCGACTACATCATGTCCACGCTCGGCGACTGGCGCAAGCACTACACCAGCCTGCTGTATCTGGAGATGGGGGCGTGCGACGAGTCCGCCTTCATCGAGGCCGCCCAGGGCGAGGCCCGCGAGCACAACTGGCACTTCGAACGCCGCAGCGGCGACTGGACGCTCCTGGAGAAACTCTTCGCCGGTCACTGGGACGACGACTTCGTCATCGTCCAGCCCGGACAGAAGATCGTCCCGCTGAACAACGACCAGGTGCTGGCTGCGGAATGACGCCGCTCCCCGCCGCCGCCAGGCGAATGTCCCATTTTTCAGGAAATTCACGGCCGCGCATCCGGCCGAAGACCCGCGCACAAGTCATTGCATGAACTCCTGTTGCGCGACTTCCTGTAATATCGGCAAACTCGGAATACTCAGAAAAACAGGCTCTTCCACGGGACACCCCAGGCCAAAATGGGACATTCCAGGCCTACAGCCCGGTGAAATTCCGATACGCCCATAGTCCACAGGCAGTTACATCGTCGCCAGAAGTGAGTCTGAAAGAGCCTTCGCTATCCGCGATGTCTGGACGATCCGGTCGCTCGAGCCTTGCAGTAATCCCCCCAACGGTCGGCCAGCAGGGGGCACCGCCCGCGAGGCACGACCATCCAGCGGAACTGGGCGCGGACGCTGGCGGCGTCGGTGATGAACCCCGTGCCGTTGGGGCAACGGACGGCATAGAAGCCGCTCACGTCGCTGCGCCAGACGTTGGCGCTTGCTGAAGAGATGGCCCACGCCTGGGCGTCGGTGCTCAACAGGAAGACCGCGCTGCCGACGAGCAGCAAAGCCAGCACGGACACCAGCGGCAACCAGGCCTTGAACGTTCTGCGATTGCTCATATCTGTTGTACGCCGCCAGGAGAACGTCGCATCCCCGGCAAGAGGCCGACTGCCCAGCCAACGTGGCGGGACCAGGCTAGGAGCGCGAGCCTCCGGGAACCTGCGGGAACATACGATGCAGCGGCGGCTCATGACGGGTGGGACGACATTTAGGTGGAAAAGCCCCCCAAGGCCCCTTCCGCACGACATAACATTGATTATCGGACGTGCCAGATGCCCCAGATAGGCCAGACAGGACGATTTCGCCCACATCAGAACATGACTCCGGCCGCGAGCCTCTTCTCGGTCCTTTAGACGTTTGGGAGGTCACGCTGGGCAAGAGTCACGTCCGCTGCGGCTCGCAGGCCCCGCCCGCGCGGCGTTCGCGAGGCGTGCGGCGTGTGGCGGACTGCGGGGATCATCAGCCATTCGAATGTGAGCGTTGCCGGATTTGAGGGGTTCTTATTGAGTCGGAGGCGTCCTCGTGGTATGCTTCGCCTTTACCACGGAAGGAACGCATGAGCGAAGACCTCCATCATGAGTGCGGCGTGGCGGGGTTGTACTGGTTGGACAAACCGGCGGGCAAGGCGGGACGGGTCAGCAGGCTGATCTCCGAGGGCAACGTTACGCCCCTGATGCCGGCGATGTTGCTGGACCTGCAGAATCGCGGGCAGTTGGCCAGCGGGATGAGCAGCTACAATCCGCGCCGCTCGCAGTTGCTGGACACCTACAAGGAGATCGGCACGGTCATCGAGGCGTTTCGAATGTCTCACCCGGCCAAGCACCAGTCGATCCTCACCCAGTACGCCGGCCGGGCCGTCATCGGCCACACGCGCTATGCCACCAGCGGCGCCGACGACACGCGATACGCCCAGCCCTTCGAGCGCCCCCACGGGCGGCTGTGGAAATGGTTCGCCTTCGCGTTCAACGGCAATCTCGCCAACTACGCCGAACTGCGCGACCGCCTGCTGCGCCGCAAGGACTATCACTTCACGCTCAACACCGACACCGAGATCGTCATGCACGCGTTAGGCTATCGCCTGCGAGGCGACAGCCTGCCCAGCCTGCGCAACGTGATGGCCTCCATGGCCCGCGAGTTCGACGGCGCCTACAACATCGTTTTTCTGGACGGCCAGGGGCGCATGTTCATCGCCCGCGACCCGCTGGGCATTCGACCGATGAACTGGGCCGTTGACGGGCGGCTGTTCGCCACCGCCAGCGAGTCGGTCGCGCTGGCCAACATGGGCTTTACCGACATCCGCAGCTTCGAGCCCGGCGAGATGGCCGTCGTCGAGAACGGGCAGCTTCGCTTCGAGCGGTTCGCCCCGCGCAAGCGGCACGCGCATTGTTTCTTCGAGTGGGTCTACTTCTCCAACGTCGCCAGCACCATCGACAATACCAGCGTCTACCTGGCCCGGGCCCGCTCGGGCGAGCGCCTGGCCGAGGTCGAAGACCAGAAGATGGACGCCTCGTGCATCGTGGTCCCCGTGCCCGACACCGCCAAGGCCGCCGCCGACGCGTTCGCATTCCGTATGGGTATTCCGTGCGTGGAGGGTCTCATCCGCAACCGCTACGTCGGGCGGACGTTCATCCAGCCCAAGACCACGCGCGGCGACTCCGCCAAGAGCAAGTACACCCCCCTGCCGCGGGTGCTGGAGGGCAAGCGGGTGTTCATCATCGAGGACTCGATCGTCCGCTCGACGACGCTGGCCACGCTGGTCGAGCAGATCCTCAAGCGGGGCGGGGCCCGCGAGGTCCACGTCCGCGTCGCCTGCCCCCCTATCGTGGCCCCCTGCTTCTACGGCATCGACATGTCCACGCTGGGCGAGTTGTTCGCCCCTCGTCACCTGCCGCCCAACTACAACGGCGAGCCCGACCAGGCCACCCTGGAGCGCATGGCCAAGGCCCTGGGCATCAACAGCCTGCGATATCTTACCGTGCCGGACCTGGGACCCTGCCTCAACGTCGACGGCCACGACCTCTGCAACGGCTGCGTCACCGGCCAATACCCCACCGACTGGGGCCGGCGCCTCATCCGCTCCGCCCGGCGCAACCTCAACTCCGGCCGCGAGGGCCGCACCTACGAGCCCGGCCGGACGCGAGCCTGCCGGAAGCTGTAAGCGATCCCACAGCAACGCCAGCGCCAATGGTGGCAACATCTTAGGAGTCTTATCAGCTCGTCCAACTCTCACTTCCCGGTTTGGCCGTCACGTGTATGTATGACGGGTAATCGCGGACCCTTTTCAGGGGGCATCAGATCAGTCCGATTCTCTTGCGGGTGATCTGAAGGATTCCTATACACAAAGACAGTCATCGCTCTCGTTCCTGCGGATACATATCCGCCACCCACAGGAACATCGCCTTGACGGCACTGCCCAGCGACTATAGCATAGCGTATTGTTGCTTTCTCACATTCTCTCCCGGGCCGCCAAGCCCCTGTCGGAAAGGCGGCACGTGCCTGTGCCCCCATTTGGGCAGAATAGGACAAAGCAATGTGGACTGGCGACGAAGACTTTATGCGAATGGAGTATGAGAAGCTCCGTGATGAGATTCTATCTCTGAAGAAATGTCAGGTTCAAATCGTGCATCTTGCGATTCTGTTGCTTGCGGCTGTCTTTTCGGGTGTAGGCTATATTCTCTCAAAGGACGGTCCTCCTTCCGCCGGCATCGTAGGTGCATTCTTGCTTGCGAGTCTGCTGCCATCCATAATGCCCATTCTTGCGTGGCTGATCGTCCACAAGAGCCGTAGCACCTTTCGCTGTATTGCCTGGACAAGGATAATTGACTGCTATCGGACCAACGATTCCCGCATTGGCGGCAGGCGATACACTGGTTACGAAAGTGCATTTGCTGTCCTTCGCAGATGTGTCTGGTGCCAAGGGCGAGGCTCTCCCATGAGAACAGTTGTAGAGATCATAAAGTCGGTGTTGGACCCCCGGTATAGGTGGAAGTCAATTCTTAGGGGGTACCGGCGAGCGTGCAGAAGTTGCGGGGTTCAGCGATCCGCAAGTCCGCCTAGGAACGTGAAGTCGCAAGGGGCGGTGGGAAACTACTACACGGTGGTCACAATTATGTTGCTGACCTTCGGTCTTATGGGGCTGATCTTGGCGCTGTTTCTGTACGTGTACGCATGTTCCTTGGCCCAGACATATGTCGTCTATCTCGCGGTATGTGGCGGGCTCCTCTTGGTTCTCGTGATCGGATACTATCTTCTTTTCGCATGCTATCTGCTCAACGAAGCTGATGCCCAATTAAAGGGAATTCCCTTCTCTATTCAAGCTCATGTGGAGATGTTCTTGTGTGCCATTGCATCGCCAGGCAAGGTTGGAGCAAAGGAGATGAAAACGGTGGTAGAACCTAACGGTCCGGCGACTTGACGGGCTGTTCTTGTGAAGGGGTGGACATGGCCGTGGGCTACCCTCTTCTGGGAGTCGGGCAAGTCAGGACGTGTAGTTAGTGCCGGAGGGATTGAGCAACGGCTCCAAGCGATCCGCCCGCCGTCTCCTGACAGCCGCGCCCTTCCACAACCCGCCTCTAAAAGGGCAGGTCCGCTCGTCCGCTCCTCATGGGCGAATCCGCAATCGCCGCCCTTGTCCTTGCTTTCGTCCGGGCCGCGCCGTATAAGGCCCTCTTACCGAATTTCAACCGTTGTTTCGCACGGGCATGACCGGACGGACGGACCCCCGGCCCCGGGCGACGGCGTGGCCCCTGGCACCCTTTGGGAAAAGGAACAATCATGGGCGGCTTCTTCGGCGTGGTCTGCGCGCAGGATTGCGTGCAGGACCTGTTCTACGGCACGGACTACCACTCGCACCTGGGCACCAAGCGCGGCGGACTGACGGTCCTCAACTCAGCCGGCTACCAGCGGTTCATCCACAACATCGAGAACGCCCAGTTCCGCTCGAAGTTCGAGGACGACATCGCCAAGATGCACGGCCAGTCGGGCATCGGCGTGATCAGCGACCACGAGGACCAGCCCCTGCTGATCGCCTCGCACCTGGGCGACTACGCCATCGTCACCGTGGGCAAGGTGGCCAACGCCGACGCCCTGGCCGCTCGGGCCTTCGTGCGAAAGTCCACCCACTTCGCCGAACTGAGCGGGGCGGAGATCAACCCCACCGAGATCGTCGCCACGCTCATCAACGAGGGCGGATCGTTCGCCGAGGGCCTGGCCATTGCCCAGGAACGGATCGAAGGGTCCTGCTCGATCCTGCTGCTCACCCGCGAGGGCATCTACGCCGCCCGCGACCGGCTGGGGCGGACCCCCATCGTCATCGGGCGTAAGGACGGCGCGTGGGCGGCCACGCTCGAGACGTGCGCCTTCCCGAACCTCGACTACGAGATCGACCGCTACCTCGGTCCGGGCGAGATCGTCCGCATCACGGCCGCCGGCGTGGAGCAGCTTAAGCCGCCCGGCGAGCACATGCAGATCTGCACCTTCCTGTGGGTGTATTACGGCTATCCCGCCAGCAACTACGAGGGCATCAACGTCGAGGCGTCGCGCAACCGTTGCGGGGCGGCCCTGGCCAGGCGCGAGAAGCTCGAACTGGACATCGTCGCGGGCATCCCCGACAGCGGCACCGGCCACGCCCTGGGCTACGCCGGCGAGGCCCGCATCCCCTACCGCCGCCCGTTCGTCAAGTACACCCCCACCTGGCCGCGCAGCTTCATGCCCCAGAACCAGGCCGTCCGAGACCTCGTCGCCCGCATGAAGCTCGTGCCCATCCGCGAGTTGATCGACGGCCAGCGCCTGCTCTTCTGCGAGGACTCCATCGTCCGCGGCACGCAGCTTCGCGACACGATCCAGCGGCTCTACGCGTGCGGGGCCCGCGAGGTCCACATGCGCCCCGCGTGCCCGCCGCTGGTGCACGGCTGCCGGTTCCTCAATTTCTCCCGCTCGCGCAGCGAGCTGGACCTGGCCGGGCGGCGCGCCATCCAGGAAATCGAGGGGCGCGACGACGCCAACCTCGACCAGTACGCCGACCCCGACAGCCCCCGCCACGCCGAGATGACCGAGGTCATCCGCAAGCGGCTCAACCTGACCTCCCTGCGCTACCAGAGACTCGACGACCTGGTCGCGGCCATCGGCATGCCGAAAGAAAAACTCTGCACGCTGTGCTGGGACGGCTGCACCGGCTGCTCCGTTTGAGCTAGAATGGTTCGTACGGAACGGAGAGCGACATGGCCAAACAGAAGATCGCCTACACGGACCACTTTGCCGCCGTCATGAACACGCTGACCAGCAGCGGGGTGCTGGTGGGCGCCTACGACGCCGCGGGCAAGGGCAACCTCATGACCATCGGCTGGGGCGCCATCGGCAGCATCTGGGGCCTGCCCGCCTGGATCATTCTCGTCCGCCCCAGCCGCTACACCTACCGGTGCATCGAACACAGCGGCTGCTTCACCGTCAACGTGCCCACCGCGGACATGCACATGGCCTGCGCCGTCTGCGGGTCCACCAGCGGGCGCACCCGCGACAAGTTCGCCGACTGCAAGCTGACCGACGAGAAGGCCCAGACCGTGCTCGCCCCCGCGGTGGCGGAGGCGGCCATCATCTACGAGTGCCAGGTCGTCCACCGCAACGACGTCCAGCCCGAGCGCCTCGACGGCGAGATCATCTCCGGCGCCTATACCGCGGGCGACTTCCATCGTTTATACTATGGCAAGATCCTCGCCGTCCGCGCAGAAGCCGACGCGGGCGATCGCCTTCGATCCGTGTAGCGGGAGAGCCCCGCCTGCCAAGCCTGGCAGGGCGCTCACCGTGCTCAGGAGATTGTCATGCGGTGCACCCTGCTGGCCCTGGCTGCCTTGTCCCTCACGACGACGTCGCTCCTGTCCGCCCCGCCGGCGGTCAAGCTCCAGGACGACCCCCCCACCGTCAAGACGCCCAAGAGCGGCGACCTCACCGGACGGATCGCCAACCCCGCCAAGGTGGCCGACCTCTCGCTCGTCTCCCGCGCCACGCGCCAGACCTACACGCCCAAGACCTGGGATCGCGCCGCCGGGCGGTTCACCTTCGCCTCCCTCCCCGGCGACGCACGCTACGATCTGATCATCAAGACCACCGACGGCCGGCAGATCGAGGGCATCGACCTGGACTTCTGCGATCTCCGCATGGTCCGCATGGCCGCCGAACGCCGCAAGGAGTTGGGCCTGCCCCCGGAGCGCACCCAGAAGTTCAGCGCCGACGACGCCAAGGCCATCACCGAGTGGATCTCCAAGCTTCAGGACTTCATGGAAATCCGGCGCCCGCTCTACATCCACGGCGACGGGCGGCGCTGCACCGTGCTGCTGGAACTCATGCGGACCCGCGAGCACTACGCCGGCTCGGGGCAGTTCGTCTGGCGCGTCGAGCTGTGGTACTTCCAGAACGAGTACGGCGGCTGGGAGAAGGTCCCCAACCAGGAGCGCGTCCTGAGACGCAACCGGATCGCGCCGGGCGAGTGGAGCAAGATCCACCTGGAGTACTTCCCCGAGCTCAGCGCCCAGGTGGACCAGGCCGGCTACTGCCGCCCCATCGAGTTCACCATCCCCGACAAGGGCGACCTCTCCCGCGGCCGCCTGCCCAACACCCAGCCCGAGGTCAAGACCCCCCCGCACATCTCGGGCCTGGACGTGAAGGGCGACGGCGACAACAACTGATCCGCCACTCGCCCGTCCCCTTTGTCACCGCCCCGCGCGAGGGCTGCTTGACCCGCGGCTCAATCCTCCGCCCCGACAGCGGGAATCCGGACTCCATTTGACGCTCGCAGAAAGCCTGCCCGTTCCCGCAAGTTCCATTATCAGCCTGCGTTTTCCGAGATGACGTGGGTAGTCACACCAAAGCGAAGGTCCAAGAGAAAGGAGAATGCGATGAAACCGAAGATGACGAGCATTGTGGTATGGCTGTGCGCGATCCTGGCGATCCTGGCGGCCCAGGCCGGGGCGGCCACGTATGTCTGGGACGGTGGCGACGTCGACGACGCCAACTGGGACAGCCCCGATAACTGGACGGCCGACTCGCTCTACCCGGACGCCCTGGGCGACGTCGCCCAACTCACCGGGAACGTGCGCACCGCCGTTGCACTCAACGGCAATCGGGCACTGGGGTCGCTGGAGTTCACCGCGTACAGTCACTCGGGCAGCCAGCCCGGATTCGTTCTGGACACGACCAGCCTGAGGAACACCCTCACGCTGGCCGACGGCGGGACGATCATTTCGGCCGTGGGCGACTGGTTCATCCCGGCCCCGGTCATCCACAGCAACCTCGTGCTCAACGGGGCGGCGACCATTCAGATGAACATTAACGACGGCAACAACAAGTACATGGACTTCACCGGCACGATTACGGGATCGGGCCCGCTGACGCTGGGCACGACCCTGACGGGCACCCGAAGGGGGTACATTCGCCTCGACGGGACCAACACCTCCTTCAGCGGACAGGTCACGATCGACGGCGCGATGGCCGTCATGAACAACACCAGTTGCTTCGGAACCAACCCCACCGTCAACCTCCTCAACGACGCGAAGGTCGGGTCCATCCGGGGCTCCTACAACTACAACTTCATCGGCAGCGGCGCGTTGTACGCCTGGGGCGGCGTCACGCAGAACGGAACCATCGCGATCGCCAACGGCATGACCGCCACGCTGGACAGCGGCGGCGGGAACTCGTTCAACTGGAACGGGGCCATTTCGGGACAGGGCACGCTGGCCATTGTGGGCGGTTCCACCAACGCGACTCCCATCACGCTGGGCGGCGCCGCCGCCAACACGTTCTCCGGCGGCCTCCAGGTCAGGCAAGGGTACGCCGCCCTCAACAAGACCGCCGGCCTGGACGCCGTTGCCTGCGACGTGACCGTAGCCGGCTTCGGCCAGGCCAACAACAACCCCAAGGTGCTTCGCCTGGCCAACGACAACCAGATCAAGGACACAGCCGTCGTCACCCTGGGCCAGGACGGCACGGGCCAGGGCATCTTCCGGATGAACGGGCGGAACGATGCCATCGGCGGGCTGGCCAGCGGAGCGGCGGGCTCGGGCATCGTCGAGAACGAATCCGGAGCGTCCAACACCGGTACGCTGACGGTGGACGCAGCCAACGGCGCGACCTACGTCTTCTCCGGCGTCCTGCGGGACGGCGACGGCTCGGGCACTGACGGCGTGCTGGCCTTTGAGAAGAAGGGCCTCGGCACGCAGGTCCTCAGCGGAACCAACACCTACAGCGGGGCCACCACCGTCAGCGCCGGGCTGCTCCGCGTGGACGGGTCGCTCGGCGCCGGCAGCTCCGTCACCGTCACCGGCGGAAGCCTCGGCGGCGCCGGAACGGTCAACGGGCCGCTGATCGTCCAGACCGGCGGGGCCGTTGCTCCCGGCCTCAGCCCGGGCGCGCTTGCCCTCAACGCCTCCCTGCTCCTCCAGGGCTCGTACGACTGGGAACTGGGTGACCTCAAGGACAATTCCGACGGCGCGGCCGGATCGGACTGGGACCTGATCGTGATGAACGGTGCTGGCGCCGACCTGATTGACGCCACGATCAACCTGGCCGGGCTGGCGCCCTCGAGCGATCCGTTCTGGCAGGCGGCGCACACATGGACCATCTTGTCCGGGGCCGGACAAATCAACCTGACCGGCGGCGCCGTCACCGGATACGATGCAGACTTCGGCAGCTTTGCCTTGGCCCAGGGCAACGGAGAACTGCTCCTGAACTGGGAGGCCCGCTCCGAACAGTCCGACATCCCCGAGCCCGCCACCCTGACGTTGCTGGTCGTGACTGCGATAGGCCTCACCCGCTACCGCCGGCGTCGCAGCATTTGCTAGCCGGACCCGAAAGAAGGTCAGACGCACGCTCACATTCCTGCGGTCGTGCAGGCGCGGTCCTGCCAGGACCGCCTTGACCCCTGCGCAGGGATCGGGGAACATGCCCGCAGGAGCATGCGATGAACACACGGCGCTTCGGACTGTCGATCTTGTTTGGCGCGGCGATGGCCTGCGTGGCCTCGACCGGTCTGGCTGAGCCTCCGCCCCAGGCCCCCCCCGCCTCGATCGCCTTGCGGCAGGTGCAGGCCGTCCGCGACGTGCCCCGCGAGCGGGTGGTCCTTCAGACCGGCTTCGAGGAAGGCCAACCCCTCTGGAAGTTCAACGGGCACGAATTGACCGACGCCAGGGCCCGCACGGGCAAACGCTCGTTGACGGGCCAGGTGACGAGGGAGAAACAGGCGGTGATCCTGGAAGTGCCGCTGAAAGCCCCGCCCGGGCAGCGCCTGCGGATAGAGTTCTACGTCTGGTCGCAGGGCCGCACCGGTTGCGCCCTCTGGTGGAAGGACGCGAGCGGGCGATATCCCGTGACGCGGCTGGACGAGGCCCCGCCGCGCTGGTCGAAGATCGATGGCGACGTTCCGTTCTCTCCCGACGGCTCGGGCGTGCTCCAGGTCGTCGCGCCCACCTCGCATGGCAGCCCGCCCGGGCGGATGTGGGTGGACGACCTGACGGTGACGGCCACCGACGGCCCGCCGGCCCTGGGCGAAGACGTGCGGAGCTTCCCGGCCGTCGCGTTCGATCCGGTCGACAAGACGGCGTACGTGGCGCAGATCGCCCGCCCGAAGGGCCGGCTGTGCGTGGAGATGCGGACCTTCCGCGAGGGGCGTCTGGCGGACGAACGGACGCTGACGGACGAGGCGCTGGCCGCTCCGCCGGCCGCCGGCGCGAAACCAGGCCCGTTGACGGGCCTGGCCGCCCCTGCCGTCGCCGCCCTGCCCCACGGGTGCATCCTGGCCGTACCCGTCGAGCGCGATGGCCGCTGGAAGGTCGCGTGCATTGTCTGCCGCCCGCCCATGGCGGGCGATCCATCCAAGCGCCCCACGGCCACACCGCGAACCCCTGCCCTGCTCGACGCGGGCGGGGCGAGCAACATCTCCCCCGCCGTTGTCGTCAGCGGCAAGACCGCCTGCGTGGTGTGGGAGTCCAACTCCGGCGACGCCCGAGGCATCTACGCGTGCTCCGTGCCGCTGGACGCCGCCGCCACGCCGGGCAAGATCATCCGCCTCTCCGCGCCGGACGCCAACAGCTACAACCCCGCCCTCGTCGCGTTGGCCGACGGCTCGCTGTTCGCCGCGTGGGACTCCTTCCGCGACAACTCGTGCCACATCTACGGCGCCGCCTGGCGCGACGGCAAGTGGCAGGGCGAGCGCCGCCTGACGCATGATGCGCGCATCGAGCGTCACCCGCGCCTGGCGGCCTGGAAGAACGAAGTATGGATGGCCTGGCAGGCGCAGAGCTTCAAGGGCATTCGCATCAACGCCGTCAACGAGCAGCGGGTGCTGGTGGCCCGCGTGGACGCGGACGGCCTGAAGGCGCCCGCCGGCCTGGCCAAGGCTTTGTGGAGCGGGCGGGGGCTGCTGGTGCGACCGCAGATCGCGTTCGACGCCGCCGGGCGGTTATGGCTCAGTGCGCGCCAGTCCATGGGGCAGCACACCGGCTGGCAGGCGACGCTGTGGCGGCTGGACGCGGGGGGGTGGAGCCCGCCTGCCCCGTTGCTGCACGCCCAGGGGCGCTGGCAGCCGGCCGGCCTGGCCGCGACGGACGACGGCGTGCTGGCGGCCGTCCAGTACGACGACCTCGTCCAGACCGGCAAGACCCGGGGCGTTCACCCCGGATGGAAGAGCGACGTGGCGGTGGTGGCGGCCGCAGCGCCACCGGCCGAGTCGTCCCCCCTGCCGGTGGCCCCGCTGGAGATGCCGGCCACGGAGTTCTCGCTGCCGGCCTTTCGCGAGGCGGTGGCCGCGGACTTCCCACGGCTGACGCACGAGCACGACGACAGGGAACTGACGCTCTTCTGGGGCGACCTGCACGACCACACGGACCTGTCCATCTGCGCCCGCTCGACGAATCCGCCCGGAGGCGACCTGTTCGCCAACGAGCGGGACCTGGAACGCCTGGACTTCTGCGCGTTGACCGACCACGGCTACAACTTCGACGCCCCGCAGTGGGCCTACAACGCCGAACAGACCCGCAACAACCACGACGAGGGGCGATTTGTCACCTTCCTGGGCCTGGAGTGGACCAGCAGCGCCAACCCGCCCGAGAACCCGTCCAAGCCGGTCGGCGTGGGCAACGCGCAGCGCTACGGGCACCACAACCTGATCTTCCTGGACTCCTACCACAAGCGGTTCTACGACGCGTACGACGGCGACATCTCGCCCGCCGACCTCTGGAAGCGGATCGGCGATGCGGAGTTCATCTGCATCCCGCACGAACTGGCCGACTGGCAGCATCTCGGGCGGGGCAACCCCCCTACCGACTGGTCGTTTCACGACGAGAAGCTCCAGCCGGTGGCCGAGATCTTCCAGGCCCGCCAGTCGTACGAGTACTTCGGCTGCCCGCGCCAGTCGAAGACGGGCACCCCGGCCGGCGGGCACTACTACCTCCAGGACGCCTGGGCGAAGGGCATCGTCATCGGCACCATCGCCAGCCCCGACCACGGAGGGGGCATGGGCAAGGTCGGCGTGTGGGCCGACAAGCTCACCCGGCGCGACATCTTCGAGGCCCTGCGGGCCCGCCACACCTACGGGACCAGCGGGGCCAAGATGGGCCTGTTCTTCTCCGCCGGCCGGGCCATGATGGGCGACAAGGTCGCCCGCCCTTCCGGGCCGATCCGGTTCCAGGTGCGGGCGCAGGCCCAGCGCGAGATCAAGGAACTGGTCATCTGGAGAAACAACAAGATCGCCCACCGCATCGAGCCCGGCAAGAAAGAGCTGCGGATCGAATGGACCGACGCCAACCCTCCTCCCGACAAACGCCTGTGGTACTACGTCCGCATCCATTGCGCGGACGACGAGCTGGCTTGGACCAGCCCCATCTGGTTCGAGAAATGACAACGGGCGCGGATCCGGGCTGCCGGGTGGCGGCTACTGACCGCCAACGACCGCGTGCTCCGAGCTGGCGCAGAGTTTGTCCTTGTCGAAGACGTTGAAGTAGTACACGGCCGCGTCCTTCGGCAGGTCGGCCTCGACCCGCCCAGTCGCGGCGTCGATGCGGGCGGGGATGGTCTCCCACAGCCGCTTCTGCCACTTGGGGCCCGGGTCCTTCGTGAAGTTCAACTCGGCCTTCTCGGCCGGCACGGGGCTGCGGAAGCTCGCCCAGACCTTCTGTCCGTCGCGCCCCTGGCCGGTGATGCGCGGCAGGTCGCGCTTGCCGCACAGAACGTGGTCGGCGAAGGCGTAGATCTCGTCCGGCTTCCAGCCGATGCCGTGCCCGTGGGCGAAACGGACGCGGATGCACAAGGCCCGCAGGCCGGTCGGCAGGCGGTACGACTTCTGGAGCGAGCCGAACGGATAAGCGAAATCGTTGGTCCCCGTCACCCACAGCATGGGCATCTTCGCCTTGGGCAGATGGCTGGACGGATCGAACGCCGCCAGCCACCGCTGGGCCTTCTCCGTGCCCATGTGCGGGAATTGGGCAACCCAGGCGGAGTCCTCGTCGAGGAACCCGCATCCGTAGACGGGGATGGCGAGCTTGAAGCGGCTGTCCAGCCCGCTGACCATGCACGTGAGGTAGCCGCCCCACGAAATGCCCGTCAGGCCCGTCCGCTCGGCGTCCACTTCCGGCAGGCTTCGCAACAGCGAGTGGCCGAGGATCACCGCGGCCACCGCGTGGTACGACCACTGGTCCTGGACCGGGCGGTCAAGCTGGTCGAACCCGCCCCAGCCGCCCGGGCCGCTGTGGTCGTGGCGGGCCCAGCCCTTGCCCTCTTTGGCCTTCTTCGGCACGCCGCCGCTGGTGTCCATCGCGATGGCGGCGTAGCCCCGGGCGGCCCACACGCGGACCCACTCGTCGAAGGCCGTCCCGCCCCCGCCGTGCACGCAGACCATGGCGGGCACTTTCTGTCCGGGCTGGATCTTCTCCGGCAGGCCGATGTACGCGAACACCCGCGTGGGCTTGCCCGCCAGCGGCACGGAGTCGTAAAACACCGCCCGCACGCCCTTGGCGTCGAACCCCTCGGCCGGGTGAACCGCCGGCGCCTTGTACAGCGCCTGCACGTCCCAGGGCACGACGGGATCGGGGCGGGCCGACTCGGCGCGGGCCGCGATCGACGCCGCCAGCACGACCGCCAGGATCAACACGAATCGAATATCGCGGGACGGACGCATGTCTCACTCCTTTGCTTTCTGTGACGGGCAGCGACGGCTTTCTTCAATGGTCAATGGGCAATGGCTCACAGTCCCAGCACGTCGGCCATGGTGTACAGGCTGGGCGGCTTGCCGACCAGCCACTTGGCCGCCCGCAACGCGCCGCGGACGAACGTGTCGCGGGTGTGGGCGGAATGGGAGATGGTGATCGTCTCGCCCAGCGTGCCGTACTGCACGGAGTGCTCGCCCACCGTGTCGCCCAGGCGCAGGGCGTGCATCCCGATCTCGCCGGGGGTTCGCGGGCACAGTCCGCCCCGGCCCAACGTGACCGTCGAGCCGTACTCCTTGCCCAGTTCGTCGCAGATGGACTTGGCCAGGGCGATGGCCGTGCCCGACGGGGCGTCCTTCTTGAAGCGGTGGTGCGTCTCGCTGATCTCGATGTCGTAGTCGGCCCCGAGCGACCGGGCGACCTGGCCGACGATCTTCAGCAGCACGTTGATGCCCACCGACATGTTGGCCGCGAAGACGATCGGCATGTCCGACGCGGCATCGGCGATCTCGGCCTGCTGGTTGGCCGCCAGCCCGGTCGTGCCGATGACCATCGGCACCTTCTTCTCGCGGCAGAGGGGCAGGTAACGCATCGTGCCCTCGGGCAGCGAGAAATCGATCAGCACGTCCGGCTGGGCGGTCAGCTCGCTGCCGACCCGGACGCCGAACGTGCCCACGCCGGCCAGCTCGCCCACGTCCTTGCCCATGTCGGCGTGCCCGGCCACCTCCAGCGCGTCGACGATGTCGAACTGCTCCGACTCGATGGCCAGGGCGGCGATGCGCCGGCCCATCCGTCCGGCGGCGCCGGTAATCGCGATTTTCGTCATGACAGCTCCTCGTGTAGTCGTGAGTGCGAAGCTTACCATCCACGCGGAGGATTGCAACTGTTCGTGGGGCCAGGTCCTCGCCTCCGTGCGGGCCGCCGGGGGCGAGCCCTTGCCTGGCGCGGGGCGATACGCTTTAATCGGTCTCTTATGAAACCCGTGGAAAAGGCCATTGCGGACATTCTGATCGTCGAGGACGAGGACGCCCACGCCGAGGCCATGCAGGAGGGACTGGCCCGCCTGGGCCACCGCTGCAGCGTCGCGGGCGACGGGGCGTCGGCCATTGCGCGCCTGTCCAGCCAGCACTTCGACATCGTCGTGACCGACCTCATGCTGGGCGAGGGGCCCGACGGGCTGGCCGTCCTGGAGGCCGCCCGCACCCACAACCCCGGCGCCAAGGTCATCCTGGTCACCGCGCACTCGTCGGTCTCCACCTGCCGCACGGCCCTCCAGCAGGGCGCGTTCGACTACATCGAGAAACCCCTGGACCTGGACGAGTTGCGGGCGGTCGTCGAGCGGGCCGCCGCCGATACCGCCCAGCGCCGCCTCATCCGCGAGCTGCGCCAGCGGCTGGACGAGCGATACGGCTTCGAGAACATCATCGGCAACAGCCCGCAGATGCTCGCCATCCTCGAGACCCTCCGGCGCGTCGCCCCCACCGACCTGAGCGTGCTGATCCTGGGCGAGTCCGGCACGGGCAAGGAACTGCTGGCCAACGCCGTCCACCAGAACTCCAAACGAGCCGAGGGGCGGTTCGTGGCCATCAACTGCGCGGGCCTCAGCGAGACCCTGCTGGAGGACGAACTGTTCGGGCACGTCAAGGGCGCGTACACCGGGGCCACCACCGACCGCGCCGGGCGCTTCGAGCACGCCGACGGCGGAACCCTCTTCCTGGACGAGGTGGGCGACATGCCGCTGGCCATGCAGGCCAAGCTCCTGCGAGTGCTGGAGAACGGCGAGGTCGTCCGCGTGGGATCCAACGAGCCCATCCGCGTGGACGTGCGGATCATCTCGGCCACCAACAGCGACCTGGCCGGGCGGGTCGAGGCCCACGAGTTCCGCGAGGACCTCTACTTCCGCGTCAAGGGCGTCACGATGGAGATCCCGGCCCTGCGGTCCCGCCGCGAGGACATCCCCCTGCTGATCGACCACATGATCCGCCAGGCCAACACCGAGCACGGCACGAAGGTCAAGGGCGTCGACGCCGAATGCCGCCGCGTCCTGATGGCTTACCCTTGGCCGGGCAACGTCCGCCAGCTCCGCAACGTCATCGAGAACATGGTCGTGCTGGCCGCGGGCGACAAGCTCACCGTCGACGACCTCCCGCCGGAAATCCACCGCCGCCCCGACCAGATCGCCTCCGCCCAGCTCAACCAGCTCGCGGGCATCAGCCTCGAAGAGGCCGAGAAGGAACTCATCCGGAACACGCTCAAGATGGTCGGCGGCAACCGCGAGCAGGCCGCCCACATCCTGGGCATCGGCGAGCGGACGCTGTACCGCAAGATCAAAGAGTACGGCATCGACGAGTAGGGCGCGAGGGCCAGCATGGGTACGAAGCGCATCCAATTCGGCCCGTCGCTGCCGGGCCTGTTCAAGGCCGGCTCGTTCGTTGTCCGCGGCTTCATGCTCGTCTTCGCCTGTGCCTGGCTGAGCGGCGTGGGCACGATGGGCGCGATGATCGTCAAGTCGCTGCTCCAGGAGGTCCGCAAGTCCTACGCATACGAGCCCGTCCAGGCCCGGGCAGCCGCGCTGAGCCCGCGACTGGGCACGCTCCCGCCGCTCCTGCCTGAACTTCCCGAGGCGCCGCAGCCCGCCCAGGACGACGAAGGCGACGAGGACCAGCAGGGCAAGCTCACGTATGGCTACCGCGTCGCCGGCCGGGAGTACGAAGGCTCGGCCTGGATCGCCCGCACCCCCACCTCCGTTCAGCAGCAGGCCCTCGACGCCGCCCGGGCGGGCCGCTCGTTCACCGTCTACTACGATCGCGACGACCCCAGCCGCAGCGACCTGGACGCCGTGCCCGACGTCGCCGCCTTCGGCGGGCTGCTGTTCATGATGCCCTTCCTGGCCATCGGGCTTGGGTTGGCGGGGGCGGCCCTGTTCGCCCCGCCCGAGACGTGGATGCCGTCGCGCACCGGTCGCTCGGCGGGCCCGCCTGGCCGATTCCTCGTTGCCCCGTACGCGCTGCTGTCGGCCGGGGCGTGTTTCGGCTTCTTCGCGTTGGCCGGGCGGCTGCACTGGCAGACGGCCCTGGTCGTGGGCCTGGTGCTGCTGGTCGCGGTCGTGCCGGGCCTGAGCCTGCTCATCGCCTGGGCGTTCAGACGGTGGCGACGGCGCCCGGACCAGGTCCCCGCCGACGCGCCCGCCCCGCCTCCGGCGGAGTCGCTCTTCCCGCAGGCCGCCGCACCAAAGGACCAAGGCGACCCGCGGTTCGCTCCGCCCTCGCCCCAGCCGGCCGGGCACGATTCCCGCTTTGACCGGCCCGGACGCGAGTCTCAACCCGCCTGGACGCCGATGATCATCCCCGACCTCGGCGACGACCCGTACAGCCGGTGGCGCGCGGAGCAGTCGCTGCGCAAGACGATGACGGGCCTGCTGGTGTTCACCTTATTCTGGTGCGGGCTGACCGGCGCCTTCTGTTACTTCGTCGTCAGCGTGTTTGTCCAGTCCTGGCATGCGGTGAACACGTACGTGCCCGTCGGCGGGGTCGTGCTTTCCAGCCGGATCAAGACCACGCACGGCGATTCGACCACCTACGCCCCGCTGGTCCGCTACAGCTACCAGTACGAGGGGCGCACGTTCGCCGGCGAGCGGCACAGCTTCGACAGCAGTTCCTCCAGCGATCATCGCTACGCCCACCGGGTGGTCGAGCAGTACCCCAAGGGCAGGAAGATCACCGTGTTTGTCGACCCGGCCGACCCGGCGCAGTCGGTCCTGCTGCGCGAGGTGCCCGCCCAGACGTACTTCCTGCTGCTGTTCCTCCAGCCCTTTGTGACGGTCGGCGTGGGCATGTTGGGGGCCACGCTCATCGTGCCCGGGCGGCACGCGCGGGTCGGGCGGTTCCTCCGCGACGAGGCCCGCCTGCCCTGGAACATCCCCACCTGGGGCCGGCTGGAGCAAGACGCGTCGGGGCTTGTCATCCGCCCCCGCCGCAGCCTGACCGGTCCGCTGCTGGCCCTGCTGGGCGGCTACGCGATCGTCTGCTTCGTTTCGATCTTCGTCCTGCTGCTGTGGCGGGGACTCAGCGGCGTCGCGCCCGGGCACGTGCGAGCCGTCCTGCTGCTGGGGGCCAGCCTGGGCGTGGTGCTGGCGATCAACGCCCTCCGCGTCCGTCGCGCCGCCGTCAGCATCGGCTGGGACAACCGCACCGGGCGTCTCACGGTCGACAGCTTCGCGCGCACCATAGACGTCCCCATGACCGACGTGCGTGCCTTCGCCCTGCGAGGCGTCCGAAACCCCAGCCGGATGCACTCCAATAAGGACAAGGCGCACGCCCCTCTGCTGCTGGCCCTGACCGCCGACGGTCGGGAAGTCCCCATCCACGTCTTCTCGGCCGACGGCGACGGCAACTACGTCGCCTGGAAGGTGACTCGCGAACTGGCCCGCCTGACGGGCAAGGAGCACCGGCACCCCGCCCCCCTGCCCAGCGGACGCGACGAGTTCAATCCCGCCGCCGCCACCAGCCTCAAAGACATGATCGCGATGGCCAAGAAAGCCCAGAAACAGGCCCAGGAATATCGCGACCTGATCTGAACGCCGCACTTACACGACCGCTTGCCGGGACGGGGCGGGCGCCGTAGAATGTAGTAGTCAACCGAGAGAAGGTGGCGCTGTGGCTTCGCAGCAATACAAAGACCGCCTCATGCGGGTGGTAAACGAACTGGGCGACGACGCGGTTGTCAAGGTCGTGGAGTTCGCCGAATCGCTCGGAGGGGTATCGCCGGAAGAGAACGGGAAACCTTACAGGAACCTGGGCTTCTGTCGGGGACAGATCCGTATCGATCCCTCGTTCTATGACCCGCTGCCTGAGGAGATTCTCAGGCAGTTCGAAGGCGACGAGGAATGAATCTTCTTCTCGATACGTGCTCGTTCCTCTGGGCTTCAAATCAACCCGAAAAACTCACCACACTCAGCCTCGGTTTGATCTCCGCTCCTGAGAACTCCATCTTCCTCAGTTCGGCCTGCGTCTGGGAATTGTGCGTCAAGAATCGCATGGGCAAGTTGGATCTGCCCAGGCCGCCGCGAGAATTCGTGCAGTGGGCCACCAACGAATTGCGTCTGCTCCCGCTTCCCTTGAGTCTTGAGGCGGCCGCACTGGAGGCGGGGTTGCCTGTTCACCACCGCGATCAATTCGACCGGATGCTGGTCTGCCAGGCCCTCCATCACGGCTTGACGATCCTGACGCCCGACCGGCTGATCCGCCGGTACGGAATCTCGTGCGTCTGGTAATGGCCCCTATGGCGCCAGCCGCCTGGCCTTCTCCTCTTCCGCCCGCCACCTGGCCAGTTCCGCCTCGCTCCAGGCGTTGGCCTCCAGGTAGTCGCCGCAGAACGGGACCTGCAGGTCGATCCAACAGGCGAGCCTGTCCATCTCCTCGCGGCTGAGGGCCACCTTGTTGTGGCCCTTCTCCAGCATGGCGATCAGCCCGCTCTTGCACGCCCCGGCGTGGTACGGCTCGAGCATGGGCGGCGAGGACTGCGGACTGACCCAATTCACCACGCGGTTGGGCAGCGCCACCAGGATGTGCCGGTCGTAGCCGCCCGGGCGCTTGATCACGTTGGGCGGGAACAGGAACGGTCGCAGCAGGCCCACGTAGGCGTCGCTCCATTGGCGTGCGGCCAGGTGCTCGACCGCCAGGTCGCCCTTCAGGCTGAAGGGCTTCTCGTCGGCCCCGCAGCCGGGCGCCAGGGCCGACTTCGCGTTCAACGCCAGGATCTCCTCGTACGTGCCCTTGTGGGGATAGGCGAGGATCCTGCCCGTCAGTTCCTTGTTCTCGGCCGGCTGCCATCGCCGCCCGCTGTGGCAACGCACGCAGTGGCGGTCCAGGATGGGCTGGATCTCCCTGGCGAAGCTGAAGCCGCGCGCCGGCCCGTAGAAGCCGGTCATCTCCTCCGCCCCCGCGCGCAGGGCCATCGTCGTGCCTTGCCGCCCCGGCGGCGTGCTCGCCTTCGTCTCGTGGCAGCCCACGCAGGAGGCGTTCTCGCCCGGCATGAGCGTCGCCCAACTCCGCATGGTCTGGATACAGTGCCCCTTGGCGTCCAGCACCTGGAAGAACACCGGGGTGTTCGCGGGCGCCCGCAGATAGGCCGAGCCGTCCGGGTGGATCGTCGCCTGCCCCAGGACCCGCTTGACGTCCCAGCTTCCGGTGATCGAGACCGGCGTTCGCACGTGCCAGTTGCCGCCGGCCGGGCCGGTGTTCAGCGAGCAGCCGATCGACGTTCGACGGTACTCGATGGCGACCGCCCGCAGCCGCTTGGCCGCGCCGCGGGCCACGCCGGCCAGCCCCGGCCCGGCGTATACGTCCTGCACGTAGAACGTGCCGTGCGTCTGCTTCAGGTCCACTCCGCTGGCGCGGACCGGCGGGCGCGGGCGGGCCAGGACGGGCACAGGCTGGTTGCACGAGACGACCGGGTCGCTCGCCAGCAGTTCGCGCCGCCCGTCGCGGTCGATCAGGTAGAGGCGATAGCGGACGCCCTGGCCCCGCCCTGCGGGCAGGAACGCCTCCGGGCAGCAGGCGACCAGGAAGTGCTCCTCGTCGAGGGCGCAGGGATACTGGAACTGGTCGCCCTCCTGTCCCCAGCGATCGACCCGCACGGGCTGGGGCTTGCGCGGCGGGGCCAGCAATTCCACGCCCGAGTCTTCCTGTCGTCCCCGCGTCGGGTCGATGATCGCCAGCTTGCCCGACTGCGGCGTGTGGTGGCCCGACGCGATCGCCACCGCCTTGCCCGTGCCCGGGATCGCCCGGGCGTGGTGCAACGACGTGGGGAAGTACGAATTGTTCCCGTAGTACTCCGTCTGGGCCGTCCCGTCCTCGTTCATCTGGAACAGCGGCTGGGGATAGATCTGCCCGCGGTCGTTGTATTCCCACCGCGTGTAGAGGACCCGCCCGTCGCCCATGACTCGCGGGTAGGAGACGCTCACCTGGTCGAAGCCCAGCCGGCGGATGCGAGACCCGTCCCGCTCGCAGCGATACAGGTTGAAGGCCGTGTAGCTGATGCAGTCGCACTCCTGGACGCAGCGGCTGGAGTTGAACACGATCCCGCCGTCCGCCAGATACGCGCCCTGGATGTCGGCCACCCCTTGGGCTTCCGTGATGCGGCGGACCGCCCGCGTCGCCAGGTCCATCTCGTACAGGCTGAACTCGCGGTCCTTCGCCCCGGCGGTGCACGAGTACAGCACCCGCCGCCCTTCGAAGTCGATCTCCGGGTCGCGCACCAGGCCGCCGCCCCTGGCCTGTGAGACCAACTCGGTCACCTGGGCGTATCCGTCCCGCATCTCCAGCAGGCACAGGCTCCGCCCGCCGGTGGCCACCAGCGAGTACCCCTGGCTGGCGCGATCGTCGAATTTGGTGAAGACGACGCGCGAGGTCTTGTCCAGCAGCGCCCCCAGCCGCACGCGCCGGCGCAGCTCGCACAGCTCGAAGTACAGCCCGACCGCCTCCTCGTCCCCCCCCGATCCGGCCGCCGCGACCCGTGCCGCCATCTGGGCCGGCACGTCGCGGATCTGTGAGGCGAGCGCGCGGCAGAGCGCCGCGAACAGGGCATCGCTCTTGCCCGCCAGCCAAGCCGCGCCATCCCCGGCCGACACGTCCTGCGCCAGCCAGTCCGCGGCGCAGGGATGCGCCGATTCCAGGCGGAGAAGGAAGGCCCTCCAGTCGCCCCCCTGCTTGCGGGCCTGCTGCAATTCAGCCGCCGACGGGCCGTGCGGGGCCGCCCAGGCGAGTCCGGCGGTGGCGAGCAGCGCCGCTGCGAGGCAAAGGCGTCGGGACATGATCGCTCTCCATGATCGCGTGGCGCCGGGCCGGCCGGGTTGACCCGGTCAGGACTTGAGGCCCTTGGCGGGGCTGGCCAGCAGGAGCGACGCGATGCGCTCCAGGATGTCGGCGGGTTCGCTCATCCGCCCGGGCCCGACCTCGCCGCAGGCGAGCGGGCCGCTCTCGGGCCCGATGATCTGCACGCCCCAGCCCGTCAGGCGAGCCAGGTTGGCCTGCGTGGGCGGGGCCTGATACATCCGCGTGTTCATGGCCGGGGCGACGAGGATCTCGCACGCCCCGCAGGCCGACAGCGCCAGCGTGCTGACCAGGTCGTCGGCCAGCCCGCAGGCCATCTTGGCCAGGATGTCCGCGGTCGCCGGGGCGATCACCATCAGGTCCGCCCGGGCGGTCAGGTCCAGGTGCCGGGCATTGTAGTCCCGCGTGGACTGCCACATGCTCGTGAAAACCTGGCGATGCGTCAGGGCCTGGAAGGTCAGCGGCTGGACGAACTGGGTGGCGGCCTCGGTCATGGCGACGCTGACGCCCGCCCCGGCCTGCACCAGCTTGCTGGCCAGGTCCGCGGACTTGTAGCACGCGATCCCGCCGCTGAGGCACAGCAGGACCTCGTAGCCGTCGAGCCGTCCGCTGCCGTCGCCCATGGTCGGCCCCTACTGGAGAGCCTGCTTGGGCGTCGACACGTCGGACTTCTCGTAGTCGATGCCGATCTTCTCCTCCAGGATCTCCTGGATGACCACTTCCATGTCGGTCATGCCACGCTTTCGCTCCACCAGCGGTCGCGTGCCCTGAAGCAGCTCGACCAGGCGGCGCTGGATCAGCGCCGTCAGCTTGAACTTCCCGCCGACCTTGTTCACGATCTCTTCGCTCTTGAGGGCTTCAATCATTGCGTGTGTCGCTCCTGCTTCATTGCCACCGGCTGGGAATCCGGGGTCTATTCCACGTTCTGCACTTGTTCCTTGATGCGGTCTATCGCGGTCTTGATGTCGACCACCGCCCAGGCGATCTGCGAGTCGTTGGCCTTGGAGGCGATGGTGTTGGCCTCGCGGAGCATCTCCTGGGCGATGAAGTCCAGCTTGCGCCCGGAGGGCTCGGGCGTGTCCATCGCCTGGCGGAACTGGCTCAGGTGCCCGGACAGCCGCGAGATCTCCTCGGCCACGTCGCAGCGGTCGGCGAACAGCGCCACCTCGCGGGCCAGCGTGTCGCCTTCGAGATTCAGGCGCGCCTGGGCCGTCAGCTCGCTCACCCGCTGGGCCAGGCGCTGGTGGTACTCGCCCACCACCAGCGGGCTGCGCTCGATCACGGTCTTCAGGTTCCGCTCGATGTCGCCGCAGAGTTTCTCCAGGTCGTTCCGCGCCGCCTCGCCCTCGGCCTGTCGCATCGTCATCATGGCGTCCAGGGCCTGGCCCACCAGGGCCAGCAGGCCTTCGCCGGTCCGCTCGCATAGCTGATCCAGCGGCGGCGGTTCGAGCACGCCGGGAAGCTGCAACATCACGCCCAGGTCGATCCGCAGCACCGGGTCGCCGTCCACCTCAAGCAGTTTCACCTGGTCCAGGTACCGGCTGAGCACCGCGCTGTTGACCTGGTAGGCCGCCTGGTCGTCCGGGACGCGCATCCGGACGGCGGCGGTGACGCTGCCCCGCGAGAGCTTCCGCCGCACCAGGGCTTCGATCTGGCTCTCGGCCGAGGCCCAGATCTCGGGGACCTTGATGCCGATCTTGAGGTAGCGATTGTTGACCGAACGGACCTCGACGGCGTATTCCACGCCTTCGATCACGCCCTGGGCGCTTCCGAATCCGGTCATCGATTGCAGCATCGTCAACCTCTCCCAATGGTCTCGCTGGCCAGGCCGTCCGCGGCGGCCCGGATTACTTCTTCGCGTCGGCCGGCTGCGTCGTGGCCGGCGCGGGCTGGGTCGCGGCCGGCTTGGTGGCCGGCGCCTCGGGCTGCGTGGTTGTGGGCTGAGTCGTGCTGTCTTCGTCGCCCGTCAGGCTCTTGCCCTCGGGCTGGACGTACTTGGCCACCACCGTCGCACTGGGCTGCCAACTGCTCAGGAACGCCTTGGCCTTGACCGTCGTGCCCGCGGTCACCGGGAACGGCTTGGTGTAGAGCTTGGACTGCTCGGTCGGCTCGCTGCCGTCGGTGGTGTAGTACACCGCGGCGCTGGGCGTCGGCGTGCGGATGGTCACGAACTGTTCGTACGCGATGGCCGTCCCGTCGCCCGGGCTGATGACCGGCTCGGCCACCGTGCCCCCTTCGGGGCGGTAGACCAGCGTGGTGATGATGGCCAGCAGCAGGAACAGGCCGGTCAGCGTGATGGTCACCCAGGTGAACACGTCGCCGGTCTTGGTGCCGAACGCGCTGCTTCCGGCCCCGCCGAAGGCCGCCCCCAGGCCGCCGCCGCGCCCTTTTTGGAGCAGCACAACCACGATCAGCAGGATGCAGACGATCAGGAACAATACTGCCAGAAAGGATCCCATACTCTCGTTTCCTTATGTCGTATGGCGTGGCGGCCCGGCCGCCAGGCCTTGGTTCACATCCCGGCCCGAACGATGCCCGCGAACTCGGTCGCCTTCAGGCTCGCCCCGCCCACCAGGGCGCCGTCGATATCTTCCTGGGCCAGCAGCTCGGCCGCGTTGGAGGCCTTGACCGACCCGCCGTATTGGATCCGCGTCGCCGCCGCCGTCTGGGCGCCGTACAGCTTGCCCACCAGTTCGCGGATGGCCGCGTGCACTTCCTGCGCCTGAGCGGGGGTGGCCACCCTGCCCGTTCCGATCGCCCAGACCGGTTCGTACGCGATGGTCACCTTCGCCATGACCGTCTGGCTGACGCCTTCCAGGCCGATGCGGACCTGGCGCTGGACCACGTCCATGGTCTGCCCGGCCTCACGCTGTTCGAGCAGCTCGCCCACGCACAGGATCACGTCGATGCCGTCGCTGAGGGCCTTGAGGACCTTGCGGTTGACGATCTCGTCGCTCTCGCCCAGAAGGTGGCGGCGCTCGCTGTGGCCGAGAATCACGTATCGGCAGCCCACGTCCTGCAGCATTCGGATCGACACCTCGCCGGTGAACGCCCCTTCGTTCTCGAAGTAGGCGTTCTGGGCCCCCAGGGCCACCCGGCTGCCGGCGATCGCCGCTCCCACGTCCGCCAGGTACACCAGCGGCGGGCACACCGCCACGTCCACCTGGTCCTGCGAGCCGACCTCTACGGCCACGGCGCGGGCCAGTTCGATCGCACCCGAGCGGGTGGTGTTCATCTTCCAGTTGCCGGCAATAAACAGTTTGCGGGACATTCGCTCTCCTTGTCTGTCCGGTTGTGCTTCAGCGCGGGCCTCTAGACCGGGTCCTGTGCCCGAGGAAAGCTGCCCAGCACGTGCAGTTCGCCGCAGTGCTGCCGGGCCTCTTCCAACGCGGCTACGAAATTCGGGTCTTCGCAGTGGCCTTCGCTGTCAACGAAGAAATAGTATTCCCAGTTCCGCCGCTTCGACGGACGCGTGTCAATGTTGGTCAGGTTGATCCCGTGACGCGAGAAGACGTTCAACACCTCCACCAGCGCCCCGGCCTTGTGCGCGGTGGTGAACATCACCGCCGTCTTGTCCGTGCCCGTCCGCCCGGCCGGGCGGGGCGAGATCACGAAGAACCGCGTCATGTTGTTGGCGTTGTCCTCGATGTTGGCGAAAATCACCTGCAGCCCGTACAGCTCGCCCGCCAGCGTCGAGCCGATCGCCGCAAGCCCCGGCTGGGTGGCCGCCATCTCCGCCGCCTTGGACGAACTGGCCACCGGCAGCAACTCCACCTGCTTCAGGCTCGCCGACAGCCAGTTGCGGCACTGGGCGAACACCTCCGGCTTGGAGGCCACCACCTTGATCTGGTCGATCGGGCAGCGGGCCAGCAGGTTGTGGTGCACCTCCAGCACCACCTCCGCGCAGATGTGCACCGCCGCGTCGATGAACGAGTCCAGCGTGTCCACCACGCCCCCGCCCACGCTGTTCTCGATGGGAACCAGCCCCAGGTCGCAGTGGCCCCGGTGGACTTCCTCGAAGACCGCCCGGATGTCCGCCAGCGGCATGTACTCCACCGACGCGCCGAACTTCCGCATCGCCGCCTGCTGCGAGTAACTGCCCTCCGGGCCCAGGTAGCCCACCCGAAGAGGCTTCTCCAACGCGAACGAGCCGCTCATCAACTCGCGGTAAATCGCACGCAACGTCTTCTGCGGCAACGGCCCGCGGTTCAGTTCGGCCACCCGTTGCAGGATCACCGACTCGCGGTCCGGCGAGTAGATCGGCGTGTTGTCGGCTCGCTTGAGCTGCCCCACCCGAACCACAACCTCGGCGCGCCGATTCAGCAACTCGATGATCTGTTTGTCCAGATCGTCGATCTCTCGCCGCAGGCGACCTAACTCGGCCGCATTGTTGTTGTTCTGCGATTCGCTTGACACCGATGTCCTATCCTGCCGCCCGGGCGCAGACCCTCTCCGGCCCCGGCCGAAACCAGAATCGATGTTTGTACCGCCCGGAAAGCGGGCGGTCAAGGTCTATTTTATCTTCGGGACCACCCTGCGGCGCGGACGCCGGGCCATTTCTTGAGGACGGCACGCCCTTGGGGAGGGCACAGCGACGCGGTTTGTCCCCGAATAGTGCCACCTGTCCGCCTGGGATGACGTCGTGGTATCCGCCTCCGGGCAGGCCGGAGAGCGCAAACCAGGCCTTGGAGCGGCGGGGATGCGCATGCTGGACGGCGGCGGCTTGGTCGGCCGCAATGGCTCAGCCGCTGCCGGTCGTAGCCGGGGCGAGGCCCGCAGCCGCCATGGACCGGTCGTGCGTTCGCGACAGGAGCACCAGGGCCGCTGCCGCGCCCGCCAAGGCCATGAACATGTCCCACTGGGCGTCCCACGGGTCGCCCTGGAGCCCCAGCCACTCCGGCCCGGCTGACGGGTAGAACAGCACGACCGTCCACCACTCGATGATCTCCCAGGCGGCGCTGATCGCCAGGCACATGCAGGCGCAGAGCACCGAGAGCATCTTTCCGCGGCGCAGGCCGGTCGTCCGTAACAGCACCTCGCGAGCGATGATCGCGGGCACGAAGCCCTGCGCGAAGTGCCCCACGCGGTCGTAGTGGTTCCTCGCCAGGTGGAGCGTGTCCCGCAGCCAGTTGAACAGCGGCATTTCGGCGTAGGTGTACTTTGCCGCGACGGCCAGGATCGCGAAATGGATCCCCACGAGAACGTAGACCAGGTTGGAGAAGCGGAACCGGCGATGGATGGCGGCAAGGATCGCCACGCCGATCACGCCGGCGGCGATCTCGAACGCCCACACGTCGTACGAGCAGGGGCGAATCGCCGACCAGGCGAGGACCGCTGCGCACACGACAACGAGAATGACGATGGCTCGCGTGGCGTTCATTGAACCTCACTTCCCGGTCTCGACCGTGCGGCAACCACAAACGAGGCTCGTAGCCGTCGGGCCGTTGAGGGGACTCGCAGCGTCTACAGGACCCAGGGGGCGCGCTTGGGGCGGTCGACCCAGCGGTTGGCCAGGTCGTCGCCGATGATCTCTTCCTTGACCGGGTCGAAGCGGAAGGCCCGCTGCGTCCAGAACGCGATATTGGCCAGGTGGCAGGTCGCGACGGTGCGGTGGGCGATCTCGATGTCCCGGAACGGGCGCTGGCGCGTCTTGACGCAGTGCAGGAAGTCACCGAAGATGCCTCGGCCCTTGTAGTTGGGGATCTGGAGCGGAGGCGGGGCCTGCCGGGGCTTCTGGCGGTCGGGGACTTCGCCGTGGGTGCCCTTGAAGGCGAGCGGCCCGCCGCCCCACGCGCCGCCCAGGTACATCTTCACGCCGTTGGCGTACTTGAAGGTCAGGTGCCTGACCTCCTTGCCGTCGGGCGGGATCACCTCCACCGGGAGGGGCTGGTCGTACAGCCTGGCCGCGAACAGGGCCCCGCCGATGTGATGGGCGCCCCAGTCGGTCATGCCGCCGCCGGAGAAGTCGCGGCAGCCGCGCCAGTTGAAGGGGTGATACGCCTTGTTGTACGGCCTGTAGGGCGCCGGGCCCAGCCACGTGTCCCAATCGAGCCACTCGGGCGTCGGCTCGGCGGGGCGGAGCATGTCGTTGGACGGGCCGCCGATATTGACCCAGACCTCCTGGAGGTCCCCCACCGCCCCGGACCACATCCAGCGGTGGTACCAGTTGTAGTCCTCCCAGACGCGCTGGCTGCCGCCGGAGAACACCCGCCCGTAGCGCCGGGCGGTGTCGACCATGATCCGCCCCTCGCGGATGGTGAGCGATTCGGGCTTCTCGCAGTAGACGTCCTTGCCGTTGCGCATGGCCTCGCAGGTCACCAGGGCATGCCAGTGATCGGGCGTGGCGCAGAACACCGCGTCGATGTCGCTCCGGGCGCACAGCTCGCGGTAGTCGCCGTACTCCTGGCAGCCTTTGTACGTGCCGTCGGCGCGGGCCTTGGCGTAATGTTGCTCGGCCCGCTGCCTGGCCGCGGCGCGGTGGCGCGAGTCCACGTCGCAGACCGCGACGTTCTGGACCTCCGGGAAGCTCATGAAGCCTCCCATGTCGCCGGAGCCTTGCCCGCCCACGCCGACAAAGCCCATCGTGATCCGCTCGCTCGCCGCGGGCCTGCCTTCGGCCCCCAGGACCGAACCCGGCACGAAATACGGGGCCGCCCCCGCCGCCAGAACGTTGCCGAGAAACCCGCGCCGCGTCAGTTGCCGCTTGTTCGTGGTCATGGCCAGGACTCCTTCGCGGCGATTCTACCGCGGCGGCGGCTGTTGGCAAGCCCACAATCCCAGGTGAGCTCCCCGTGGAGAGCGTGCCCGGGCATCCCGCAGGCCGCGAGGGTTCCGCGCGCGGTATCGACTTTCCCTCCCCCGAGTGGTAGTCTCTGCTTCGATGCTGTTGGGGGTCTTCGAGCGGCGAAGGCCCCCGGCCCCACGGGAAAAGGAACAGGAGACTCCAATGGACTATGGGAAGTTCATCGACGACCAGGTAGCCGATCTGCGTCAGACGGTCGGCGACGGTCTGGCCATCAACGCCCTCAGCGGCGGGGTCGACAGCTCGGTCGTGACGGCCCTGGGACACAAGGCCCTGGGCGACCGGCTCAAGACCGTCTTTGTGGATTCAGCCCTCATGCGCGAGGGCGAGCCCAAGCGGGTTGCGAAGACTTTTGCCGGCCTGGGCATTCCGGTCGAACTGGTGGATGCCCGGGCGGAGTTCTTGTCGGCGCTGGCCGGGCTGACCGACCCGGAGGAAAAGCGAAACGCCGTAACGCACACCTTCTACAAGACCGTGTTCGGCCGGCTGGTCAAGGAATCCGGCGCCCGCTTCCTGCTGCACGGGACGATCCTGACCGACATCGAGGAGACGGTCGCCGGCATCAAGCGCCAGCACAACATCCTCTCGCAGCTCGGGATCGACCCGGCCAAGGCCTACGGGTACGGCGTGCTCGAGCCGCTGCGGACCCTTCGCAAGGACGGCGTGCGGGCGGTGGCGGCACAACTCGGCCTGCCCGCCGAGATCACCCAGCGCATTCCGTTCCCCGGCCCGGCCCTGGCGACGCGGATCGTCGGCGAGGTCACCGAGGAGCGTCTGAAGACCGTGCGACAGGCGACCGCCATCGTCGAGGAGGAGCTCGCCTCGACCGGGGCGTTTCAGTACCTGGCCGTCCTGCTCAACGACTGCGCCACGGGCATCCGCGGCGGCAAGCGGGAGTTCGGACAGATCATCGTCGTCCGCTGCATCGAGTCCACCGATGCCCGCACCGCGACGGTGACCGAACTGGACTGGCCCACCCTGCACCGCCTGACCCAGCGGATCACCGCCATCCCCGGCGTCAATCGGTGTCTGTATGACCTGACCCCCAAGCCGCCTGCCACCGTGGAATACGTCTGACCCCAGAACAGGAGAGAGTGATGGAACAGGAAGTCCTCATCATGCCGTGCCTGGACATGCAGAACGGACGCGTCGTCAAGGGAATCCACTTCGTGGACATTCGCGACGCGGGCGACCCGGTCCAGGCCGCCCAGGCCTACTGCCAGGCCGGCGCCGACGAGTTGGCCATGCTCGACATCACCGCCACCGTCGAGGGGCGGCGGACCATGGTTGACGTCGTCCGCAAGGTCGCCCAGGTCGCGACCGTCCCGTTCACTGTCGGCGGCGGCATCGGCGACGCCGCCGCGGCGGCCGCCGTCCTCGAAGCGGGCGCCGACAAGATCTCCACCAGCTCGGCCGCCTTCCGAAAGCCCGAGTTGATCCCCGAGTTGATCCGCGAGTTCGGCGCCGACAAGGTCACCGTCGCCATCGACGTGGACCAGAACGACAAGATGCCCTCGGGCTACGAGGTCTACATCGACGGCGGGCGGACCGCTACCGGCAGCGACGCCCTCGAGTGGGCCAGGCGGGTGGACGGGTTCGGCGTCCCCGTCATCCTGCCCACCAGCAAGGCCGGCGACGGCGCCCGCACAGGCTTCGACCTGCCGGTCATCCGGGCGATGGCCGGCGCGGTCGCCGCCCGCGTCGTCGCCTCAGGCGGGGCCGGAAAGCTCGAGCACTTCGTGGAGGCCGTCCAAGCCGGTGCGACCATCCTGTTGGCCGCCAGCGTGTTCCACTTCGGCCTCATCCAGATCCCCGAACTCAAGGCGTATCTCAAGGCGCAAGGCCTCACCGTCCGAGCCTGAGCAAGCCGCCGAGCCGCCCTCCGAACCGCCCGGGTGACCGGGCGGTTCTTTGCGCGCGTTTGTGCCTTGACAGTTCGACCGGGCGGGCGTAATGTAGTACATAATCACATCCGGTTTCCGGGATCTCAGCGGAAAGGACGGAACATGACGAGGCACGAAACGGACGGGTCGGCGGTCTTGGGTCCGGGCGGAAGGCCTTGCGCCTCACGTTCAGCCGTCATCGGGACACTGCTGCTCATAGCGACTTGCGGGGTGGCCGTCGTTCCCGCACGCGCGGGCCTGCTGACCGCCTGGGAGTTCGAGGCCGCGGACGTTTCCGGGTCGAGCGTGGCCGCCACAGGCGGAATCGTCGCCACCGGCGACGCGCGGTACACGGGCAGCCTCCAGGGCAACGCCGCCGTCTCCGCCGGCGCGATGCAGTTGGACGGCACGAACAGCTACCTCCAGTTCGGCAACAACCTGACGGAACTGCGCGGCATGGCCACGATGACCCTGTCGGCCTGGGTCAAGCCCGGCGACTCGTCGACCGCCCTTCGCCGGATTGTCGAGCACGAGGACAATTTCTACTTCTGGCAGGAGTCGGGCAAGTATCGCTATACAACCCACGGCACCGGGGGCGACAGCCAGGCCGCCTCGACGACCGCACCGGCGGCCGGCGCCTGGCAACACGTGCTGGCGGTCTACCAGGGCGGCCAGCCGGCGGCCATCTACGTCAACGGCGTGCTGGAAGACACCAGCGGCAACCAGGCGAACATGCCCGGCGCCACGCAGACCTTCCAGATCGGCGCGCGGCGAAGCGCGTCCGGGACGGCGAGCAACTTCTTCAACGGCGAGATGGACGACGTGGCCATCTACAGCGGTTCGTTGCGGAGCGACGAGATCTCCGCCCTGGCCGGCGGAGGGGTCTATGCCAACCGCACCAGCCCGACCGTCCTGGCGGCCGCCCAGGCGGCCCAGCCGGTGATCCTGGCCGACCGCACGCCTAACCCCGCCTTCGGCGCCTTCCAGGTATGGCTGAAGGCCGACGCCGGCGTCTTCGCGGACTCCGCGGGAACCACCCCGGCCGCCGACGGGGCGCCCGTGCTCCGGTGGGACGACCAGACCGGGCACAACAACAACGCCCTCCGCTCCGGCTCCGGCGGCAACATGACCCTGGCTGCCACCGGGATCGGCGCCATGCCGGCCGTCTCCCTCGCCGGCGGGACCAGCGCCGACTTCCTCCAGATTCCCACCTACGGCCCGAACGACAACGACGACCTGACCGTATTCGTCGTGGCCAAGGCCGACGCCCAGACCAGCGGCGGGTCGGCCATTCGTCCCCTGATCTTCTCGGGAGGCCCGTCCTACGGCGCCGGCGCGTTCGCCATCTCCACGTCGAGGTCGGACGCGGGCGGCCCGGACGCCCTGGGCTACTTCGGGCGCAACTACAATCCCAGCCCCCCCTACGACGAGTTCACCAAGACCACCGACGCCAACAACTTCGGCGACGCTCAGGGGCACGTCATCAGCCTCGTGCTGTCCGGCGCGTCGGGCGGGGGCAACGGCACGTTCACCGGCTACTACGACGGCCTGGCCAAGGAGACCCACGACGGGGCGACCAACAACCCCTCCAACGGGTCCGTCCAGATCGGCGGCGACCCGGGCGACACCACCCGCCGCTTCGCGGGCGACCTCGCCGAGGTCCTGGTGTACGAAACGGCCCTGACGCCGCGCCAGCGACGCCAGGTCGAGACGTACCTTGTGGACAAGTACATGGCCGCCGCCTCGCCGCAGGTGCTGGCCCACTGGGACTTCAACGACCGCGACCCGGGCAGCGGCTCGTTCGACACCATGCGCCTGGTCGACTCCAGCGGCAACGGACGGGACGCCTTCGCCGGCGGCGGGGCCAATCCGCCGACGTTCGTGGCGGGCGGTCCCTATGAGGGCGCCCGCTCCGCCCTGCATCTGACCTCCACCCGCGACTGTGCCATCTTCCGCGACGGCTTCATCTTCGGAGACGGCGGCCCGGCCGCCGGCAGCGACATCAACTTCGGCGCCGGCGACAGCTTCACTATCGAGACCTACTTCCGCACCAGCATGACCAGCGGCGCGGGAGCGCTGGTTTCCAAGGACGTGGGATCCCACCAGCCCTCGTGGTGGCTGCGGGTGAACAACGGCGCGTTGCAGTTCCTGATCTCCGACGGTCCGCAGGAGCCCTCGATCTGGGCCACCGACTTCCCCGTGGCCGACGGCGAATGGCACCACGTGGCCGCCGTCCGCGACGCCGACATGGACCTGCTCCGCCTGTACCTCGACTACGAGTTGATCGCGACGGTGCTGGACACGACCACGCTCGGCCTGTCCAACGGCAACGACATCCGCATCGGGGAGTTCAACAGCGGCAGCTTGCAGTTCCTCGGCGACATCGACTACGTGCGGATTTCCGCCGGCGCGCTCACCAGCTCGCAGTTCATCCAGCCGGGCGTGCCCGAGCCGGCTACGCTGCTGCTGCTGGTCTGCGGGCTGACGGGCCTGGCCGGGCGGATCAGACGGCGGACGCGATAGCCGCGCCGCCCCCGCCTCTGGCGCCGAGGCGAGGGACGGAATTTCCCGTCTCCGCGTTGACAGCGGGCTTGTGGGGCCGGTAATATGTACTACATAACTGGCCACCCGGAGCCGCCGATGAGCGCCGAGCCCGTCAATGCGACAACCCGATCGATCCCAGCCGGCCGGGCTTTCACGCTGGTCGAGTTGCTCGTCGTGGTGGCCCTGGCATGCCTGCTGCTGGCCATGCTGACCCCCTCTCTCCAGCGGGCACGCGAGAGCAGCCGAACGGTCATTTGCGGCTCCAACCTTCGCCAACTCGGCAACGGGGTGGCCGCCTACCGCGCCACCTACAAGAACTCCTACATGCCCAACAAGCTCAACGGCAGCGGCAGCGTGTTCATGTGGGCCGGAAAACGCGGCGGGCCGGGAACCGGCTACGACGGCTACGGCGCCGACATCCGCTGGGTCAACCGCTTCGTCGGCGGGCCGTACAAGCGCGACGACGAGGTCCCGATCTGCCACTGCCCCAGCGACCCCTGGCTCTACGACTACTTCGGCAGCTCCTACGCGGCCAACAACGCCCACAGCACCGAGGCCCGCTTCCCCCGCAGCAACCTGGCCAAGGACGACAACGTCGTCCACGCCAGCGGATGCCTCTCGGCCGAGAGGGTCCAGTACCCCGGCCTGTGGGTGGTGGCGGCCGAGCACGGCGCCAATCACTGGGCCTGGGACGACGCCAACCGGTACATGCCCGGCCGCGAGTACACTCATCATGCCCAGGAGTCCCAGGACCGCCTGGTGGACGACGCCAGCCCGTTCAACCTCCTGTTGGCCGACGGGCACGCCGGCTTGATGACCGTCGTGTACGTGGGCGTCCTGGACGCCGATACGTACCGCTACGACTATCGCTGAGGCTGCGGTCCGCTCGCGGCTGGGCATGACTCGCCAACGAACCAGCACCGCCGGAACCGGCGCGTGCGGCGGGACGGGTCGCCGAGACAACACCTGCAAGGAGACATTATGAAACTAGTCGCGTGCCTGCTCGCCGTCGCCCTGGTATCGGCGCCCGCTCGAAGCGACCCGCCGCGGGGCTATACCGTCCCGCTGATTGACCTGTCCGCCCGTCAGGACCTCCAGGTCGTTGTCGACCGCGAGAAGGGCCAGTACCTCGGGCACGTGACTACCGTGCTGCTGGAGGACGGCAAGACCATGATCGCCGTCTATCCCAAGGGCCATGGGCGCGGGGCCATCGTCATGAAGCGGAGCGACGATGGGGGAAAGACCTGGTCCGACCGCCTGCCAACGCCCAAGAGCTGGGCTACTTCCCTGGAGGTCCCCACCCTCTATCGCACCGTCGATCCCAAAGGGGTCAAGCGACTCATCATGTTTTCCGGGCTGTATCCCATCCGCCTGGCCGTCAGCGAGGACGACGGCAAGGCCTGGTCCGAGTTGAAACCCATCGGCGACTACGGCGGCATCGTCGCCTGCGGCGACTGCGTCCGCGTCGCCGGTGGACGATACCTGGCCTGGTTCCACGACGACGGGCGGTTCTTCACCAAGGGCGGCAAGCGGGCCGGGACGTTCCTGGTCTACCAGATCGAGTCGGCCGACGGCGGGCTCACCTGGTCCGCGCCGCGCGTCATCGCCACCCATGCCCAGGCCCATCTCTGCGAGCCCGGCGTCGTCCGCTCCCCGGACAGGAAGCAACTGGCCATGTGCTTCCGCGAGAACAGCCGCAAGTTCAACGGCTTCGTCATCTTCAGCAACGACGAGGGCGCCACCTGGAGCCAGCCGCGCCTCCTGCCCGGCGCACTGACCGGCGACCGACACACGCTCCGCTACGCGAAAGACGGGCGCCTGGTCTGCGTATTCCGCGACACCACGCTCGAATCGCCCACCAAGGGCGACTTCGTCGCGTGGGTCGGGACGTACGAGGACATCGTCGCAGGCCGCGAGGGCCAGTACCGCGTCCGCCTGGGCGACAACACAAAGGGAGGCGACTGCGGGTACCCCGGTCTGGAGGTTCTCCCCGACGGAACGATCGTCGCGACGACCTACGGACACTGGACTCAGGGCCAGCAACCGTATATCGTGAGCTTCCGCTTCCGCCTGGACGAGATCGACAAACTGGCCCAGGCTCGGAAGCAATAGGACTCTCGATGCGATGATGACCGCGAACGAAACCGGCCGGCTCTTCCCGTTGCGGAAGGCGATGATCCTGGCAGTCCTGCTGACTTCCGCGCCGCTCTGGGCGGCCGAGGACCAGGCCAGGACGGACGACCTGCCCCCCCTGCCGGACAAGCTGGGCTTCGCGGGGCCGCTGGCGGGCGTGTCTAAAGGCGCGCTGCTGGTGGGCGGAGGGGCCAATTTCCCCGAGGCCGTCTGGGGCGAGGGGACCAAGACCTGGCACGACGGCCTGTTCGTGCTCGCAGCGGACGCCAAGGAGTGGAAGAGCGGCTTTCGACTGCCCCGCAAGCTCGCCTACGGCGTTTCGGCCACCGTTCCCCAGGGCATCATCTGCGCGGGCGGCTCGGACAGCGAGCGGGCCTACGCCGACGCCTTCCTGCTCCAGTGGACCGGACAGGATGTCCGCATCATCCCCCTGCCGCCGCTGCCCGCCCCGCGGGCGGCCGCCGCCGGAGCGGTGCTCAAGGGCTACCTCTACGTGGCCGGCGGACAGACCGCCACCGCCGAGACCGAGGTCGCCAACACGTTCTGGCGCCTCAAGCTGCCGGATGCGAAGGAGACGAACCCCTGCTGGGACCAGCTCAAATGGGAACAGTTGGAGAGCTGGCCCGGTCCGCCCCGCTCGCAGGCCGTCGCCGCCGCCCAGGCCGGCAAGTTCCACCTCTTCAGCGGGTTCGACCTGACCCAGGCCGAGGGCGACGACAAGCCGCGCCGACGCTATCTCAACGACGCCTACAGCTACGACCCCGCCCGCAAGCAGTGGAAGCGGCTGGCGGACGTGCCCGCGCCGGCCGTCGCCGCCGCCCCGGCCGCCGCCTGCGGCGAGTCGCACATCCTGATCCTGGGCGGGCACGACGGCACGCTGGACACCCAGATTCCCGTTCTCAAGGATCGCTGGCCGGGCTTCCGCAAGCAGGTGCTTGCGTACCACACCATCACCGACACCTGGACGCCGATGGGCGAGTTGCCCATGGGCCTGGTGACCAGCCCGGCCGTCTGGTGGCAGGGACGCATCATCGTTCCGGGCGGCGAGGTCCGGCCCCGCGTACGCACGCCCCAGTTGCTCACCTTCAAGCCGCGCACCGTGCAGCGCGATTTCTTCAGCCTGGACTACGTGGTCCTGGGTGGCTACCTGGTGCTGCTGGTGGGCGTGGGCATCTACTTCTCGCGCCGCGAGAAGACCACCGAGGACTACTTCATCGGCGGCAAGCGGGTGCCCTGGTGGGCGGCCGGGCTGAGCATCTTCGGCACGCAGCTCAGCTCGATCAGCTTCATGGCCATCCCCGCCAAGGTCTACGACACCGACTGGGCGTACTTCCTGTCGGCCGTCGCCATCGTGCTGGTGCTGCCCCTGGTCGTCTACTTTTACCTGCCGTTCTTTCGCCGCCTGAACATCACCAGCGCCTACGAGTACCTGGAGCGGCGCTTCCACGTGACGGTGCGGATGTTCGGCAGCGCGGCGTTCATCCTGTTCCAGGCCGGGCGGATGACCATCGTGCTGTTCCTGCCCGCGCTGGCACTGTCGGCGGTGACGGGGGTGGACATCCGCCTGGCCATCGTGGTCATGGGCGTGTTGACCACGCTGTACACGGTGCTGGGGGGCATCGAGGCGGTGATCTGGACCGACGTGCTCCAGGTCGTCGTGCTGGTGGGCGGGGCGCTGGCCTGCCTGGTGGCGGTGGTGTTCGGCGTGGGCGGCGGGCTGGATCACGTGCTCCACCTGGCCCAGGCGAACAACAAGCTCTCCTGGGGCGAGTGGAGCTGGGATTACACCTTCCCGGTCGTCTGGGTCGTCCTGGTCGGCGCGATCTTCCAGAGCCTCAGCAGCTACTCCGCCGACCAGACCGTCATCCAGCGATACCTCACCACCTCCACGCAGAAGCAGGCCGCCCGGGCCATCTGGACCAACGCGGTGATCGTCGTTCCGGTTTCGCTGTTGTGGTTCGCACTGGGCACGGCCCTGTACGCGTTCTACAAGATCCACCCGGCCGAGCTGGACGTCACGCTCAAGACCGACCAGATCCTGCCCCTGTTCATCGCCAACGAGCTGCCGGCCGGGCTGACCGGGCTGGTGATCGCGGCGCTGTTCGCGGCGGCGATGTCCACGCTGGACAGCTCCATGAACAGCATCTCGACGGCCTTCGTGACCGACTTCTACCGGCGTCTGCGCCCGCGGACCAGCGACCGCACCTGCCTGAACCTGGCCCGCGGCCTGACGCTGCTGCTGGGCGTGGCGGCCACCGGAACCGCCCTGTGGATGGCCGCCAACCAGGAGCGGATCCGCTCCCTGTGGGACGCCTACATGTCGATCCTGGGCCTGCTGATGGGCGTGCTGGCGGGGCTGTTCGCCCTGGGCATCTTCACCCGGCGCGCCAACTGGATCGGCGCGCTGGTCGGAGCGGTCGGCGGGGCGGGCATCCTCTATTACGTCCAGCAGACCCGCCTGCACTTCTTCCTCTATGCCGGCGTCGGCGTCGGCGCCTGTTTCGGCGTGGGGTACCTCGCCAGCCTGCTCATGCCGCGAGTCCGGCGGACCACCGAGGGCCTCACCGTTTTCACCATGCCGCCCGCCGAGGACACACCCAGCCCGGGCGCGTGAAATCAGAACGTAGAATCGAGAGTTTCAAACCCATGACCACCCAACTGTTGACCGGCCTCGTCTCCGCACCGTTCACCCCCATGCATGTCGACGGTTCGCTGAACCTTGACGCGATCGCCCCCTATGCCGACCTGCTGACCCGCAACGGTGTCAGCGGCGCGTTCATCTGCGGCACGACGGGCGAGAGCCTCTCGCTCACGCTCGACGAGCGGGTGGAGATCGCCCAGGAGTGGGTGTCCGCGGCGCGGGACGAGCTGAAGGTCATCGTCCACGTCGGCGGGACGTGCCTGGCCGACTGCCAAACCCTCGCCCGTGAGGCCCAGGACGCCGGCGCCGCCGCCATCGGGGTGATGGCCCCCTGCTTCTTCAAGCCCCCGGACGTCCAGGCCCTGGTGGACTGGTGCCAGGCCATCGCCTCGGCCGGGCCGAACCTGCCCTTCTACTTCTACCACCTCCCCTCCATGACGGGCGTTAGCTTCGCGATGGCCGACTTCCTGCCCCAGGCGGCCGGGCGGATCCCGTCGCTGGCGGGCGTCAAGTTCACCTACGAGGACCTCGACGACTATCAGCGATGCCTGGCCTTTGACGGCGGGCGACTCAACGTCCTCTTCGGTCGTGACGAGATCCTCGTCCAGGCCTTGCGCCTGGGCGCTCGCGGGGCCGTCGGCAGCACCTACAACTTCGCCCCGGGCCTGTACAAGCGAATCATCGCCGCCCACGAAGCGGGCGACTCCGCGACGGCCGACGCCCTCCAGAAGCGGGCCGTCGACATGATCGACACCTGCATTCGCGCCAGCCGCTCCGGCACGCCGGCATTCAAGGCGGTGATGAAGATGATCGGCCTGGACTGCGGCCCGGCCCGCCTGCCCCTTCGACCCCTGAGCGACGATGAGGCGGAGCGGCTCCGCGACCAGCTCCAGGCGTTGGGCTTCTTCGAGTACTGCGCCCGCTAGCGGGGCTCCACTCGCCTTCGGCTCGCCATCGCAAGAGCCCGAGCCGCCGGAGCGCCGCCCCCCGGGGCAACACCCCGCCCGCGATAGCGTTCTTCTGTGCAGGACCCCGTTACCGGAAGGGCCTTTGGATGAAACACTCGCGCACGGGCTTCTTGACAGAACATTCACGCATGGGCCTTTTGATGAGATATCCACGCATAGACGTGTCGTTGGTTGCCGTCTCTCTGGCGGTCCTGGTCGTCCTGTCTTCCTTGGCGCGGGCGGAGGCCCCGCCGGAGGTGCTGGAGGACTGGAAGCTCCAGGACAACCTCACCTCCAAGACCCCCGACTACCGCGACGCCGTGCTCAAGATCGCCGCCTCGCTGGGCCCGGCCGGCGCGGAACTGGCGGGCCAGGCGCAAGGGCTGCTCAAGGGCGACGCGCCCCAGGGCCTGGCCCTGTACGTTCGCGCCTGCGAGCAGCGCCGCCGGGCGCGGCTGTCGCCAACGCTGGACCGCTGGCGGCGCCTCGTCTTCACCAAGCACTACGACATGGGCGGCTCGCACTACGCCTACACCGAAGGCCAGAGCGACGCCCAGGCCGAGCGCCATTTCAAGCCCGGCACTGGCCTGTGCATCCTGGAGATGGACGGCCTGTACGGCACCGTCAAGACGCTCATCGACGACCCCAACGGCGTGATTCGCGACCCGGACGTGTCGTATGACGGCAAGCGGATCCTGTTCTCCTGGAAGAAGTCCGATCGAGAGGACGACTACCACCTGTACGAGTGGGATGTCGCCTCCGGCAGCGTCCGCCAGCTCACCGACGGACTGGGCTTCGCCGACTACGAGGGCTGCTACCTACCGGACGGCAACATCCTGTTCAACTCCACCCGCTGCGTGCAGACGGTCGACTGCTGGTGGACCGAGGTCAGCAACCTGTTCATGATCGACGGTCAAGGCAAGCACTTGCGGCGTATCAGCTACGACCAGGTCCACACGAACTTCCCGTCGGTCACGCACGACGGCAAGGTCATTTACACTCGCTGGGACTACAACGACCGGGGGCAGCTCTTCCCGCAGGGCCTGTTCCAGATGTACGCCGACGGGACCAACCAGACGGAGTTCTACGGCAACAATTCCTGGTTCCCCACGACCGTCCTTCACGCCCGGGCGATCCCCGGGACCGACAAGGTGCTGTGCATCTTTACCGGGCACCACTCCCGGCAGAAGGGCTGGCTGGGGATCCTGGACCCCATACTCGGGCGACAGGAGAACCAGGGCGCCCAGCTCATCGCCCCGGTTCGCAAGACCGACGCCGTCCGCATCGACGCCTACGGCCAACAGGGCGACCAGTGGCAATATCCGTACCCGCTCAGCGAGCGGGAATACCTGGTGACGTTCAAGCCCGCCGGCGCGAAGCAGCAATTCGCCCTCTACTGGCAGGACATCGACGGCAATCGCGAGCTGCTGGTCCGCGACGGCAAGACCTCCTGCAATCAGCAGGTTCCGCTGGCGCCGCGCCCGCTGCCGCCGGTCAAAGCCAACATGGTCGATCACACCCGCGACGCGGGCGTCTTCTACGTGCAGGACGTCTATCACGGGCCCGGGCTGGCGGGCGTCGAGCGGGGCACGGTCAAGAGCCTGCGGGTGATCGCCCTGGACTTTCGCGCCGCCGGCGTCGGCAGCAACGGCAACCGCGGCCCTGCCGGCGGGGCCCTGGTCTCCACGCCCGTCTCCATCCAGGGCACCTGGGACGTCAAGACCGTGCTGGGCACCGCGCCGGTCCATCCGGACGGATCGGCCATGTTCCACGTGCCCGCCCACACGCCCGTCTACTTCCAGCTCCTGGACGCCAACAACCACGCCGTTCAGACCATGCGGAGCTGGGCCCAGCTCCAGCCGGGCGAGACCTTCTCCTGCGCCGGCTGCCACGAGGACAAGAACTCCGCCCCGCCCGCCGGGCGAATGACCGCGGCCATGAAGGCCGGGCCGCAAGAGCTGACGCCGTGGGATGACGCGCCTCGGGGCTTCAGCTTCCACCGCGAGATCCAGCCCATCCTGGACAAGCACTGCATCCGCTGCCACCACGTCGCGGGCAAGGCCCCCGCCGGCGCCGCCGACGGCTCGCGCCGCCCGCGAAAGGGCGACGCCGCCCTGCGGAAGTACCCGCAAGCGGACCTGGCGAAGGTTCGCCTGCTGACCGCCCTGGGCGCCGACTGGAGCTACACCACCACCAGGCCGCCCGCCGGGTGGGAGAAGGAGACCTTCGACGACTCAAAATGGACCAGGGCCCAGGCGGGCTTCGGCACCGACGTGCCCGAAGGCAAGGTCCGCACCGCATGGCGCGAGAAGGAAATCTGGATGCGCCGCACGGTCGAGCTGACCGCTGCCGACCTGGCCAAGCCGCCCGCCCTGGTGATCCATTACGACGAGGACGCCACCGTTTACGTCAACGGCGTCAAGGCCGCCGACCTCGGAGGGTTCACCATCCAGTATTCCATCCTGCGCCTGGCGGACGAGGCGACCAAGGCTCTGAGGCCCGGCAAGAACGTCATTGCCGTCACCGCCGGCAATACGGCCGGCGGACAGTACATCGACCTGGCCCTGGCCTCGACGGCCGGCTACAAGGGTAAGATCGCCCGCGCCGAGCCCGGCCAGCCGGACCGCCCCGAGCCGGCCCCCGCCGTGGCCGCCGCGCCGCCGCCCGAGGGCGTCAAGCCGGCCTTCAGCCTCAAGGGCGAGCCGGGCACGTGGTCCGCCTCGTACAAGGCCCTGGCCAACCCCCGCATCTGCAGTTGGATCAGCGTCCAGTCCGAGCCGACCATGCTGGCCCCCTACCACGCGGGCGCCGCCAAGAGCAAGCTCATTCAGCAACTCCGCGAGGGGCACAACGGCGTGAAACTCTCGCAGGCCGAGATGGATCGCATCGCCTGCTGGATCGACCTGCTGGTGCCCTGCTACGGCGACTACCGCGAGGGCCTCTCCGGAGACGGGCTCAAGAAGTACGAGCACTTCCTCGAAAAACGCAAGCGCAGCGAAGAGCAGATCCGCGAGAACATCCGCCAGATGCTCCAGGCCAGGAATTGACCTTCCTCCAGCCGGATCGCAGCCCGGCTGGTCGGTGGTTCGAATCCGAAACCTGCCCCCGAGATGCAGGTCCGCGATCTATTGGGCCGGGCCCAGGATGGTGTCGCACGTCTTGCGGTACTGCTCCAGGGGCGTGCTGGCCTCGCGGATGGTGCGGACGCCCGCCCGCTTGCCGAGGGTGAACAGCCGCTCGGCCGCCGCCTTGACGAAGGCGTCGGCCGGGGAGGAATTCTTGCCCGCCTTCATCCGCGCCCGTTCCACGATGGCGTAGTCCAGGCTCAGCCGGGCGAACTTCACCCGCTCCAGGACGTCCGGCTGTTTGGCGACGGCGGCCTCCGCCTGCTCCCACAGGCCGTTGGCCTTGGCGACGATCTCGTCGGTCAGGAAGGGCACGTTGGGCCCGATCCAGATCTGCATGTGGATGTTGTCCTTGGCCACCTTGTCGTGCAGCAGGTCGACGTACTGGCGGATGAACTTACCGGCCGGGCCGTACACGCCCTCGATGAACTCGTTCATCGCCCGGTTCTCGTCGTAGGAGGTGTCCCAGAGGAACTTGGCCATCATGTACCCGCCCAGGGACGACAGGTCCCCGTTGGGCGACTGGTAGTTGTCCTGCTCGAAGATGCCCTTGACGTTGTGACGGACGAAGAACCGGATGTTGTCGTCCAGGGTCCGCAGCGTCGGGAAGGGCGTGTAGTAGTGAGCGAACGACGTGCAGTAGTTCCAGATCCACAACCGGTCGGCCATCTTGGCCCAGCCCTGGATGTCGCGGACGAAGTCCTTGTTGGGCTTGGAGTCGCAGCCCTCCAGCGAGTGGGCGAAGCAGCACTCGATCGAGCACAGGCGGATGATGACGTTCTTGCGCGGGCGGAGCGTCTTGCACGGCTTGCGGGTCCACTGGTAGGCCAGCGTCTCGATGGCCGCGTCCGGGAACTCCTTCTCCACCGCCTCGGCCACCTGGTTCACCAGCGTCAGCACGGGGGCCATCTGCGACTCTTCCCGGGCCGCCAGGGCGGCGCACGACTTGCACGTGCAGTAGCTGTACCAGTCGTTCTGCGAGACCGAGTAGGCCGTCCCGCGCGGGTCCTTGCGGATCCGCTCCAGCACGGCGGCCGTGACGATCTTGACCACCTCCGGGTTCGTGCAGCAGAGCTGGGTGTGGTCCCTGGTCCGCTTGCCCTTGATCTCGCTGAAGTACTCCGGATGTTTGTCGAAGTACTTGCCCACCGGGCAGAGCGGCTCGAAGGTGTGACAGAACAGCCCCGCCCCGAAGCACACAGACCCGCCGTGCTTGTCGTCCAGGCGGGCGGACCTGCCGTTCATGCGGTTGCGGGCGGCCCAGTCGGGGTCGAAGCAGTCCACCACGAACGGTTCGCGGTACTCCAGTACGGGCGTGACCGTCTGGTTGAGCTTGCCCAGTGCCAGGCGGGGGCGGCTGGGGATGCGACTGACGGCGGGCGTGAACCAGTGGCAGCCCAGGTGGTCCTCCAGCAGTCCGTACACCCCGTACAGCGTGCCGCGAGGGCTGGCGCCCAGGATCAACAGGTACTGCCCCTTGGGCCCGGCGACCGTTCGCAGGGTGTAGCCCTCCCGTCCCAGGGCCTTGCGGTCGATCTTGCCGAAGACGTCCAGCTTGCGGAAGTGGGCGCTGTCGCCGACGAGGATCTCGCGGGGCGAGGGCTCGCCCTTGTCGTCGGCCACCGCCAGCTCCGCGCCCGTCATCTGCTTGAGAAACAGCCGCAGCTCCGCCGCGGCGTGTTTCTCCGCCGCCGTCGCGTCGGCGGCGACGACGATGCGGAAGTCCGACTTGCCGTTGTCGGCGATGACCAGTTCCTGGGCCCTGGCGGCCGGGCAGAGCAGCAGCAGCGATGCGGCGAAGAAGGCAGTGCGCATAACAGATCTCCTGAAGAATCCGCCCGTCGGGGGCGGGTCAGAGTTCTCGCCGGTGTTCGGCCGCCTGACGGGTCCGCATCATCGTCACCACAAGGACGGCCGGCACGGTCACGGTGTAGGCCTCGGCGAAGGGCATCCAGGTGCAGTGCTCGCCCAACTCGTTCTCGGACTCCTCGGCCAACCTCGCGACCGCCTCGGGGGGCGAGAGCTTGCCGAAGCCCTCGATCAGGGCGCAGGCCACGCGGTGTTCCATCTCGGCGATGCTGTAGGCGCCGCCCAGGTCGATGTTGAGGTGGGCGGCCACGTCTTCCACGATCTGGCGATAGACCACGCCGTGGCCGCGCTTGATGTTGGCCAGGTCGTTGCCCCCGTACATCTGGAGCACGAAACCCACCCGGGCCGGGTCGCGACAGTCGGCCGGCACGCGGTCGCGCCCGAACTTGCGGTAGTGCAGCACCTCCACCAGCCGGGCCAACTCCTCGGGCGCCGCGTTGCACAGCACGTCGTACAGGTCCGTATCGCGATACACGAAGTCAGGTAGTGTTGTCATGGCAAACAGTGGGTAGTGGAAAGTGAATAGTGGATAGTCTACCTCTCGGTCACTATTCCCGAACGAGCTTCACGTAGTCCAGCCCGAACATGTGGGACTTGATCGCCTTGGGGTTGCTGCCGACGACCTCGACCGTCAGCGTGTGCCGCCCCGCCGACACCTCGCGGGCGGGGAACTTCAGCACGTCGGTGCAGATCACGTCGGGCGAGTTGAACAGGTCGATCGGCTCGCCGAGCTTCTGGTCGTCCAGGTAGAGCTGGACGATGCCGTAGTCCTTGGCCTTGGTCAGCACCATCTCGACGGCGTAGCTGCCCGCCTGGGCGACCGGCAGGGCCAGCGCCAGCTTGGCGCCCGGTTTGCCGTCGCGCCACCACAACTGCGATTCGTTGCTCCACTTGCCCTTGGGGAAGTGGCCCATCTCCTGCTCGGCCGCGTGCCCGCCCGAACACGAGAGTACCTTGAGCTTCTCGCCCTCGACGGCGTCCTTCACGTGCCACACCTCGGGGGCGACCATGTAGGCCAGGCGCTCGCTTGCCGGCTGGACGCAGCCGTACGGGTCCTGCCCGCCGGGCTGGAGATACCAGTAGGCCACCAATGCATACAGCGTGGGCCGGCGGTTGGGGTAGTACTTCTCGATGCAGCCCTCGAACGACGTCTGGAACGGGATGTTGTCGGTGATGTGCCAGCGGTTGTTGGACGAGTGGCCGCGGTTGCTCTGGTTGAAGGGCTGGTTGTGGAAGGCGTTCTGGAAGTACTCCGGGTTGCACCATGCGTAGCCGAAGTAGTCCTCGCTGCCCGTGCCGATGGTCGAGGGGAACTTCTCGCCGTCGACGAAAAACTTCTCGTCGCCCTCGCCCCACCACCCGCCTCGCGGGTTCCACACGTGCAGCGACACGCCGACATAGCGCCCGCAGCCCTGGGTCTTGAGCATCGTCCAGTCGATGGCCCGCTCCGGCTCGGCCGGCAGGAAGGCGTCGCGGTGCCACTTGGCGTGGAAGCGGGCCAGCTTGTCCGCCTGCGGGCAGGGCGCGTGGGTCAGCGACACTTCCAACTGCCTCGCCGTCTCGCCCTCGTTGGCGATCTCCACGCGGGCCGACTTGGCGAACGGCATGTACCACAGGCAGTACAGCTCGTCGTCGGTCATGCCCATCGGCAGCGACTTGTACTTGTTGATCCCCGGGGCCGTCCCGAAGAAATCGCCCAGCGGCGACCAGACGCCCGGGCTCTCCTCGCCGTCCCACGTGATCTTCAGCGTCAGCTCGCGCAGGGCCTGGATCTCCTGCTCTCGCGAATCCGGACGAATCTTGACGCGCAGGGCGGTGATTGCCCGCGGGCCGGCCAGGGCGGCCACCTCGACGCTCTTGCCCGGCTCGACGGTGAGCGGCTTGGCCGCCGTCGCCTCGCCCTCTCGCGGCCCGGCCGGGTCGCTGCCCAGCTTGCCGCTGAGGAACTCGTCAGCCGCCTTCAACGCCGCGGTCTCGTCGGCCGACAGCTCCCGTTTGAACGTCGGCACGCGGGTGCCCTCGGGGAAGATCGTGTACACGAACTGGTAGTAATTGCCCCAGCCCTTGTCGGCCACGATCTTGCACGACTTCTGGAACGGGATGGGCACGTAGTTGTTCTGCCCGCGGGCGGTCATGTGCACCAGCGACGGGTAGACGAACGGCTCGTTCTTGCGGTCGAAGTAGCCGATGAACGGCAGGTCCACGGTGGGCTGCTCGGCCCCGTCGAGGTAGATGCGGACGTGGCCGTTGTCCGCCTTGGCCGACCAGATCCGCCAGATGACGCCGGGACCGGTCATCTCGGCGAAGACGCTCTGGTCGCCCTCGCGGCGGATGATGCCCCCGCCGTCACCGTTGGCGTCCCAGCGAACGTACTTGCCCGTCTGCTCGTCGTACTTGCTGGCCCGGTCGTAGCTGGACCACTGGACGCATTTTTCGCCCTTAAGGGGCGGTTGGGCCAGGCGCTCCAGGTCGCACAGCCGCTTGACCAGGTCGACGTAGGTGAGCGTCTGCTCCGAGAAGGCGGGAACGCACAGCACCGACACGGTGGTCAGCAGAACGAGCATTCGCTTCATGACTGATTCCTTTCCGACGAAGGGACCGGCGAAACGGACATCCGCGGCACATGAGGCTACCGCGCCGGCAGGCACGGGGCAAGCCAGAGGTGAATTTGACGAGGGCAAAGCCGCCCTCTAAAATACCGCCATGCCTCCCGAGTTGATTACTTCGCTGGATGACCCCCGCGTCGCCTGCTATCGCGACCTGAAGGGGCGCACCGCCCGCGGGGAGGACCTGTTCGTCACCGAAGGACGGCTGCTCACGCGGAGGCTCCTGGAAAGCCGCTTCGACGTCCAGTCCATTCTTCTGGCCGGGCAGTTCGTCGAGGAGTTCGAGCCGCTGGCAGCCGCCCGCGGCGCTGCCCTCTATCAGGCCGAGGCAGGACTGCTCCGCGGTCTGGTGGGCTTTCCGTTCCACCTGGGCGTGCTCGGCTGCGCCCGCCGCGGCCCGCGACGCCCGCTGACCGACCTGGCCGATCGCCTCGACGCCGGCGGGCCCATGACGCTGGTCGTCTGCCCCCACACCGCCAACCGCGAGAATCTTGGCTCGGTCTTCCGCTCGGCCGGGGCGTTCGGCGCCGACGCCGTCCTGCTCGGCCCGCCCTGCTGCGACCCCTTCAGCCGCCGCTGCCTCCGGTGCTCCATGGGCGCGGTCCTCAGCGTGCCGGTCATCCACCCGGGCGACCTGGCCGCCGACCTGAACGCCCTGCGGTCGCGATGGGGGTTCGAGTTATGGGCGGCCGTGCTGCACGAGCACGCCGACCTGCTCTCGCGCCGCGCCCGACCCGATCGCGTCGCCCTCCTGCTGGGCAACGAGTTCGACGGCCTCCAGGCCCTCTGGCTCGACCTCTGCGATCGCCGCGTCACCATCCCCATGCACGGGCGGATCGACTCCCTCAACGCGGCCGTCGCCGCCGGAATCTTCCTCTACGAGCTGTGCGGGCGCGGGTGAAGCGGAATAGGGACCCGGCGCCTTCCCCTTTCAATCCAGCCGCCGCAGCTTGACGTTCCGCACCGCGCCGTGGGTCAGCCACGTCGAGACGCCCAGCGGCACGAACTCCTCCACCTCGATCCGGACGCTGAACTTGTGTTCGCTGCGCGCCAGCTCGATCAGCCGCTTGCCGTCCAGCCAGCACTCGATGCTGTCCCCGCTCACGCAGACCCGAACCGGGTACCACCGCTTGTTCTCGATCTCGACGTACTTCGAGTAGGGGTTGTTGGCCGCGTCGAAGCCGTCCACGCAGGAGACGCCCGTCACCGAGCCCCCCCACCCGGCGATCACGAACGTGAGCTGGTCCTTGCCCACCGGGAACGTCAGCGCGCAAGGGAAGTCGGCGCCGTCCACCCGCATCATCTCCAGGCTCACCTCGTAGTCCTCACGCGGGAGGGCCGCGGTGCACGTCACGCCGGTGGTCGTCTGGCCCATCCCCATCTGGATGGCGCCGTCGCGGACGGC
>Ga0116149_1000098_pt1 | contig 109650 bp, 94 predicted proteins | sample AD_UKC057_MetaG_FD_89787 | JGI IMG/M metagenome (GOLD analysis project Ga0116149, IMG submission 89787) | Active sludge microbial communities of municipal wastewater-treating anaerobic digesters from USA - AD_UKC057_MetaG | ecosystem: Engineered > Bioreactor > Anaerobic > Digestate | place: USA...
CGACACCGAGATCGGCGGCTCCCAGGGCGGCGCGCTCTCGGTGGTCACCAAGTCGGGCACCAACGAGGTCCATGGCTCGGTCTACGGCTTCTACCGCGACGACTCGATGCGCGCCAAGAAGGAGGTGGACGCGGAGAAGCCGCCGTACGAGCGCTACCAGCTCGGCGCCACCCTCGGCGGCCCGATCGTCCGCGACAAGACGCACTACTTCCTCGCCGTCGAGTACATCGACGTCTCCGACGTGGCCCGCTTCCGGCCCGGCGGCGCCTACGTCGACCTCGCCACCGACTACGACCTGCCGATCCAGCAGCAGCTGGCGAGCTTCAGCCTCGACCACCAGTTCAGCGGGTCCTCGACCGGTTTCCTCAAGGGGATGTACGAGCAGTACCGCCAGGACAACTTCCGGGTCGGGGGCGTCAACGACGTCACCAACGGGCAGTCCCTCGACCGTGACAACTGGAACGCGGTGCTCGGCCTGACCAGCGTGTTCGGCGACGGCAACAAGCTCAACGAGCTGCGCTTCCAGGCCGGCAACCGCGACTACGAGGAGCCGACCAACTCGGACGAGGTGGAGGAGTGGTTCTCGAGCGGCAACACGCTCAAGATCGGCGGCAACACGGTCGGCGACCTGATCGGCTACGGCTCCTACTGGGAGGTGCGCGACACCTTCCACCTGCAGTCGACCATCGGCCGCAGCACCCACGACTGGAAGCTCGGCGCCGCCTGGTTCGGGGTCGAGGAGCAGTCGCGGATCGACACCTACCAGTACGGGCTGATGATCTACGTGACCGATGACCGCAGCCTGCCGCTCGCCTACACCTGGGGCGAGGGCTCGAGCGATGTCACCACCAGCACCGACGTGCTGTCGGCGTTCATCCAGGACGACTGGCGGATGCGGCCGAACGTGACCCTGAGCCTCGGCCTGCGCTACGACTACGACTCCGACGGCAACAACCCGGACTTCGTCAATCCGATGACCGGCCCGCGGGCGGTGGACGAGAACAACTTCCAGCCGCGGCTCGGCCTCTCCTGGGACCTCGGCAACGACGGCAAGTCCGTGATGCGCGCTGGGGCCGGGATCTTCACCGGCCGCTACCTGCTGGTGCCGGCGCTCCAGGAGCTGCAGCAGAACGGCACCACCGGCTGGCTCACCCACCAGAACTACAACGGCCTCTTCCTCTGTCTGCAGCTCGGCATCCCGCCGTCGGCCTGCCCGTGGATTCTCAACCCGGCGGACCCGGAGAACACGGGCATCGCGCTGGCCCAGAGCGTCATCCTGCTCGAGGACAGCCTCGAGGCGCCCGAGAGCTGGCAGGTCAACCTCGGCTTCACCCGTCGCCTGGGCAACAGCGGGCTCTATGTCGATCTCGAGGGCCTGTATGCCGAGGGCGACAAGGAGTTCTACAACTTCAACTCGAACTGGGCGGGCAACGACCAGCCCGGGCGCATCGACGCGACGTACAACGCGATCAACATCCGCTCGAACCTCGGCCACTCCGAGTACATGGCGGGGATCCTGTCGCTCAACGGCACCTTCGGCAACGGCCACATGCTGACCTCGTCGGTCACCTGGGCCGACAAGAAGAACCTGACCGACGACTTCACGCCCGAGTTCCCCGAGGGGTACCCCAACGACGCGGCCGATCCCGAGGCCGAGTGGGGACCGAGCCGCTCGATCGAGGACATCAGGGTCGTCGTGTCCGGGGTGTTCCGGCTGCCGGCCAACTTCATGTTCTCCGGGACCTGGGTCTACGGCAGCGGCCAGCCCTGGAACCACCTGCTCGGCTACGACTACAACACCGATGGGTTCGCGTCCGACCGCCCTGCGGGCGTCGACCGCAACTCGATGGACGGGCCGAGCTTCAACGAGTTCGACGCGCGGCTGAGCTGGACGCTGCCGCTGGGCGGCGCCGCCGATCTCGAGCTCATCGCCGAGGTCTTCAACCTGTTCGACTCCACGAACTGGGATGTCACCACGGTCGACAACGGCGAGTTCCTGTCGGGGCCGACGATCACCAACCCGACCCTGCCCTACGTCGAGAACCCGCGCTACGGGCGGTACCTGGACACGCTGCGGCCGCAGGAGTTCCAGCTCGGCGCGCGGCTGCGCTTCTAGCGGGCAGGGAGCCGGAGAGGGACCGTGGCCATCGCGTGACAGCCGCAGGGGCGCACCGGGCGACCGGTGCGCCCCTGCTTCTTTGGGGGGAGACGCATGATCGAAACCGGGCTCAAGGACAAGGTGGTGATCGTCACCGGCGCCGCGGCCGGCATCGGCCGGGCGACCGCGCTGCGGTTCGCCGAGGAGGGCAGCCGGGTGGCGGCGTGGGACGTCAACGACGCGGGCGCGGCGGCGCTGGTTTCGGAAATCGAGGCCGCGGGCGGCACCGGGCTCTTCCAGAAGGTCAACGTCGCGGCTGCGGCCGAGGTCGGCGCCGCGATCGCGGCCCTCGTCAAGCGGTGGGGCGGGATTGCCGTGCTGGTCAACAACGCCGGCATCGTCCGCGACGCCCAGCTCGTCAAGTACAAGGACGGCGAGGTCGTGGCGACCATGACCGACGAGCAGTGGGAGGCCGTGATCGGTGTCAACCTGCGCGGGGTCTTCAACTGCACTCGCGCGGTGGTGCCGCACCTGATCGTCGCCGGCGGCGGGGCGATCCTCAACGCGAGCTCGGTGGTCGGGCTGTACGGCAACTTCGGCCAGACCAACTACGTCGCCGCCAAGGCCGGGGTCGTCGGCATGACCAAGACCTGGGCCCGCGAGCTCGCGAAGTTCGGGATCCGGGTCAACGCGGTGGCGCCGGGGTTCGTGGCCACCGAGATCCTGCAGGCGATGCCGGAGAAGGTCCTCCAGGGGATGGTGGGCCGCACGCCGCTCGGCCGGATGGGGCAGCCGCGGGACATCGCCGAGGCCTACGTGTGGCTGGCGTCGGACGCGGCAAGCTGGATCACCGGCCAGACCCTGGGCGTCGACGGCGGGCTGGTGGTGGGGACGTAGGAGTGACGTCTCCGTCTCCGTGCCCGGGCCCGTGTCCGTTTCTTGTCGTTGTGGCCGGGCTCTCGTAGCTTCGAGAGACTCGGGGGACGGGAACGGGGACGGGAACGGGAACGGGAACGGGAACGGGGAGGGCAGCATGAGCCGATTCGCAACCATCGTTTCGACCGGGCGGTACATCCCGGAGATCGAGGTCTCCAACGACGAGCTCCGGCAGCGCTTCGCGCACATCCCGGGGTTCGTCGACAAGATGGAGGAGTCGTCGGCGATCCGGACCCGGTGGTGGGCGCCGGCAAGCTGGGCGACCTCCGACGTCGCCCTCCCGGCCGCCCGGCAGGCGCTGGAGCGCGCTGGACGGCAGGCCAAGGACGTCGACCTGATCATCCTCGGCACCGACTCGCCCGACTACATCACGCCGGCGACCTCGGTCGTGCTGCAACACAAGTTGGGCGCGATCAATGCCGGCACCTTCGACGTCGGCTGTGCGTGCGCCTCGTTCCCGACCGGGCTCGCGATCGCGGCCGGGATGATCGCCGCCAACCCGAGCCTGCGGACGGTGCTGGTGGTTGGGGCCTACCTGATGCACAAGCTCGCCGCCCCAACCGACCCGACGATCTTCTTCTACGGCGACGGGGCGGGCGCGGCGGTGCTCGAGCCGGCGACCGAGCCCGGCTTCGTCGCCTCGGCGTCGCAGGCCGACGGCTCGTACCACGCCCACTGGGGGATCTATGCCGGCGGGACCTTCGAGCCGGCGACCGTCGAGGCGGCGCAGGCGGGCCGGACCATGGTGCGGTTCATCGAGCGCTACCCGCCGGAGATCAACCACGAGGGCTGGCCGCGGCTGGTGCGCAAGGTCGCGGCCGCCGGGTCGTTCAAGGTGGCGGACATCGACTTCGCGATCTTCACCCAGGTGCGCAAGGCGTCGATCGAGCTGGTGATGGGCGACCTCGGCCTGCCGATGAACCGGACCCACATGGTGATGGAGAAGTGGGGCTACACCGGCTCGGCCTGCGTGCCGATCGCGCTCGACGACGCGCTCGAGCAGGGCAAGATCAGGTCGGGCGACCTGGTGGTCTTCATCGGGTCGGGCGTGGGCTACAACCAGGCAGGGGCGGCATTCCGGATGTCGTAGCATGGGGGCCCGGGGCGTGGCGAGGAGGGCTCGGGCAGGCGTGAGCGGGCAGGGGGTGAACGTCACGTGCAGGGTCGAACCGCACTGAAGCTGGCGATCGGGTTCGGGCTGGCCGCCATCGCGGTGCCGATGCTGATCGGCGCGTGGCTGGTCTGGAAGCGGCCGCTGACGGTGGACGCGTGGGTGAGCCGGCTGGCGCTCGGCAAGCGAGGCCTGCGGGCGTCGGAGCTGGCCACCCCTGCCGGGACGATGACGGTCTGGGAGGGCGGCAGCGGCCCGGCGATGGTGCTGCTGCACGGGGCCGGCGACCAGGCAGGGGCGTGGGCGCGGATCCTGGAGCCGCTGGCCGCCGACTACCGGGTGCTGGTGCCGGACCTGCCCGGCCACTGGAAGAGCGACCCGCGCCAGGGGCCGATCGGCATCGAGCAGCTACTCGGCGGCCTCGAGGCGGTGATGGACGAGCGGTGCGCGGGCGAGCCGGCGACCCTGGTCGGCAACTCGATGGGCGCCTGGATCGCCTTCCTCTACTCGGTCGAGCATCCGGAGCGCGTGACGCGGTTGGTGGCGATCAACGGCGGCCCGGTCCGCGGCGAGAACCCGGGGGTCAACGTGCTGCCGGGGAGCCGGGAGGAGGCGCGGGCGACCATGAAGGCGCTGCTCGGCCCCAACACCGTGCTCCCCCCGGACTTCGTGCTCGATGACGTGGTGCGCCAGGCGAAGGACGGGCCCGCGGCCCGGTTCGCGCAGGGGCTGCTGCTGGCGGGATCAAAGCTCGGCAGCTACGTCCTCGACGGCCGCCTCGGCGAGGTGACCGTGCCGGTCGAGCTGGTGTGGGGCGACGCCGACGAGCTGTTCACGATGAGCTACGCGCAGCTCCTGGTCCAAGGGCTGCCAGACGCCCGGCTGCACCCGGTGAAGGGCTGCGGCCACGTGCCGCAGCGCGAGTGCCCCGACCGGGTGCTCACGGCCCTCGGCGCGGCGCTCGGTGGGGCTGCTCCGGCCGCAGGACAGGCGCGGGAGGGCGAGGAATGATCCACGGCGACCTCCTCGGCGAGCGGGCGCGGCTGTCACCCGAGCGAGAGGCGCTGGTGACGGTTGCCGACCGGAAACGGTACCGCTACCGCGAGCTCGACCAGCGTGCCGTGGGCTGCGCCAGGATGTGGATGTATGGGCTCGGGCTGCGGCCCGGCGACCGGGTCGCCATCCTGTCGGGCAACCGGATCGAGCTCCTGGACGCGTTCTTCGCCGCCGGCAAGAGCGGCGTCGTGCTGGTGCCGCTGAGCACGCGGCTCACCGCCAACGAGCTCGAGCTGATCGTGCGCGACTGCGGGCCGCGCGCGCTGATCTACGGCGGCGAGCACCGGGCGCTGGTGCGGCGGTTGCGGCCTCGGGTCGAGGTCGACTTCTGGGTGGCGTTGGACGAGCCCGACCGCGACGATGACCTCGACTACGCCGAGATGGTGCTCACCCGCGGCGCCGGCAGCTCGGTGCATCGGCGGTGCCGTCCCGAGGACCCGTACTGCCTGCTCTACACCTCGGGCACGACCGGGCGGCCGAAGGGGGTGGTCATCCCCCACCGTCAGATCTCGTGGAACGCCTACAGCACCGCCACCTGCTGGCAGCTCGACGAGAACGACGTCAGCTCGATCTTCACGCCTCTCTACCACGCCGGCGGGCTGGGGGCGTTCCTGACGCCGCTGATCATGGCCGGCGGCCGGCTGGTGCTGCACGCCAACTTCGACGCAGCCGAGGTGTGGAGGGTGATCGAGCAGGAGGCCTGCACGGCCGTGCTCGGCGTGCCGACGATCTGGAAGATCCTGGCCGACGCGCCGGAGTTCCAGACGGTCGACCTGAGCCGGGTGCGCTGGCTGATCTCCGGTGGCGCGCCGTTGCCGAGGCACCTGATCGAGGTCTACCGCGCGCGCGGAGTGGTGCTCCGCCAGGGCTACGGGCTCACCGAGGTCGGCGTCAACTGCTTCACGATGACCGACGAGGAGGCCTACGCCAAGGCGGGCTCCGTCGGCAGGCCGATGATGTTCACCGAGGCGAAGGTCGTCTCCGAGAGCGGCCAGGAGCTGCCGGCCGGAGAGGTCGGCGAGCTCTGCTTCCGCGGCCCGCACGTCAGCGCCGGCTACTGGAACAACCCGCAGGCCACCGCCGAGGTTTACGACAGCCAGGGGTGGTTCCACACCGGCGACATGGCGGTGCGGGACGAGGACGGCTTCTTCTTCATCGCCGGCCGGGCGAAGGACATGTTCATCTCCGGAGGGGTCAACGTCTACCCGGCGGAGATCGAGAGCCAGCTCCTGCAGCACCCTGAGGTCCGCGACGCGGCGGTGATCGGCGTGGCCGACGAGACCTGGGGCGAGGTCGGGGTCGCATTCGTGGTGCCGCGGGAGGGGGTCGAGATCGACGCGGCCGGGCTCGCCGGGTTCCTGGGCGCGCGGCTGGCGCGCTACAAGCTGCCGAAGCGCTTCATCGTGGTCGGCGAGCTGCCGCGCACCCCGTACGGCAAGGTCGTCAAGGCCGAGCTCGCCAAGCTGCTCGCGGGAGGCGGTTGACGGTCCGCCATGACACGGCTTTCGATTTCCTTTACTGTTCCGTCTCGGGCGTGACGACCCGGCGCGCTCGTCAGGAAACGGGAAAGGAAATCGAAAGCAGGGAGGGTTCAGAATGGCCAAGAAGCTCTACATCGCTGCCTACCACCAGTCGAAGTTCGGCAAGCTGCTCGACATGCAGGTCCCGGACATCATCGCCAACGCCGTCAAAGGGGTGTGCGGCGAGGTCGGGGTCGAGCCGGCGGTGCTCGATGTCGGCTCGATCGGCGCCACCTGCCACTTCTCGCTCAACGAGCAGGGCCTGCTTGCCGGGCTGATGGCGATGGTGCCGGGCCTCGGCGGCAAGCCGATCGAGGCGGTCGAGAATGCCTGCGCCTCGGGCGGCCAGGCGGTGCTGTCGGTGGCGCACAAGCTGCTGCTCGGGCACGGCGAGGTCGGGGTCGCGGTCGGCTACGAGAAGATGCGCGACAACGAGGGCAAGATGGACGGCGCGCTGATCGGGAAGGTCCTCGGCTACTTCAGCCATCCCGCCGAGCGCGTCGGCAAGGTCTACGTCTTCCCGCACCTGTTCGCCGAGGTGATGCGCGACTACATGGCGGCCCACGGCGCCACCGAGCGCGACCTGGCGGCGGTGGCGGTCCAGGAGTACGCCAACGGCAACCACAACCCCTACGCGCAGATGCAGAAGGTCCAGGTCTCCCTGGACGAGGCCGCATCGCCCGAGGGCCGCAACCGGTACATCGTCGACGGGCTGCCGCTGAAGACGTACGACTGCTCGCAGATCACCGACGGCTATGCGGCGCTGATCCTGGCCACCGACAAGGGCCTGGAGCGGCTGGGCGTGGCCAAGGCCGACTGCGTCGAGCTCGCCGGCTTCGGCCAGGCCACCGATCCGCTGCTCAAGGAAGGCCGTGACGTGCTGCGGCCGCAGGGCGCGTACCGCGCGATGGCGACCGCCTACCAGATGGCGGGCGCGCAAGCCGCCGACGTCAACGTTGCCGAGGTCCACGACTGCTTCACGGTCATGGGTGCGATCGCCGCCGAGGTCATCGGCAAGGCGGAGCACGGCAAGGGCGCGCGCTACTGGGCCGACGGCAAGGCGAGCCCGCAGGGCGAGTGCGGCATCAACACCTCGGGCGGCCTGATCGCCAAGGGCCACCCGGTCGGCGCCACCGGCGTGGCGATGATCGGCTGGTCGGCGTGGCAGCTGCTCGGCAAGGCGCCGGCGCCGATCCAGGTGCCCAACCCGAGGCTTGCCGCCACCTTCAACATCGGCGGGCCGATCTGCGCCTCGGTGTGCACCGTGCTGCGGCGCGCCTGAGGGTGCGCACGCCCTGATCGCGTACCCGTACCCGTTCCCGTCCCCGTTCCCGAAGCCGACATCTCGGAAACGGGAGCGGGCACGGGATCGGGAACGGAGTGATACCCGCGGGGAGGTCTCACCATGAGCCAGGAGATCCAACCCACGCGCAGCGGCCACCTCGACGTCGGCGGCCGGAAGGTGTGGTGGGAGTACCACGGTGACGGGAGCCGCGAGGCGGTGTGCCTGCTCAACGGCCTCGCCATGAGCACCCGCGCCTGGTACGGGTTTCTGCCGGTCCTGACCGACGCCTACGACGTGATCCTCTACGACTTCCTCGGCCAGGGCCAGTCGTCGCAGGACGACGTCCCCTACTCGATCCCCGAGCTCGCCCGCCATCTGACGCTGATCCTCGACGAGGTGGGCCAGCCCAAGGTCCACCTGATGGGGATCTCCTACGGCGGCTTCATCGCCCTCGACTTTGGCCGCCTCTACCAGGAGCGGCTGCACACGCTGACCCTGTCCGGCATCCTGCTTTCCCACGAGAAGCTGTTCCAGATGTACCAGGACATCTCGCTGCGCTTCTACCGCGGCAGCGAGGAGGCGTTCGAGCTCTACACCCACTACATGTACGAGAAGATCTTCGGCGAGGCCTTCGTCGCCGCGATCCCGCCGGAGCAGCTGGAGGCGATGCGCCGGCGCTTCTACGACCGCTACGTCGGCTCGCGCCATTGCCTGATCCGGCTCACCGAGGCGCAGGACCCGTTCTTCGGCTCGCTCGACGCCAACCTGCCCGGCTACCGGGCGATCGCCACCCCGACCTTGATGATCGTCGGCGGCCAGGACCGGGCGATCCCGCTCTGGCAGCAGCGCAAGATCTACGACCTGCTGCCGAACGCGCGCTGGGTGGAGATCGCCGGCAGCGGCCACACCGTCCACATCGAGAAGCCGCGGCAGTTCTTCGGAACGATCCGGGCCTTCATGGCCGCAAAGTCGCTCGACTTCGACCCGGTGGCGAGCTGATGTTTCATCGCGTCGACGGCCAGGGCGAGCCGCTCGTCCTGCTCAACGGCATCGCCATGAGCGTGGCCAGCTGGGAGGAGGTGGCGCGGCCACTCGCCGAGCGCTTCCGGGTCGTGCGCTTCGATTTCCGCGGCCAGCTGTTGTCGCCGGGCGACCCGCCGCGCGACGTGCTCGAGCACGCCCGCGACGTGGTCGGACTGCTCGACCGGCTGGCCGTCGATCGCGCCCACGTCGTGGCCACCTCGTTCGGCGCGGCGGTCGCCCTGCTGGTGGCGGCGCGCTGGCCGGAGCGCGTGCAGTCGTTGGTGTCAATCGCCTCGGCGGACGCCTTCGATGCGTCCATGGCCGAGGAGGTGGCGAGGTGGCGCAGGGCCTGCATCGACGCCCTGGCGACCGGCGACCCTGCCCTGCTCAGCGACGCGCTCGAACCGGTCGTCTACTCGGCCGGCTACCTGGCCGCGCACGAGCCCGCGCGGGCGCTGCGGCGCCGCCAGCTCGCCGCACTGCCCGACGCCTGGTTTGAGGGCCTGATCGGGCTCATCGACTCGACCCCGAGCGTGGCCCTGTCGGGGGAGCTCGCCGCGGTGCGCTGCCCGACCCTGGTTGCCGCCGCCGAGCTCGACCGCTTCATCCCGCTGGCGCGCTGCCGCGCGCTTGCGGAGGGGATCGCCGGCGCGCGCTTCACCCTCGTCGGGGGCGCCGGCCACGCGGTGGTCATCGAGCAGCCCGAGAGGATCGCGACGCTCTGCCTCGACTTCGTTGCCAACCTCGGTTCTCGGCTCGGAGCCGGTCCGCTGACTTGAAGGGGCTGATGACCGGGATGCGTGTCCCTGGCCGCTGAATTGTCGCTCCGAGCCGACAACCGAGGATTGAGGGAAAGCAAATGCTGTAACCTTGAGGCGAGCGCTTCTCGAGGAGGTCAGCCATGTGCAGGAGAATCAAGGTTGCCCTGGTCATCGGCGCCGCGCTCGGAGGTGCGGCGGCGGCCGCTTCGATCGCGGCCATCGCCGGCGAGGCGGAGGGGCCGTGCTGCTTCACCAACCCGCGGTACACGGGCGTGTGCCGGGTGACGCCGGCCGAGGATGAGAGCTGCGACAGCATCCTCGCCTACCTGAACAACCCGAGCAGCAGCGGCAAGGCCTACTGCGGGGGCACGATCACCCGCGGCGGCTGGCAGCAGGTCTCGTGCGACTAGAGGTCGGGCATTCTCCCAGCCCGCTGGGCCGCCTCGTTTGCGGGATCGCAGGGCCGCGGGTATCATCCGACGAGAAGGCAGTCCGAGCCGAGGAGGTGCCTGCGATGAAGATCATTCCCTGGCGGATCCTGTTCACGGCCACCGCAGTCCTCTGCGTCCTTTTGCCGGCGCTGTCCCGCCCCGTGCTGGCGGACGACGAGGTCCCGAAGTGGAAGTCGCTGGAGCGCGATGCCAAGCGGGCGAAGATCGACGAGGAAGCGCAGCAGACGCTCGACAACCTGTTCACCAAGAGCATCAAGGCCGAGACCCTCTACGAGAAGGCCTACGGATGGGCGGTGTTCGACAACTTGAAGCTGGCGCTGATCTTCACCGGCGGCGGCGGCAACGGTGTCGCGGTGGACAAGGAGACCGGCGACCGCACCTACATGAAGATGGGGACTGCGGGCATCGGGCTCGGCCTGGGCGGCCAGAAGTACCAGGTCGTCTTCCTGTTCCAGGACAAGGGGACCTTCGTCAACTTCGTCGAGAACGGCTGGCAGGCCGACGCCACTGTCACAGCAGCGGCCGGGACCGAGGGGGTCAACCCGTCGACCGGCTTTGTCAATGGCCTCGCGATGTTCAAGATCACCGACACCGGCCTGATGGCGGCGGCCGACATCGCCGGCACCAAGTACTGGAAGAACAAGAAGCTCAACCCTTGAGATCCGAGTGACACCGGGTGGCATTGAGGGCGCTCGAATCGGGACGCCGGTGGGGCGAGCGGGAAGTTCCCATCCTCCCCGGGAGTTCCCCGCCTCGAAGGTCGAAACCGCGAAGCGGAGGTGAACGATGAAGAACGTGACGCGCAGATTCACAGTGGTCCTGGCTGCCATCGGCTTGATCGGGAGCGCCACGCTCCTGCGGGCCGAGGAGAAGAACTGGGAAGAGCTCGACCAGGCCTCCAAGCGGGCCAAGATCGACGAGACGGCCGACAAGACGAAGGACGACGTCCTGGCGGGCAGCAACAAGGCCAACGACCTCTACGGCAAGGCCTACGGCTGGGCCGCCTTCGACAACCTCAAGATCGCCTTCGGCTTTTCGGGCGGTGGCGGCAACGGCGTCGCGGTGAACAAGAAGACCGGCCAGCGCACCTACATGAAGATGGGGACCGCCGGCGTCGGCCTCGGCCTCGGCGCCAAGGGTTACCAGGTGCTGTTCCTGTTCCAGGACGAGCAGACCTTCAACAGCTTCGTCGAGAAGGGCTGGCAGGCCGATGCCTCGGCGAGCGCCCAGGCCGGGGGAGAGGGCGTCGGCGCCCAGACCGGCTTTGTGAACGGCATCGCCGTCTACCAGATCTCCGACAAGGGCCTGATGGCGGCGGCGGACGTCGCGGGCACCAAGTACTGGAAGAACGACAAGCTGAATGAGTGATCGCCGACGGGCCCGGCCGTTCACCAGCGATCCTGACGCGGGGGCTTCGGCCCCCGCTTTTCGGGTCCGCCGCCAATCGCGGCGGCCGCGAAGCGGCTGCACGGCGGAGATGCGCCATGACTGATGTCGCTCGCGGTGGCGACCGGCGAGCGGTGGTGTCGTGGGCGCTCTACGACTGGGCGAACTCCGCTTTCGCGACCGTCATGCTGGCGGGCTTCTTCCCGATCTTCTTCCGAGAGGTCTGGAGCGCCGGGCAGGGGAGCGCGGACATCACCTTCCGGCTCGGCCTCGCCAACTCGATCGCGAGCCTGGTGATCGTCGCTCTCGGCCCGGTCCTGGGCGCGATCGCCGACCGCGGCGGCCGGCGTAAGCGATTCCTGCTGGCGTTCCTGGCGCTCGGCGTGACGGCGACCGGGGCGCTGACCTGGGTGGCGATGGGGCGGTGGGAGATCGCGCTGGTGCTGTTCGTGCTCTCGACGGTCGGTTTCCTGGGCGCGAATGTGTTCTACGACGCCCTCATCGTCTCGGTCACCAGCGAGGACCGCTACGACGTGGTGTCGGCGCTCGGCTACGCCCTCGGCTACCTCGGCGGTGGCCTGCTCTTCGCCGGATGCGTCGCGATGACGCTGTGGCCGGCGCGGTTCGGCCTGGCCGGCGTGGATCAGGCGGTGCGGCTGTCCTTCCTGCTCACCGCCGTGTGGTGGGCGGTGTTCTCGATCCCGCTGTTCCTGTCCGTCAGGGAGGCCGGTGCCGTGACCCGATCCGGCCTGGGGAGTGCGATTCGCGGCGGGATCTCCCAGCTGGCAGCGACCTTTCGCGAGGTCCGCCGGCTGAGGACGGTGGCCCTCTTCCTGCTCGCCTACTGGCTCTACATCGACGGCGTCGACACCATCGTCCGGATGGCGGTGGACTACGGCATGGCGCTGGGGTTCGGCCGCAGCGGGCTCATCCTCGCGCTGCTGATCACCCAGTTCGTCGGCTTCCCGGCGGCGATCGCCTTCGGCCGGATCGGCGCCCGGCTCGGCGCCAAGAACGGCATCCTGATCGGCATCGGGGTCTACGTCGCGGTCACGGTGTGGGCGTACTTCATGGACTCGACCTGGGAGTTTTACGCCCTCGCGATCACCATCGGGCTCGTCCAGGGCGGCGTCCAGGCGCTGTCGCGATCGTTCTTCGCGCGGCTGATCCCCGTCGACAAGGCGGCCGAGTTCTTCGGCTTCTACAACATGCTCGGCAAGTTCGCGGCGGTGGTCGGGCCGGTGCTGATGGGCTGGGTCGGTGTGCTCACGGGCAACCCGCGGGCCGGCATCCTGTCGATCGTGGTGCTGTTCCTGGCGGGCGGTGGGCTGCTGCTGCTCGTCAGGCGCCAGTCCTGATTTCCAGGTTCGGAATCCACCGAGACGCCCGCCCTTCGGGTGTGCATCGGCGCGGATTCCGAGCCCGGGAATCAGGATCAGAGAATGACAACAAGGGTCAGTCAGAGCCCGTCGGCTGCTCGTCGAACCACTGCCGGGGCTTGGCCAGATGGATCGAGCTCTTGCCGCCGTCGAGGCCGATGCCGGCCGCCATCCCCTTGTACTTCACGTAGATCCGACCGTCCGCCCTCTTCCCGACGAGGTGCAGCCAACCGAGCATCTGCAGTGACTGGCCGGTGATGTCGGCGTCATTCAGCGCCGTCCTCGCGCCGTCCATGTCGAGCTCCAGGGAGCCGTCGACGTTTTCGATCTCGGGCAGCAGCGACATCCACTTGGGCGGCTTCGAGAACTCGTTGATGATGGCGACGATCGGCCGAGTGTCGCGCAGCTTCATCGCCACGGCTCCAGTTGCCGCGATCGGCCGCCCGAAGGTCACGTTTCCATTCGTGAGCTTCAGCGAGCACCACCAGGAACCGCCCTTTCGCTCCTGTCCGTCATCCCGCTGTGCGTCGTCGATGGTGATCGTCGTTTCCGCGACCTCGAAGACGCGGCCCGGGAGGTCGCCCCGGGTCAGGGTGGCGTGGACCCCGAGGTCGGCGCGCATCGGGATCCCGCGAGCGCTTACCCGGAGCTGCCGGGACTCGAGGTCGAGCTGCCCGCTCGCCTGTCGGTCGGCGTCGACCGAGAGCCGGCCGCTCAACGTGCCCGTACCCGACGCGAGGCCGAATCCCCATTGCGGCGGCAGCAGCCGGCCGATGACGGAGATGTCCCTGATCTGGGCCGACGGCAGCTCGATCTCGGCGAAGGTCGCCTTTTTCCACTGCGCCAGTGACTGCCCGTCCCACAGTGCGTGCAAGCGGAGGCTGGGGCCCTCGATCCCGACCGCCTCATCGGCCGAGCTGAGGAACTGCGGCGAAACGACGTCGATGGTCAGCTCGGTCACCGGCTGGTTGTCTCCCGAGCGGGTCGTGCCGGCGAGCTTCGCCGAACCGGCCGCGGTCAGGCCGAGCACGCCGACGCGGAAGCTGTCGTAGTCAAAGGTGTACGCGCTGTCTGGCTGGAGCACCCCGTCCCTGAGGCGCAAGGTGATGTCGAGCCGGCCGGTGCCCGAGATTGGCAGGCCCGGCACCAGCTCGATCGGGACCGACGCCTTGCTGCGGATGTTGCCGGCGATCGCGAAGCTCCCAGAGGCCCCGGCGAGGATCTGCGGGAGCTTGGCCCCTTTGGCGGGAAAGGACCGAAAGCGCGAGCTGACGTCGAGGTTGAGGTCGTCACTGGCCAGCTCAGAGTCGATGGTGAGCTGCCCGTTCGTCAGCCGGAGATTGCCGCGCCGGACCTCGATCGTGTCGCGCAGGCGATAGGTCATGGCCCCGGAGACGACCCCGTCGCCGGCGAGCCGCATCCGGCCGGCCGCAACCCGGACGGGACCGTCGACGTCGATGCCGCCGAGGTGGATGACCCATGGCTTCTTGAGCTTCTTCTTGCGGGGGTAGAGGTCCTCGGGCTTGGGGTCGGGCGGGTTGCTGAAACCGGGGATCTCGGGGAAGTGCTCGCTGCCCCGGATCTCCTTCGGCACTCCCTCGGCGCCCTCCTTGACGGGCGGGTCGAGCCGGCGGCGCAGCCGGAAGTCGATGCCGGAGGCCTCTGCCGAGCCGAGGTGGACGCGCTTCAGCGCGAGCCTCACGAGGCTGATGCGGGCGTGCACGTCGTCGGCCGCCAGGTACCACTGGATCCTGCGGCTCTGGCCGCGGATCGTGAGCTGCTCGACGGTCACGACGCCGGGGAACCAGCTGCGCGCGGCCTTCCACTCGATCCGCATCTTCTCGGGCTTCTTGCTGATCAGGCGGGTGAGGGTGTCGCCTTTCAGCAAGAAGTGTGCGGTGACGACGTAGACGAGCTCGAGCGCGACACACGCGATCGCGATCCCGACCAGCCACCGTCGCAGACGCTGCTTGGGGAATCTCATTCCCACTCCTTCCGTGCGTCACGACCACCCACTCATGCCGTGTTGGTAGGCACGATAGAGCCACCGGTTCGACCGTGCCACTCCGCAGAAGTACGGACCCGTCGTGCGCTGGTGCCACGGCGTGCGGAACGCAGGGAGGCATTGATCGTGCCTCGTGACCTCGATACGATGACGGCGCTCCACCGAAGGGAGGGCCGGGCACATGGGCCTCGCGCTCAGTGAACGACAGCACCGCACGATCGCGGCCGCGCTGACGATCCTGGCGGGTGTGGTGATCGTTGTGACGGTGGCTGGACTGTTCTGGCTGGTTGGCGCCTTCTTCGGCCGCTTCTCGAACGTCTTCCTGCCGCTCGCCGTCGCCGGGGTGGCGGCGCTCGTCTGCCAGCCCTACTTCGAGTGGCTGCGCGACCGGCTCCGGCTCGGCCGGGTGCTGGCCCTGGTGGCCGTGTTCCTGTCCGCGGTGATCCCGCTGGTGGCATTCTTCTGGTTCTTCGGATCCCTGCTGATCGGACAGCTAGGCGAGCTCGTCGCCAAGCTGCCGGAGTGGTGGCAGTCGGCCACGGCGTGGGTCCAGGAGCACGCGCCGCGGGTGGTGACCTTCGTCGAGAGCAACCGGTACCTGAAGGGCCTGCGGTCCGGGCTCGAGGGCCAGGAGGGGACCCTCGTCCAGGGCCTCGAGGTGGTCGGCCGCGGCGCGCTGAGCGCCGGTGTCAGCGTGGTGTCGTTCGTGATTTCACTTTTCGGCTGGTTCGTGACCCCGGTCTACTTCGCGTTCTTCCTGCTGGCGGACGCCCCCGGCAAGGTGGAGATCCAGCGCTTCCTGCCCTTCCTCAAGGAAGAGACCCGCAACGACGTCGCCTACCTGTGCAACCAGTTCGTGGAGATCGTCGTCGCCTTCTTCCGGGGCCAGCTCATCGTGGCCTTCCTGCAGGGCGTGCTGTACGCCATCGGTTTCACCGTGGTCGGGTTGAAGTACGGGTTCATCATCGGGATGGTGCTCGGCTTCCTGAACATCATCCCTTACCTCGGCAGCATCATCGGGCTCGCCACCGCACTTCCCCTCGCCTTCCTCCAGCCCGGCGGCGGACTGATGAGGGTCGTGCTGGTGATCGTGGTGTTCGCCGCCGTCCAGACGGTCGAGGCCTATCTCCTGACGCCGCGGATCATGGGCAATCGCACCGGCCTCCACCCGATGGTGATCATCGTGGCGATCTTTTTCTGGGGCTCGGCGCTCGGGGGCATCACGGGGATGATCCTGGCGATCCCGCTGACCGCGTTCCTGGTGGTGTTCTGGCGCTTGGCCCGCGAGAAGTACGTGAAGGAGCTGGTGTAGGAGAGCGGAGACGGCGAGTGCGGGCGGTAGCGCCTGCACGGCGCCACCTTCCGTCGGCACCGTCGGCCGACGGAAGGACGACGAGCCGGCCGACAGGCCGGCCGCAAACCGAAAGGGGGAGCTCATGAGTCGTCCAGCATTGGCAGCACTCGCGATCGCGTTGGCGGCCTGTCTCCCGGTGGCCGCACAGGACAGCGGCTGGCCGGTCGAGATCGTGGCCGGCGACTACGCGGTCACCCTCTACCAGCCCCAGGTGGACAGCTTCACCGAGGACCTGATCGAGGGCCGGGCCGCAGCGGCGGTCCGCAAGGGCGGCGGCGAGCCGATCTTCGGTGCGGTCTGGCTGGTCGCCAGAATCGCCACCGACCGCGACACCCGCAACGTCGACATCCTCACGGTCGAGGTGCCCGCCGTGCGCTTCCCGGAGGCGACCGAGGACGAGCAGCGGGCGCTCGCCGACCTCCTCGAGCAGGAGCTCCCGACCTGGGACGTCAACCTCTCGCTCGACAGCCTGCTGGCGAGCCTCGGGGTCCTCGAGGGCCGCATTCCCGAGCCCGACCTCAGGAACGACCCGCCGCGGATCATCATCGCGAACGAGCCGTCGCTGCTGGTGCTCATCGACGGCGAAGCGAGGCTCGAGACCGTGGAGGGCTCGCAGCTCCAGCGAGTGGTCAACACGCCGTTCCTGGTCGTTCACGACCCCACGAGCCGCGCCTACTACCTGAGCGCCGACGAGGGTTGGTTCTCGGCGCGCTCCCTGCCGGGCCCGTGGCGGCCCGACTCGAGCCCGCCGGCTGAGGTGGTCGCGCTGACGCCGCCGCCATCCGAGCCGTCCGCCGCCGGTGCGGTCTCGGCGAAGGACTCGCGGACGCCTCAGATCGTGGTCTCCACCGTGCCCGCAGAGCTGATCTTCATCGACGGGCCGCCGGCCATGGCGCCGATCGAGGACACCGATCTGCTGTATGTCTCGAACACCGACTCCGACGTGGTGTTCGACATCGCGGCGCAGCGTTACTACGTCCTCCTGTCGGGCCGCTGGTACGCCGCCGGCTCGCTGTCGGCGGCGGAGTGGAGCTTCGTGCCGCCCGACCAGCTCCCCGAGACCTTCGCCCTGATACCAGTGGACTCCGAGAACGGTCACGTGCTGGCGAACGTGGCCGGGACCGAGCAGGCTCGCGAGGCTGCCCTCGATGCGGCGGTCCCGCAGACGGCAGCGGTCAGGATGGACGCCACGACGAGCGTGGAGTACGACGGCAAGCCCCGGTTCGAGAGGATCCCTGGAACCAGCCTGAGGTACGCCGTCAACACCCAGTCCCAGGTCATCAAGCACCTCCGCTGGTACTACTGCTGTGACGAGGGCGTGTGGTACGTGGCCGGGGCGCCGACCGGGCCATGGCGGGTCTGCACCGACGTCCCCGACGAGATCTACCGCATTCCGGCGTCCAATCCGAACCACAACGTGACCTATGTCTTCGTCTACGACATGACGCCGGACGTGGTGTACGTCGGTTACACGCCGGGCTACGTGGGGAGCTACCTCTACCGCGGCTGCCTGATGTACGGAACCGGCTGGTACTACGATCCGTGGTGGGGCGCCTACTACGTCCCGCGGCCCTGGACCTGGGGCTTCCACGTCCGTTACAGCCCGTGGTGGGGCTGGAGCTTCGGCTACAGCTACTTCACCGGTCCGTTCCACCTGACCATCGGGTCGTTCGGCCCGTGGGGCTGGTGGGGCCCCGGCTGGTACCGGCCGTACCCGTGGTGGGCCCACGGGTACGGGTATCGCCCCGGGTACCACCACGGTCACGGCCACGGCCATTGGCAGGGGGGCTCACCGCCGCCCCCCGCGCCGCCGCGGCCGCCCGCGAGCGCCACGCGGCCCGGGCCCGAGATGGTGCCGACCAACAACATCTATGCCCGTCCGGCCAACGCCCCGAGGATCGCGACCACGCGGGACCGGATGGCCCTCAAGCAGCCGACGATCGCCCAGGATCGCCCGAACAACGTGCTGACCGATCGCAGTGGCAACGTCTACCGGCGGAACGAGGACGGCACTTGGGATCGCCGCGACCCTGGCGGGTGGTCGTCGACCGTCGATGTCCCCGAGGCCGCGACGAGGCCGACCAGCGGGGCTCGGGCCACCCGCCCCGCCTCGCCGGCCCCGCCTTCGGCCGGGGCACCGGCTCGACCGTCGGCCGGGACACGCGCCCCCGCGTCGTCGACGCGGGCCAGGCCCAGCGCGGGCGCGCAGCCGCAGCCGTCGGCGAAGCCGCAGCGGCCGAGCTACACCCGTCCGTCGACCGGGGCGTCGATCCAGAAGGACTACACCGCGCGCCAGCAGGGAACGGCGCGGGGGCAGGACTCGACCCGATCGAAAGCCAAGCCGGCGGCGAAGCCGCGCGCGGGAGACAAGAAGCCGGGGTAGCTCGCCCTGCCGGACGTTTCGCTCAGGACGACGAGAGGCCCTTCGACTCCCGGCCCTGTCCTGCGGACTTCGCCGAGGCGAGCGCCTTCGGGTCGCCGCTCCTGACGGAGGGGACCCCTGGTCGCCGTTTCGCGGCTCCTCGGGATGACGTTCGCTGCGCCCGCGCAGCGAACGTCACTTCGCCAGCGGGACGTCCTTGACCAGCTGGGCGAGGATGAGCGAACCGAGCTTGTTCTCGATCTGGATCAGCCGGAGCACCTTGTGCGGCGGCAGGACATCGTGGAACCTGCGGTTGTAGTGCTTCTTGAGGTCGAGCTGCGCCTGGTGGATGTCGAGCATCTCGTTGATCATCTGCTCGGCGGTGGCGTCGTCGAGCAAGCGGTACGAGCCGATGAAGCGCTTGAGCAGGTCGACGAGCTTGGCGTCGAGCGCGTTGACCTCGGCGAGATAGGCGTCGCAGATCGGAGAGAGGGCCTTCATCTGCTCGGGTGTGACCTCGAGCGCCTCCATGGCCAGCGCCTTGCGCTCGCTCTTGATGACGTCGTAGGTGAGGATGGTCTCGTCGCTGACCACCTGGGCCGCGACGGGGCCGGAAGCCAGCAGGGCAGCGGCGCACAGCAGAATGGCAACGTCCTTCATGTCCGTCCTCCCGGTGCCGTTCGGCATCGTCGACATCATAGTCGATCCCGGGTGGGGAGGGGAGCTCGCGCTAGGAGTACGTACCCCGTTTGCCTTCCGAGAGGGCGTGGTGAACTGGATGTGCGGGGGGACGGCCACTGCGGCACGAGCTCCTTCTGGTAGTTGGTTGGTTGAGGTGCGTGGAGCAGGCGGGGGCCGTGTCCACGGTGCGACCGTGGAGGGTGGTCGGTAGGCAATGCGGGCTTGCGCTCGGTCTGCAGAGGGGCAGTAGGATGCGCGCAGCGCATCCCGAGGAGCGTGTGGGACAGAGGCCCACAACATGAGCCAGACCAAGAGCGCGTACGGGGGCCCATGCCCATACGCTCCTTGCTCAGTGTCCCCAGGCCTTCCGTGCTATCCTCCGCCGCACATCCGGATGTAGCCGGGCCTTGGGAGGTGACGGGATGAAGTCAGTGATCGCGCTGCTGGTGCTGGTGGCGGTGGCGGCGCCGGCGGCGGCGCAGAAGGTCTACGTCGACTACGATCGCGATGCGATCGGCAACGACTACACGACCTTCGCGTGGCAGGACACGGGCCCGACCCTGCAGGAGTTCGCCCCGCTCATGCACTCGCGGGTCAAGAACGCCATCGAGCACTACCTGACCGAGAAGGGCTTCGTGGAGAGCGTCAACGACCCCGACCTCTACGTCACCTATCACACCAGCTCGGAGGAGGACTTCCAGTTCAGCGTCACCGGCTACGGCTACGGTTACGGAGCAGGCTGGGCGTGGAGCCCGTACTGGGGCAGCATCGGCATGGGCAGCGCCTCGACCACTGTCTCGACCTACGACAGGGGCACGCTGGTGATCGACATCTGGGACGCTAGGACCAAGCAGATCGTGTGGCGCGGCTCGGCGACAGCGGTTGTTCCCGAGAACCCCCAGAAGGCGAACAAGCTCGTCGAGAACGCCCTCCGGAAGATGATCAAGCAGTTCGACGAGATGAAGGCCAAGGAAGCCAAAGAGGCGGCCAAGTGACAGCGGAGCGCTGACAGGGCGAAGCTTCCTGGAGGCTGTTGGCCAGGATGAAGCTCGGTGGGGCTGCTGCCGTTCAGCTCCTCGTACTCGTGGTGGCCGCCGCACCGGCGGCGGCGCAGGACGGGGACCTCGATGGATTGCTGCTCCTGCCCCTGACAGCGACCGAGGTCCAGGACGCCAGCTCCCAATCCTTCCAGATCTACCGGATCCCGATCGCCTGGCCGATCCGGCGCCTCGAGGTCAAGCCGTGGGGCTTGCGGATCACGCTGCCGGTGTCGCTCGGCGCCCATGAGCTCGAGGCTGCCACCGACGTCGGCGACGTGGTCGAGAGCATCCAGTCGGTGGCGATCATCCCGGGCGTCGAGTTCCTGTTTCCGATTGGCGAGCGCTGGGTCGTCAAGCCCTTTGCCGAGGCCGGCATCGGCGACGACTCGCGGACCGGCGAGACGCACCTGCTGTACGCGGCCGGGATCCGCGCGCGCGGCGAGTACCAGGCACGTCCATTCGAGCTGATGGTCGGCGCCGCCTTCAAGTACCGTAATGGATCCTCCGCCGAGATCGTCAAGGACTGGTACTCGACGGTGGAGGCCGGCGTCGACGCCCAGGTCCCGCTCGGCCTCTCGGTCGGCGCAGGGGAGGCCTGCGGCGGCGCCTACGCGATCGCCAGGTACTTCTCAGACCTGGAGCTCGAGCACCTGGTGGAGAGGCCGTTCGACATTTCCTGGAGCTACGAGGTGGGGCTGAGCTTCGCGACCGACCCGGCGCTCAAGCTGTGGAAGATCAAGCTGCCATGGCTCGGGCTCGGCTACCACTTCGGCGATCGCAGCCGGGGCGTTCGGCTGAACATGGCATTTCCATTCTGACCGGTGGCCCGAGATGGACTGGATCGCGTTGCGTTGGCGACGGTGCGCATGACAGACTCCACTCTCGGCAGCCGGGCGCCGTCGCAGCCGGCAGGCCAGGCATGGCGCGCAGTCGGCGAGGTCTCGCACGAGGCCGGCATCCGGCTCAAGGAGGAGGCGGTGAGAGAGGCCAGCCGACGATCCGTTCCTGCCCTCGGATTCGCCATTGTGCTGTCGCTCGGCGCCGCGCCGGCCGCAGCACAGCTCGCCTTCGAGCCGCTCCTCGATCGCTTCAGCGTTCGCCTCGAGGGGAGCCTGGTCGCAATGTCGACCGAGCTCGGTCTCCAACCCGAGGGTGGGGGCATCACGCCGGTCCTCAACTTCGAGGACGATCTCGACCTCGACGGCAGCAAGCTGGTCCCCTCGCTGAGCTTCGACTGGCAGATCGCGCGCCGTCACAAGCTGGCCGTGCGCTGGCAGGACGTCGACCGCGACTCGGCGACCCAGGCGCTGACCGAGATCGAGTGGGCCGGCCAGATCATCCCGGTCGAGGCGGACATCCGCCTCGGTTTCGACATCACGCAGTACTTCGTGGACTACGCCTACTTCCCGTGGGTCGAGGAGCGATGGGCGGCCGGCTTCGGGCTCGGCTTCCGGATCATGGAGATCACGACCGTGCTCTCCTGGGAGTCGGCGAACGGCGAGCACGAGGGCAGCACCGACGCCACGGGCACCGGCCCGCTGCCGTACCTCTACCTCGAGTACCGGCGGCTGCTCTCGGACGACTGGCGGTTGATCGCCGGGGCGGGCTGGCTGTCGGTGGAGCTCGGTGACATCGACGGCAGCCAGTGGGTCGGACGGCTCGGAGCCGAGTACCTGCTCGGCGAGCACTGGGGCTTCGGGATGGCGCTCAACTACTCGACCGTCGATGTCGACTGGGACGACCTGGAGTCCGAGGCCGGTGACAGGCGTTACACGGGCATCGTCGTCATGGACATCAACGACGTCAGCGTGTTCGTCCGCGGGCGGTTCTGAGCTCTGCGCGACTAGTCTTCATCCTTGCCGAAGCCTGTAGTTCTACGGAGTGGTGCGATTCGTCGAGTTGGACTATCATGCGTCCGAAGTTCCCGCAGGAGGTATCCAACGTGAGCCAACACAAGGTGAGCTGTGTGGCGGTGATGGGGCTTGCAGTCGTGCTGCTGGCGGTGGCGACGCCGGCCGCCGCGCAGCGCGAGTACGAGCCGCTGTTCGACAAGTTCAACCTCCGCCTTGAGGGGAGCTGGATGGGGATCTCGACCGAGATGCGGCTCGACTCCGAGCTCAGCGACCGGGGCACGACTCTCAACTTTGAGGACGACCTCGACCTCGAAGGCAGCCAGACCATCCCGTCAGTCGCCTTCGAGTGGCAGATCGCGAAGCGGCACAAGCTGGGCGTGCGCTGGCAGGACGTCAGCCGCGACGCCACGGCGGCCACCCTCGAGGAGATCCACTGGGGCGACGAGGTCATCCCGGTGAATGCCGATGTCTCGCTCGGCTTCGACACCAGCCAGTACTACATCGACTACGCGTACTTCCCGTGGGTCAAGGAACAGTGGGCCGCCGGCTTCGGGCTCGGCGTGCGGTGGATTGACATCTCGGCGACGCTCGCCTGGCAGACCCAGGGGGGCAGCGGAGGGGAGGGCTCGACCGACACCCAGGGCTCCGGTCCGCTGCCCTACCTCTACTTCGAGTACCGGCGGCTGCTCGGGGACGACTGGCGCCTGTTCGCCGGGCTCGGCTGGCTGGGGGTGGAGGTCGGGGACATCGACGGCAGCCAGTACATCGGCAAGCTCGGCATCGAGTACCTGCTCGGCCGGCACTGGGGCTTCGGCGTCGCGGGCAACTACTCGGCGATCGATGTGGACTGGAAAGGTCTGGAGACCGATCAGGTCGGGCATCTCTACAACGGCACCTTCAATCTGGACGTGAACGACGTCAGCATTTTCGCCCGGTACCGGTTCTGAGCTCTCGCCGGGGCAGCGGCATCCTGACCGCGGGCCGGCCGGCTGGGTGGTTGCGTCGAGCAGAGGAATGGTTGAACCGGCGAGCGGGTTACGAAGGTCCGAGCCGCGCGGAGCACGGCTCACAACCAGGGGGGACGACATGAGATACGCACTTGGGATCGCGGCGGTCGCGCTGCTGTTCGTCTTGCCGGCGTCGGCGCAGGACGTCAACATCGACTACGCGCACGAGTATGACTTCAGCAAGGTCAAGACCTTCCAGTATGTCGACGCGGAGGATGGCCTCGCCCCCAACGAGCTGATGCACGACCGCATCGTCGGCGCCATTCAGGGCAGGCTCACATCGGTCGCGGGTCTGCGTGCGGTCACCGAGAGCCCGGACATCGTCGTCACCTACCACCTCTCCTCGAGGGAGAACACGGTCTACAGCACCACCGCCGTCGGCTATGGCGGCTACGGCGGCTACTGGGGAGGCTGGCGACGCTACGGCGGCGGCATGGCCAGCGCGACGACGACCGCGTCGACCTACACCGAGGGCACGCTCATCATCGATGCGTACGACACGGTGCAGAAGAAGCTGGTGTGGCGCGGGAGCGGCACGGTGACGGTCAAGGACGACCCCGAAAAGCAGGCGAAACAGGTGGACAAGATCATCAACAAGCTCGGCGAGAAGTGGAAGAAGATCCACGCCGGCCAGGGCAAGTAGCATCCGGGCGGTTGATCCAAACGATTGGCGGGGTGACGCACCCCGCCTTTTTTCTAGCTGGCCGGTCGCCGGCGTCGGCCTGCGGCTGACCCGGCGACGGCGTCAGAAGCGATCGCCGATCTGGAGGTAGAAGCGGTCGCGGCCGCCCTCGGTGAGGCCGTAGGCGAATCGCGCAGGACCGAGGGGGGTCATTGCTCCGACCCAGACCGACCCTCCATACAGGAGGCTGTCGGCGGTCATCGGGGTGTCGTCGAAGTACGCATTCCCGGCCTCGAGTGACAGCCCGGTGTAGAGTCGCACCCTGAGGCCGGCGAGGTCAAGGCCGAACAGCCGCCAGTACGCGGCGAGCCTGGCCAGGGCGATGCGCTCTCCCAGCAGCTCGCGCTGGCCGAGGCCGGAGAGGCGGAAGAGCCCGCCGAGCGGGAAAAGGTCGAGGAGGTCGAGGGTGCTCTCGAGGTTCTCCCCGTACTCGAGGTAGGGGCTCAGGGTGAGCTCGCCGAAGCTCCACGAGTGGCCGGCCGAGGCCCAGACCTTCTCGAAGTTGACGTCCGAATCCAGCGACGAGGACGAGGTCGTGTACCGCACATCGACCGCTGAGCCGTGGCGGGGGAAGCCGACCTCGTCGACGGTGTCGACCCGGAAGCCGAGATTGAAGCCGCCTCGCTGCTCGTCGCCGGCCGGGAACAGCGGGTCGCCGATCCGAGGCTCGCCGTAGACGTCGGCAAAGAACGCCGTGGCGCGAAACTCGCCCCACCTCCCGAGCACCCTGCCGGCGGCGAGCCCGGCCTGGGCGTTGTCGATGCGGTACTCCGCCACGGGCTGGCCCTCGAAGTAGATGTCGAGCACCGAGCGCCGGAATTCGAGCGACGGCGCGACGAACCAGCGCATCCGGCTGTCGATCGGCTGGTAGAACTGGGTTGAGATCAGGCTCTCGGTGCCGAACTGGAGCACGTTCTCCCACTCGCCGCCGCGGCGGTTGGCGGGCAGCAGCTGGTGGCGGGCCGAGAGCTGGTAGCCGGAGCCACCGTCGAGGTCGTCGAGGAAGCCGACACCGAACTGGAGCGACCCGCGCCCGCGGTCGGGCGGCGGGGTCGTGACCACGAGCTCGCGCGTGCCGTTCGTCTCCTCGAGGCGGAAGTCGAGCGTCCCGAAGTAGCGGGTGTTGTAGAGTTCGAGCAGGCTGAATCCGAACGGCTCCGGGTCGAGCGTCGTTGGTGGTTCGAGCTTCAGCGCCCCGCGGACGATGCGGTCGTTGACCCGGCTCGAGTTCGCGACCCGGACGCTGTCGACTCGAAGCTGCTCCCTCGTGCGCGCCCGAGGACGGCTGGAGAACTCCTGCCAGCGCTCGTCGGAGGCGGTGAAGCGGCGGAGCTCGTCGGCCTGCGCCCGCGCCGCATCCTCGCCGATCTGGGCAGCGTCGATGACGCGGTCAAAGCTCACGAAGGTGATGTCGCCGAGCGCGGGGGTGATCAGCACGTCGTCCGGCCCGATCAGGGCGCGGTCGCGGCTGACGTTGCCCGCGGTGAGCAAGCTGTTGAGGTGCCCGACGATCGCCGCGAAGGTGCTCAGCGTCTCGCCCTCGGCAAGCAGTGGGCTCGAGATGTCGACGGCGATCACCGACGTCGCTCCCAGCTCCCTGGCGATGCCGACCGGCAGGTTGGCTGCGATGCCGCCGTCGACCAGGTCGATACCCCCGTGCCGCACCGGTGGGAAGGCGCCGGGGATCGACATGCTGGCGCGCATGGCGGTGGCGAGGCTGCCCGAGTCGAGGATGACTGGCTTGCCGGTGGCGATGTCAGCCGCCACCGCCCGATAGGGAATTGGCAAGTGGTCGAAGTCGCTGGCCGCCGGCGACAACGACTCGAGGATGCGCAAGATGAGCTCGAGCTTCTGGCCCCGGATGACGCCACTCGGCAGGACCGGCTTCAAGCCGTCAAACGCGAGGCGGCCCTGGATGAGCACAGGCCGGTCGTCCTGCTTGCGGCGGAAGCTTTTCTCGCTGCGCGGCACCGCGTCCGTGAACGCGCCTTCCCAGTCGAGCCGCTGGACGAGGCTCTGGATCTGCTCGGGCGTCCAGCCTGCGGCGTAGAGGCCGCCAACGATCGAGCCCATGCTGGTCCCGATCACCATGTCGGGCGCGATGTGCAGCTCCTCGAGGACCTTGAGCACGCCGACGTGGGCAACGCCGCGGGCGCCGCCGCCGGACAGGACGAGAACGAGCTTGGGGCGCTGGTCCGGGTCGGCGAGCGGCTGCTCTGCGGACGCGGCCAAGGGCGGGTGGAGCGCGCTGAGCACGGCAGCCGCAGCGATGACAGGCAAGTGCTTCAGTGTCATGGCGACACTATATCGGATGGCCGGGGGTTGGATGGAGCGCGGAGCGCGACGGTGGGAACGTCGACCTCACCGCTGCGTCGCGCTTTCGGGAGAGTTCGGGAACGGGGATGGAAACCCGGCTTCGCTCGGAGCTGCTCCGCGACAAGCGGGAACAGGAACGGGAGCGGGAACGGGAACGGGGACGGACCCCAACCCCCAACCCCTTGCGCCTTCCCCTACTTGATCGCGAACTGGTAGCGGAGGACCCAGATGTCGGCGTTGCCCGAGTCCTCGACCTTCGAGTGGATCCAGTTGAGCTGGAGCTTCATCGTGAAGTTGGGGTACCAGTTGACTCCGGCCGTGAGGTCGCGGACCACGCCGCCTGCCACGTTGCCGTCGGTCAGGTCCACGGTCGAGTACCTTGCGGCGAGCTCCCAGGCCCCGCCATTCGCCGCCTTGAACGGGTTGCCACCGCGGTAGTTGCTCTCAGGACGCAACCGGCCCCAGACGCCGAAGAGATCGTCCCAGGGGCGCGATTCGCCGGTCAGGAAGGTCCCGGTCTGGACGGCGAACCCATGAAATCTGGGATCGCCCGCCTCGACCGATTCCAGCCTGGACTGGATCCACTCGCCCTGCGCCCACCAGCTGCCGCTCTTCCAGGCGGCTTCGAACCCGGTGAGCACGTTTCCGGTCGCCGGAATGTCGCCGGTGTCGGCGAACACGGGCACGAACCGCGCCTCGGGGCGGGCCCGGTAGCGCTCCTCGTCACCGTCGGGGCTCCGCGCGCTGAATGAAGCGCCGAGGTGGAGCATGGTGTGGCCGTCGTTGTAGCGCACCGGCCGGAAGCCGAGCCTGCCGGTGACCGACAGCATCGAGGTCGAGGCATTCTCCTCGTTCTCGCGTCCCCAGGAGAAGGCGCCGACCGCCCACGTGAACCGACGGCTCTTCGAGGCATCGTAGATCATGGCGCCGATGTTCGTTCCGGGGGCGATGGCGTGGGTCGGCAGTGAGACCTCGACGAAGGTGGTGTCGAAAGTGCTCACGCTCTGCTCGAGGCTGAATGGCTCATCGAAGTAGCCGAAGCGGAGCTTGCCGAGCGGGTGTCCCCAGACTTCGAGCCCGCCTTCGCGGCCCTCGAGGTAGGCACTCTTGAAGCCGGCGTCCTCCGCGAACTCGAACTCGCTGCGGAAGTACATCGTTCCCACGACGCCCTCGCCGAACAGCCTGAGGCGCCTGAAGTTGGCGGTGTCCGGCATGCCACCGAGGCTGGCCTCGAGCTGGTCCGACGGGGTGGCCACGGTGCCGTCGGCCTGGAACCGGAAGCCGAGGCGGAAGCGGAGCTTGTCGTCGAAGAAGGAGTACCGCGTGATGCCGAGCAGGCTCTGCTTGAAGCGATCCCACTTGTCCTTGACCGGCTCGTAATCGATGTCCAAGGGATCGCGGTACTGGATGCGGTCGGAGGACGCGTCCTCGCCGGCCTCCGGGACGGCATCGGCGCGCTCCGCCGGCGCGTCGCCGGAGGCCGCCTCATCGGCGGTCGTGGGCGCGGTGCTGGGGGCCGCGACGGGCGTGGGCACCGGTGTTGGCCCGGCGCCGGTCGGCGTCGGCGTCGGGTCGGTCTGGGCACCGGCAGCGGCGGTGAGCACCAGCATCAGCCCGAACGCAAATGCCACGGCGGCTGAGGAGCATGCCTCGGTGGCAACGCTTCGACGGCTCGAGGAGGTCAGGGCCATGGGGTGAGGATAACGCAAGTTGTCGGCATTCCGGCAGGGCGGTGTGGCCCCGGAAATCTACTGGGAATCTGTTTCAGCCGCCCGAGGTCGGATCCTCGGCCTCGGGGTCCGGCGGCGTGGCGTCGTCGAGGTCGTCGAGGAAGCCCGGGGGCAGCATGACCCTCTGGGTCCCCGCCCGTTTGCCGCGCCGCATCTCGTGCGCATGAGCGGGGTAGGGCTCCTCGCGATCGATTCCGGCGAGCGCGAGCTCGAGCGCGGTGATCGTCTCGATCGTCATCAGGCGCTCGCGCAGCGGCGCGGTGTTGCGGAAGCCCCGCGTGTACCAGCCGGCGTGCTTGCGGAAGGCGAGCATCGACAGCCGCTCAGCCTGGTACCAGTCGACCAGCAGCCGGGCGTGCTCGAGCATGACGTCGGCCACCTCGCCGAAGGTCGGGCCCGGGGGGGGCTGCCGGCCCTCGAAGAGGTCGGCGAGGTCGCGAAACAACCACGGCCGGCCGAGGCAGCCGCGGCCGATGACCACGCCGTCGCAGCCGGTGGTTCGCATCATGCGCAGGGCGTCCGCGGCCTGCCAGATGTCGCCGTTGCCGAGCACCGGGATGCTGGTCACCAGCTGCTTGAGCTCGGTGATCGCCTGCCAGCGAGCCTGCCCGTCGTAGAGCTGGGCGGCGGTGCGGGCGTGCAGGCAGACCGCCGCGCAGCCCTCGTCCTCGGCGATGCGGCCGGTGTCGCGGAAGGTCGTCAGGCGATCGTCGATGCCGATCCGGAACTTGACGGTGACCGGGATCCGGCCGGCGCTGGAGACCGCTGCCCGGATGATGTCGCGCAGCAGCCGGGGCTTGGCCGGGATCGCGGCACCGCCGCCGCGCCGGGTCACCTTGCGCACCGGGCAGCCGAAGTTGAGGTCGATGTGGTCGACCCGGCCTTCGCCGACCAGCCAGCTCACCGCCTCGCCGACGTAGTGCGGGTCGACGCCATAGAGCTGCAGGCTGCGCGGCGACTCGCCCGGCCCGAAGTCGGCGAGCTTGTGCGCCTTCCGCGCACCCTCGACGAGCGCCCGCGCGGTCACCATCTCGGAGACATAAAGCGCGGCCCCGTAGCGCCGGCAGAGCGCCCGGAAGGGGTAGTTGGTCACCCCGGCCATCGGTGCCAGCACCACCGGCGGCGACACCACGAGCGGGCCGATGGAGATCGCCGGCAGCTGGTGCCGCGTGGTGGGTTCCAAGCTCGGGCTCCCGAAGCGAGCGCGCCGCCCCGGGGGCGGCGCGGAAACGTCGAATCGTGCCCCAGGCAGCCGCTACTTCAGCAGCTGCTGGAGGTAGCTCAAGGTGAGCACGACGCCGAACCCGGAGGCGCCCTTGGGGTGGCCGTTGTGCTCCTTCTCGCCATAGGCGACGCCGGCGATGTCGAGGTGCGCCCAAGCCACCTTGTCGGGGACGAACTGCTTGAGGAAGGTGCCGGCGGTGACGACGCCGCCCCAACGGCCCCCGGCGTTCTTGAGGTCCGCCCAGTCGCTCTTGAGGTAGCTGACGTACTCCTCGTAGAGCGGCAGGTGCCAGACCCGCTCGCCGACCCGCTCCCCGATGTCCTCGAGGCTCGCGATCAGCGCCTCGTCGTTGCCCATGATCCCGGCGGCCTCGTGCCCGAGCGCCACCACGCAGGCGCCGGTGAGGGTCGCGAAGTCGAGCACGACGTCCGGGTTGAAGCGCTCGGCGTAGTGCAGGGCGTCGGCCAACAGCAGCCGGCCCTCGGCGTCGGTGTTGTCGACCTCGACGATCTTGCCGCTGGCCATCGTCAGGATGTCGCCGGGCTTCAGGGCCTTGCCCGAGGGCAGGTTCTCGGCGGTCGGCACCAGGCCGACCACCTTCAGCGGCAGCTCGAGCTCGGCCACCGCCCGCATCACGCCGAGCACCGTGGCGGCGCCGGCCATGTCGAACTTCATGTCCTCCATGCCCTGGGCAGGCTTGATCGAGATGCCTCCGCTGTCGAAGGTGATGCCCTTGCCGATCAGGACGATCGACTTCTTCGGCTTCTTCGGGCGGTGCTCGATCACGATCAGCCGGGGCTCCTGCTCCGAGCCCTGGCCGACGCCCAGGATGCCCCCCATCTTCTCCTTCTGCAGCATCTGCTTGCCGAGCACGGTGACCCGCAGGCCGGAGACGCTGTCTGCGATCTCCTTGGCGGCCACCGCCAGGGTCTCGGGCGTGAGGTCGTTGCCTGGCCGGTTGGCGAGGTCGCGCGCGATCTGGACCGAAGTGCGCAGCAGGCGCACGGTGTCGAGCCGCTCCTCGAGCTGCGCCTCGGTCTCGCCTGCGAGCGGGATGATGTGCAGCCCGTCGATCTTGTCGAACTCGTTCTTCTTCGACTTGAAGTTGTCGAAGGTGTAATCGGCCATCGACGCCTCGCGCAGGGCAAAGAGGCGCGACTCATCGGCGGCCAGGCCGGGCACGCGGACCGGGATGCCGAGGCCGATCTGGTACTCGCGGTTCTTGGTGGCCTGGCGCATGACCGTGATGAGGGCCTTGCGCAGCTTGGCGTGAGTGAGGCCCTTCTCGTCGCCAAGGCCGACGAAGGTCATCCGCCGGGCGAAGGGCAGCGGGCACTCGGCCGAGATCAGCTCCCCTTCCTCGCCCCGTGGCTCGAGAGCCTTCTCCTTCGCCTTCAGAGACTTGCGGTCTTTCGCTGGGAACTCGAGACTGCCGATGGGATCGCCGCCGGAGCACAGGAGGATGTAGACGCAGTCGAGCGGCTCCTCGGGTGCTGTTCGGTATTGGTACAGGTCAGCCATGGGGTTCGTCGACCCTCCCTCGTTTGGTTCGGGCGGAGATTCTAACACATCTCGCACTTGTTGGTTAAGTACATGTGAAAGAGAACTTTACGGGTCAACCAGCGGAGCGCCTGAGGCCCGGCGACGGCGGGTCGGCACGGCAGTCGCTGCGGCGTCACGGGCGGCCGCCGCCCCCGTCGGTGAGCCGCCGCGCGGTTGCCGCCGGCCAGCAGTCGGCACGGCGGATGTGCGCGGGGATCGTCGTTCCTCAGCTGGCCGCGAGGCCGTGCCGCCACGACCCGACGGCCGCGGCGAACAGCGATGCCGTCTCGAGGTCGAAGGCCGTGAGCCGGACCTCGCGCAGCACCGCCTCGGGATGAAGCTCGAGCCAGCGGAACAGCTCGTCGGTGATCGCCAGGGTCCCCGCGGGCTTGGGGTAGCCGAAGATGCCGGTCGAGATCGCCGGCACCGCCAGCGACGTCGCCGCGATGCGCGCCGCCTCTGCGAGGCTCGAGCGCACGGCCGAGCGCAGCTTCAGCTCCTCGTCGCCCTCGCCCCAGCGGGGGCCGACGGCGTGGATCACCCAGCGGCAGGGGAGGGCGCCGGCACCGGTCGTGGCGGCGCCGCCCACCGGCACCGGCGCCAGGCGATCCGACTCCTCCTGGATGACCCGGCCGCCGCGACGAACGATGGCGCCGGCGAGGCCTCCGCCGTGGGCGAGAGCGCTGTTGGCGGCGTTGACGATGGCGTCGACCCGTTGCTCCGTGAGGTCGCCGTGGACGGCGGACACCGTGCAGCGGGCGATGTTGCGGGTTGCGAGGGTCGTGTCGTCCATGCTGCCTCCAGGCGGATTGTAGCCCCGGCCCGGGAACGGGGACGGGAACCCTTCGACTCGCGGCGCCGCTCGCTCAGGGCAGGCTGCTCGGGAACGAAAGCGGGCGCGGAAGCGGAAGCGGGAACGGGAACGGGAGCGGGTACGGGTGGTCTGGCCCCCATATCCCAGCCCCTAGCCCCTGGTCGGGTGGGGGCGCTACCCTGGGCGGGAGGAGGCCACCATGGCTCTGGCAAGCATGACCGGATTCGGGCGCGCGCGCGGCACGCTGTCGCCGCGTTTCGCGGCGTCGGTGGTCGTCCGCTCGGTCAACCACCGGTACCTGGATGTCCAGGTGCGAACCAACCTTCGCGAGGAGACGCCGGAGCTCGAGGCGGTGGTGCGGTCGGTGGTGTCCGAGGCGGTCGATCGCGGCCGGGTGACCGCCCAGCTGACCCTCGAGCGGACCGAGCCGGCCGCCACCCTGGTGATGGTCGACGGCCGGGCGGTGACCAGCGCCCTGGCGCAGCTCCGGCACATCGAGGAGGAGCAGGGAGGACCGCAGACGGTCGAGCTTCGCGATGTCCTGTCGCTTCCGGGTCTGGTGACGGTGACCGGCGCGGAGACCCTGCTCGAAGCCGAGGAGGCCGAGGCCCTGGAGGCGTTGGTGAGGGATGCCGTGAACCAGCTGCGGGCGATGAGGCTGGAGGAGGGTGAGCGGCTGCGCGGTCAGCTCGACGGAGAGGTCGAGCAGCTGTCGGCATTCCTGAGCGCGCTGGAGCCCGAGCTCGACGATGTCCGAGAGCGCTTGCTGGCGCGGCTCCGGGAGCGAATCGAACGGCTGCTCGGCTCGGAGGTGGCGGCCGACCCGGAGCGGCTGGTCCAGGAAGCCGCCCTCCTCGCCGACCGCGCCGATGTCTCAGAGGAGGTGGTCCGGCTGCGCGCGCACCTCGCGGCGTTCACGGAACGGCTGTCCAGGGGTGGCTCGGTCGGCCGCACGCTCGACTTCCTCTGCCAGGAGATCCACCGCGAGCTCAACACCATGGGGTCCAAGTGCCGGGAGGTCGGGCTCGCAGAGCGGGTCGTCGAGGCCAAGGCGGCCACCGAGCGGCTGCGCGAGCAGGTGCAGAATCTCGAGTGAGAGGGGATGGGGGACAGGGGTTCGAGGTTAGGGCCCCCGTCCGCTTCCGCGCCCGCTTCCGCGCCCGCTTCCGAGCAGATACCCACGGACTGGATCCCGGGCCCCTTCTCGTTCCCGTTCCCGTCCACCTCGCCGAGCCTCGCGGCCCGCTGCTGCAGGAACGCCCGCGCCCCCTCCTCGGGATCGCCGGCCGCGTCAGCGACCGGAAAGTGGCGAGCTCGGGGCTCGGCTCGAGCGGGGGCGACGCGGCTAGCCGAGGACGACCAGCAGCGAGGTCGCCACGATGAAGTAGAGGGTGAGGGCGAGCGAGTCGTTGATCGTCGAGACCAACGGCCCGGAGGCGACCGCCGGGTCGATCTTGACGAGGTCCAGCACCAGCGGCATCGCGGCGCCGAGCAGGCTCGCGGTGGACATCGCCACCGCCATGGCGAGGCCGAGCGCGAACCCGATCGCGGGGTCGTGGTGGAACGCCAGCGCGAACGCGGACGCGACGACCCCGCACACCGCGCCCATCAGCAGGGCGACGAGCAGCTCTCGCGACACGTGGCGAACGAACCGCCGGCGGGGCAGCGTGTCGAGCGCCAGCCGGCGCACCGTGGTGGTGGCGGACTGCAGCGAGGTGTTTCCGGCCATCGCCATGATCGAGGCGGTGAAAACCGACATCTGCTCGTAGAGGTGGACCTGCCCCTTGGCGACCTGCAGCACGGCGGTCGACAGCTGGGTGCCGGCCAGGCAGATCAGCAGCCACGGCAGCCGGTAGCGCGCCACGTGGAGGATCGACTCCGACTCCTCCTCCTCCGCGGAGGAGCCTGCCATCTTGTAGATGTCCTCGGTCGCCTCCTCCTCGATGACGTCGAGCACGTCGTCCACGGTGACCGCGCCGAGCAGCCGACCCTCCGAGTCGACCACCGGGACCGCCATGAAGTCGTACTTGTCGACCAGGTCGGCAACCTCCTCCTGGTCGGCGTCGACCCGGACCGTGATGACGTCCGAGCTCATGATGTGGCCGAGCTGCGCCGACGGGGGGGCCGTGACGAGTCGGCGCAACCGCACGAAGCCGAGCAGCCGGCGCGTCGCGTCGACGACGTAGAGCGAGGCGGTGACGGTGTCGGGCCCGATCGACCTCAGGTGGGCGATGGCGTCGTCGACCGTGGCGGTGGGCTCGAGGGCCACCACCTCGGGGTTCATGATGCCGCCGGCGGTGTCCTCTGGAAAGCGCAGCAGATGGCGGAGGACGCGCTCGTCTTCGTCGTCGATGTGCCGCAGCACCTGCTCCGAGTCCGCGACCTCGAGCTCGCCGATGAGGTCGGCCGCCTCGTCGGCAGGCATCGTCTCGGCGATTCGCGCCAGGCGCTCCGGATCGAGCTCCTCCACCAGCTCGGCGCGGATCGACACCGTGGTGTCGTCGAGCACCCTGCCGGCGGTCTCGTGGTCGAGCGCGGCCAGGATGCGCTGACGGTCCTCGACGTCCAACAGGTCGAGCCAGCCGGCGATGTCCTCGGGGCGGACCAGGCGCAGGAAGATGCGGAGCGAGTCCTCCTCGCCCTCGCGCAGCAGCGCGTGGACCTCGTCGACGAGCGCGCGTTCGCTGGCCTGCTCCGACATCGACCCTCCGGCCGGTCAGTGTACATCAGGAGGGGGTAGGGGATAGGGAACCGGGAATAGGGATGGGAATGCGGTCTGGGGGATCGGGTCGGGTCCCGCCTGCGCCCCGCGGACCCGCATCCGCGACTGGTCACCGTTCGATGGTGTGGCCTCGGACGCTGTCCCGCGGCCGGCCACCGGCTGAGGCCGACATGTCGACGGTTCGCTCGCTGCCACGAAAATGCGCGGCGGGTTGACGGGACGGCGTATGGTAGTGCCCGGTGAGCGGCTGAGCCGCCGGGCTGCGGCCGCGGACACGGTGTCCATCGACTCCTACGGGGAGTGAGCTGATCGCACGATCTGAGCGCTTGCAGGGCGGCGGCGTGACGGCTGCCGGCGGTTCGAACCGCAGGGCAGCGGTGGCGGTGTCTGCGCTCTCCGGCTTCATCACTCCGTTCATGGGATCGGCAGTGAACGTGGCCTTGCCCGCCATCGCCGCCGACCTGGGCCTTGACATGGTCGGGCTCAACTGGGTCGCCACCGCGTACCTGCTGGCTGCAGGGATGTTCCTGCTGCCGTTCGGCAGGCTCGCGGACATTCATGGGAGGAAGCGGATCTTCGTTCTCGGCATGCTGCTGTATGCCTTGACGTCGGCGCTGGCGGCGCTGGCGACGAGCGGGCTCGCCATGATCATCGCCAGGGCCCTGCAAGGGGTGGCGGGAGCCATGGTCTTCGGCACCGGCATGGCCATCCTCTCCAGCGTGTACGGCCCGGGCGAGCGGGGCAAGGTGCTCGGGCTGAACGTGGCGGCGGTGTACATCGGCTTGAGTGCCGGACCGCCCGCCGGCGGGCTGCTCACGCAGTCTTTAGGCTGGCACGCGATCTTCTGGCTGATGGTGCCGCTGAGCCTGACGGTGGCATTCATCGCGTGGAAGGGCCTGCGCGGCGAGTTCGCCGGTGCCGAGGGCGAGAGCTTCGACGCACCGGGCATGGTCTTCTACGCGGCCGCGCTGCTCCTGCTGCTGCTCGGCTTCTCAAAGGTCCCTCACGCGGCCGGGCTTGCCCTGGCTGCGGGTGGGCTGGCCTGCCTGCTGCTGTTCCTGCGCCGCGAGCTGCGGACCCCGGCCCCCTTGCTGGATGTTCGGCTGCTCCTCAGCAACCGCGTGTTTCTGTTCTCGAACCTGGCGGCGCTGGCCAACTACAGCGCGACCGCGGCGGTCGGCTTTCTGCTGAGCCTGTACCTGCAATACATTCATCAGCTGAGCCCGCGTGATGCGGGCCTGGTCCTGATGGCTCAGCCCCTGGTCATGGCCGGCCTGTCGCCCTTTGCGGGCAGGCTGTCTGACAGGGTCGAGACGCGGCTGGTGGCATCTGTCGGCATGGCCTTGAGCGTGGTCGGCCTGATCATGCTGTCTTTCCTGACCGCTGCGGCGACCCCGTTGGCCTACGTCGCCGCCTGCCTGGCCGTGCTGGGCACCGGCTTCGCTCTCTTCTCCTCGCCAAACACCAATGCGGTGATGGGGTCCGTCGAACGGCGCGACATGGGGGTCGCATCCGCCACCCTGGGCACGATGAGGTTGGTGGGTCAGACAATGAGCATGGCGCTGACCCTGGTCGTCATGGCCGCGCTGATGCATGGCGAGCGGATCACGCCGGCGATGTTCCCGCGCTTCATGCTGAGCCTGCGCACCGCGTTCGGGATCTTCGCCGCGCTCTGCGTCGCAGGGGTGTTCGCGTCGTTGGCGCGGGGGAGCCACCTGGAGAGAGCCTGACTCACGGGAGCGCACGCCATCGCCGGCGCGGTCCCACCGTCACGCATCCCGTGTCGGGCGCTGCGGACCGCCCTTATCTCTTGAAGAACCCCGAGCCGACCTTGCCGCTGCCCTCCTGGAGCCGCTGGTTGAGCTCCCGGATGCGCTCGTTGAGCAGGTTGATCTTCTGCTGGGCCTCCTCGCGGATCCTGGCCGACTCGGCCTCGGCGGCCTCGAGCTTGCGCTGCCACTGCTCGGTGCTCTCGGAGCTCTCCATGAGCGATGCCCGCAGCTCGGCGATCTCGTTCTCGAGGTCGCGCGCCTGCTCGTCCCTCTCGGCCAGCTTGAGCCGATGGCGCTCCTCCGCCTCCTCATAGAGCTTCTTGGTCTCCAGGAGCTCCGTGATCTGAGAGAAGTCGGCGGGTGACGGTGACATGTCTCCCTCCCTGAAGCGGTCCTCGATCCTCGGGAACATCTTGCGCAGCCGCAGCGAGAGGTCGTCCGGGTCGAGCGAGGCGCGGACCGCCTGCTCGTAGGTGATGACGTCGTGGGCGAGCAGCGCGATCAGCGACTGGTTCATCGTCTGCATGCGGTAGTAGCTCACCGAGCTCTCCATCTCCTCGGTGATCTCCTTGATCTCACCGAGCTCGATGTGCTTCTGGATCTTCGGCGAGTTGATCATGATCTCGCAGGCCGGCAGCCGCTCGGTGCCCTCCTTGCGCTCGACCAGCTGCATCGACACGATCGCCCGCAGCACCAGGGCGAGCTGGCCGCGGACCTGCTCCTGCTGGTCGGACGGGAACGAGTCGATGATCCGGTCGACGGTCTGGGGAGCCGAGTTGGTGTGCAGGGTCGAGAACACCAGGTGGCCGGTCTCGGCCGCGGTCATCACCGTCGACATCGTCTCGAGGTCGCGCATTTCGCCCACCATGACCACGTCGGGGTCCTGGCGGACGCAGTTGCGGAGCGCCTCCTTGAAGGTCGGCGTGTCGGTGCCGACCTCGCGCTGCGAGATCGTCGCCTTGTCGTCGGTGAACAGGAACTCGATCGGGTCCTCGATCGTCACCACGTGGCAAGCCCGGGTCTGCGAGATGCGGCGCAGCAGCGCGGCGAGCGTGGTCGACTTGCCGGAGCCGGTCGGACCCGTCACCAGCACGAGGCCGGCGGGGTAGTCGGTGAAGGTCTCGATGACGTCAGGGAGGTTGAGCGCCTCGACGTTCTGGATCTCGAACGGGACGCGCCGGAAGACGGCGGCGATCGTGCCGCGCTGGAGGTACATGTTGCAGCGGAACCGGGCCACCCCGGGCACCCCGTAGCCGAGGTCGACCGCCTGCAGCTGCTCGAACTTCCGCTGCTGGGCCGGAGTGAGGATCGAGAACAGCATCTCCTCGACCTCCTTCGGCTTGATCGGCTTGGCCTTGATCGGGATCAGCCGCCCCTGGATGCGGAGCAACGGTGGGCGCATGGGCTTGAGGTGCAGGTCAGAGGCGCCCTTCTTCGTCATGAACATGAGCAGTTCACGAAGCTCCACGTGGTTCGTCTCCTCGCAATCGAATGTAGCACAAGCCACTGAATTAAATACGATTCGGGTGGGTGACGGGGATCAACCGGGAGCCTGCGCGGGCGCGCCTCCCGGCTTTCGCGGTCCGCGTCGATCCGGGCGTCGACGGCGCCCTGGACGACCCTGCTGCGGGCGGCGGAGGACGAACTCGCAGGCCGGCCTGGCGTACCACGCGTCGACCGGCGCCGGCGGGCGCCTGCGACGGTCGGGGGGCCTGGCGCATCATGAGGGGGTGATGACGGAGGCGGCCGGATTCTTTGCCGAGGTCGACGAGCTGACGCTCGCCCGGGCCCGTCGCGGCGACGTGGACGCGCTCGAGCGCCTCTACGACACCTTCGCCAGCCCTGTCTACACTCTCGGCTGCCGGCTGACGGGCGCGGCCGACCACGGGGAGGACGTCCTCCAGGAGACCTTCCTCGAGCTGCTCCGCAGCATCTCCTCGTACCGTGGCGAGGGGGCGTTCGGGAGCTGGCTGCGTCGCGTCGTCGTGTCCAAGTGCCTGATGCGCCGGCGCCGGGCATGGGTGCGGCGGGTGGAGGAGAGCCGCGAGGTCCTGGAGACCGCGGTGGACTGGTCGCCGCCGCCCGACCGTCCATGGCAGCTCAGGTTCGACCTCGAGCGGGCGCTGGCGCGGCTGCCCGAGACGGCGCGCGCGGTGGTCTGGCTGCACGACGTCGAGGGCATGACCCACGCCGAAATCGCGGGCGCGTTCGGCAAGACCGAGAGCTTCTCCAAGTCGCAGCTGGCGCGCGCTCACGACCGGCTGCGGCGGTGGCTGGTGGAAGAACGGAGCATCGACCATGCATCTGACGACCGAGCAACTGCTGGCGCTGCGCGACGGTGACGGCCCGCCCGGGGCCCGGCGCCACCTGCTGGAGTGCACGGAGTGCGCCCGCCGGCTGGAGGCGACGGAGCAGCTGCGATCGGCGCTGCGGGCCCTGCCGGGCCTCGAGCCGCCGGCCGGAGCGTGGCCGCAGATCATGGCCGAGCACCGCCGGCGGCAGCGCGCCCGGCGGCGGCTCGCCTGGGCGGCGGCCGCGGCAGCCTTGCTCGTGATGGCGGTGACTGCCGGGGTGGCGCTCCGGCCGGCGCCGAACCGGCCCGCCGGGCCGCAAGCCGCACGCGGCGACGACCTCGCCGGCCTGATGAGCGCGTCGCGCGAGCTCGAGATGGTCCTGCGGTCGCCGTCGCTGCGGTCGCCGGTGCTGCGGCCGGCCGAGGCGGCGCGGATCGTCGCCCTGGAGGACCGGCTCGCGCTCATCGACACCCAGCTCATCACGGTCCAGTCCGGCCCCTCCCCCGAACGGCAGCTCGAGCTGTGGAGCGACCGCGTGCAGCTGCTCGACCAGCTCGTCCGCGCTCGCGGTCGCTACGACGGCGGCGGCGGGCTTCAGAACGCCATTGACCTCTGACGGAAGTGAAAGGAGAGCACCGTGACACGGAAGATCCGGCTCGCAGCGTTGATCATGGCAGCCCTGCCCGCATGGACGTTCGCCGGCCCGCAGGAGCACGAGAGCTCGGAGGAGGCGCTCGACAAGGCCCACCACGAGCTGCAGAAGGCGATCGAGACGATCCGCGTCTACCACCTCGGCGATGAGGACAGGGTGGTTCACTGGAAGGGTGTTGAAGGCGACGAGGCGGTTCTCGAGATGGGACGGCCGCGGATGGGCATCCTCGTCGAGTCGAACGACGACGACCCGGCCGGGGCCGTGGTGGTGGCGGTGACCCCGGGCGGGCCGGCCGACGAGGCCGGGCTGGAGGCCGGCGACGTCATCACCCGCGTCGACGGCGTGGCGCTCGACGGCGAGGACGGCCGGCCGCACGATGCCCTGATCCGGACCCTGGCGGCGAAGAGCGAGGGCGACTCGGTCACCGTGGACTACCTGCGCGACGGCGGGGCCCGCACCGCGACGGTCGTGCTCGAGGGCCTCGACGTCGACAAGCTGATCGTGCGCGGGCCCGCGGTCTGGATGTCGCGCGACCGGAAAGAGCTGCCGGTGCCCCCGGGGGCGCCCGAGATGGCGTGGTTCTTCCCCGCCGGTTGGCTCGACATGGAGCTGGTGTCGCTGAACGCCGAGCTCGGCGAGTACTTCGGCACCGACGAGGGCGTGCTCGTGGTGCGGGGGCCGTCGAGCCGGGAGCTCGGCCTGCGCGGCGGCGACGTCATCCTCAGCATCGACGAGCGGCCGGTCAAGAGCCCGACCCACGCGATGCGGATCCTGCGCAGCTACGAGCCCGACGAGCGGCTTTCAATCGAGGTCATGCGCCACGGCCGCCGCGAGACCGTCGAGGGCAGCGTCCCGGAGCACCAGGTTCCAATCCTGGAGGACCTCCCGCACGACGAATGACCGCTGGGAGTTCGTGCAGCGTTGGCCTTCCGAGGGGTTGTGGTGGACTGGATGTGCAGGGGACGGCCATTGCGGCACGAGCTCCTTCGGGTAGGTGGCTGGTCAAGGTGTGTCACGTGGGCGAGTCACGTGTTCTCAGTGCGGCCGTGGTGGGTGGTCGGTGCTTCGTGCGGGCTCATCGACGGTGCCCGTGGGATATGATCGCGGGGTGAAGATCTACACCAAGACGGGGGACGGCGGCGAGACCTCGCTGCTCTCCGGCGGCCGGGTCGCCAAGGACCACCCCCGGATCGAGGCCTACGGCACGCTCGACGAGCTCAACTCCTTTCTCGGCCTGCTGCTGACCGAGCCGCTGCCCGAGGCTGCCGCCGGCGAGCTCGCGAGGGTCCAGAGCGCCCTGTTCGCGATGGGTGCCGCCCTCGCCGATGCCGAGGGCCGCTTCGACCACGACCCCCGCAAGTGGGCGGCGGTGCCGCTCGAGGGCTGGATCGACGGCATGGACGGCGAGCTCGAGCAACTTCGGAGCTTCATCCTGCCGGGCGGCTGCCGGGCGGCCGCGATCGCCCACGTCGCGCGGACCGTCTGCCGCCGCGGCGAGCGCTGCGCGATCGCCGCCGGCCGCGAGCCCGGGGGGATCCCGGACGGCGTCGTCGTCTACCTCAACCGGCTCTCGGACTGCCTGTTCGTGCTCGCCCGCTGGCTCAACGCGAAGGCCGCCGTCGCCGAGCGCCGGTGGCCCGCCGGGCCGGGGCCGCGGCGCGGCCAGGAATGAGGGCCGCCGCCACCGGAGTTTTCACGGCAGAGGACGCCTCCGCGGGCCGGGAGCGCGTGTCACAGGCCCGCCGCTGGTACAATGACCGGGTGCGGACGCGCGGACTCCGGTCTGATTGGCGGCCCCGGCACCCTCGCCGTGCGTATCGCGAGGTTTCGATCATCCGTGGATAGCCATCAACGTCTTCCACCTTGGACCGGCGCCTGGCCTCGGTCGGCTGGTGCCGCCGGGTGGCGGCGGCTGAGGGACGGCCGATGCAGCAGCTGACCCTCACCGAGGCCAACGTCGAGCGGCTGTTCGGCATCAAGGACGAGAACCTCCGCTACCTCGAGGAGCGCCTCGGAGTCACGGTCAGCGCCCGCGGCTCCGCGGTGTCGGTCTCGGGCGACGAGCGGGGGGAGCAGATCGCCGCTCGGCTGCTCGCCTCCTTCGACAAGCTGCTGTCCTCGGGTGGGCTGGTCGGCAAGGACGAGTACCGGACCGGGGTACGGGTTCTCGAGGAGGACCTCGACATCGACCTCGTCGAGTTCTTCCTCGACGCCGGGATCCCGGACACCCTCAAGCGCCTGGTCGTGCCGCGCAACCTCAACCAGCGGCTGTTCATCCAGGCGGTGTGCAAGCACGACTACGTGTTCGCCGTCGGCCCGGCCGGCACCGGCAAGACCTACCTCGCGGTGGCGATGGCGGCGGCCGAGCTCCTCGACAAGCGGGTCCGGCGGATCGTGCTCGCGCGGCCGGCGGTGGAGGCCGGCGAGCGGCTCGGCTTCCTGCCCGGCGACATGGTCGAGAAGATCAACCCCTACCTGCGACCGGTGTACGACGCTCTCTACGACATCCTCGGCTACGAGAAGGTGACGAAGATGATCGAGCGGCAGGCGATCGAGATCGCGCCGCTCGCCTTCATGCGCGGCCGCACCCTGAACGACGCCTTCATCATCCTCGACGAGGCCCAGAACACGACCCACGAGCAAATGAAGATGTTCCTGACCCGGATGGGCTTCCACTCGAAGACGGTGATCACCGGCGACATCACCCAGACCGACCTCCCGGCGGGCCAGGTGTCGGGGCTGGTCGAGGCGCTGGAGATTCTCCAGGGGACGCCGGACCTGTCGTTCATCAGCTTCACCCACCGTGATGTCGTGCGGCACCGCCTGGTCCAGGAGGTGGTGGACCGCTACGAGCGGTGGGAGGCCCGCAGGGGCCGCAACGGTCGACGTTGATGACGACGGGATCGAGGCCGCGCGCGGAGAACCGTGCGGTCACGCGGATCCAGCGTGGCCTCGAGGAGCCCAAGGACGTCTGGGGCAGGCTCCTCGGCTTGCCGCTGCTGTGGGGGCTGGTTGCGGTGCTCGGCTGCAGCCTGCTGCTGATGCCGCGCGTCGGCCGGCACCTTCCCGAGTGGGACCCCGGCGAGGTCGCGACGCAGGACGTGGTCGTTCCCTACGACCTGACCCTCCCCGACGAGACTGCCACCGAGACGGTGCGCCAGGAGGCCCGCGCTTCGGTGCTCCCGGTCTACGACTTCGAGCCGCGCCTCCAGCTCGAGCTCGCCGACGGCATCGGCCGGCTGTTCACCGCCTGTCGCGCCGGGGCCGCGGCTGACGAGCTGCCCGCCGCGTCCGGCCTGATGGTCCCCGAGCCGATGCGCCTGGTGCTGGCGGACTCGGAATGCGGCCCCCAACTCGAAGACGCCCTGATCGACCTGATCTTCCAGGTCGACCAGACCAGGATCGTCGATGATCTCAACGCGCTCGAGCGCCGCGGCGCGCAGGGCGTGCTGGTTCGCAACCTCCAGTCGGGCGTCGAGCAGCCCGCCAGCCTCGGCGAGCTGTCCGTGGCGATCGACGCGCGGGCCGGCCTCGAGGACGCGCTGCGGACCCGCCTGCTCGAGCAGGACGCGGTTGCGCGCCGCTGGATCAAGCCGACGCTCGAGTTCCTGGAGGCGAACCTCGAGCCCAACCTGGTGTTCAGCCGCGCCGAGACCGCGCGGCGGATCCGCGCCGCCGAGGAGCAGATCGCCCCGGTGTCGCGCGTCTTCCGGCGCGGCCAGGTGCTGATCCGCCGCGGCGACACCGTGACCCAGGCGGTCGGCCGCACCCTGCGGCTGATCAACGATCAGCGCCGCGACGTCACCAAGTACTCGACGCTCGCCGGGATCACCCTGCTGATCGTGCTGATGGTCGCAGGCTGGCGCAAGATCCTGCGCCGATTCGCTCCCGTGTCGGGGTGGCCGCGCGAGCTGTCCATGGTCTACCTGCTGATGGTCTTTTTCGCGGCCCTGAACCGGCTCGGCGTGTTCCTCGCGACCTCGATCGCCGCCAGCGGCGGGGCGTTCTGGTCGTCGGCCGACTCCTATCTGTGGGGGATGCCGTACGCCGCCGGGCCGATCACGATCTTCGTGCTGCTGGGGATGCAGCCCGCGGTCCTGTTCGCGGTGTTCACGGCCCTCACGGCGGGCATCCTGCTGGGGGGCGACTTCGAGGTGGTGGTGTTCGCCCTCGCCGCCGGCCTGGTCGGCGCGCTGGCGCTGCACCGGTTCAGCGACCGCGGCCGGCTGAGCCGGGTCGGGCTGGCGGTCGGCGTCTGCAATGTGGTCGTCTGGGGGATCCTCACCCTCTACCGCGGGGTCCCGGAGATGCCGGAGACGATGGCGCTGTCGGCTGCCGCCGCCTTCGTCGGTGGTCCGCTCGCGGTGGTGGTGGCGTCGTCGGTGCTGCCGGGCTTCGAGTGGCTGTTCGGGGTCACCACCGACATGCGCCTGCTCGAGCTCTCCAACCAGAACCTGCCCCTGCTCAAGCAGCTGTCAATGGATGCGCCGGGGACCTACCAGCACTCGCTCGCGGTCGGCAACCTGGCCGAGGCCGGGGCCAACGTCATCGGCGCCAACGCACTGCTGCTCCGGGTCTGCGCCTACTACCACGACGTCGGCAAGATCCACAAGCCGGAGTACTTCGTCGAGAACCAGCGCGGCGCCAACCCCCACGACACGCTGTCTCCCTCGATGTCGTCGCTGGTGATCCAGAGCCACGTCAAGGAAGGCCTCGAGCTCGCGGTCAGGGAGAAGCTGCCGCTGCCGATCCGCCAGGCGATCGCGACCCATCACGGCACCAAGCTGATCCGCTACTTCTACAGCAAGGCCCAGGAGCACGCCGACCCGGACCTCGGCGAGGTGCGCGAGGTCGACTATCGCTACCCCGGGCCCAAGCCCCACTCCAAGGAGCTCGGGATCCTGCTGCTCGCTGATGCGGTCGAGGCCGCGGCCCGGACCCTCGAGGTGCCGAGCCCGGCCAAGATCCAGTCGATGATCGACAAGATATTCACCGATGTGCTCGAGGACGGGCAGCTCGACGACTGCGACCTGACGTTCGCGGAGCTCGACAAGGTCGCGTCGGAGTTCATGTGGGTGCTCACGAACATGTACCACCACCGGATCGACTACCCGGGGTTCGAGTTCAACAGGAGGCAGCGCAAGCGTGACACGGGTTCACTTCAGGTGGGATCGAAGGCCCTCGCAGCCCGCGGCTGAGGCCCTGCGGCGGGTCGTGGTCGAGGCCGTGAGGAGGGCGCGCGGGCCGGCGTGCGAGGTGCACGTCGTGCTGACCGGGGACGATGAGCTGCGTCGCCTCAACCGCACCTACCGCAACCTCGATCGCCCGACCGATGTCCTGTCGTTCGCCGATGGAGACACGTTGCCGACCGGCACGGTCCTGCTCGGTGAGATCGTCGTGTCGCTCGACGCGGCGCGCCGCCAGGGCGCGGATTTCGGCCACGGCGAGCTGCGCGAGCTCGAGGAGCTGGTGCTGCACGGGACCCTCCACCTGCTCGGCCACGATCACGAGCAGGACGGCGGCGAGATGGAGGCCATCGAGCTCGACCTGCGCGAGGAGATTCTCAAGTGAACGGCCACATCGCGTCCTGGCTCGGCCACCCGGTGACGCTGCTGCTGGCCGCGGTGCTGCTGGGCGTCTTCCTGGTGATCGTCGAGGTGCTCCTGCGCAGCCTCGCCGAGATGGGCAACGTCCGCTTCCAGGGCATGCTCGAGGACCATCAGAAGCTGCTGCCGGTGGAGGCGGAGACGCCCCTCCACATGTCACGCCTGCTCGACGCGCTGCGCTGGCTCGAGGTCGTCGGCGCGGGGCTGCTGTGGACGGTGCTGTTCCTGCTGTCCGGCGGCAACCGCGGGCTGGGGTTCGCGCTCGGTGTGCTGGTTCCGGTGGGGCTGATCGCCGCCTCGAGGCTGCTGATCGGCGCCGTCGCGGAGGACGCGGTGGTCACCCTGCTGCGCGTGGTGCGGCCAGTGGTGTGGCCCCTGGTGGCGCTGATTGCCAGGTTCGACCCGGGTCCCCAGGAGCCCCCTCCCGAGGACGACGACGAGGAGGTCAGCGAGCGGGAGCTGCGGGCCTATCTGCAGGCGGGGCACGCGGCCGGGATCTTCGAGCGCGAGGACACCGAGATCGTGGAGTCGCTCGTCGACTTCTTCGGCGCGGTGGTCCGCGAGGTGATGACTCCCCGCACCGACATGGTGGCGCTGGCTGACACCGCGTCGCTCGAGGAGGCGCTCGACCTCTTCGTGAGCTCGCGCAAGAGCCGGATCCCCCTCTACCACGAGACGGTTGACCAGATCGTCGGCGTCGTCCACGTCAAGAACCTGGTGCGGCACCTGAGGTCGGGGAAGCCGGCGACCCTCACCGAGCTCGTCCACCCTTGCCTGGTGGTCCCCGAGAGCAAGGAGCTGGGCGAGCTGGTGCGCGACTTCCAGCGCGAGCGCCAGCAGATGGCGATCGTGGTCGACGAGTACGGCGGGACCTCGGGCCTGGTCACCCTCGAGGACGTTCTCGAGGAGATCGTGGGCGACATCCACGACGAGCACGAGGAGACGCAGCCCCCCGAGTGGGAGGAGCTGGCCCCCGGGGTCTACCGGCTGCAGGGCCGGGCCGGCATCGAGCTGCTCACCGAGCTCTATGACGTCGATGTCAGCGAGGACGACTTCGACACCATCGGCGGGCTGGTGTTCTCGAGGCACGGCACGGTGCCGGAGACCGGCGCAACCGTGGACGATCCCGGCCACGGGCTTGTCTTCACGGTGGACGAGATGGACGGGCGGCGGATCGTCAGCGTCACCTCGCGGCGTCTCGAGCGCCCCCTGCCGCGGCCCGAGGCGTGATGAGGCCGGGTCGGCGCCGAGGCCACCGGTCGTGCGTGCCGCGCGGGCGCCCGTTCGCGTCCTTCGCCTGGCCGGCGGTGCGGCCGACAGGATCCCGATGACCCGCGAGCTGCACACTGGCGCGGTCGCCCTGGTCGGGCGGCCGAACGCCGGGAAGAGCACGCTCCTCAACGCGTTGATCGGCGACAAGGTCGCGATCGTGTCGGCCCGGCCGCAGACCACGCGCAACCGGATCATCGGCGTCCTCACCACCGATCGTGGCCAGGCAGTGCTGTTCGATCTGCCGGGGGTTCACCGGCCGCGCCACAAGATGAACGCGCGCATGATGCAGCAGGTGCAGTCCGCTCTCGACGAGGTCAGCGTGGTACTCCACCTGGTCGATGCGTCGCAGGAGTGGGGCGGAGGCGAGGAGTACCTGTTCGGGCTCCTCGAGCCGGTCCGGGTCCCGGTCCTCGGCGTGCTGACCAAGATCGACCTGATCCGTCCGAAGGAGCGCCTGCTGCCGCTCATCGAGTCCTATCGCCGGCACCGCCCCGGGACGCCGGTGGTGCCGGTGTCGGCGATGGCGGGCGATGGCCTCGACGAGCTGCGCGACGAGCTGTTCGGCGCGCTCCCGGAGGGGCCCCCGCTCTACCCCGCGGACATCACCACCACCCAGACCGAGCGCTTCTTCGTTGCCGAGGTGGTGCGCGAGAAGCTGCTCGAGCGCACGCGCGACGAGCTGCCCTACAGCTCCGGCGTGCTGGTGGAGAACTTCGAGGACCGCGGTGGGCTGGTCCACGTCGATGCGGTGATCTACGTCGAACGGCCGACTCAGAAAGGCATCGTCATCGGCAAGGGCGGCGCCATGATCCGCTCGGTCGGGCAGGCGGCGCGCGAGGAGCTGGAGCGGCTCCTCGGCGTGCGCGTCTACCTCGGGCTGCACGTCAAGGTCCACTCGCGCTGGCGCGAGGACGCGCGGCTGCTCGCCGAGATGGAGCCGGGGGCAGCGGATCTCGGCGGATTCGCACCGCCCGATGATCAGTCGGCGCCGCCGGCAGAGGACCGCGGGGAAATCGGGAACGGGAACGGGGACGGGAACGGGAACGAGCCGGGACGGGCATAGGAGCGGCAAGGCGCCGGTTATGACGGGCAGGCAACGATGAGCACGCTCGACTCGATCCTGGTGTTCACCGCGGACGGCTGCCCGCACAGCGCCGCCCTGGTCGAGGACTTCCGTCGGCGGGGCGTGGTCTTCCGCGAGATCAACGTCAGCCGCGAGCCCGCCGAGCTGCCGCGCCTGCGGGCCCTCACCTGGGAGCACCGGCTGCCGGTGGTGGCCGACCACGAGCGGGTGTCGATAGGCTTTCGGGGCGGTTCGTCGAGCTACGCCGAGCTCGGCCTCGACTAGGAGCCTGTAGGGCATAGGCCCCTGTGCGCGGCCCTGACGTGGTCACTGTTGTTGGCCTCTGCCCACAGGCTCCTCGGGATGCGCTGCGCGCATCCACGTGGATGCCTCCCTGCAGATCAAGCCTGAGCCCGCTGAGAGCACCGACCAGCCACCACCGCCGCACCGGAAGCGCGCCACTCGCCTCCTCGGCGCACCTCAGTGGACCAACAACCAGAAGGAGTTCGTGCCGCAGTGGCCGTCCGACAACAACGCGGTCAACCACGCCCGCCGACAAGGCCAATGCGGTACGAACTCCTAGCGGTCAGTCGTCCGTGAACGAGCGCGAGCGCAGCTTCTTGCGCTCACTGCGCTGCCGCTTGGACTCGAGTCGGCGGCGCTTCGATGCGTCCGGTACGCGGGTCGCGCGCCGGCGCTTGCGCGGCGCGAGCGCCGCGGCCATGAGCTGGGCGAACCGCTCGATCGCGTCCCGCTGGTTGGCCGAGCGGGTGCGGTGGCGTTCCGAGCTGAGGTGGAGAATGCCGTCGCGGGAGATCCGGTTTCCAAGCCGCTCCGCGATCAGCGCCTGCTGTTCCGCGGTCAGCGTGGAGGAGCCGGCGACCTCGAACAGCAGGGTGACCTTGGTCGCCACCTTGTTGACGTTCTGACCGCCCGGGCCCGAACTTCGCGAGTAGCGGAAGCTCAGCTCGCCGTCTGGGATCTCGAGGCTCTCGTTGACGCGGATCATCCAGGCTCCCTGACCATGATAGGCGACGACGGCCGAGGTGAGAGCTGTCGGTGAGATCGGAGTCGGCAGTGGGGCAGTGGGACAGAGAGGCAGTGTGCACATCTGTACCGCGGAGGACGCTGAAACCGCAGAGAGAGGACCCTCGACCTCTCCATGTCCCTCCTCAGCGCGCTTCGCGAGCTCCGCGGTTCAATGCGTCCGGGCGCGGAAGCGAGGGCGTGCGCGCTCGCAGTGGTCTATGCCGTCCGCGAGCCTAGAGCAGGCTCTTGATCTCCTCCTCGAGCGCCACCTCGTCGCCGAGGTCGAAGCCGAGGTGGGCGTACATCACCCGCCCCTCGCGGTCGACCAGCAGCGACATCGGGTAGCCGTAAAGCTTGAAGAGCGAGCGCACGACGTCGGCGTCGTCCGCGCCGTTCTCGAGCAAGGTGAAGGTCAGCCCCTTCGCCTCGATGAAGGCGGTGGCGCGCTCGGTCTCGTGGAAGGCCTCGACGGCGACGACCTCGAGTCCCTGCTCGCGGTAGGCTTCGTGGAGGGTCTGCAGGCGTGGCAACTCCACGCGGCAAGCCCCTCACGTGGGGAACCAGAAGGCGAGCAGCAGCACCTTGCCGCGACGCAGCTCGGCCAGCGATCGCTGCCTGCCGGAGTAGTCCGGCAGCGTGAAGTCGTCGATCGGGCGGGCCAGCCGCTCGCGCGCCTGCCACAGCTGCTCGTCGAGGCCGTCCTCGCTGCCGCTGACGGTGGCCCAGGCCTGACGGAACACCGGGAGAGCCTGGTCGCGGTCGCCGAAGACGGCCTCCCTTGAGATCCGGTCGAGCGCCGCCGCCGCGTCGCCCTCCCTCAGCAGCGCGCTCGCCCAGAAGCGGTCGAGGGGCTGCTGGGACACGCCGACGTAGTCGTTCACGCGCTCGGCATCGGCCTGCTCGAACATCGCCAGCGCCTCCTCGGTGCGTCCCTTGTTGTACAACGCCCAGCCGAGGTAGGGCAGCGCGGTGGCCCGCCACCGCTGTGCGAGTTTCGCAACCTCGTCATCATCGAGATCGCTGTCCGGGTGGTCGGCCCGCCAGGCCTCCGGGGTGGAACGGGCCAGCACGGCCTCTGCGTGCCCTGCGGCGAGCGGCCAGTCCCCGACCTCGCACGCGGCCGACATCACGGATTCCCGGTCGTCCAGGCTCAGGGGGCCCTTCACCTCGACCGCCGCGATGAAGGGGCCGAGGTCGAGCGGCTGCCCGAGGGCGGCCGCCACCGGCGCGAGCTCGGCGGCGAGATAGAGCCGTGGACCTGGGTCGGTCATCCGGGACAGCATCGGCGCGACCACGTCGTACGCCCGCGCCGGCTGGCCGAGGTCGCCCGCGTAGTAGGCGATCACGTCCGTCGCGTAGTACGCGGCGCTGCGGTGGCCGGCGTGCTCGGTGACGAAGCTCTCGACCAGCGCCACCTGCTCGGCGCGGCTGCCCGCGTCGAGGTAGGCGTCCCGGAAGGCGGCGTACGCGGCCTCGGCGGGATCCTCCGGCGACTGCTGACCGCAGCCGGCGGCCGCGACGAGCTGGGCGACAACGATGCACCATCTGCCGGAGCGAGCCATGCTGCCTCCTCGTGCGCCCAATGGTTCGCTGGGGCGTCGGCAGAGTGTAACGTGGCCGACGGGAAATCCCTTGCGTCGGGAGGGACAGGGGTTTGGGGTCTGGGGGCCGGCCGACGGCCCGTCTCCGTGCCCGTGCCCGTCTCCGTGACCGATTTCATGCCGGGGATGGACGGCCGATCCGGGCCCCCGTTCACTGTCACCGATTGGGCGTTGGGGACGTCCGTTCGAAGGCGGGAACGGGAACGGGAACGGGAACGCGAACGCGAACGGGAACGGGGGCAGGAACGGAACGGGAGGTGCGAGCTTCGATCAGGGCGCGTCGCCTTGCTCCGGGAAGAGGCTGAGCAGGCCGGCCTCCGAGGCCGGGCAGACGCCGCGGTCCGTGATCAGCGCGGTCACGAGTCCCGACGGCGTGACGTCGAATGCGAAGTTCGCGGCCGGGCTGCCGGGTGCGACCACCTCCACCTCGACCACCCGGCCGTCGCTCGCCCGACCGGTCACCCGGGTGACCTCGCTGGGGTCCCGCTGCTCGATCGGGATCTCGAGCAGCCCATCGCGGAGCGTCCAGTCGATGGTGGGGTGGGGCAGGGCCACGTAGAAGGGAACGCCGTTGTCACGCGCGGCGAGCGCCTTCAGGTAGGTGCCGATCTTGTTGGCCACATCGCCGGTGCGGGTGGTCCGGTCGCTGCCGACGATGCAGACGTCGACCAGGCCGTGCTGCATGAGGTGGCCGCCGGCGCTGTCCACCACCACCGTGTGGGGCACCCCGTGGGCGCCGAGCTCGAAGGCGGTGAGGCCCGCCCCCTGGCTGCGCGGGCGGGTCTCGTCGACCCAGACATGGACGTCGAGGCCCGCGTCGTGGGCCATGTAGACCGGCGCCAGCGCCGTGCCCCAGTCGACCGTCGCCAGCCACCCGGCGTTGCAGTGGGTGAGCACGTTGAGCGGCCGGCCGTGGGTCCCGTCGGCGAGCCGGCGCAGGATGGCGAGGCCGTGGACGCCGATCCGGCGACAGATATCGACGTCTTCGTCGCAGATCGCGGCCGCCCGCCGGTAGCCGGCTGCCATGCGCTCCTCCGGCCGGAGCCCCGACACCGCCGCCGCCATCTCGTCAAGCGCCCAGCGCAGGTTGACTGCGGTGGGCCGGGTTGCGGCCAGCTGCTCGAGCGCGCGGGCGAGGCTCCGGTCGCTCGGGTCGCGGCGCAGCGCGAGGCAGATGCCGTAGGCCGCGGTGGCGCCGATCAAGGGCGCGCCGCGGACCCGCATCGCCCGGATCGCGTCGGCCGCGTCGTCGACCGAGGCCAGGGTCAGGATCCGGAGCTCGTGGGGCAGCGCGGTCTGGTCGATGACCTCAACCGAGCTCCCGTCGTCGGCGACCCGGATCGAGCGGTAGTGGGTGCCGTGGATCTTCACGAGCGGGAGTGTAGCTGACTTCCGGGCCTCGCTTGCCCGTGCCCGACTGGTCAGTGGGGCGTTGGGGCGGTGGGGCAGTCGTCGATCTTTTCACTGCCGCATGGCCGCAATGCCTCACTGCCTCATGGACAGTGAGTCGGGAGCGGGAACGGGGACGGGAACGGGGACGGGTACGGGAACGGGTACGGGAACGGGGACGACCCGGGCGCGGAAGCAGAAGCGGGCGCGGAAGCGGGAGGAAGCGCCTCTATACTTCCGATCGGAGGTCTCCTGCCGATGCGCCGACCCCCGCTCGCCGCCGCCGCGCTCCTGGCTGCGCTCGCTCTCGCCGGCTGCCGATCGACGGCCACGGAGCGGCCGAGGTGGGACGCGGCAGACGCCGAGGTCCTGACCTGGCACGCCGACCACCCCTCCTTCGATCAGGGCTTCGCCGTCGAGGCGTCCGGCCTCGCCGCCTCCGGCCGCTTCCTCTACGTCGCGCTCGAGAAGTACGCCCGGGTGCTCCAGCTGCCGGCCGGCGACCCGGCAAGCGCGCGCGCGATCGCAATCGCGGTGCCGGCGCACAGCGAGCTGGAGGGTGCGGCGTTCGGAGGCGGCGCCCTCTACCTCTGCGACGAGGCCCACGCCGCCGTCTACGAGGTTCGGCTGCCGGACGGGGAGGAGCTTGGAGTCAGCTCCGCCGGGAGCCCGCTGCCGGCCACCGAACTCGAGCTCGTCGGCCCCGACATCGAGCCCGGCAAGGTCGGCGTCGAGGGAATCGCCGTCGACGCCGCCGCGAACCGATTGTGGCTGCTGCTCGAGCGCAGGGGCAGCCCGGAGTCGGGCTGCGTGTCGACCGTCTTCCCGATGCGCCGGGTCGGCGACACGCTCGAGGAGGCAGGGGCGCCGCTCGAGATCGCACTCGAGGACTGCGACTGGCGGCTGAGCGCGCTCGAGCTGTGGCGGGGCGAGCTGCTGGCGCTGAAGACCCAGTTCCCGGGCGAGCGCTACGAGCTGATCGCGATCGACCCCGCCACCGGAGCATCGCGGACCGTCCTGGAGCTGACCGGCCTGCTGCGGTCGGTCCGCACCGATGGCTTCAGCAACAACGCCGAGGGCATCGCCGTGACCGCGGACGGGACGCTGTTCGTCGTTTCCGACAACGCGTGGACGCAGGTGGTCGACGACCCGGAGCCGCCCGCGGCCGCCGAGCGGACGCTGCTGCTGCGGATCCCACCCTCGAGGAGATCTCGCTGAGCCCCGTTTGACTGCGCTTTCTGGGGCGGTTGGCGACGCTCTGAGACACGAGCCGTGGCACAGATACCACGAAACTGCCACCAGCCTTGCACTCTCTAATCATATCCTTTTCATTACTTTAGGTCTTCCGTGCCCGAACTTGAGGACATGGACACCAACACCCTTCACCGCTCGCCGGCCTACCCATCAGGTGCTCAGCTCCAGTATTCGACCCGACTGGAAGGTGTCGCCCCGTCACCCAGACCCCTCGCTGCGTGGGTAGCGCCACTCGCACCAGTCTCACCGCCAATCCGAGCGGCTGTGCGGACCGCAGTCGGCAGCCGATCGACGTCGCCTTGCAGCCGCTGGGCGGCACGACGCGGACTTTGCCCGCCGGCACTGACCGCCGCCGCGATCTTCCTCGCTCTCGGCCAGGCTGGCGGTACGTCAGCCGACTCCCACCTGCGGTACTTCGGGTTCTCCGGTGGCTGCGATACGGAGACCTTTGTGCAGGAGACCGCGCCTCTCTCCAACCTATGCTTGGTCGACATCCAGGACGATCGTCTTCTGGATCACAATTGGGTCGTGAAGATGATGGTCCGTGGCGTCCACCTGGTCGTGGGGACCCACGACACGTTCTACGAGCCCCTCGACGTTCCCGGGCGACCATGGCCCGAGTTCGACCTGAGAGCGGACTTCAGGGAACGGTGGCAGGACGCGATCGCCGGCAAAGAGGCCGCGCTTGACGCTCTCGCGGAGTTCTTCTACGTCGCGGACGAGCCGAACTGGAACGGCATCTCTCGCTCCGAGCTGGAATCCGCCCATCTCGAGATCAAGCACAGCTTGCCGCACGCGAGGACCGCGACCTCCTTCAACCACCTTCTGGACGTCGCTTGGTTTGAGGGCATGGAGGTCCCGACCGACGCAGTCGCCTACCACCAGTACGGCGTGCTCGACCCGCGCGTGGACCCGGACTTCCAGGAGAACGTGCTCCTCATTAAGTCGTACGCCCCTGGCAAGGACTTCCTGTACGTCATGGACTCCTGGTGGAGCGATACGGTGCACGGCACTGCGGGGCTCGCTCCGGCGGACATGGCCGCAGTCGCCGAAAACTACTATCAGATGGCTCAGGAGGACACCGACGCCGTCGGCATGGTCGGCTTCTACTGGCCGAGCTTCGGCGAAGGCACCGGCGCCCGCGATCTTCCCGCTGAAGTGAAGTGGACGTACTGGTCGATCGGTTCCCGGATCGCGGGGAAGTGCCTCGGGCCAGTCGGGGTCGACGCCAAGGCCGCACTGTTCCTCGACGAGTGTTCGTACTTCGCGACCCTCGAGCTGGAGGCTCCCGAAGGCACCATGTACGCGGCCGCGATGCCCCGTGAGAGGAGTTACGGCACCTGGGTGCTCGAAGAGGGCAACGTCGTCGGCGGCCTCAAACTCCAGGCGGGGGAGGAGCTCCAGATCTTCGCGTCGTTCTACACCGAGGCACCCTCGATCATGAGGATTTACGAAAGCGCGGATGGCCACTTGGTGTGGGAGTCCGATGGTGTGGACCAGAGACGCGCCACTGACGTGCGGCTGGTGCCGGTGGGGTAGCACCCACGCAAGTCCTGAGAGAACACTCAAGCGCTCGGGCGAGGATCAGCCTCGAACGGCTGCCGCGCGGAGCATGTGAGGGCTGGTTGGCCAGCCTCCGACAGCCTGATGCCCGGGGGAAGGCGGCGTTGCGGGTGGCGGTGGTGCGGGCCCTCGGCGACATCGGCGACGCGGCCGAGCCCTTCGACCGCGCGGTCGAGGCCGAGGTGGCGCGGGTGGCCGGGCCGGCGGCGGCTGACGGCAGCTCACGTCTCAGCACGGTCGGGAAGGCCGTCACCTCCATCGACTCAGCGCGTGCCCCCGCCGGAGCGCGTGGTACAGTCGTTCGCCGCCGCCGGCCGGGCAACGGCCGGCGAGAGGGGACGGGCACTGGGATGATGGCGTCGAGCACGCTCGCCGGGGCGATCGCCCGCAGGGGCCTGCTGCGGGACTACGTCGCGATCATGATCGGCTCGTTCATCATGGCGGTTGGGATCGCCGTCTTCCTGGTCGACGCCAAGGTGGTGCCGGGCGGCGTCAGCGGGCTGTCGATGGCCGTCCACTACCTGTCGGGCAACAAGGTGCCGGTCGGCCTGACGATGTGGCTGTTCAACATCCCGCTCTACATCTGGGGGATCCGGGAGCTCGGCAAGCAGTTCGGCGTCCGCACCCTGGTCGGCTTCACCACCAACTCTTTCTTCATCGACCTGCTGCGCGGCGACGTGCCTGGCCTCGGCTCGATCCGGCTCCACGAGCACCCGGCGGTCGTCAACCTGCGCCAGACCGACTTCCTGTTCCTGATCCTGGTCGGCAGCGTGCTGCTCGGCCTCGGCCTGGGGATCATCTTCAAGTTCCGTGGCACGACTGCCGGCTCCGACGTGCTCGCGGCCGTCGGCCAGAAGCGCTGGGGCCTCAAGCCGGGCGTGGTGTTCATGGTGGTCGACTCGCTGGTGATCACCTTCGCCGGGTTCGTCATTCACTTCCGCGGCCTCGACGTTGAACGGCCGGCGTTGACACTGACCCTCTACGCCTTCTTCCTGCTCTTCGTGTCGAGCCACCTGGTGGACGTGATCATCGACGGCTTCGACTACGCCCGCTCCGCGATCATCATCTCGAGCAGGCCTGGGGAGATCGCCCACCACGTGGTCGAGGACATGGGTCGCGGCGCCACTGCGGTCGAGGCGATGGGCGTCTTCACCAACCAGCCGAGGCAGGTGCTCTACACGGTGGTCAGCAGGAAGGAGGTCGGCACCCTGGTCCAGATGGTCAAGGCGATCGACCCCCACGCCTTCGTGATCGTCAACAACGTCCACGAGGTGCTCGGCGAGGGCTTCCGCAGCCGGATTTGAGCGGCCAGCGCTAGCTCGAGAATGAAAGCGGGGGCGCGGCGGCGCGCCCCCAGCTCGTATCGGACGTTGACAGAGCGCTCAGTTCGAGCCGGCACCGAGCCGGCTGACCTGGGCTTCGAGAGCATCGATGCGCGCCTGCTGGAGCTGGACCACCTTCGTCAGGACCGCCACGAAATCAAGCGCCGTCAGGCCCTTGCGGTCCGCGGTCGCCACCAGCTCCGGGACCTCCTCGGCGATGAAGCCGGCCTCGAGCTCGGCGGGGTTCGCGCGGTAACGGAAGGTGACGGGCCGCAAGCTGGCCACCACCGCGAGCGCGTCGTCGACGGACAAGTCGACGATGTCCTGCTTGAGCTCCCGCGACGAGCCGTCGACCCACGTCGCGCCGTTGCTGTAGGCGCCGCCGTCGAGGTGGATCAGGTGGGCCGGTCGCCGCGGCCGATGCCGACCCAGCCGACCCCGGTGACCACGAAGGCATCCTCGGCCGGGAACGAGTTGTACGTCACCCGCAACAGGTTGCCGCTGCCGGTGGGGTGGTGGACGTTGAGCACGGCGTCCGTGCCGCCGGGATCGGTGCTGTAGTCGCCGATCCAGGCCCGCTGGTTGAACGCGACCTCGCCGCCCACGACATCGAGCAGCTTGGCCGGGGTGGTGGTGCCGATGCCGACCTTGCCAGTGCTGTCGATGTAGACCTTGGTGGTGCCGTTGGTCTGCAGGTGCATGTCGGCCCAGGTGCCGCCCGCGTGAGAGTCGATGGTCAGGCCAGTGCTGGTCGCCATCTTGAAGTCGGCATAGAGATTGGGGTACTCGGGCCCCCAGGCGAGCCGGAATCCGGCCTCGGAGTTGTTGTTTCTGACCTCGATCTCCTGCGCCGGGCTGCTGGTGCCGACGCCGATCTTGCCGTTGAGCACCCACAGGTTGCCGTCGATCGTGCAGTTGCCCTTGACCAGGTCGACCTTCGTGCGGGGTGCCATCACCTCACCGTCGACCGTGACCTCGAGCCAGCACTCGCCCTCCGCGAGGTCGATCGGGTTCACCATCCCGAGGGTGACCGAGTAGCGGCCGTTCTCCACCAGGACGCCCGGGTGATGCTCCTGCCACAGCGGGTTCGCAGTGGTGGCCCCTTCGTAGAGGGTGAAGCTGAAGCCGTGGGTCGCGTTCAGCACCAGGCTGCCGTCGGGCTCCTGCAGGAGCCCCTCGTACACGAGCACGCTGCCCGCCAGGGCGGGGGTCGCCCCGGCCGCCAGCACCAGCACGCCGAGCAGCGCCATCAGCTTGGGTCGTGGATCTCGCATGGCTCTCTCCTTGCTCCTTGTTGTTGCGTCCAGGCGTCCCCCCGATCATGGTCGCCCGGAGGATAGGGGTCCGGTTGCACGCCCTTGCCGGGCGATGGCACGGTGGCCGACCAGGCGCTGGTATCGCCCGACTCGAATCCGTCGCTGAAGAGGCCATACTCCTGGCAGCACTCGTAGCAGTCCTGCTTGCCGAGGACGACCTTGCCCACCGCCTTGAAGCTCGCGCTGGCCGCAGCGAAGCCGACCGTGCGGCGCTCGCAGACGAAGCCGGTGGTGCTGCGGGCCTCGCGCTCTCCGACCGGCGGCGCGACGGTCGTCGCGGGCGCGGCCGCCGCAGGACCGGCGTGCGCCCCGCTCTCGGGCGCTGCAGCCGGCAGCCATGCCGGCAGGCACAGCCACAGGCAGGCCAGCAGCAGTACCCCCGGCGCTCTCGATCTCCTCATGTGCTCCCCTCCTTTCATCGTCGGTGACTCGGATGCCCTCTCTCGGATCAACGACGGCGGAGGGAGAAAGCGCACACACCACCTTCACGCGGCCGGCTCGGGATGGACGGGGGCGGCGGCGCGGAGGGATCAGCGCCAGTCGCCGGAGGCGACGAACGCAGCCCATGCCGCCGGGTGGACGCTCAAGCCCCGCTGGCGGCGTGCGGCGAGGACGCTCAGGCTTGCCCGGCGGACGGCCTCGGGCGTCGACAGGCCCTCGACCAGGCGCGCCCGGTAGAGGGCAGCCATCCACTCCCGGGTCGCGTCGTCGTCGACTGCCCACAGGCTCATGATCACGGTGCGGGCGCCGGCGACCCGGAAGGCGCGGCGGAGGCCGAACACGCCCTCCTTGCTGCTCGCCTCACCGATCCCGGAGTCGCAGGCCGACAGGACCACCCACTCCGCCCCCGGAAGGTCAAGGACGGCGATCTCCTCGGCGGTCAGGATGCCGTCCTCGCCGGCGCCGCCGCCGCGGTAGTTGGCGCCGGCCAGCGCCAGACCGGACAGGAGCAGCGGGCTCGACGGCTCCGGCTCGCTCTCCGCCGAGGTCGCGGGCACCAGGCCGCCGACGCCGCGGCCGGATGCGGCCGGATCGAGCGCGCCGTCTCCCAGGAAGAAGCCGTGGGTGGCCAGGTGGAGAACGCGGAAGCCGGGGGCGAGTGCCTTGAAGGCGGCCTCGGATGCCTCGTCACCGACCAGGCGGAGGGCATCGGACCCGCCGGCCGCGGCATCCCAGACGGCGGCCACCTCGGCGGTCTCGGCGGCGGTCCCCGGCAGCGGGGCGAAGCGCAGCGCGGCGAGGCCCCCGGCGACTTCGGACGCGGGAGTGGGCGGGGAGGCGGCCGGTGCGGCGTCAAAGTCGGGCGCGCCGAGGGCGAGCAGGCAAGGGCCTGCCGGCGCCGTCGGCAGCGGATCGGCCACCAGGTCGTGCTCATGGTCGAGCATGACGAGGAGCGGGCCGCGCTCGAGCAGGAAGGCGTCGCTGCCGATGGGGAGAGCCGCAAGGTTGACCAGGGCGAGCTCGCCGTCCGGCACGACGAACGCCCGCTGTGCACCGGTGCAGCGGGCGCTCACCGGGTTCCAGACGGCGGCCCGCAGGCGCTCGCCGGACTGGAGAACGTCGGCCATGGACCCTCGGTCTCTGCCCGCGGCTTCCCGCCACTCCTGCACCAGGCTGTCGATGGTGCCCGCGGCCGCGAGCGGCAGTGCCCAGACCGCGCCGGACGGCCCGCGCACGAACGCGAGATACCAGTCCTCCCAGTCCGCGCCGCGGCGCACCGGGTCCGAGTGGAAGCTGCGCCCGAAGCGCGCATAGGCCACCAGGCAGGCGTCGGGCGGCAGGCTCGAGGTCACCTCGTCGAAGCCGAGCAAGCGCTCGCGCCGGTCGCGCTCGACGGACGCGCTGGCCTGGCCGAGGGCGCGCTCGGCCAGCTCCAGCTCCCGGCGGGCGGCTTCGATCGCGCGCTCGCTGTCGGGGCCGGGCGCGGCGGTCAGCAGGCGGGACAGCTGGTTGGCGGCCTGCCGCCACGCCTCGATCAGCGGCCCGGCCTCCGGCGCGCCGGCGACCAGCGTGCGCCGCAGCTCCATCTCCTCCAGCACCAGGTGGCGGGACCGGACCAGCGCGTCCCAGGCGGCAGCCAGCAGCGTCGGGTCGTCCATGCCTGGCCCGGACGCGAAGCTGAGCGCCAGATCGAGGGACTCGCGCTGCTGGACGGCGAACGTGAGCGCCTCCCGCTCGGACAGGCTGGCGCTCGTCAGCGCGAGGTGCTCGCGGGCGATGCGCTCGGACTCGAGGGCGAGCCCGATCGCGAGGCCGGGGTCGCCGCGGAACGCCGCGGCCCGCGCCTGATTGGCGATCACGATCGCGGTCCGCGGGTGGCTGTGGCCGGCGGAGCGCTCGACCACCTCGCGCGCCCGCTCGAAGGAGCGCGCGGCCTCGTCGCCGAGCCCGCGCTCGAGCTGGAGCAGCCCGAGGTTGTTGATGGCCTCGGTGACGTAGGTGCTGTCGCCCTGGTTCCTCTCGAGGATCCCGGCCGCACGCTCGAGGGTCGTCTCCGCGCGCTCCAGGTCGCCATGCTGGAGCAGGGCGTCGCCGAGGTTGATGAGCGGGATACCGAGCACCGGCGCGTCGGTCCCGAAGGCACGCTCGCGGATCGCGACCGACCGCTCGAGCAGCGGGATGGCGGCCGCGGGGTCGCCCAGGTTCAGCTCGACCACGCCGAGGTTGGATAGCACCTTGCCGACGTTCGGCGAGTCCGGGCCTTGGGCGGCCTCCCAGATCTTGAGCACGCGCTGGTAGGTCTGCCGGGCGGCCTCGAGGTCGCCGAGGCCGACCTGCACGTTGCCGAGGTTGTTGAGGATGCCGGCGACCTGGGGGTCGTCCGGACCGAGCCGGCCCTCGGTGATCTCGAGCGACCGCTCGAGCAGCCCGCGCGCCTCCACGAGGTCGCCCTGCTTGCGCAGCACGTTGGCGAGACCGTTGAGCGCGACACCGACCTCGAGATCGGACGGGCCCAGCGCCTGCTCGAGATCCGCCAGCGCCTCGCGGAAGAGCGCCGACGCGGTCTCGAGGTCGCCGGCGTCCCCCGTCGACCGTGCCAGCTCGACGGTGGCCTTCGCGGCCTCGGCAGACCCGGCGCCGTGGGCCGCGATCGCCTGCTCGAGCAGCAGCTGGTGAGCGCGCCGGGCGGACTGGTGGTCGCCGATGGCGGCCGAGGTCTCGGCGAGCCCACGGGCCGCGCGGCCGAGCTCCGGGTCGGTGGGCTGTGCCCGCGGCGCGAGCGCATCGAGCGCCGCCGCGTAGAGGCCGGCCGCGCCGGCGAGGTCGCCCCGGGCGGCGCTCGCTTGAGCCTCCTGGAGGAGCAGTTGTCCGGGCTCGGCGCCGTCGGCCGCAAGCGGGATGTCGGCGTCCCCAGGCCCGCGCACCTGGGCGGCGCTCGAGAGCGCGACCGTCCACAGTGCGAACGCGACGAGCACGGTCACCGCGGCCCGGGTGTTGCGACGCTTGACCGTCTGCCCCATGCTCCTTCGATTGTAAACGGACCTCGGTTGAATGCAGCGGCGCCTGTGGGCCGCCTCCCACACGGACCGCGTGATCGGCGAGGATCCTCCGGCAGAGGCCCGACTACGGGTTGTCGAGCTCGAGGCGCAGCAGCCAGATCGAGCCGTCGCGCTGCCGGGCCGCGGCCAGCTCCCGGGCGATGGCGTCGAGCCGGCCGCTGCCGGAGCCGGCCGTGGGCTGCAGGCCGCCGACGCCGCGCAGCCGGCCGGACTTGCCGGGGTTCGCGGCCACCAGCCCGGCGAGCTCCCGCTCGAGCTCTGGCCGCTCGCCGCGGGCGGCGATCACCAGGAACCGCTCACGACCTCCGGCCGAGGTCACCTGCCACTGCTGCGGCAGTCCCGCGAGCCGGCCCGGGAGGCGGTGGACGCGGCCCGCCGCCAGGGGGTTGCCGAGGTCGAGGCCGTCGATCGGGAAGAGCACGAACACCGCGCCCTCGAGGTCCTCGTTGAGGACCCATGCGTGCACCGGCTCCTGCGACTCGAGCTCCAGGTAGAGGCGGTCGCCAGGCGCGACCCGGTCGCCATCGGCAAGCGGCTCGCCGTTCGTCGGGCCCGCCCGAAACATCGTCGCCTGCACCGCGAGCGGGGCCGGCAGCGCCGCTGCCGGCGCCGCGGCAAGCTGCGGAGCGGGCTCGGCCACCGGCTCGAGCGCGGGCTCGCGCCCCGTCGTGACGCTCGCCGCTGGGGCCTGCGGCTGCTGCGGGGGGGCCTGCTGCGCCTCAGTTCCGAGCCTGCCGATGAGCAGGTACCCGGCCACCGCGAGCACGACCACCACCGCTGCGGCAGCCACTCCCACTCGCCACCTGCCGGTCGCGGGGGCCGTGGCCGGCGACGGAGCGGCGGCCGCGCCGCCAAGCCGAGCGAGCGCCTGCTCGAGGGCGCCGGCGGAGGGGTACCGCCGGCCGGGGTCCGGGTCCGCCGCCTGCTCGACGACCCGCACCAGCTCGAGCGGGAGGTCGGGCCTGAGGTCGCGCAGCGATGCGGGGTCGGCCTTGGCGGGGCAGCGGCCGGTGAGCATCCGGAACAGCAGCACGCCCAGGCTGTAGAGGTCGGCGGCGGGGGTCGCCGGGTTGCCGGCGAGGACCTCCGGGGCGAGGGTGGCCGGGCTGCCGGTGCGTGCCGGCTCGCCCGCCTCGGTCGAGGAGCCGAGGTCGGTGAGCACGATCCGGCCGCCCCTTTCGCGCAGCACGTTGGCGGTCTTGACGTCGCCGTGGACCAGGCCGGCGGCGTGGACCGCGGCCAAAGCGCGGCACAGGTCGAGCCCGAGCGTGATGGCCTCGCCGGGCCCGATCGGACCGTCGCTCGAGAGCCGCTCCTCGAGGGTCTGGCCCTCGATCAGCTCGGTCCAGATCCCGACCCGACCGTCGCAGAGGTCGGCCCCGTGCACCGTCACCACGTTGGGGTGGCGGACCCTGGCCAGCCGGCGCGCCTCGTCGAGCAGCCGCCGGCCGGAGTCGCCCGCGGGCCCCGGCCCGGCGCGGCGCAGCTTGAGCGCGACTTCGCGGCCCAGGTTCGGGTCGTGGGCGCGGAACACCTCGCCGAAGCTGCCCGCGCCGAGGCGCGCGATCAGCTCGAGATGGCCCCAGCGGCCGAGCAGCGGGCCGCCGGCGTCGCGATCGTCGTCGGCCGGCGTGACCTCGGCGAACGCGCGGGCCAGGGCGTGGAGGCGCTGCAGGCCGTCCACCACGCGGCCCCGGTCGCCGGCCGCCGCCCGCTCGTCGCTCCACGGCACCGGCTCGCGGTCGCTGACTGCTTCCGCGAGACGCAGCAGGTGGGACTCGTCGTTAGCGGCCACTCATCACCTCGGCGACCTGCAGCAGTGCGCGCGACACCGCCATCCGGGCCGCGTTGGCCGACGGCTTGCCGAGGGCCTCCGCGATCTCCGGGTAGGTATATCCGAACTCGATCCTCATGATCACCGCCTCCCGCTGCTCGTCGGGCAGAGTTGCCAGGGCTGCCTCGTAGGCCTCCATCGCCTCCCGGCCGATCACCCGCTCGACCACCGACGGCCCGGGCTCAGGCATCGAGTCATCGAGCATCGCCCTTGCCGGCCGCCGCCCCGCCCGCCGCAGCTCGTCCCGCACCGCGTTGAGCACGATCCGCCTCAGGTAGGCGAGGAAGGCGCCTTCCCGCTGCGGCTCGAACTCGCTCACATGGTTTAACGCTCGCAGCAGGGAAACCTGCACAAGGTCGTCGGTGTCTGAGAGGTCGCGGGCGTTCTGGGGCAGCCGGCCGTGGGCCCAGCGACGCAGTCGGGGGAGGAGACGGCGAACCAGCTCGTCGCGGGCGGCGGCGTCGCCGCTGCGTGCCTGGCTCAGCAGGACGGTGGTCGACTCGACGCCACCGAGCCCGGTTCCTTGGCCGGGGGCGGTGCTCGGTTCAGGAGCCAACTGCGATTCTTGTTCCACCCGTAGTGATGGATGCCTCCACAATCACTGTAGCGGGGCTCACCCCGGCCTGTCGAGAAGGGGATGCTCCTGCGTGGACGTGCATCCTCTCGACGCCGCCGAAGTGGCGACGGAGGAGTCCCCGGAAGCCCTCGACACCAGTCATGCCGATGGCACGGCGGGCTCGGTGGCGTCCTGGGCGCACCGTACCGCCGGCAGGGGGCGGCCAGGCGCGCCGCACAGTCGCTACGGAACGACCTCCGACCAGCCGGTGGTGAACCCGCACTCGGATGTGTCGACGAAGATCTCGCCGGGGGCCGCGAGCTCGACCGCACCGATGTCGCAGACCGCGCCGGAGATGCCGTCGCCGTCCCGCGGGCGGGAAAGGCCGCGCTGGTCCTCATCCGGGCAGTTGGCAGCCGCGACTGGAGCGTCGACGGCCGGGCTCCCGGTCAGGGGCTGGTAGACCGGCGTCGGGCCGCCGAAAAAGCCGAGCGCGGAGAGCCCGGGGTCGGGGACGTTGACCAGGTCGGACGCTCCCAGGCCGCAGGTGTCGCCCGGGCTCTCGAGGTTGCCGCCGAGGGAGGTCGGCTGGCCGCCGCCGCACCATCCGGCGATCAGGGTATTGCTGACGGTTGCGCTCCCGGAGGTCGCAACCCCGAGCGCCGGCCCGCCAACGCCGACCAGAGTGCAGCCCTCGATCACGGAGGCAGTGCCCCAGATCAGCACGGCTGGGATCCCGGTCGAGCCGGTGCTGCCCTCGATCGTGCTGTCGAGCAGCAGGCTGCCCTCGCCGAAGATCTGCGCCGCGCCGTAGGACGACCCCTGGGTGTTGCCGCTCACGGTCGTCCGCTCGATGCGTGCGACCCCCACGTCGAGGGTCGAGTACTGTCCGGTGTTGCCGGTGATCCAGCTGTCCACGATCTCGGTCAGGTCGCCAGGAGCATCCGAGGTTGAGTGGACGGCGGTACCGGAGCCTCCGAACGCCTCGTTGCCGGTGACCGTGCAGGTCTGGAGCCGGAGCGAGCCTTCGTGGGTGTGGATCCCGCCGCCAGGACCGGTGTCCGGGGACCCACCGGTGACGGTCAAGCCGCGCAGCGCCAGCTGCTTCCCCGGCGCGTAGACGTCGAAGACGCGGTCGTTGACGCCGCCGTCGCCGCCGGCGTTGACGGCCGTCAGCTCTGGGCCGTGGCCCACGATCAGGACCGTGTCGGTCACGTCGAGGTCCCCGGTCCGGCACAGGTTCTCGCCTGCGCCGGGGATGGTGAGGGTGTAGGTCCCAGCCAGGAGCACGACGATGTCGTCGCCGGGGTTGCCGTTGGCGCGGATGATGGCGCCGCGCAAGCTGCAGTCGTTGGGGATGACGAGGGTGCACGCGTCGTCGGTGGAGTCGTCGAAGCGGTCGACGATGTAGGTGTCGGCGCCGGCCGGTCCGGCGGCCAGCAATACGAGCGCGGCGAGCGCCACGAGTTTACAGTGTCGGGTGGGTGCATTCATGGAGTCCTCCTCTCATGGTCCTCGTGGTCGTCGACTTCACTTTGAGTAACGACGGGCCCGCGTGGAAGCGCACAGCTGGAGCCAGACCGGCCGGTCCCGCTGCTCGTCGACCCTCCGGATCATCGGAGCTGTTCGACCGCCGGTCCCGCCGCGGCCGCGTCTCGCTGGGCCTTCGCTCGCAGCCCCTCTTCCTGCCGCCACGGCAGGCCCAGCTCCACGGGCAGGCCCCAGACTTCGGGCGCGAGGTAGGTGCCGAGCTCCTCGGCCGGCTTGTCCTCCTCGACCGGCACGCGGTGGGCGTTGGCCCACGCGTCCTGGCGGATGCCAGTGACCTGCCAGGAAACCTCGACGTTGCCGAGGTTGGTGCGGATGACGAAGCTGTTGTCCGCGACCTCGCGGTCGACGATCGCCTGCGCGAACTGGCCGATGACGGTGAGCTGGTAGCGGAAGTCGCGGTTGAGCGCCTCGAACCACTCCGGCAGGGTCACCGTCGCGTAGCCGTCGGCGTCGGTGATGACGTTGCCGTTGTAGATGTTCATCATGTCCGGCGACTCGACGAAGGAGTGGTAGAGGTAGCGGTTCGCCGGGTCGAGGGGGTGGTCGATCTTGAACGAGCCGCTCGACTTGGAGAGGGCGCCGTTGACGTGGACCGGTCCGTTGAAGTAGCCGGCGTAGCGGGTGCCGCCCTCGTAGCAGCGGCCGTAGACGCCGTGGGTGGAGCCGGTGCCGCCGACCGCCGAGTCGTCGCCTCGGCCGCCGAACACTCCCCAATCCTGGTGCCCGAGGAAGCCGTAGTTCCCAGTGTCGAGGTGCACTCCCCTTGCTCCTTCGGACCCTGTCCCGAGTTGCCCAACAGTATCGCTCGCGTTGTTCCTGCCGACGACGCCCACACCGTCCACCTCGCTCACCGACCCAACTACTCCCACGCCCACCTCGCTGTTTCCGACCACTGCAAACCAGCCCGGGCATTCTGCCGCGATACCAATCCCGCTCCCGGTGTTCGAGACATAGAAGAGCGGGTCGGCGGACGAACCCGACCCACTGAACGGCAAGGTCAGCCCGCCTGTCTCGTCCGTCCCCCACACCACATTCGAGCCGTTGTTCTTGAGCACCTTGCCTGCGACGCCGCCGGCGGACGAGAGATCGGTGGTGGTCACCGCCGCGTCCTGGATCATCGTGCCGGTCACCCCGCCGGTCGCGATCGCCACTGTCACATCTCCCGAGGTGCCGCCGCCGGTCAGGCCGCCGCCGGCGATCACCGCGGTGATGTCGCCGCTGCCGCCGCCCGAAGGCGCCTGCCACACCGCCGCCCCGTGCGAGGTCGTGAGCACCTGGCCGTCGGACCCCGGCGCCACCTCGCCTGGCGCCACGCAGGTCGTGCAGGCGAGGTCGCTCGCCGGCCCACCCTTCGATGACGAGCCGGCGTAGTTGAACGCCACGTCCGCGGCCGCCACCGTCGCGTCGGCGATCATCGCGCTCGTGATCCCGCCGTTGGCCACCCCCAGCGTCACGTCGCCGGTGGTGCCGCCGCCGGTCAAACCAGCGCCCGCCATCACCCCGGTGATGTCGCCGCCCGAGCCCGACGACACCGCCTGCCAGGCCGCCCCGGACGGCGTCACCGTCAGCACCTGGCCGTCACTGCCGCCGGCGACCGACACCTTCTGGGGCGTCACCGCGGCCGCCGCGAGCTTGGCCGTCGTCACCCCGCCGTCCGCGATCGACACCGCATTGGCGCCGACCTCGATCCCCGCCCCGGCCCCGACGTCGAGAGCCACCGTTCCGCTTGTGCCGCCGCCGGTCAACCCGGAGCCCGCCGTCACCCCGGTGATCGTTCCGCCCTGCCCGTTCTCGGCCAGGAGCGCGTCCGCAAATGCCATCTCCAGCGTCGACGGGTCCTGTACCCCGTTCGATACCGACGAGCCGAAGGCGATCACCCGGCCGCTGCCCGAGGCCGCGGAAACCGTCAGCCGGATGTTGTCGTTCGAGATGCCGGGGAACTGGTCGGCGAAGCTCCTTTGCACCTGCTCCCACTGGCGCACGGTGTAGGTCTTCGTCCCCAGCACCGAGCCCGTCTCGTCCTTGGCCGCCACCTCGACCTGGCAGGTCCCGGTGCCGGTGGTTTCGATGAAGCCGTAGTTGAAGCGGAAGTCGGAGCTGCCCGCGGGCTGGGTCTGCCAGCCGCCGACGATCTCGGTCGACTCGCCGGCGCCGATCGCAAACGACGCCGGGATGCCGGCGAAGAACTGGCCGGTCGACTCGTCGATCGCCGACCCCGGCTGGGAGTAGATGCGGGAGGAGACTACGACCTTGACGTTGGCGGTGATGCGCAGGCCGCCGAAGCCCTCGAAGCCGAACAGCGTCTGGACCGCGTTGTCGTAGCGCCTGGTGTCGCCGGGCGGGATCGAGTCGGTGGCGGTCTGCGGCGAGGGGTTGGCCTGGCGCTCGAGCAGGTAAAAGGTGACGTCGGCGCGGGTGGTGGTGGGGTTGTGGACCCAGACCGTGGTGGACCAGACCGCGGGTGGGACGCCGGGGGCTCCGCCGACCGCCGGCAGGTAGAGCTCGGTCCCGGAGAAGCCGGCAAACGAGGACGGTGCTGCAGCAAGGACGGTGATCGCGAGGACGGCAAGCAGACGGACTCGGCGCATGAGTGCCTCCTTGGCAAACTGGAGTCCCCGGGGATGGGCCGCGGGCCTCTCGATTGTGTCAACGAGAAGCATGGCCGGAAGCGCACAACGCCGGCGGGTTCCCGGATCCCGCTGCCGCAGCGGGGGTCCGGGGCGGCGCGACTCGGTGCTCGTCGCCGCAAGGCTGCGCTTCTTTTGGAGGGAGATCCAGGAAGTCGGCTCGCCGTGCGACCGCGGCAGGGGCGGTTGAACCGGCACCAGCCTGCCGGTCCATGGGAGTCACTCGGCGAGATAGTCGATCCTGCAACCGCAGCCGCCCCACATCCGCTCGTAGCTCTGCATCCGCAAGTCGACGAAGCGCTCGGCGCTCTCGCGGGAGGCCATCCGGCGCACCAGCACCTCGCCCTTGGGAGTTTCCTCCTGGACGAGGACCGAGCCGCCGATCTCGATGACGCGAATCCAACCGGCCAGGCAGGTGTCGGTCTCGCGGAGCACCTCAGCCGCGTCGAGCAGCGAGCTCAGCGTGTCACGGTCGATCGTGGCGAGGGATCGCGTGCGCAGATCCGCCATCAGCTGCTCGGTGCTCACCACGTCCTCCGAGGCGCCGGCTCGAGACCGGCCATGGGCCACGCCGCCGCTGATGATACAGGCCCCGTGCAGGCCGCGGCGGGTCGAGGGACGGCTCCCCGGACGCCTATACTGGAGCCGTCGCATGGAGATCGACGGGAGCAAACCGGGGGACTGATGGGCGAGGCAACGGCTGCGCCGTCGCTGCTCGACCGCCTGCTGCGGCCGGGCCGCACCTCGCCGCGGGACGTCGCCGTCGACCTGATCTGGCTGCTCGGCCTCGGCCTGCTGCTGATGGGCGCGGGCATCGGGCTGCGCGACCCCTGGCCGGCCGACGAGCCGCGCTTCGCGCTGGTCGCCCAGGACATGCTGCGCTCCTCCGACTGGTTGATCCCGCGGATCGGCGGCGACACCTATGCCGACAAGCCGCCAGCTTTCTTCTGGCTGATGGCAGGCTCGATGGCGGCCACCGGCTCGCTCAGAATCGGCTTCCTGCTGCCGTCGCTGCTCTCAGGCCTCGGCACGCTGGTCCTCGTCTATGACCTGCTGCGGCGGCTGCGGGGCCGCGAGGCGGCGCTGGCCGGCGGGCTCCTGCTGCTGCTGACCTTCCAGTTCGTGTGGCAGGCGCGGCTCGCCCAGATCGACGCCACGCTGTGCGTGCTGACGACGCTGAGCCTCTACGGCCTGCTGCGGCACCTCGCCGTCGGTCCGGCGCACGGCTGGTATCTGGCCGGCTGGGCCGCGGCGGGCCTCGGCGTCATCACCAAGGGCGTCGGCTTCCTCCCGCTGCTGATCCTCGTGCCCTTCGCCCTGCTCGTCCGGCGCGGCTGGCCCGCTGCCGCTCGTGCCGGATGGCTGTGGTTGATCGGCCTGCTGTGCATGCTGGCGGCGATCGGCCTGTGGCTGGCGCCGATGCTGGCGGCGAGCGCGTCGAGCCCCGAGCTCGCCGCCTACCGCGACGAGATCCTGCTGCGCCAGACCGTCACCCGCTACGCCGAGGCCTGGCACCACAACGAGCCGTTCTGGTACTACCCGGTCTCGGTCATCCCGCTGCTCTGGCTGCCGCTCATCGCCCTCGTGCCCTGGCTGTGGCCGCGGTGGCGACAGGCGGTGCGCGAGCGCGACACCGTGGTGGTCTCTCTGCTCGCCTGGGTGGTCGTGGTCGTGCTGTTCTTCTCCTTGAGCTCGGGCAAGCGCGGCGTCTACGTGCTGCCGGCGCTGCCGGCGCTGGCCATGGCTGCCGCACCCTGGCTGCCCGAGCTGCTGCGGTCGCGCGGCACTCGCCGGCTCGCCTTCGTGCTCGCGTCGCTGCTCACCGGAGTGGTGACGGCGTTGGCGGCGGCCGTGGTTGCCGGCGCTCCGTTCACGGCGCGCATCGCTGCCGAGTACGGCGAGCAGCCGGTGTGGCCGCTCGCGCTGATGGCGGCGGCCGCGGTCGTTGCGCTCGCGGTGCTCCGGGTGCGCGACGGCTGGCTCGCCTACGGCGGAGTGCTCGCCGCGGTCCTGGTCGTGATCGGCCTCGCGATCGCCCCGCGGATCGACGCCGTCCGCTCGTGCCGGGCGTTCATGGAGCGGGTCGAGCAGGCGAGCGCAGGGATCGCCGAGCTCGGGCTGGCGGGCGCCAAGGAGCAGTACCTGCTGCAGGCACGGCGCCCGTTGACAACCTTCGGCCACGCCCGCTGGTGGGAGAAGGAGGCCGAGGCGGCCGACGCCGCGGCCTGGCTCGCGGCCGGCGAGGGCAGGGGGCTGCTGATCGGCAGCGTGGGCCGCGAGGCCTGCTTCCCCGACGCCCCGGCGGTCGACCTCGGCCGGGCCAACCGCGAGCACTGGTTCCTGCTGACCGGGCCGCCGGACGCGGCGTGCGTCGCCCGCGGCGACCTCGGCCGGGCCATCCACTACCTGCCGGCCCGGGCGACCCGACCCGACGGGTCGCATCTCGTCTCCTCGCGGCGTCCTTGAGTTCTGGCTCGCTTTGTCGGCGTCGTGGCCCGGCTCGGTCAGCTTTCGGGCTCCTCGCCGACCACCGGTGCGCGGCGGGCGAGGATCTCCTGGTGGTGGGGCGAGCCCTCACGCACCAGGGCGACGCCGCACGCCGCGCAGCGCTCCTGCATGCAGGGCACGCCGGGCTGGTGCGGCGTCCGGCGGCCGCACTTCGGGCAGATGCAGAACCCGGCCGCGCCGAAGCCGCCGCCGCCCGCACCTCGGCTGCCCCCTCTGCCTCCGCGCCTCCCCGGGCCGCGACCGTTGCCAGCGCCGCGGCCTCCTCCCGTCGCTCTCCCGCGCCCTCCACCCCCAGCTGCCCGGCCGCGGGATCCTCGGCCGCTCCATCCGATGCGTATTCTTTGTCGCACTGCTTTCCTCCGTCGCCACTCCGTCGCCGCTGGGTCGCGGCGACCATCGCGTCAGTCGTCGTGATGACCGCCGCACCCGCCCTCGCCGGGAGAGTGGTGCCCGCAGTCGTGGAAGCCATGGTCGTGACAGGGCTCGCCGCCCGCGACGAGGTTCCCGTCGAGGTAGGAGCGGACCAGCGCGTCAGGGTCGTCGCCCTGGACGCCGAGCACGACCTCGATGCCGTGCTGCGTGAGCATCCCGCTCGCGCGGGGGCCCATGCCGCCGGCCAGCACCACCGTGGCGCCGAGCTGCCGCAGCCACATCGGGTAGACGCCGTGCCCGTGCTCCGGCGGGAAGAGCACCTGTCGTCCCTCGACCGTCCGGCGCTCCGTGTCGACGCTGTAGAGCGCGAAGGCGTCGGCGCCCCCGAAGTGGTCGCTGAATCTGTCACCCATGAGTGGAACCACGATCCTGATCACCTTCTCGTTCTCCCTTCCTGCACTCAGAGCGGCCGAGGGCCGCGCTGCCCGTGGCGCCCGGGGTGTCGGCAGCAGCAGCCGCGGCCGCGCCGCCGATCGAAGCCGTGGATCGGGCACGGCAGTGGGCCGCCGGGTGACGCCACCACCGGCCCCTCGCCGGTGACCAGCAGCGTCTCGTGGATCAACGCTCGGGTGACGGTGGCCCGGGCGCGCTCGAGGATGCGGGCGAAGGTGGCGCGGGACACGCCCATCCGCTCGGCGGCCGCCTCCTGGTAGAGCCCCTCGAGGTCGGCGAGGCGCAACGCCTCGAGCTCGTCGAGACGCAGGACCTCGACGTTGAGCTCGGCGGCCGGACGCCCGATCGGCTTGAAGCCCCGGAAACCACCGGGGCATCCGACCCGCCTGAGCTTCTCCGGTCGCGCCATCTCGTCTCTCGATTTAGAACATATGCTCATAACTGTCGAGTGTCAAGCCCCGTCCGCGCCGACGGGTGGAGCATCGGGGGGGCCGCTGCCGCAGGCGCGGCGCGACGCTATGGGTCAGCTGCCCGAGCCGTGGGAGGCGAGCGACCAGTCACGCAGGGTCGCCTTGGCGGCCTCGCTCAGCCGGGCGTCGGGGTGGGCGAGGAGGTACATCTTGAGCGGCATGGCGCCCTCCTCGACCTCCTCCCACATCTCCTCGGCGAGCTTCGCCCGGCGCTTCTGGTCGTAGCTGCCCCACATTGAGAAGTTGAGGTGGTCGCGCCCCTCCTCGATGTCGTGGGCGACCAGCCACGAGACCGGTGCGACGCGGCTGTACCATGGCCAGCTCGTCTCGTGCGAGTGGCAGTCGTAGCACGAGGCCCTGAGCACCGCCCGCACCGCGGGCGGTTCCTCGAAGTCGGCCACCACCGGTGGGTTCGAGCGGTCGACGGGCACCAGCTGGATCGCGATGAGGATGACGATGAGGGCGCCCACGAGGATGAGGATCGTTCGTCTCATGTCGGCCTTTCCCGCCCGGCGAGCTGACGCGCCGGTCTCGGCTGCCGCCCATTATCCCGCAGATCCGGGCGATCGTCCGGCCGCGGGTCGGCGCCGTTCGATCACCGGTCCGGCGCGGTGTGCCAGATTCGACTCCGGAGCGGCGGCTTCGGCAGGCCTTCGAGGACCGCGAGCGAGCGCTCCAGAGCCTCGGCCGGCAGCGGGTAGTTCTCGAGCTGGCCCGCGAGGTACGCCTGGTAGCCGGCGAGGTCCATCAGGCCGTGGCCGCTGTAGTTGAAGAGGATCACCTTCTCGTGCCCCTCCGCCGTCGCCTTGCGGGCCTCGGTGATGACGGCCGCGATGGCGTGGCTCGTCTCCGGCGCCGGTATGAGGCCCTCGGTCCGCGCGAACAGCACCGCCGCCTCGTAGCACTCGAGCTGCTGCTGGGCTCGCGGGCAGAGCAGCCCCTGCTGCACGCCGGCGCTCACCAGCGGGGCGATCCCGTGGTAGCGCAGGCCGCCGGCGTGGATCGACGGCGGTATGAAACCGTGTCCGAGGGAGTGCATGGGCAGCAGCGGGGTCAGCCGGGCGGTGTCGCCGTGGTCGTAGGCGTAGGGCGCCCGGGTCATGGTCGGGCACGCCGCGGGCTCGACCGGGATGATCTCGATCGGGGCGCCGTGGATCTTGTCGGCGACGAACGGGAACGCGAGCCCGGCGAAGTTGCTGCCGCCGCCGGCGCAGCCGATGACGACGTCGGGGCGGCCGATGCCGGCAACCTCGAGCTGCTTCTTCGCCTCGAGGCCGATGATGGTCTGGTGCAGCATGACGTGGTTGAGCACGCTGCCGAGCGAGTAGCGGGTCGTCCCCGTGGCGTCCGAGACCGCCGCCTCGATGGCCTCGCTGATGGCGATGCCGAGGCTGCCGGGGGTGTCCGGGTCCCGCTCCAGGATCGTCCGGCCTGCGTGGGTTTCGGTCGACGGAGACGGCACGCAGCGCGCGCCCCAGGTCTCCATCATGGTCTTGCGGAACGGCTTCTGCTCGAAGCTCACCCGCACCATCCAGACGTCGACCTGGAGGCCGAGCAGCTGGCCGGCGTAGGCGAGCGCGCTGCCCCACTGGCCGGCTCCGGTTTCGGTGGTCAGACGCCTGATGCCGAGCTGCTTGTTGTACCAGGCCTGCGCGACCGCGGTATTGGGCTTGTGGCTGCCCGGTGGCGACACGCTCTCGTCCTTGTAGAAGATCTTCGCCGGCGTGCCGAGGTGCCGCTCGAGGGCATAGGCGCGGCGCAGCGGCGTCGGCCGCCAGCGGGCGAGGAGCTCGAGCACGCCGTCCGGGATGTCGACCCACCGGTCGGTGGTCATCTCCTGCTCGACCAGGTTCATCGGGAACACGGCAGCGAGCGCATCCGGGCCCACCGGCCTTCCGTCCGGTCCCAGCGGCGGGGGCGGCGGCTCGGGCAGGTCGGCCGCGAGGTTGTACCACCGGCGCGGCATGTCCTCGAACGGCAGCAAGATCTTCGGGTCGTGCACGTGGTGTGTCCTTTCCGGTCCGCCAGCCTGCCGCCTCGTCTCGACAGAGAGACGCGGTCGCAAGATCCTTGCATCCTACCACGGGGAGGTTGAGCCTCGCTTGCTGCTTGGACGGCCAGGTCGCGCTGGCCTGCCCGCGGCTTGCGTGGCGCGGACGTCCGCGATACTGTCCAAGGATGCTCGGACTCGGGGAGCGCTCCTCGCCGCTCGTCGCCACCTGCAGCCGCGGGCTCGAGGATGCCCTCGCGGCGGAGCTGCGCGCGCTCGGTGCGTCGGCGGTGGCCGCAGGCCGCGGCATGGTGTCGTTCTCGGGCGGGCTCGACACCGTCATCGACGCCAACCTCCGGCTGCGGACCGCGATGCGGGTCCTGGTGTCGCTGGTCCGCGGCCAGGTCACCGACCGCGGCGGCCTCTACGACCTCGCCGCCTCGGTGCCCTGGGAAGAGGCGATGGGCGAGCGCCAGACGTTCTCGGTCGAGGTCGCGGGCCAGGCGCGCGCGTTCCGCGACTCGTCGTTCGCCGCCCGGGTGGTCAAGGACGCGGTCGTCGATCGGCTGCGCCGCCTCCACGGTGCGCGCCCCGACGTCGACCGTGAATCCCCGGACATCAGGCTCCACCTCCACCTGTCCGACGGCGCCTCGACCCTGGCCGTGGACAGCTCGGGCGAGCCGCTGTCCCAGCGCGGCTACCGGCCACGCGGCGGACCGGCGCCGCTCAACGAGGCGCTTGCCGCCGGCATCCTGCTGCTCGCGGGATACGACGGCTCGCAGCCGCTCATCGACCCGATGTGCGGCACCGGCACGTTCGCGGTCGAGGCGGCGCTGATCGCGACCCGCACGCCGCCGTCGCTGCTGCGCGAGTTCGCCTTCGAGCGCTGGCCGGGCCACGACCGCGAGCGCTTCCAGGAGTTCATCCGGCGGATGGCTCACGCGCGCCGCGACGCGCCGGCGCCGATCATCGCCCTGGACCGCGACGAGCGCGCGGTCCAGGCCACTCGCCGCAATTTGAAGGCGGCCGGGATGGATCGCTGGGCCGAGGTCCGCGCCGGCGACGTGCGCGAGCTCTCCCTGCCGTGGGGCGCGGGCGGCATGGTGGTGATGAACCCGCCCTACGGGAAGCGGCTGGGCGACGTCAAGAAGCTGGGTGGGCTCTACCGCAAGATCGGCGACGCGCTCAAGCAGCGCGCCCCCGGGGCGACGGCCTGGGTCCTGGTCGGCGACCGGGAGCTCGCCAAGCAGATCGGGCTCAAGCCGGCGCGCCGAATCCCGCTCTTCAACGGGCCGATCGAGTGCCGGCTGCTGTGCTTCGAGATGTATGAGGGCGCTCGGGAATAGGGGCACGCTCCCCCGCCCGTTCCCGCTCCCGTGCCCGTTCCCGTTCCCGAACCCCCATCCGAACCCCACGCTCCCTGGCGTCTCTGCACGCGATGTGGATCTCGACCAGCCGCCACGCGGTCCTCGCTCCCGAGAGCGACGCAACACAGCGAGACCGGACCGTCATCGGGAATGGGGACGGGAACGGGGACGGGTACGGAGAGGCGGCGGGCTAGGGGAGCACTCTGGACCACGCCCCCGCGTCCCCCGACTCGAAGCCGTCCGCGAAGAGCACGGCGCAGGCCTCGAGGAAGCGCGCGAGCACCAGCTGCCGGTCGCCCGCGTCGGCGATGGCCTCGACCGGGAAGCCGAGGAACGCGGTCCGGTAGCCGGCGGCGGCCCTGGCCACCGCGGCGACGCCCTTGTCGCCGACGAACGCCGCCTCGGCGCCGTGGCCCGGCGTGAGGGTGTCGCTGTAGTTGTAGAACGGATAGTCCAGGGTGTGGGGACCGAGCCCCCCGAAGATGCTCCCCTGACCGGAGACCGTGAGCTGGCGAGTGTCGTCCTCGACCGCCGCGATGCCGAAGAAGCTCTCGAGCAGCGGCGTCACCCCACGATCCCACAGGATGTCCTGGCCGCTCACCAGGACACAGGCCCCGCCGGCGTCGAGCCGCGCGGCGATGGCGGCCGCGCCCTCCGCCCCGGGTCCGGCGGCGCCGCCGTACTCGTCGCCAGCAAACCAGATCACGTCGCGGTAGAGCGCGAGGTCGGCTGCGGTCGGCTCGATGTCGGAGTTGTCGGTGTCCCACACGTCCCACGCCTTGCCGAGGCCGGCCAGCGCTCCCTCGTAGAAGGCGCGGACGTCGGGCTGGTTGTCGTCGTCGTCGACCAGCAGCAGGGACGGCACCTCGCGGGTGCTGAAGCTCCAGGCGGCCGACCAGTCGCCATTGCCGCACACGTTCTCGCCGCGGACCCGCCAGTGGTAGCCGTGCTCGGGCGCGAGCGGCTGCCCGAGGCGGTGGGTGGTCTCGGCGGTGGTGGCCGAGTAGACGACGTCGGAGAAGCCGGGGTCGGTGGCGATCTCCACCAGGTAGGTGACGGCCTGGTCTGCGGCGGACCACCGCAGGGTCGCCCGGACGTCGACATCGACGGCCCCGTCCGGCGGCTCGGCGTGGGCCGGCGGCGGAGGCACGGCGTCGAAGAGCTCGAGGGTGACGCTGGCGACGTGCATGCGGCCGCTCGGTGACGAGCTGCCGGAGACCGTCAACGGGTAGCTGCCCGCGGGGGACGACGCGGTCCCGGCGACGGTGAGCCCGCTCGACCCGGGTGGGACCACCGACTCGGGCACGAAGGCCGCGGTCATGCCCGGCGGCAGGCTCTCCACCGCCAGCGCCACCGGCTCGGCGAAGCCGCCGAACTGCTGCACGGCGATCAGGAAGCCGGCATCGTCCGGCGCGCACACCGGGGCCGTCCACGGTTCCGGCACGACCAGGAAGTCGTCGCTGAGCGGCTGCGGATCCATGAACACGTCCGGGTCGTGGTGGCCGCCGTGCAGGTTGCGGTCGTCGGACCACTGAACGAGGGCCCGCTCCGAATCCTGGAGGTGGGTGTCGTAGTCGCTGTGGTAGCAGGTCGCCATGGCCGGGTCGAGGTAGACCGGCGTCGAGAAGTCCGACACCCGCTCGCTCGGCCCCCAGGTCAGGCCGCCGTCCTGGGACAGCCGCCGGTAGTGGTCGATCAGCAGGTTGGCCGGGTCGAGGCGGCGGTCGTACCAGGAGGCCGAGACGACGTTGCTCTCACCGACGCTGAGGGTCGGGAAGAACTGGTCGGCGAGGGTCGTGTCGTCGTTGAGCCGGAGCTCCGGGCCCCACGACGCGCCGCGGTCGGCGGAGCGGCGGTAGAAGACGTCGACCGTGTCGCCGGTGCCGGTGCCGTCCGGGTCGTAGCTGTAGACCACGTGGAGGGCGCCGTCCGGCCCAACCCCGAGCTCCGGGAACGGGGCGTACCGGATGTGGCCGTTCAGGGCCGAGCGGGCGCAGTCCGGGGTCGCGGCCGGGTCCTCGGGCCGCACCTGGTCGACCATGGCCGGCGCGAGCGGGACGAAGCTCCTGCCGCCATCCGGGGAGCGGGCGGCCTCGATCGAAACCCGGCCCATCGCGAAGCGGGTCCACGCGACGTACAGCTCGCCGTCGGGCGCGACCACCGGCCAGGCGCCCTGGGCGCTGGTGTTGGGCGGGCTGACCCGGACGGGCGACGACCAGGTCTCGCCGCCGTCGCCGGACGCGGCGGCCCGGATGCCGCCGGCGCCGAAGTCGGTCCACACCACGTACAGCCGGCCGAAGAACGGGCTCGAACCCACGTTGTCGACCGCCATCAGCTCCTTGTCGTCCGACGTGCCGCCGTGGACCGGCCCGACGGGCGTGAAGGTCAGGCACTCGTCGGTCGAGCGCCACAGGCTGACGCCGCCGCCGGCCAGCGTCGCGAAGTAGAAGTGGCCGTCCGCCCGCCGCCACACCAGGCTCGGGTCGCCGTCGCTTTCCGGATCGAGCGCGCCCTGGTCGGTGAAGGTGAGACCGCCGTCGATCGAACGGGAAAAGCCGGTCACCCCGTTGCCCTGGACCCGGTGGAAGGAGTCGTTGTAGCCGGCGCACAGGGTGCCAGTCAGGTCGTTGCGAGCGAGCGAGGTCTCGCTCTGGGTCTGCGAGACGCCGCTGTCGCCGGCCGGGTCGTTGACCAGGGTGTCGGGGCCGCCGGCCCCCTCGTGCGCGGGAACCGGCTCGACGGCGGGCGACTGCGCGACCAGGCCGAGCTCGTGCTCGCGGCCGCACGCCGGCAGCAGGTGGTTGAGGACCCCGTCCATGAGCGGCCGCACCTCGGGGTCGTCGAGCAGGCGGCAGACCTCGCGCGGCGGTCGCGACGGCGCGTTCCCGTCCCGGCCGGAGGCCACCGGCGGCCAGCACGCCAGCGCGATGGCGGCGGCGGCAAAAGCCCTGAGGAACGTGCGCAGCACCGGCACCCCCGCGAAGCCGAGGGCTCCGGCCCCATCATCGCAGGTTGCCGCCGGCATCTCAATCGTCCCACTTCGAGATACAATCCCCGGCATGAAGGTTGATGTCCGCAACTCCGATGACGTCATCATCGTCGACCTCGATGGCCGGCTCGTGCTCGGCGTCGGCGACGAGATCCTGCGCGACGTGGTGAACGAGCTGCTCGCCGAGGACTGGAAGAAGATCGTGCTCAACCTGCGCAAGGTCACGATCATCGACAGCTCGGGCATCGGCGAGGTGGTGGCGAGCTGGAAGCTCGCCAAGCGCTTTGGCGCTTCGCTCAAGCTGATGCGGCCGGCGCCGCAGATCCACCGCACCCTGCGCGTCACCCAGATCCTCCCGCTGCTCGAGGTTTTCGACAGCGAGGAGGAGGCCGTCGCGAGCTTTCATCCCGGCTGACGGCCTTCCCCCGGCGATGCCCGCTGGCCGCCGTCCCCGGCGGTGCGGGCGGCGGCCCGACTCGACCAGAGCCCCGGAGTGACGTAGCATGTCCGCCGCCATGTGGAGCCAGATGTGGCCCTGGATCGCCTTCGGAGCGCTGGTCGCAGTGATGCTGACCCTCGACCTGGCGTTCTTCCACCGCAGCGGCGTGCATCGCAGCACGCGCGCGAGCGCGGCCTGGAGCGCCCTGTTCGTCGGCGTCGGGCTGTCCTTCGCGGTGGTCGTGGGCCTCTCCCGGGGCACCGACGCGGCGTTCCAGTACCTGACCGCGTTCCTGATCGAGGAGTCGCTGTCGGTCGACAACCTGTTCGTCTTCCTCGCCCTGTTCACCTACTTCGGCGTGCCGCGCGACTACCAGCACCGGGTGCTGTTCTGGGGCATCGTCGGCGCGATCGTCATGCGCGGGGTGTTCATCACCGCCGGCGTCGCCCTGATCCACACCTTCCACTGGCTGATCTACCTGCTCGGCGTGCTGCTGATCGCCACCGGGGCGAAGCTCGGCCTCGGCAAGGGCGAGGAGGTGCACCCGGAGCGCAACTTCGTGGTGCGCTGGGCGAGCCGGGTGCTGCCGGTGGACCGGGCGTACCACGGCGACCACTTCACGGTCCGCAAGGACGGCCGGCTGCGCTTCACGCCGCTCCTGCTGGTGCTGCTGGCGGTCGAGAGCACCGACCTGATGTTCGCGGTGGACTCGGTCCCCGCCGTGCTGGCGGTGAGCCAGGACGTGTTCGTCGTCTACACCTCGAACGTGTTTGCGGTCATCGGCCTGCGGGCGATCTACTCGCTGCTGTCCGGTGCGCTCGGCGCGCTGCGCTTCCTGCGCCCGGCCCTGGCGCTGATCCTGGTGCTGGTGGGCGTCAAGATGCTGCTGTCGGGCGTGGTCGAGGTCCCGACCCTGCTGTCGCTGGCGGTGGTCGGCGCGATCCTGGTCGGCGCCACGGTGCTGTCGCTGCTGAGCCCGGGCCGCCCGGCCGACCCCGGCGCCTGACGCGCGCCCGCCGTTCGCCCTCCGGGACGCAGCGACGCCGCCGGCCCTTCCCGGCCTCCTTGCGGCCGGGCGGGCGAAACTGCTAGCGTGCCGGCGGCCGGGCCGCCACGGCACCGTGTCCGGAGCAGGGGAAGACCGCGATGTTCGACAGCTACAGGGCGCAGCTGCGCGACGAGCTGGACGCGATCCGGCAGGCCGGGACGTTCAAGGCCGAGCGCATCATCTCGTCGCCCCAGGGGGCGGCGATCCGGGTTCCCCAGGGCGACGTCATCAACTTCTGCTCGAACAACTACCTCGGCCTCGCGGACAACCCGGAGATCGTCGCCGCCGCCCGCGAGGCGCTCGAGGAGCGCGGCTTCGGCATGGCCTCGGTGCGCTTCATCTGCGGCACCCAGGACCTCCACAAGGAGCTCGAGCGGACGATCTCCCGTTTCAACGACACCGACGACACCATCCTCTACTCGTCCTGCTTCGACGCCAACGGCGGCCTGTTCGAGACCATCCTGGACGACCACGACGCGATCATCTCCGACCAGCTCAACCACGCCTCGATCATCGACGGCGTGCGCCTGTGCAGGGCCGACCGGTTTCGCTACGCCAACTCGGACATGGCCGAGCTCGAGGAGATCCTGAGGCAGACCCAGGGCCACCGGCGACGGATGATCGCCACCGACGGGGTCTTCTCGATGGACGGCTATCTGGCGAAGCTCGACGAGATCTGCGACCTGGCGGAGCGCTACAACGCGATGGTGATGGTGGACGACTCGCACGCCACCGGCTACATCGGCCGCACCGGGCGCGGCACTCCCGAGCACTGCGGCGTCCAGGGCCGGGTCGACGTCATCACGTCGACCCTCGGCAAGGCGCTCGGAGGCGCGTCGGGCGGCTACATCACCGGCCACCAGGAGATCATCGACCTGCTTCGCCAGCGCTCCCGTCCCTATCTATTCTCCAACACCCTGATGCCGGCGCTGGCCGCGGCCGGCATCAAGGTCTTCGAGATGCTGTCGGCCACCACCGCCCTGCGGGACCGGCTGATGGACAACACCCGCCACTTCCGCGCCGGGCTCGGCGAGCTCGGCTTCGACCTCCTGCCGGGGGAGACGGCGATCGTGCCGGTGATGCTCTACGACGCGAGGCTGGCCTCGACCTTTGCCGACGAGATGCTGGGCGAGGGGATCTACGTGATCGGCTTCTCGTACCCGGTGGTGCCGCAGGGGCAGGCGCGGATCCGGGTCCAGATCTCCGCCGCCCACGAGCGGGAGCACCTTGACCGCGCCGTTGCGGCCTTCGGCACGGTGGGCAAGCGGCTCGGGGTGATCTGAGGGGGGCGCCTGTGACCGTGCCCGAGCCGCGCGACAGCGCGTGGATCGACTGGGGCGGCGACGGGCCCGCGCTCCACCTCGCGCACGCCAACGGCTTTCCGGCAGGCTGCTACCGGAGCCTGGTCCGCCGGCTGGTGCCGTCGTTTCACGTGGTGTCGTTCGAGGCCCGCCCCCTGTGGTGTCCTGACGATCCGGCGACCCTGCCGGGGTGGCAGCCGATGGCCGAAGACCTGCGAGCCGAGCTGCGGCGCCGGGGATTGCGCGGCATCCTCGGCGTTGGCCACAGCCTGGGCGGCACCCTGACCGCGCTGGCCGCGGCGGCCGAGCCGGAGGCGTTCTCGGCGCTGGTGCTGATCGACCCGGTGCTGTTCACCTGGCCGCGCTCGTGGCTCTGGGCGGCCATGCAGCGGCTGGGGCGCGCCCACCGGTTCGCTCTGGTGCGGGGCGCCCGCGGGCGGCGCGTCCACTGGCCGGATGTCGACGCGGTGCGCACCGCCTACCGGGGCCGACGGACCTTCGCGGGCTGGGCCCCCGAGGCCTTCGAGGACTACCTCGGCGCTGGCTTCGTCGCTGCCTCCGGGGGCGGCGTGCGACTCCGCTATCCCCGGGAGTGGGAAGCGCGGATCTTCGAGACCTGCCCGGCCGACGTCTGGCGCCGGCTCGCGCGGATCCCGGTGCCGGTCCTCTTCCTGCGCGGCGAGCGATCCGCGACCTTCCTGCGATCAGCGGCGAGGCGGGGGGCGCGGCGGATCGCCGACGCGAAGCTGGTCGAGGTCCCGGGCAGCTCGCACTTCCTGCCCTTCGAGCGGCCGGAGGAGGCGGTGCGGGAGATCGTCCGCTTCGCGGCCGAGGTGAGCCGGTGACCGGCCGGGACCTCGACCTGGCGGCCGTGGTGGCGGCGGCGCGCGCCGCGCTCACTGCGCGCGGCAGCCCGGAGCGCGCGGCCGGCGCGAAGGCCTACCTCAAGAGCGAGCTTGACTTCCTCGGTGTCGACGCGGGCGGGCTCCGCGCGGCTGCGCGGGAGCTGCTGGAGCACCACCCCGAGCTCGATCACGACCAGCTGGTGGTGCTCGTGCGCGCGCTGTGGGATGAGCCGGTCTTCGACTTGAGGGCCCTTGGCGTGGCGCTGCTCGAGCGGCGCCACCGCGGGCTCGGCGCGGACGATCTCGAGCTGGTCGAGGCGCTGCTGCGAAGCTCCGGCACCTGGGCGCTGGTCGACTGGATCTGCACCAAGGTGGCGGCGCCGGTCGTCGCCCGCACGCCGCACGCGGACCGGCCGCTCGAGCGCTGGTCGCGCGACCCCGACTTCTGGCTGCGGCGCGCCTCCCTGCTGGCGCAGCTGCCCGAGCTGCGCGCCGGCCGCGGTGACTTCGCGCTGTTCGCGCGCCTGGCGTCGGGCATGGTCGAAGAGCGGGAGTTCTTCATCCGCAAGGCGATCGGCTGGGTGCTGCGCGACGTTTCGAGAAAGCGGCCGCAGCTCGCCTTCGCCTTCCTCGCCGAGCACATCGACCGGATCTCCGGTCTGACCTTGCGCGAGGGGTCGAAGCACCTGACCGCGGAGCAGCGGCGGGAGCTCCAGCGCCTGCGGTCCTCGCGCCCAGAGCCGTAGCCGCCCAACCGCGGGTGCTCCGCAAGCACCAGAGAAGGGAGCCAGGGTCTCGCACACCGAGTGTGTTCCTGAGCAGGTTCCCCCCACAGCCCGCGTTTCTCATCGACCTCCTCCGGCACCACCCACCGGTCACTTTTACCTCGATTCAGGAGGGCGGTGAGAAAGGTGGGCTAGTGGCTCGGGTCCGGCTGTGGGGCGGGCGGCGCCGGGTCGTCGAGGCGCCGCTCGAGCGGCGCCTCGCTGATCTGGAGCGTGGCCGCGACCCGCTCGGCCTCGGCCATCGCGCGGAGCAGGTTGAGGCCGGCGACCCGGGCGAGGTCGTCCCGCGAGTAGCCGCGGCGGGCCAGCTCGGCGAGCAGCCTGGGGTAGCCGGAGACGTCCTCGAGGCCCTCGGGGAGCGACGACAGGCCGTCGAAGTCGGAGCCGAGGCCGACGTGGTCGATGCCGGCGATCCTTCGGATGTGGTCGATGTGGTCGGCGAGCTGGGAGATCGTCACCCTGGGCATCGGGTTGGCGGCGTACCAGCGGTCGAGGCCCGCCTGCACGGCCTCCAGGTCGCCGGGGTGCAGCGCCTTCAGACGCGTCTCCTCGGCCTCTCCCGCCGCGACCCGCTCAGTCACCCTGGGGTCGATGAAGTAGGAGCCGAAGTTGACCATCACGAGCCCGCCGTTCGCGGGCAGCCGGCGCAGCACGTCGTCGGGGACGTTGCGGGGGTGGGGGTTGAGGGCGGCGGCACAGGAGTGGGAGAAGATCACCGGTGCCCGCGACGCGTCGAGGGCGTCGTGCATCGCCGCCGCCGACACGTGGGAGAGGTCGACCAGCATGCCGAGCCGGTTCATCTCGCGCACCAGCGCCGCCCCGAAGTCGGTGAGGCCGCCGTGCTGGGGGGCCGCGGTCGCCGCGTCCGCCCACGCGGTGGAGTCCCAGTGGGTGAGGGTCAGGTAGCGGGCGCCGGCGGCGTACAGCATCCGCAGCACCGCCGGCGAGTCGGCGATCGAGTGCCCGCCCTCGGCGCCGATCAGCGACGCGACGCGGCCCGCGGCGTGGATCCGGCGGACTTCGGCCGCGGTGAGGGCGATCTCGAGGTCGGCGGGGTAGGCGGCCGCCATGCGATGGACGAGGTCGATCTGCTCGAGCACCGTGCGCACCGCCTCGTCCTTGCCGAGCCCTGCCGGGACCCACACCGACCAGAACACGCCGCCGACGCCGCCCGCCCGCAGCCGGCGGAGGTCGGTGGCGAGCGGCGGATCGAGCCGCGAGGTGTCGTTCAGGTCGACGCCGGCGAGGCGGCTGCCGAAGCGCTCCCGGATCGCCCACGGGAGGTCGTTGTGGCCGTCGATCAGCGGCACCTCCTCGAGCAGCCGCGCGATCATCTCGGCGGGCGGCAGCGAGCTCTCTTCGGCGGCGAAGCCGGCGGGAAGCCCGGCGGCAGCCAGGAACAGCGCGACCAGCGGCGTCAGCCTCTGCAGTTTCACCTCGGGGGGCCCTCCGTTGCAGCGCCGGGGACGAGTGCCCGCCAGTGGGCGCGCCGCTCGTCGCCCGGCTCACCCGCCGGCACCAGATCGTGCACCTCTGCAAAGCCGGCCGCCCAGTCGAGCGGCGGCAGCCCGTCGCCGACCACCAGCACCTCGGCGCGGTTCGGGTTCACCGGTTGGCAGACCAGCACGACCGGCTCGTCGGCGAGGTCCGCGCCCTCGACCCACGCCGCGTGGGGCACGAAGGAGAGCTTGTCGCCGGTCCACAGGAACTCGTCGAGGACCTTCAGCCGGCCCTCGTCGGAGACCCAGACGATGACCCGGCGGCGATCGGCGTGCAGCCGCGCTACGAGGTCGGCGACCTCGGCCGCACGCTTGCTTCCCGGCAGCGGGTGGAGCTCGAGGCGGGACATGCCGCCGAGTCTACGCGACCGGCTCCGCGCCTGCAAAGATCCACCGCCGGTGGTATGTTGGCCCGGGAGACTGAGGGTATGCCGACATCCAGTGCGGACGGCCGCGGCGACGACACCCATGCCTACCTGGTCCGGGGCGGGCGCCCGGTTTCCGGCACTTTCACGCCCGGCGGCAACAAGAACGCGGCACTGCCTATGCTGGCTGCGGCCCTGCTCGGCGAACGCCCGGTGCGGCTGCGCAACGTGCCCGCGATCCGCGACGTCCGCGACATGATCGAGCTCGTCGGCAGCCTCGGCGCCGAGGCGAGCGCCCTCGGCCCCGGCGCCTGGGAGATCGATGGTTCGCCGATCGCGCGCCAGCAGCCGGACGCCGCGCTGGCCGGGCAGATCCGGGCCTCCTTCCTGCTCGCCGGCCCGCTGCTCGCCCGCTGGGGCCGCGCGGTGCTGCCGCGGCCCGGCGGCGACCGCATCGGGCGGCGCCCGCTCGACACCCACATCCACGCCTTCCTCGACTTCGGCGCTGCGGTCGACGTCGAGCCCGACCGGTACGTGATGAGCGCCCCGCGCGGGCTCACCGGGAACGACATCTTCCTGCACGAGATGAGCGTCATGGGCACCGAGAACGCGGTGATGGCGGCAGCGCTCGCACGCGGCACCTCGGTGATCCGCAACGCGGCGTCCGAGCCCCACGTCCAGGAGCTGTGCCGCCTCGTCAACGCGATGGGCGGCCACGTCGAGGGCATCGGCACCAACACGCTCACCGTCGAGGGGAGGAAGAGCCTGGGCGGGGCCGAGCTCGAGATCGGCCCCGACCCGATCGAGGTCGGCAGCTTCATCGGCCTCGCCGCCGTGACCGGTGGCGAGCTCAAGATCACCGGCGCCCGGCCGGCGGAGCACCACCGGATGACCCGGCTGGCCTACGGCCGGCTGGGGATCTCCTGGCGAGAGGAGGGGGACGACATCGTGGTCCCGGCGGCCCAGGAGCTGGTGGTCCGCGAGGATCTCCACGGCGCCATCCCGAAGATCGACGACGGACCGTGGCCGGCCTTCCCACCCGACCTGACGAGCATCGCGGTGGTGCTGGCGACCCAGTCCCGCGGCACCATCCTGATCCACGAGAAGATGTTCGAGAGCCGGCTGTTCTGGGTCGACCGCCTGATCGCCATGGGGGCCCGGATCGTGCTCTGCGACCCCCACCGGGTGGTGGTCGTGGGGCCGTCGAAGCTGCACGGCCAGGTGCTGGCGAGCCCGGACATCCGCGCCGGCATGGCGCTGGTGATCGCCGCGCTGAGCGCCCAGGGCGAGAGCGTGATCCACAACATTCGCCAGATCGAGCGTGGCTACCAGGACCTGCACCAGCGCCTGACCGCCCTCGGTGCGGACATCGAGCGGGTCGAGAAGTAGCCGGCGTCAGGACGAGTAGTAGGGGTGGCCGCCGGCGTGGTGGTCAGTCTCGTCGACCACGTGCTTGATCTCCTCGACCTCCGCGGTGATCGCCGAGGCGATCCCCTGGGAGAGCGTGAACGAGGCGCTCGCGCAGCCCTGACATCCGCCGCCGAGATGGACGTAGGCGGTGTTGCCTTCGACCCGATCGAGCTCGACCCAGCCGCCGTGCGCGCCGACCACCGGCATCACCTTCTCGTCGATGACCTTCTGGACCTTCTGACAGACCGGGTCCTCCCAGCGGGGTGAGGCGGCCGGGTTGTCGATCTGGAACCCGGAGCCGCCGTCGACCGTCAGGAAGTCGATCGTCGCGCCCTCCATCCACTCGGCGGTCTGCTTGTCGAGGAAGACCGTGAACCCCGCGAACGGCAGGCGGGCGTCGCCCGGCTCGATGTCGACCTCGCGCAGGAGCTGGATCTGGTAGCGGAAGGTGTGCGAGCCGGCCCGCAGCGCCCGGATTCGCACGCCGTGGCACTCGGCGCCGGCGCCGCTCACGTACTCCCCGATCTTCTGTCGCGCGGCCTCGGTCAGCGTGATCATGACCAGCTTCCTCCGCCCGGGAGTCTATCGCGGAGCGTCGCGGAAGTCCCAGCGGGGGGCGTTTCAGCCCGGCGGTCCCGCCGTCAGTCGTCGCTCGGCGCGGTCGCCGGAGCCTGCCTGTGACTGACGCCCGACTGGGCGAGCTCGCCGAGCTGGACGCAGCGGCGGTAGGCTGCCCACACCGCATCCGAGAGCACGGTCCGCAGCCTTCCTCGTTCGAGCTGGGCCTGGGCCTCGGCGCTGGTGCCTCCCGGCGAGGTGACCTGATTTCGAAGCTCGGCCGGATGCAGGGTGTTGCTGGCTGCGAACTCGACTGAGCCGCGCACGGTCTCGTAGACGAGCTTCGAGGCGAGGCGCCGCGAGAACCCGAGGTGCACCCCGGCGTCGATCAGCGCCTCCATGAACAGGAAGACGTAGGCCGGCCCGGTGCCGGACAGCGCGGTCGCCATGTCGAGCTCGTTCTCGTGGCGGACGAGCTCCTCGACGCCGAGCGCCGACAGCAGCGCCCGCACCCGGTGGCGGCCGTCGGCGTCCACGGCATCGGTCGCGGTCCAGACCGAGATGCCGCGGCCGATCTGCCCGGGCGTGTTGGGCATGACGCGGGCCACCCTGGTGGCGTCCAGAACCTCGATCACGTGCGCCATGCGGATGCCGGCGACGATGGTGACGACGAGAGCCCGGTCGAGCACCGCGCCCTTCAGCTCGGCCGCCACCTCGTCGAAGAGCTGCGGCTTGACCGCGATCACCACCAGGGTGGCGCCCTCGGCCGCGGCCCGGTTGCCGGTCGTGGTTCGAACGCCGTAGCGCTCGGCGATGTCGCGGCAACGCTCCTCGCGCGGGTGCGACACGACGATCTGGTCCGGACGGACCAGCCGCTCGTGGAGCAGGCCCTTGACCATGGCCTCGCCCATGACCCCGCAGCCGACCACCGCAATCCGTTCGTTGTTGAGTGCCACGCTCTCCTCCAGACCGCACAGTCGTTCGATGGTGAAAGCCGCGGTGGCGGCTCGGGATTCCGAGTCAAACTGGGACGTCGACACTCGAGGCGATGGTGCAGGCGACGGTTGGAAAGCTCACGACGGCTCCGTGAGCGCGGCCACGAAGCTCTCCCCGAGCAGCTCGCGCCGCCACCCCGACAGGCCCGCGGCATTCAGGGCCGAGCCGGCGCCGGGCGCGGCCGCGATCGCCTGCAGGGTCGCCCGGGGGCAGACCAGTCCGGGCTGGAGGCCGAGACGGGCGGCAACCTCGTCGCGCACCTCGACGAGGCGCTGGAGCCGGCGGCGCTCGGTGGCCGAGGGCGGCGAGGCGTGCTGGGCGCGACGGTGCTGCGGGGCGCCTCGCGGGTGCTCGAGGCGTCGCAACACCTCACCTCCCCAGCGGCGGGCGAAGCGCGGGCCGATCCCCGGGACCCGCGCGAGCTCGGCGGTGCCCTCCGGCGGCACCGCCGCCAGCTCGATCATCGGCCGGTTGCCGAGCACCTTGAACGGCGGCAGGTCGAGGCGGCGGGACTCCTCGTCGCGCCAGCAGTAGAGCTCGTGCAGCCGGTCGCGGGCCCGGCCCTTGAGCGCACGGGCGCCCTTGACCCGCTCGAACGCGAGTGGGTCGGGCGTGGCCTCCTCGTGGCGCACCGCCGCGAGCCGAGCGCACTCCTCGATCGCCCAGGACCGCCGGCCGAGGGCCTCGAGACGATCGTGCAGCCTCTGCGCAAGCTCGATCAGGAAGGCGGTGTCGGCCGCCGCATAAGCGACGAGCTCCGGCGCCAGCGGCCGGGCCCCCCAGTCGGCGCGCTGGTGCCGCTTGTCCAGCTCGACACCGAACTCGCGCTCGAGGAGATGGGCGAGGCCGGTCCGCTCCTCGCCGAGCAGCTGCGCCATGATCTGGGTGTCCTCGAGCCTGCCGACGCGCGCGCCGTAGTCGCGATCGATGATCCGCACGTCGTAGTCCGCGCCGTGCATCACGACCGTCAGCGCCGGGTTGGCGACCACCCGCCACAGCGGGTCCAGATCCGCCGGCTGGAGGGGCAGCGGGTCGACGACGAAGTGCTGGCTGCCGGCCGAGACCTGGATCAGGCAGACCTTGTGGAAGTAGGAGTGCAGGGAATCGGCCTCGGTGTCGAGCGCGAAACGGCCGACGGCGGCGCACGCGGAGGCCGCGCGGCGGACGCCGTCCGGGGTGTCCGCCCAGATCGGTCTGAGCTCTGGGAGCATGGCAGGATGGTAGCAGACGAGAGGTGGGCGACGGGAGCGCAGAGGTACTTCGACCCGCTTCCCCTTCCGCTTCCGAGCCCGATGTGGGGCTCTTGATTCACGAGCCGTCGGAAGCGGACGCGGGCGCGGATGCGGGTGGGAGGAGGCTATCCCCAGCTCCTATCCCCCAGATCCTGCCCCCCGTGCTACAGTACCCAGCGTGAGACCGATTCTCGACATCCGCACGGCCAAGATCGCCGTCGAGCTCACCAGCCGCTGCAACCTGCGCTGCGGGATGTGCCCGATGGGCAACCTCGGCCGTCCCGAGGACGACATGCCGTGGTGGCTGGTCGAGAAGGTGGCGGCCGATTTCCGGGCCAACGGCATCCGGGTGCGCTGGCTGCACGAGATGGGCGAGCCGCTGCTCTACCCGCGGCTCGCCGAGGCCATCGACCTGTTCCCCGGCGCCGGCGTCTCGACCAACGTCATGATGCTCGACGGGGACTACGGCCGCGAGCTGCTGGCGAGCTCGCTTTCCCGCATCCGGCTGTGCGTCGACACCATCGACCCGAAGGTCTACCCGCAGATCCGCCGCGGCGGCGACTTCTCAACCGTGGTCGCCAACATCCGAGGGTTCCTCGAGATCTCGAAGGGCCGCGACATCCGGGTCGAGATCCAGCGCCTGGTTGCCCTGCAGACCGCGGCCGAGAGCGCCCGCGACCTCGAGGAGTTCTTCCACCTCGACCGTTACCCGCAGGCGGCGGTGATCGAGAAGACCTGCGAGGGCCTCGACACCGCCGACGCCACCGACTTCCACGAGGCCTACTACGGCTGCTTCCAGGGCTACCCGTTCCGCTGGTTCGTGGTGCTCTCCGACGGCCGCGTCACCCACTGCTGCTACGACTGGGACGGCTCGCAGCCGATCGGCGACATGAAGACGCAGACGGTTGTTGAGATCCTCGCCGCCAACACCGTCGAGCGCTACCTGGCGGCCTTCAAGGCCAAGGACTGGCAGACCCTGCCCCGCTGCGGCGAGTGCTATCGGAACAGCTCCGGCAAGGCTGTGGTGATGGACCAGCTGCTGCAGATCGGCCACAAGCTCGAGCGGGTGCTGCCGGTCAAGCAGGTGGCGCGCCGGATCATCAATCGCTCGTAGCGTGAGGGCTGAGGCCTTTCGGTGGGCTCGTGAGCCTGCTGTGTCGGGTCGGCCTCTGCCCCCACGCTGCGAGGAGGATGCGCTGCGCGCATCCGCACCGTTACCCCGTTCCGGCCGAAGGCGGTAGAGTTACCGCATGGGCATGGCCGAGTGGGGAGCCGATCCCGAGTTCTTCGGGCCGCGGCACGCGCACCGGGAGGGCCGCATCATCGGCACCCTGCGCCGTTTCGCGCCAGCCACGGGCCTCCACCTCGAGTGCGCCGCCGGCGTCGGCTCGCTGTCGTGTGCGCTCGCCCGGCGCGGGCGCGAGGTGGTGGCCGCCGACCGGTCGCTGCGGTCGCTGCGGCAGCTCGACCTCCGGGCTCGCGAGGCTGGGCTGCGCGCGCGCGTCCTTCCGGTGGTCGCCGACATCACCCGCCTGCCCTTCGAAGACGAGAGCTTCGCCTCGGCGACCAGCGCCGAGACCCTCGAGCACCTTCCCGACGACGCGGCGGCGGTGGGCGAGCTCGCGCGGGTGCTGCGGCATGGCGGCTGGCTGGTGGGCACGGTGCCCGCAAACCCCGGCCAGTGGTCGGACTGGGACGACTGGGGCGGCCACCTGCGCCGCTACACCGCGGGCGGAATGCGCGAGCTGCTGGCCGGGGCCGGGCTCGAGCCACGCGTGATGGTGTGGGGGTGGCCGTTCCAGCGGCTCTATGACGCGCTCTTCCTGACCAGGGTCAACCGCCGCCGGCTGTACCACGACGGCCCGCTCGAGCAGGACCCCGCGCTGCGCCGGGTGGCCGGGCTCGGCCGCTCGACCTGGCTGGTCGCGGCCGCCCGCGCGGTCTTCGAGCTCGACCGACTGTTCGACGGCCTGCCCTGGGGGGTCGGCCTCATCTTCGCGGCGCAGAAGCCTCCGGAGGCGGTGGCCGTACATCCGGCACGGGTCGCCGACCGGCCAGCGCCCGCCCCGACCTGTCCGTGAGCACCAGCCGCAGCAGGTAGCTCTGCCACGGGACCGCGTCCCGCCACACTCCGAGCAGCCCCTCTTCGACGTTGCCCTCGCCGCTGCCGAGCACCAGCGGTGGGCCGCCGACCGGATCGGCCTCGAGCCGCCAGCCGCCGGGGACCAGCCGGCCGCTCAGGCTGAACTGGGCGGCGATGCCGTGCAGCTCGAGACTGGTGCCCGGCATTGGCGGGTGCGCCGGCGGATCGAGCAGGTAGCTGACGGCGATCAGCCCCTCGCCGCCGAGCGCGGGGGTTGTGAGGACCGGGGTCTGGTCGGCGAGCAGGCGGCCCTGGTCGTAGGCGCCAAAGCGGGTCCACTGCCCGGTGGGGTCGATCGGGTAGGGGCGGACCTCGCTTCCGTGCAGCTCGATGGTCGCCTCCTGGCTCGCCTCGACCGTGCAGGTGATGACGCCGCCTTCGACCGTGATCCGGGAGCGGTCGCGGGCGCCGAAGAAGCCGCCGCTGCCGTCGATCACGGTGCGCCGCACCGACACCTCGGCGTCGCCCATGCCGAGGATCTCGCCGACGGTGCTGTCGGAGACCACCACGCTGGCGCTTCCTTGCGGGTACAGGTTCCAGGTGTCGATCGCGGCGTTGACGAGCCGCAGCTCGCGGTCGCGCAGCGGCAGCGTGACGTCGCCATACCACGCGCCGTCGTGCAGCTCGAAGATCGCGGCGTCCGCCGGCAGGTGGAGGCCGACCACGACCCAGTTGTCCTCGGCGATGTCGCGGAGCTCGAGGCGGCTGCCCTCGCGCACCAGCATCGGCCACAGCCGCGCGTCACAGCGCTCGACCCCGATCGACTGCGGGATGCCGGTCGCGCCGGGCGGCGGGAACGACCACGCCTCGACCCACCCGGGCATCGGCGGCGAGTACGAGGCCTGGCTGCCCGGACCGAACTCGACCCACACCCAGATGCTGCCCGCATCCGGGGTGCGCGGGATGTCGGCCAGGGCCATTGCGGCCGCTTCCTGGACGATCACCTCGAAGTTGCCGGTCAGCCGCCGCGCGATCGCCCGCGAGCTGCCGGCGGCGAGGATCTGGACGTCGCCGAAGTCGGTGTCCTCGATCGTGAGCTCGGCCGAGCCGGCGGCGAACAGCGCGTGCTGGACGCCGTTCGGCACCCGGTAGTCGCAGCCGGAGACCCGCACCCGCGCCTGCTCGACCGCCGCCAGCCCGTACTGGCCGTGGTAGGTGCTGAGGAACTGCACCAGCGAGTTCTCGAGCACCAGCTCGCCGTCGCCAATCACCCACAGGTTGCCGGCCACCTGCAGGCCGGGCTCCGGCACGCCGACCACGTGCAGCGCGCCGCCGCCGACGATGATGACGTCGCCGACGGAGAGCGGCTCGTGGATCACGACCGGGCCGTCAATGATCCAGGGCTCTCCGGACCCCTTCGAGGGCAGCAGCGGCCCGGCCGCGGCCATCGCAGCCGGGAGCAGCAGGGTGACGGCCGGCACGAGGAGCCGGATCGCCCCGGCCGCCGCGCCGCCCGCCGTCACCACGGGATGCGCCTGCCGTCGCGGAAGAAACCGCCGTTCGGGCCGCGGTCGGGCAGGGTGGCCGCCCACACGATCCCGGCCGCCCCGGCCTCGACGCTGCGGGTCGCGTTCGGCCCGCCCATGTCGGTGCGCACCCAACCCGGGCACACCGCGTTGACCAGGATGTTGGCGCCGCTCACCTCCCTGGCCACCAGCCGCGTGACCGCGCTGAGGGCGGTCTTCGAGATCCGGTACGCCGGCCAGCCGCTCTCCATGTCGTCGAGCTGGCCCATGCCGCTGGACACGTTGACCACCCTCCCGTAGCCGTTGCGGCGCATCACCGGCACCACCGCCTGGCAGAGCCGCAGCGGCGCGAGGGTGTTGACCTCCAGGGTCCGGCGAATGGTCTCGAGGTCGACGTGCAGCGTGCCCCGATCATCCTCCGGCTGGAGGGCGACGCCGGCGTTGTTGACGAGGACGTCGATCCGGTCGTGGCTGCCGTCGACCTCGGCGACCAGCCGCTCGATGCTGAGCGGGTCGGTGACGTCGAGCTGGCGCGCGACGACCGCGAGCCCGGACCCCCGCAGGCCTGCGGCGGCGGCCTCACCGTGCGCCGGGTCGCGGCTCGTCAGCACCACCTGGAAACCGAGATCGGCGAGCTGGCGGCAGGTCTCAAGGCCAAGCCCGCGGTTGCCGCCGGTCACGATCGCGACCGGTGGTGCTTCAGCTGGGGCCTTCTTCCCGTTGCTGCCCATGTCTCTCCCTCCCAGGCTCGGCGACACAGGGTACCTCAGCTGCGGCCGCAGGTCCGCAGCTGACGCCGGTGGCCACGCCGGCGCGGGCTGGGCGGCGCCTGCTGAGAGACCGCCCATCCGGCTCCCGGGACGTGACCCGCGCCGAGCGCACCTATCGCAGGACCTTGGCCAGGAAGGTCCCCTCCGCCAGGGCCACCCCCTGCATCGCCGCGCCGACCTCGCCGCCCATCACCCGCGACAGCAGCCCGACGTTCATGCGCGACAGCCACACCGAGCCGTCGGCCAGCTCGTAGACCGACCACGCGCAGGGCATGATGGCGGACAGCTTGGGGTTGCGGCCGAGGACGCGCTTGGCGATCGGTGGGCTGCACACCGAGAACTGCCGGATCCGGCGGACGTTCTCCGGCAGCGCGCCTTTCTCGGCGAGCTTGTCCGACATGTCGAAGCTCGGCCGTGGCAGGCCCCATCCCTCGGTCCTCCCGACCACCGCCTCGACCCGCGCGCACGTCTCCTCGAACGAGTGGGCGCTGCGCTCGGACACCACCATCTTCCGGCGCATCATCGCCACACCGACGTCGGCCGCCACTGCCAGGCCGACGATCAGTCCGACCACGAACACGATCACACCGATGGTCACCGCGACCTCCTTTCGTCGCATCTCAAGCGCGCCGCCGAGGCATCGCCCCCCTGCCGTCGCGGCGCGGCTCACAGCGGCGCCTTGGCGGCCTCCTCTCAGTCCTCATCCTCGCCCTCGCCGGAGCTCGCGCCTCGAGCGGCCTTCCCAATCCACCGCCTGGCGCCCGCGGGCGACCGGACCTCGCCCCGGACCTGAGCGAGCTGCAGACGCCGCAGCAGGCGCCCGAGGCCGGGCCCCGGCGGCAGCCCGGAGCGAGCGGCGATCTCGGCAGAGGCGAGCAGGGCCGGCGGGCTGGCCAGCCGCTCCCCGTGCCGGCGCCACTGGGCCCAGAAGCGCCGCCACCGGGGCGCCGAGGCCGGCTCGGCGCCGTCGACCGCCGCGGCCGCCGCGAGCAGCACCGGGAAGTCGGCGCCGGCCTGGTGGATCAGCTCGCGCCGCTCGGCGGCGCCGCGGCCTGCGACGTCGATCGCCCGCGCCAGCAGCCCGGATGCTCGGGCCGCGGACAGTCGCTCGCCCCGCGGCCACGAGTACTCGGCCGCGCTCTCGTCGGGCGGGCAGCCCCACCCGCGCAGGAGCACCGCCAGCGACGCGGCAGGGCCGGCCGCGGCGACGGCGCCGGGGACCGGGTGGGCCCGCGATCCGGCGATCCGGCCGATGGCGTCGGCATGGCGCTCCATCCAGCGCGAATCCGGCGCCGTCCCCGCCGGGGCGGCGTGCCGGAAGATGCCCAGCTCGAGCGAGCAGCGGATGCCGCGCTCGGCAGCGGGAGCGAGCAGGAGCAGCCGCAGCTCGTGGCCGAGCCGTGCCGGCGGCGCGTCGGCGAGGGCGGGCGCGAGCTGGCGGATGAACGACGCCGTCGTGTGGTCGAGGTCGAGGGCGGGGAGCTGGGCCAGGAAGCGGGCGGCACGCAGCAGCCGCAGCGGGTCGTCCTCGAGGTTGCCGCGTGACACCGCCACCAGCCGCCCGGACCGCAGGTCGTCGAGGCCCCCGACCTGGTCGATGAGGGGCCCGTCGGGCAGCCGCCAGACGAGGGCGTTGCACGTGAAGTCCCGGCGCAGGATGTCGTCCTCGACGGTCAGCGCACCGAGCGGCCACAGCTCGACGTTGAGGCCGGCGGTGTCGATGCGCCACACCGCTCGCGGCGCCCGGCCGAGCAGGTGGGGGCGGGCGCCGCGGGCGACGGCGAGCCGGCGCGCCGGTCCGGCGACCGACTCGACGGTGCCGGGCAGGGAGAAATCGAGGTTGGTGCTCGGCCGGCCGAGGAGACGATCGCGGAGGTAGCCTCCCGCCACGAAGCACTCGGGCTGCCCCATGTCCCGCCAGACCTCCAACATCGGCGCGTCAAAGCGCAGCGACTCGACGGGCTCGAGCTCCATGGCGGCATTAGGATAGTGCATTGCCGGCTCGTGCCCGCAGTCCGACTCCAATCCCGCATTCCCGGGAGGAGCCAAGCGCGAACGGGAACGGGAACGGGAACCGACGGCCGCGCGGGGCGCGCCTGTGGTAGAGTCCGGCCCCCGCCGAGAGGCGGCACGTCCTCGCGGAGGAATGGGATGCCCGTGGAACGACTGCAGAAGCTGATCGCCCGCTCCGGGAGGTGCTCCCGGCGCGACGCCGAGCAGATGATCCGCGACGGCCGGGTGACGGTGAACGGGCAGGTCGCCAAGCTCGGCGACCAGGCGGACGCCGACCGGGACCACGTCAGGGTCGATGGCAAGCCGCTGCGTCGCACCGAGCTCCCGCGCCACCTCCTGCTCTACAAGCCGCGCGAGGTGATGACCACCTGCGACGATCCGGAGGGGCGGACGACCGTGGTCGACCTCGTCCGGCCGCTGGTCCGCGAGCGCGTGTTCCCGGTCGGGCGGCTCGACTACCACTCGGAAGGGCTGGTCCTGCTCACCAATGACGGCGAGCTGGCCGAGCGGGTGAGCCACCCCCGCCATGGCCTGGTGCGGGAGTACCTGGTCAAGATCCGGGGCGACCTCGACGACGCGCAGCTGAGGAAGCTGATGGCGGGGTCGGTCGTCGACGGCCGGCGGGTCCGCCCGCGCGCCGCCCGTCGCGAGTCCGCGACCAGGGGCGGCACCAACTCGTGGTGGCGGGTCGAGGTGACCGAGGGCCGAACCCACGAGGTCCGCGAGCTGTTCTTCCGGGCGGGTCATCACGTGCAGCGGCTGCGCCGGACGGCGATCGGTCCGCTCAGGGACGATCGCCTGCGGCCGGGCGACTTCCGGGAGCTCACCGATGAAGAGGTGGCCGCGCTGCTGGCCGGCCGTGCCGCCACGGCGCCGCGGCGGCCACGTCCGCCGCGCGGCGGCGCCGGGCAGCGGCGCCCGCGCGCCGCCGGTGCGCGCCCTGCGCGCCCCGCCGACGACCGGCGATCGACCGCCAAGCGGCGTGGGACTGCCTCGGCGAAGAAGTCCTAACAACTTGAAAAAAATGAATTTATGGAAATTCGCGAAGCGGATTTCCATGGTACAATCGCGCGCCGGCGGAGGTCGCGCGTGAGCGATTCGGACAAGCTGCAGCCGCTCGAGACCCTGATGGCGAATCGCCGGTTGAAGCTCGATCGGCTGCGCGAGCTCGGCATTGACCCCTACCCGCCGCGGTTCCGGGTGAGCGCATCGATCGGCGAGGTTCGCGGGCGTCTCGGCTCGCAGTCGGCCGAGGAGCTCGAGGCGGCGCAGCCGCAGGTCCGGCTGGCCGGCCGGGTGCGCGCGGTCCGCGGCCACGGCAAGCTGTCGTTCGCCGACCTCTCGGACGGAGCCCAGCAGATCCAGCTCTACCTGCGCCGCGATCGCCTCGACGAGTCCTCGTGGACGGTCCTCGAGCAGGTCGACCTGGGCGATTTCGTGGGCGTCGACGGCAGGGTGTTTCGGACCCGCGCCGGCGAGCTGAGCGTGGCCGTCGAGTCGCTGACGATGCTCGCCAAGGCGCTGCGGCCGCTGCCCGACAGCTACCACGGCCTGACCGACCGCGAGGCGCGAGCCCGGCGGCGCTACCTCGACCTGCTCGCGAACCCGGAGTCCCGCCGGGTGTTCGAGGTCCGGTCGTCGGTGATCAGCGGCATCCGGCGATTCCTGGACGCCCGGGGCTTCCTGGAGGTCGAGACCCCGATGATGCAGCCGATCCCGGGCGGCGCCACGGCGAGGCCGTTCGTCACCCATCACAACACGCTCGACCTCGACCTCTACCTGAGGATCGCTCCGGAGCTGTACCTGAAGCGGCTGCTGGTCGGCGGATTCGAGCGCGTCTACGAGATCAACCGGAACTTCCGCAACGAGGGCATCTCGACCCGCCACAACCCCGAGTTCACGATGCTCGAGTTCTACTGGGCGTACGCCGACTACGAGCTCCTGATGGACCTCACCGAGGAGCTGGTCACGACCATCGCCATGGCGGTGACCGGGGGGCTCGAGCTTGAGTGGGGCGGCCGCCGGATCAACCTCGCGCGGCCTTGGCGCCGGCTGACCCTCCGCGAGGCCGTGCTCGCGTACTCGGACCTGACCGCGGGGGACCTCGCGGGACGCGCCAGCATGGAGGCCGCGGCCCGCCGCCTCGGCGTCGAGCGGATCGAGGAGCGGTCGGACGGCCAGCTGCTGGCCGAGCTGTACGAGGTGACGGCCGAGCCGCAGATGATCGACCCCACCTTCATCACCGACTTTCCGCGCGACATCTCGCCGTTTGCCAAGTCACGGCCCGACGCCGCGAGCACGGTGGAGCGGTTCGAGCTGTTCATCGGCGGGATCGAGATCGCGAACGCCTTCACCGAGCTCAACGACCCCGACGAGCAGCGTCGCCGGCTGGAGGAGCAGGCCGCGGTCGGTGGGGGAATGGTCGACGACGATTACGTCATGGCGCTCGAGCACGGGCTGCCGCCGACCGGGGGCGAGGGCATCGGCATCGACCGCCTGGTGATGCTGTTCGCCGGCCAGGCCTCGATCCGGGACGTGATCCTGTTCCCGCTGTTCCGGCCGCGGGAGTAGGGCAGCGTGAAGGCCGAGCTCCACATTGCGCGCCGCTACCTGATCGGGATCCGGCGGCGGACCCACGTCGCCACCGTGACGTTGATCTCGCTGGTCGGGCTCGCGCTCGGCGTGCTCGCGTTGGTGGTCACGCTCGCGCTCCTCGAGGGGTTCCAGTCGGGGATCCGCAACGAGCTGGTGGCCCGCGCCGCCCACGTGCGGATCTCTCCGGCGGAGGGCCGGCGGCTGGAGCGCCCGGACCAGTTGGCCTCGGTCTTGCAGTCTGCGCTGCCGAATGTGGAGCTGGTGCGCGTCGTCCAGGGCACTGGCCTCGTCTCGTCCGACGCAGATGCCGTTCCGGCATCAGTCGTTGGCCGGTCTGACGCGGTCGTGGCCGGGGTCGACCAGCTGCTCGCCGCCAAGATCGGGGTCGCGATCGGCGACGAGGTGGAGGTGATCTCGCCGCGCCATCGCTTGACTCCGATGGGCCTGCTGCCGGTCCGGACGCGGCTCCGGGTGGAGCAGATCCAGCCGGCGGAGCCGGGCAGCGAGTCCGGCACGATCCGGCTGCCGCTCTCCTCGGCGCAGCGCCTGCTGTGGGGAGAGCCGGCGGTGGAGGCGATCGAGCTGCGGTACCCCGGCGACCCGTGGCGGCTGGCGGGCCGGGCGCGGCGCGCCCTCGGCGACAGCGCCGCCGGCCTGCGGGTCGAGGGCCTGGAGGAGCTGCACCGCCCGCTGCTCGTGGCGCTCGCCCTGGAGAGGGTCATGATCTTCGTTGCGGTCGGCCTGATGCTGGTGGTCGCCGCGCTCAACCTGCTCAGCAACGTCGCGATGGTGGCGGCCGAGAAACGGACCGACCTCGCCGTGCTGTCGGGGCTCGGCCTGCCGCCGTCGTCGCTACGCCGGCTGTTCGTGCTGATCGGTCTCGGCATCGGGTCGAGCGGCGCGGTGCTCGGCGCCGCGCTCGGCGTCGCGGTCGCGATGGCCCTGGACGCCACCGGCGCGCTGCCGCTGCCGCGGGGCGTGTTCCTGGCGTCGTCGGTCCCGTTCAGGGTGGACCCCCGGATGGTGGCGGTCGTGGTCGCGCTGGCGCTGGTCCTGTCGGCCGCGGTGTCGTGGCTCCCGTCGCGGATGGTCGCGCGGCGCGAGCCGGCGGAAGGGCTCCGCTATGAGTGAGCGGGCGATCGTGCGGCTGCGGGGAGTCACCAAGGGCTACGGCGCCGCGGCGACGCGGGTGGAGGTGCTGCGCGACCTCGATCTCGACGTCGAGCGGGGAGAGCTGCTGGCCGTGATCGGCCCCTCGGGGGTGGGCAAGAGCACGCTGCTCCACCTGGTCGGCCTGCTCGATCGGCCCGAGGGAGGCAGCCTCGAGCTCGACGGCGGCCGCGTGGGCGAGCTCGACGGGGAGGCCCGGGCCTCCCTGAGGAATCGCCTCATCGGGTTCGTCTTTCAGCACCACCACCTGCTCGACGAGCTCGACGCGCGCGACAACGTGGCGCTGCCGCTGCGGATCGGCGGCTGGTCCGCGCGGCGAGCCCGCGCCCGCGCCGACGAGCTCCTGGAGTCGGTTGCCCTGACCGAGCGCGCGAGCCACTTCCCGGATCAGCTCTCCGGGGGCGAGCAGCAGCGGGTCGCGGTGGCCCGGGCGCTGGCGGCGTCGCCGCGGCTGCTGCTGGCCGACGAGCCCACCGGGAACCTCGACCACGCGAACGCCGAGCTCCTGTTCGCGCTCATCCGCGAGCTTCATTTGATGGCCGGTCTGACATCAATTATAGTGACCCACAACGAGGCGATGGCACGCCGGTGCGATCGTATCTTCCGGCTCGCGCCCCAGGGCGAGCGTTCCGGCTATGTTCGAACGATTTAACGAGCACGTGCGGCGAAGCCTGTTCTTCGCCCGTTATGAGGCGAGTCGCTCGTCGAGCCGCGCCATCGGCACGGAGCATCTCCTGCTCGGGATGCTGCGCGAGGCGGACCCGGTGCTGACCGGCCTCCTCGAGCGCCCCGGCGGCAATCTCAAGGAGCTCCGGCAGGAGCTGCTCGGCGATCGCCTGGCGCTCGATCGCGTCAGCACCTCACCCGACCTGCCGTTGGCCGAGGACACCAAGAAGTCCCTCGCCTTCGCCGTCCACGAGGCGGAGAGCATGGGCCACTCCTCGGTCGGCACGGAGCACCTGCTGCTCGGCCTGCTGCGGGTCGAGGCCTGCACCGCCGCCCGGTACCTCAGCGCGCACGGGTTCGACCTGTTCCAGCTTCGCGAGGAGGTCGTCCAGCGGGGCCGCGACGCCGAGGCCGCGAGCTCCCCGCAGTCGACGCCCAACATCAGCGAGTACGCGCGTGATCTGACCGCGCTGGCGGCGGGCGGCGGCTTCGACCCCCTGATCGGCCGCGACGGCGAGGTCGAGCGGGTGATCCAGATTCTCTGTCGGCGCACCAAGAACAACCCGCTGCTGCTGGGCGATGCCGGCGTCGGCAAGACCGCGATCGTGGAGGGCCTCGCCACCCGCATCGTCGAGGGCAACGTGCCGTCGCTGCTGGCGAACCGGCGGATCCTCGCGCTCGACCTGTCGCTGCTGGTCGCCGGCACCAAGTACCGCGGCCAGTTCGAGGAACGGTTGAAGGGCCTGCTCAAGGAGCTGCAGGAGCGCCGCGAGATCATCATCTTCATCGACGAGATCCACTCCCTGATCGGCACCGGCTCCGCCGAGGGTTCGCTCGACGCGGCGAACATCCTCAAGCCGGCGCTGTCGCGGGGTGAGATCACCTGCATCGGCTCGACCACGGTGCGCGAGTACCGGAAGTACGTCGAGAAGGACCGCGCCCTGTCGCGCCGGTTCCAGGCGATCAGCGTGCTCCAGCCCACCGAGGAGCAGACGATCGCCATCCTGCAGGGCATCCAGTCGCGGTACGAGGAGTTCCACGGCGTCCGCTACTCCGACGGGGCGATCAGGACCGCGGTCAGCCACGCCGGGCGCTACATCACCGACCGGTCGTTCCCGGACAAGGCCATCGACGTCATCGACGAGGCCGGCGCCAGGGTCAAGCTGCGGGGGGTCTCGTCGACGTCGACGCTGCGCCATGTCCAGGCCGACATCCGGCGCGTCGTCGGCGAGATGAAGGACGCGATCTCGCGCAAGGACTTCGAGGCGGCAGTGGAGCTGCGCGAGGAGGAGCTGCGGCTCCGGGACGAGCTCGCGATGCTCGAGGCGACCCACGCCGCGGAGCCGACCGGAGCGGTGGTCGTCGAGCGCTCGGATATCGAGGAGGTGGTCTCGTCGTGGACGGGCGTGCCGGTCACCGCCCTCGAGGAGGACGAGGCCGACCGGCTGCTCCGCATGGAGGAGATCCTGCGCCAGCGCGTGGTCGGGCAGGACGACGCGATCAAAGCGCTGGCGCGGGCGATCCGGCGCAGCCGGCTCGGCGTGACCAGCCCGTTCCGGCCGATCGGGTCGTTCGTCTTCCTCGGGCCGTCCGGGGTCGGCAAGACCGAGGTCGCCCGGCAGCTCGCGCAGTACCTGTTCCAGGACCACCGGCGGCTGGTGCGCTTCGACATGTCCGAGTACATGGAGAAGCACACCGTGTCGCGGCTGATCGGATCGCCGCCGGGCTACGTCGGGTTCGAGGAGGGTGGCCAGCTCTCCGAGCAGGTGCGCCGCCAGCCCTACTCGGTGATCCTGCTCGACGAGATCGAGAAGGCCCACCCGGACATCTACAACCTGCTGCTGCAGGTGCTCGAGGACGGCCGCCTCACCGACAGCTACGGCAACCTGGTCGACTTCACCAACACCCTGATCATCATGACCTCCAACCTCGGCAGCCGGGATCTCGCGGACTCCGACCGCGTCGGGTTCACGAGCGAGCGGCAGAGCCTCGACTCGGCGCGGGTGCGTGAGGTGGTCGACCGCCAGCTGCGCCGGCACTTTCCGCCCGAGTTCATCAACCGGCTCGACGATGTGATCGTCTTCGACCCGCTCGCCGAGGCGTCCCTGCTGAGGGTCGCCGAGATCCTGCTCGAAGAGACCGCCGACAACCTCACCCGGCAGCGGGTCACCATCACCTACGACCAGGATGTTCCATCGTGGCTGCTCGCGCAGTGCGGCGTGGATCCGCAGGCGGGTGCACGACCGCTGCGGCGACTGGTCAAGCGGTGGGTCGAGGACGCGGTCGCCGACTACCTCATCCTGAACCGCAAGGGTGACGAGGTGGTGTTGAGGGTGCGCCTGCGCGACGGGCAGCCGGTGGTCGAGGCGGTCGACGCGGTGAGGCTGGGAGAGGACCGGCGGTGAGGGCCCGCCTGCTGGCACTGCTGCTCGGGCTGGCGATGGCCGGCTTGCCGGCGCTGGCGAGGCCGGGAGCGGCGGCCGACGAGGCATCCGAGGTCATCATCGCCGACATCGTTGTCGAGGGTGGCCTCACGGTCACGGCCGACACCGTGTCGTACTACCTCGGCCTCGCGCCCGGTGACCCGATCGATCCCGAGCTGATCGCAGAGGGCTTCCATCGCCTGTGGGACTCCGGGCTGTTCGAGGATGTCCGCATCGAGGCCGAGCCGACCGAGGACGGAGAGGTCATCCTCTACGTGGCGATCGTCGAGCGGCCGTTCGTGACCAGCGTCATCTTCGAGGGGAACAAGAAGCTGAAGGAGTCGGACCTCAAGGACCGGCTTGACGAGCGTGGCATCGAGGTGCCGCGCAACGTGCCGCTGCGGATGTCCGAGCTCGAGCGCATCGAGAGCGCCATCAAGGAGCTCTACGATGAGGACGGCTTCCGATCGGCGCAGGTGGCGTTCCGGGTCGACGAGGTGTCGGCGAACAAGCGCCAGGTGACCTACACCATCGATGAGGGCGGCAAGGTCAAGATCTCCTCGATCGACTTCGTCGGCAACGAGATCTTCTCGGACGGAAAGCTGCAGGGCGCCCTGAAGAAGACCAAGGAGACCGGGCTGCTCCAGATGTTCGGTGACAAGACCGTGTTCTCCGAGGAGTCGTGGGAGGAGGACCGCGACAACCTCCGCAAGTTCTACCTCGACCGGGGGTACATCGACGTCAAGGTCGGAGAGCCGCAGATCGAGATGATCGCCGAGAACCCGGACGCCGACACCCTCAAGAAGAAGGACTTCAAGCTGGTGGTCAAGGTCCCGGTCGAGGAGGGTGAGCCCTATGCCATGGGCTCGCTGTCGATCGCAGGCACGAAGGCCTACGACGGCGAACGCCTCACCTCGTTCTTCGAGGTCGAGCCGGGCCAGACCTACAGCAACAAGGCGATCGAAGACGGCATGGAGAAGGTGCGCGACCTGTACCAGAACACCGGCTACTTCTACGCCTACACCAACCAGGTCTGGAAGCCGCGCGAGGGCGAGGACAACGTGGTGGACGTGGTCGTTGACGTGTTCGAGGGGGACCGTTTCACGCTCGGCCGCCTCGAGTTCTCCGGCAACACCAACACCCGCGACAAGGTGCTGCGGCGCGAGTTCCGGATCCCGGAGGGCGCCTACATGAGCACCGGGGTGTTCCGGTCATCGGTCTTCAAGGTCAACGCCCTGGGTTACTTCAAGCTCGAGGAGGAGCCGGTCGAGTTCGACATCGACGAGGAGCAGAAGCGGATCAACGTCGTCGTCAAGGGGCAGGAGGTGGGGCGCAACGACGTCCAGTTCGGCGCCGGCTACTCCGAGCTCGACGGGTTCTTCGTGCAGGCCCAGTTCAACACCCGCAACTTCCTCGGCCGCGGCAACTCGTTCGGCGTGTCGCTGCAGACCGGCCGCTACTCGGACTACTACACGCTGTCCTACACCGAGCCGTACTTCCTCGACCGGCGGATCCTGCTCGGCGGGTCGATCTTCAACACCAGCCTCGACGCGACCGGGTTCTTCCGGGAGACGACCGGCGCCACCATCAGCACCGGCCTCGGCGTCGGCACCTTCTCGTCGGTGTCCGGCCTGTTCGCGTGGGAAGATGTCTACTCCGAGTACGACATCCAGCGCACCGGACTGGTGGGCGACCCGACGGGTGGGCACGGGCGGCCGATCGACTTTCCCCCAACCGAACCGAGGCCCCGCGAGGTCGCCGTCGAGACCTTCGAGGGCACGACCTCCTCGTTCACGCCGGGCTACATGTTCGACAGCCGGGACGACCCCTTCGACCCCAACAAAGGGAAGCGGATGAGCGGCCGGCTCCGGCTCGCGGGCGGCCCGCTCGGCGGCGACTTTGACTACATCCGCCCCGAGGTCAGCTGGCTCCAGTTCGTGTCGCTCGACAAGAAGTGGGTCCTCGCCTACCGCGGGGAGGTCGGCCAGTTCTTCCCCTACAACGACACCGACGTCCCGCTCTACGAGCGCTACCGCCTCGGCGGCGACCGGACGATCCGTGGCTTCGAGTACTACACGGTCCTGCCCCGGACCGAGGCGGGACGCTACTTCCTGACCGAAGGCGGGTCGCGGATGGGCGGCGACCGATACTGGCTGGCCAATGTTGAGCTACAGTTCCGGGTCGGAGGACCGGTGAAGGTGGTGGCGTTCTTCGACGCCGGCAACACCTACCACGAGGACCAGGGCTGGGACCTCGGCCTGTGGCGGAGGTCGACCGGCCTGGAGATGAGGGTCTTCCTGCCGATCTTCCAGGCCCCGATCAGGTTCATCTACGGCATCAACCTCGATCCGTTCCCGGACGAGGACTCGAGCGACTTCTCGTTCTCGATCGGGACCACGTTCTGACGCCCGATCGGACGACGAATCAGGAGGTTCACGGAATGCGACGACTGATGATGTGTGGTGCTGGGCTCCTCGCGCTGATCGGGCTTGCGGTCCCGGCGGCGGCGCAGACGACGGTGGCGGTGATCGACGTGCAGCGCGTCGTCACCGACTCCGACCCGGGCAAGGAAGCTCTCCAGCGGCTGCGGACGCTGCAGGACGAGAAGATCGAGGAGGGCCGCAACCTCCAGACCGAGCTCGAAGCGCTGCGCGACCAGCTCAACAAGCAGCGGTTCACGCTCTCCGAGCAGAAGCTCGAGGAGATGACCGGCCAGGTCGAGGACAAGACGATCGCGCTCCAGCGCTTCGAGGACGACGCGAAGCGGTCCCTCGAGGAGGCGCGGCGCACCGCGCTCGGCCGCCTCGAGGAGCGGATCATGCCGATCATCAACGAGGTCGGCAAGGAACGCGGGCTGACCCTCATCTTCAACAAGTTCCAGTCGGGGCTGGTCTACGCCGACGAGGCGATCGACATCACCGATGACGTGATCCGGCGCTTCAACACCGCCGAGTGATGCGCCTCCAGGAGCTTGCCGACCGGCTCGGCGCGACCCTGATCGGGGACGGGGGCCGCGAGGTCGTCGCGGTGCGGCCACTCGATGCGGCCGGTCCCGACGACCTGTCGTTCCTGCACAACCCCAAGTATCTCGCCCAGGCGCGGGCGTCGCGGGCAGGAGCGATCCTCCTGCGCGACGCGGAGGCGCTGCCCGGCCGCGTCGTGCTGGTCTGCGGCGAGCCCTACCTGGCGCTGGCGCGGGCGATCGAGCTGCTCCACCCCGCGGAGGCCGCCGAGCCGGGAGTCCACCCCACTGCGGTGGTTGCCGGCGACGCCGTCCTCGGGGCGGGGGTGTCGGTCGGGCCCTGTGCCGTGGTGGGCGCCGGCTGCCGGATCGGCGACCGGTCGGTGATCGGCGCCGGCTGCGTCCTCGGCCGCAGGGTGGAGGTGGGCGAGGGCTGCCTGCTCCACCCCCGGGTCGTCGTCGAGGACGACTGCCGGGTCGGGAACCGCTGCATCCTGCACGCCGGCGTGGTGATCGGCTCCGACGGCTACGGCTTCGCGACCGTCGCCGGGGTGCACCACAAGGTCCCGCAGGTGGGCATCGTCGTGATCGAGGACGACGTCGAGCTCGGTGGCAACGTCTGCGTCGACCGGGCGACGCTCGGCGAGACGCGCATCGGCCGGGGTACCAAGGTCGACAACCTGGTCCAGATCGCCCACAACGTCCAGGTTGGCGAGGGCTGCCTGCTGGTGGCGCAGGTCGGGATCTCGGGCTCCACGACGATCGGGGACCACGCGGTGCTCGCGGGCCAGGTCGGCGCGGCCGGCCACCTGCACATCGGCAGCCGGGTCGTGGTCGGCGCGAAGAGCGCCGTGCTCAAGGACGTGCCCGACGGGGCGTTCGTGACCGGCATCCCGGCGCGGCCGCACCGCGAGTGGCTGCGGGTGAACGCCGGGCTGCAGCGGCTCGACCAGCTCCGCGAGCGGCTGGAGCGGCTCGAGCGGGCCCTGCGGCGGCTCGAGGGATCGGCGGAGGAGGGGGACCGATGATGGACATCGAGAAGATCCTGGACGTGCTCCCGCATCGCTACCCGTTCCTGCTCATCGACCGCGTCCTCGAGGTCGACTCCAAGCACGTGCAGGCGATCAAGAACGTGACCGTGAACGAGCCCTTCTTCGCCGGGCACTTCCCCCAGCGGAAGGTCATGCCGGGGGTGTTGATCGTGGAGGCGATCGCGCAGGCGGGCGGCTTCATGATGCTCACCCTGGCCGGACCGAAGGCGGGCAGGCTGATCTACTTCACGGGCATCGACAACTGCCGGTTCCGCAGGCCGGTGGTCCCCGGCGACCAGCTCGTCCTCGAGGTCGAACTGGTGGCGAGGCGGTCGAACTTCGCCAAGATGCACGGTCGGGCGACGGTCAACGGTGAGCTGGCGTGCGAGGCGGACCTGATGTCCGCCGCAACGGAGGCATGATGGGGATCTCGATCCACCCGACTGCGCTGGTCGACGCGAAGGCAGAGCTCGCCGACGGCGTCGAGGTCGGTCCGTACGCGGTGATCGAGGCGGGCGTCGCGGTCGGGGAGGGCACGTACGTCGGCCCGTTCTGCAGGCTGTCGGGGCCGACGACGATCGGCGCCCGCAACCGCTTCGAGAGCCACTGCTCGATCGGCTCGCCGCCGCAGGACCTCAAGTACCACGGCGAGCCGACGCGCCTCGAGATCGGCGACGGCAACACCTTTCGTGAGTTCGTGACCTTCAACCGCGGCACGGTCGGCGGCGGTGGGGTCACCAGCGTCGCCAACGACGGACTGTTCATGGCCTACACCCACGTCGCCCACGACTGCCACGTCGGCTCCCGGGTGATCTTCGACAACTGCGGCACGCTGGCCGGCCACGTCGACGTCGGTGACGACGTCGTCATCGGCGCCTTCTCGGCGGTTCACCAGTTCTCCCGGATCGGCGACCACGCCTTTCTCGGCGGGTTCACGACCGCCACCAAGGACTGCCTGCCGTTCATGAGGACGGTCGGCAACCGGCCGGCCAAGTGTTACGGGCCGAACACGATCGGCCTCCAGCGCAAGGGCTTCTCCGAGGACCGCCTGGACGCCCTCAAGAAGCTGTGGCGGATCCTCCACAATCCCAAGCTGACGACCACGCTGGCGGTCGAGCGCGCGCGCGCGGAGCTTTCCGGCCAACCGGATGTCGATGCGGTGCTCGCCTTCATCGAGGGCTCGCAGCGAGGCGTGATCCTGACTCGGGATTAGCCGGAGCGCCCGGCCCAACGCCATGGAGCCGCGATCCCCGGACCCGCCTCGAGTCGACGCGGTGCTGGTGGTGGCGGCCGGGGAGGGAGTGCGGCTGCGGCTCCGGGTCAAGCCCGGGGGGCGGGCCGACCGCATCCTCGGCCCCCACGACGGGGCGCTCAAGCTCGTCGTGCGATCGGCGCCGGAGCGAGGCCGCGCCAACGACGCCGTGGTCCGCCTGCTCGCCTCGGCCCTCGGGATCGGCCGCTCCCAGGTGGAGGTGATCGCCGGCGCCACGGCGCGGGACAAGGTCGTGGCGTTCGGTGGAGTCTCGGCCGCCGAGATCGCGCACCGGCTCGAGGCCGCGGGCGTGCCCGCTCGGGTAGGATCCAAGATTTAGGATCTAGGGGCTAGGATCTGGGGGCTGGGACGGGCGTCCTGCTCGGATGTCCTTTACACACCCGCATGTCTCACCGACCCCTGGAGCCAGCCGCCCAGGGCAGCTGTGGCGTTCAGGCAGGGGGCGGTGAGAGATGCGGGTCAGAACCGGTACGCGGCTCCGATGCCCACGATCATCGGGTTGAGGTCGGTCTCGACGGTGTCGAGCTCCGGGCCCGACGACTGGAGGGTGACGTCGACCGGGAGGTCGAGCCACTTCAGATCGAAGGTCAGGATCCACGAGTCGCCGATCCGGTGCATCAGGCCGACCTGCCCGACGTAGCTGTAGGTGAAGTCCGACTCGACGCTGTCGATGCCGAGAGCGCTCGCCTCGTCGGTCGTGTCCGACTCGAAGAAGTAGGCGCCCGCGACGCCTGCTCCCAGGTAGGGGCGCCAGCTGCCGAGCAGCGGCACGATGTAGCGCAGGGTGACCGTGGTCTCGCCGATCCACACCGAGCCGACGTTGAGGCCGTCGAATTCCCCGGCGAACGCGCCAAGGTCGTGCTCGGCGGCGGTGAGCATGAGCTCGATCCCCCAGTTGTGGCCGAGCATGTACGTCGTGTCGAGCTCGAGGCTGATCGCGCTGTCGAATGTGAGGCGGGAGCCGGTGTCGACCACCGGCTCCGAGCGCGCGTCGGTCTCGATGTACACGACGCGCCCGCCGACATGCCACTCGCCCTGCTGCTGCGCCACTGCAAGGCCGGCGCCGGCGATCATCGCCACGATCGCGAAGCTCACGAGCCTGCCCGCCGCACGGAAGTTTCTCGGCATCAGAAGACCCTCCCCAGCCGCTCGAGCACGGTGTCCGGATCCCCGACCGTGTCGAGCAACGCACGCGCCTCGTCGCCGAGAGCGCGGATGACGTCTGCGGGCCCCTTCACGGGCTGGCCCCCGGCAAGGTACATCGGCGAGCCGTTGGGGTCCAGGTAGAGCCCGTCACGCGGCTCGCTCGCATCGAGGCCCTCATAGACGGCGGGTGGCTGGTCCGCGCGCACCAGCGCCCAGACCGGCGGATCGAGGTGCACGATGTCGACCCTCTCCGCCTTCTGGTCGGCCTGCAAAGCCTGCCAGCCCGGCGCGTCGAGGGCGCCGCGGAGCAGCCACAGTCGGTTCGCGGGATCGCTCATTGGCGGGCCCATGATATAGGGGCTAGGATCTAGGATCTAGGGGCTAGTTCAGACCGGCGCGCTCCCGGCGCTTGCGCGCGAGGTGGCGCAGCCGCGTCGCGAGGGAGTGCGCCTCCTGGGGCACCACGATGTCGGCGACCTGGTCAGCGAGCGACTCGAGGGCCTCGGCCTCCTCGTTCGCCTGGGCGCGCAGGGCCTCGGTCATCGCGTTGAACGGGCCCTCCAGCTCGCGCAGGTTGTCGCCGCCCCGCAAATGGAGGTCGGCATCGAACCGGCCGTGCCGCAGCAGATCGAGGCGGCGCTTGATCGCGTACGCCGCCCCGGCCGTGCGATGAGTCTCGATGATCGTCAGCACGAAGACACCGCCCATGATCACGAGCGAGCCGATCAGGCCGACGATCAGCTCCACCCGGTCCCGCGACTCCATCACCGGCCGCAGCTCGGGGTTCGAGGCGGCGATGGTGGCGGTCTCCTGCTGCCGGACCGTGTGCAGGCTGTAGTTCAGCGGCACCAGGAGCAGCACGACGACCACGACGACGAGAAACGCCGATCGCAGCTGCTTCTCACGGTTGATGAGGTACTGCCGCCGCGGGCTGAGCTCCGAGACGATCTTGCGGAAGACGCCCATCCTCTTCGCACCGTCGCCCGTCACCGGTGCTGCGTCATTCGGGTGGGCGGCGTCCAAGGTCGTGGCATGGGGCGCCTGCTCGTCGGAGGACATCGTCGTCGTCATGACGCCTCACCTCGGTTCTTCCACCGTCTTCGGTACCGAAGGCGGTCAGTTCCAGTACAGCTCAATGATAACGCCGAGCCGGCGGCGGTGATGCAGGCGACACGCAAGGGGAGGCGTCGGACAACGCCCGGCGCCGCCGCCTCGCGCTACGGGGTTCAGGCGCCCATGAGCCGGTCGATGGCGGACAGCGCTTCCAGCGCGCCGGCGGCGATGCCGATGTGCCCTGGCGGCGCCTGCGGCTCGCGGACGTTGATCCGGACGAGGGTCGCCCCGGGCCCGTGCGCGACGCGCTCCGACGTCAGGCGGACGGTCGGGACAGCGGTGCCGGCGCCGAGCTCGACGACGACCAGGGCCGCGCCGCGGCAGCCGTCGAGCCACCGCGCGAGGCGCGCGTGCTGGCCGTGCGAGCGGTGGGGGACCCAGCATCCGTCGCCGAACATGAGCACATTGGGGCGCGCCACCGAGCCGCAGTCCGGGCACAGCGGCAGCCGGGATCGCGCCCTGAATGTGGCCGGATCGATCTCCAGCGCGACGCCCGCTGCGTCCCAGATCCGGTCGCTGCACGGCGTGCTGCACTGCAGGTGGTGGATCGAGCCGTGGCACTCGGCGATCCGCTCCTCGTCGAAGCCGGCCTTCTGGAAGTGGCCGTCGACGTTCGAGGTGAAGACGAAGCAGCCCTGCGGTTTGGCGGCTGCCCAGCGGGCGAGGGTCGTGAAACCGGCGTGCGGCGTGGTCGTTCGGTAGAGCTCGAGGCGGTGACCGTAGAAGCCCCACGCCAGCGCCGCGTCGCGCTCGAACCAGTCGGGGTTGGCGAGGTCGACGAACGACAGCCCCAGCGACCGAAACGGCGGGTAGGCGCGCCAGAACCCCTCGTTGCCGCGAAAGTCCGGCAGGCCCGAGTCGACTCCGATCCCGGCGCCGGCGGTGATCAACATCGCGTCCGCGGCCGCGATCGCCTCGGCCGCCCGGTCGAGCCGAGCTTCGGCCTGCTCGAGCATCGGGCGGCAGTATACTTCGGGCAGCGCATGAAGCTGCGGCGCGACGAGCTCCCCCTGCACTTCGAGGGCCTCCGGCTCCGCCGGTGGATCGTGCTCTCCGGGTGGCCGCTGGCCCTGGTCGCGGCGGCGACCGGCGTCGCCGTCGCCGGCCTGACCCGTGATCCCTTGGGCGATGCTGTCGGGCTGGTGCTGGCGGTCGTCGGAGGCACCCTGATCGCGGCCCTGGTGCGCTGTCGGCGCTGCGAGATCGTGGTCGGGCCGAGCCTGCTCACGCTCGGCGCCGGACCGTTCCGGCGGCGAATGCCGGTCGGGGTGCTCGAGCATCCGGAGCTCCGCGCTGCGTGCTCTTGGCGGCGGCTGTACGCCGACCTCGAGCTGGCGTTCGACCTGCCGGCTCACGGGGACACGGTCGCGCTGCCCACCGCCGATCCCGAGGCGCTGCAGGGGGCGCTCCTCGAGGCGCGAACCACCCGGCGATCAAGCGCGTCCGGGTGAGGCGCAGCCCACCGCCGACCAGTCGTCAGGAGCCGGCACGGGAACGGGAATCCGGCTTCACCTTCCGGTTCCGCCGTGGCAAGCGGGAACGGGGAGGGGGGCCCCATTCCCCAGATCCCAGATCCCAGATCCTAGACCCTAGATGTTGATTCTCACCAGGTTGTTCAGGTTCAGCCTGCTGACAGGCGGCCGGCCACCGAGAGCTGAGTGAGCTCTGTGGTGGTTGTAGAAGTGTAGGTATTCATTGAGTAGGTGTACAC
>Ga0116149_1000114_pt1 | contig 103486 bp, 76 predicted proteins | sample AD_UKC057_MetaG_FD_89787 | JGI IMG/M metagenome (GOLD analysis project Ga0116149, IMG submission 89787) | Active sludge microbial communities of municipal wastewater-treating anaerobic digesters from USA - AD_UKC057_MetaG | ecosystem: Engineered > Bioreactor > Anaerobic > Digestate | place: USA...
CCGTCGGCCGCCGCCAGCGACAGCGACGGGGCCTTCAGGTCGTGCTGCCAGACCACCCTGGGCTTGTCGTCCTTGGCGGGCAGGTCCACGCCCACCAGCGAGGAACCAACCTGCCCGTACAGGCGGTCGCCGGCCTTGATGACCAGTTCGGGTATGCTCCGGCCCTTGGCCTGCCCAGCCGAGAGCGTCCACAACTCCGGCAAGTCCCATTGCTGGGGGCGGGCGTTGATCTGGCCGTAGAGCTTTGTCTCGTACTCCCCGACCTTCGGGCGCTCCAGGTCGTAGGCGTAGAGCGTGCCTCGCTGCGAGCCGTAGACCACGCCCTTGTCCACGGCGGACCAGGCCGAGATGCCGGGCTGCTTCTTGTACGGGAAGATCGGGCTCTCGAAGAAGGAGAATTTCTTGATGTCGAGCCTGGCGGGGGCTTCCTTGCCCAACTCAGCCCAGCGGCTGCCCAGTTCGCGCCCGGTGGCCAGGTCGATCGCACCGTCGGGTCCGACAAACGCCACCTTGTCCGCGGCCACGACGCGGCAGTGTCCGTGCCGGTAGCCCTGGAGGTAGCGCAGGACCTTGCCCGTCCTGCGGTCCATGACGGCGGGCATGGACCGCCCGTTGGGCACGATCAGCAGGTTGCCCGCGACGGCCAGGTGTCCCTGGGGCGAGAGGCCCGTGTCGAACAGTTCATTGTGGTCGACGCGGACCTTCTCGATGAACTGGGCCTCGCTGTTGCGCCAGAGGAGCTTGCCCGTCTGCGCCTCCACCGCGACCACGTAGACGCCCAGCGTCGGCCAGACGCCCGCGCCGAAATAGATCGTCCCGTCGGCCAGCACCGGCCCGCCGCGGACGGGCCAATACGAGACAAGCCTGCCGTTGCCCAGATGGCGGCGGTGGGGGCGGCTCTCCGGCGCGCCGCGGACCTTCCACAGCAGCTTGCCCTCGGCGGCGCTGACGCAGTAGAGATAGCCGTCGTCGCAGCCGAAACAGACCCGCCCGTCCCAGGCGACCGGCGCCACCCGCACCGGCCCGTCCGCACAGAACGTCCAGACCCGTTCGCCCGTGTCGGTGCGGAAGGCGGTCAGCGTCGAGTCTTTGGCCGAGGCCAGGAGGAGCGTCTTGCCGAGGATGACCGGTTCGTGGGCGGCGTCGAAGTGCAGGCGCGACTCGTTGGGCCAGGCCGGGCGGGGCGAGGCAAGCCCGCGGACCCAGCGGAGGTGGAGTTCAGCCGGCAGGCGCTCCGCGCAGGCCCCGCTTCGCGCGGCGTCGCCGCGCCACGCGGGCCAGTCTGCCCCGCTCGCGGTGGCGGCAAGCCACAATACTCCCCACGCGCAGGCCCATCGCCCCAGCCGGGTATTCATAGCTTCTCTCCTGGATAACTGCGTCATTCACGTCGAGTATGCGCCATGGCCATGCGGCGGGCAACGATCACTTCTCGTCGGCTGGGCGTTGACCGTCACTCTCGCCTGCGGCAACCAGCAGCACGTACGTTCGCACGTCCGCCAGTTGCCCCAAGCCGCGCGCGAGATGGACGGTCACGGTGAACGCCCCGGCCTGCGTGGGCGTGCCGGACAGCACGCCGGTACGGGCATCCAGCAGGACCCCGAGCGGCGGCTTGACCAAACCTCTGGTGTGCATCTTCACTTCCGGCGTGGCGTGGCTGCCGACATTCCACGTGTATTCGCCCGGCCCGGCTGGCTCAAACCGCACCGAGTAGGGCCGGCCCACGGTCGCGAGCGGCAGGTGGTCGGGGCCCCGGATCGTCGGCGGGGGCTGGCCCTTGGTGAACGTGAAGGTCGCGACGGCTGACGGGGCGAAGCCGTCGGCCTCGACGACTGCCTTGACTGTAGTGGTCTGGGCGACAGTGAACGGGGCCGAGTACACCGGCGACTTCTCGGTCGGCTCGCTCCCGTCCAGGGTGTAGCGGATGCGATCGGCGGGCGAGGCGGCCAGCAGGCGGACTGCAGCCGCGTCGGCGAACACGCGGCGGATGGGCCGGGCCTCGGGCGGGACGGCCCGTGGCGCGTCGACCAGTCTCCGCTTGAGCCAGGCGAAGGCCTCATCCTTGAGCGTGCTTCTGCCCGATCCGTCAAGTGTGCGGCAGGGCGAGTCCACCGGCGGTACGTGCAGGCTAGCCTTGCCGGCGAACCTCGGATCGGTCAGCACGAGAGCGACGCCCTCGTTGCCCACCCGGCGGGCCAGGCGCACCAGCTCGTGCTCCGCACCGCTGCCGACGTAGGTGAGCACCGCGGGGTCGTCGGCGGAATAGAGGTCCAGGTGCCGGTTGGGCCAGAAGTCAGCCACGATCGCCGTCAGGCGGGAACTCTGGTCGACCTGCGTCGTGCGGGGGTCGTCCAGCGGCAGGAGCAGGTGCTGGTCGCGCTGGCGGCGGACGTGCCAGTCGGCGGCAGGGTCGGTCCGCGGGGCGCGGTGGGTGTCGTCGGCGGTGGTGAACGAACCGGAGCCGGCCAGCCATCCTCCTGCCGAGAACCCCCACGCGGCGATCCGGGCGGGGTCGATGCGGTACCTGCCCGCGTTGGCCCGCAGGAAACGGACGGCGTTCTTAAAGTCCAGCCATACCTGGGGGAAAATGCCGTCAGGGGCAACGTTGAGGATGTAGTTGAGGTTGACCGCGACGAAGCCTTCGCGGACGGCCTGCTCCAGCAGCGCATGGGGCGGCCCGCCCGCGCCGCGATACCCGCCGTCCTTGTCGCCGCCGCCGTACCCGCCGCCATGGACGAAGACGATGCAGGGCCGGCTGCCTTCTGCGCCAGTCGGCACGTGCACGTTCAACGTTACCCAGCGGTCCTGCCATGCCCGCTCGGTGCGGCGGTCCGGCAGATAGGGCACGTCGAAGTGGTCCGCAGCGCCGGCGACGGGCCTGTGCTTGAACGTCGGCGGCTGCTCGGGTGGCCCCGCTGCCCACAGACCCTCTGCCGACAGCAAGAGCAGGGCTGCGACGAGATTCCCGTGCAGCCGCCGCGCGGGCGCCGAGCGGCGGGGCAGCAATGTCATCCCAGTCATTTCACGGCCCTTCGTCGCCGGGGCGGTGCGGACTACCTGGCGAGTTGCTCCCGCAGCCAGCCGATGGAGGCGGCCAGGTTGTCATCGGTGCCCAGGCACTCGACGCTGAGGAAGCCGTCCCAGTCGGCCTGCTTGAGCAGGCGGACGCACTCGGCGATGTTGGGGGCGTTGACGCCCTGGCCGATGGGCGACTCGGAGACGCCGATGCCGGTGTCCTCGCCGCGGAGGCTGGCGGCCAGCGAGGCGCTGACGTCCTTGACGTGCAGATACGCCAGCTTGGGCAGGAACCGCTTGAGGAAGTCCACCGGGTTGCCGCCCGCGATGAACGTGTTGCCCGTGTCCAGGTTGAACCGCAGCAGCGGCGTGTCCACGAAGTGCAGCATCTCGTGGAGGATCTCCGGGTCGTTGGTGTACGGCCCGTGCGTCTCGATGTTCACCACGACGTTGTAGTCTTCGGCCCACTCGAGGATCTGGCGGTAGTTCTGCCTGGTGATGGCCAGGATCTCCGCGTCGCTGTAGCCGGGCGGCTTGGAAGCCCCGTCGGTGGTGTCGACCTGCGGGCAGCCGATGGCGGCGGCGAACTGGATGGCCTTCTGCACGTACCGCACGCCGAAGGTGGCCCCGCTGGGTCCGGTGATCGGAAAGCCCGCGTCGATCTGCGAGACCTGCAAGCCCAGGCCGTCCAGGTACCGCCTCAGGCGGATGGGATTGGCGTCCAGGCTCACCGTCGGGGCGTAGCCCAGGCCCTGGATGAAATCCTGCCCGTCTACCACGCCGAACTCGATGTAGTCCAGGTTGAACTTCTTCGCCGCCTGGCAGGCTGCGTCCAGACCCCCGCTCAGGCACCGCCAGTTGTCGGTGTGCATGCTGATCTTGATCACGTGGTTCTCCCGAAATGGTTACACGATCCTACGGCTGAATTGCCCGCGATGTCAACGGCCAGGCTGGACCGCCGGGCGGTCTGCCATTACTTCGCGTCACCCTGGATCGACGCGACGTACTGCGAGGGAGTCATGAACGTGCAACCCTTGTCCTTGAGGTAGCGGACGATCTTGACGAAGTTCTCCCACCGCTCGTCCGTCCAACCGTTGGGGTGGCCCTGAAGAGCAAGATACGGCTTGAGGCGGCCGAAGCGCTCGTAGCCGTCCTTGAACTTCTCGAAATTGGGCACGAAGGTGGGCGACTCGAGGTTCAGCATGCGTTCCAGGCTGACCTGCCCCCCTTGCGGCTTGGCCGGGCCGAAGAACCAGACGCGAATCTCGGGGATCTCGGCCAGGGCGGCTTCGGTGCTCTTGTCGGTCGGCCCCCAGTGCGGGCCGAACACATGCAGCGTCAGGCCCAGTTTCTGCTTGGCCAGCCGCTGCACCTTCAACAGGGCCTCCTTCTGCTCGGCCGGCGGAGTGCCCTTGAACCGGTCGGCCTTGTTCTCGTAGCCGTGGTTCCAGAACTCGATCGAGCCCCGTCTGGCCAGGTCCCTGATCCAGGTGAAATAGGCGGCGTGGTCTTCCTCCAACGAGTAGCCCAGGATGCCGAAGGAGGCCTTAATCTTCTCTTGCTCGATGAAGTCGGCCACCCGCTGCCAGCGCGGCGAGACCGGCGCCTGGCCATGGGCGCCGCTGCGGGTGACGTCGTCGAGCTTGAGGATGATGACCGGCGCGGACGGGGCGGGCGACGCGTCCGCCTGGGCCCCTCGGGCCGGCAGCACGGACAACATCAGCGTCAGCAGGGCGGTACGTGCGACAAGTCTGGCATACATGAAGGCGACCTTTCCTTCCGCGGCACGCGGAGTGATCAGTGTACCCGCACCGGCGCGGCGGGGGAAAGCCCCCCGGGGAGAACAATCTAGCTCCATCCCCCTTGCGGAAAAACGTAAGGTGCCATAACATATCACTAGTACGGAGATCACCTGTCTGCCCTTCGGTCTGACCCGAAAGACGAGGAGTCGATCATGAATAACGCTCGCGTGTCCGCTTGCGGCTTGCTGTTCGTGGCTGCGGTTCTTGCATGGCTTCCGTTGACCGTCTGGGCCTCGCCCATTGCGCCGCCCATGCCATCGTCCTCGTGGTTGCTGGATCAGGGGTCCGGCACGACCTTCTGGCCGTGGACCGGGCCAGGCTCGGGCACGATGGGCAGCAACAGCGGGTCGGCCACCCCGCAGTGGTCCAGCGACGTTCCGCTGGCCTACCCCGGCAACAACAGCCTGAGCTTCACCGGAACGGGCATGAACGTGCCTTCCAACTGGGCGACGGTTACCGGCGTGCCCAGCGGAACGGTCGGGTCGCTTTCGCTGTGGGTCTACGACAACGACGGGCTTAGCCCGCACTACGTCATGGACGCTTCCAGCGGCGCCCGCACGCTGATGTACCGCACGTCCGGGATCAGCACGTACCTGAACAACACGTCGATTGGAACGCCCGCCGGGAACCTGATTCCGGTGGGGGAATGGACGCACGTGGCCCTGGTGTGGGATAGCGCCGATCCTGTCGCCAAGCAGAAGATCTACAAGAACGGCGCCCTGTTCCAGACGTTCAACGTGTCCGTTTCAGCGGTCAGTCCGGCCGAGGTGTTCCTGGGCAGCCGCATGTCCAAGACCGAGGGCTGGAGCGGCAAGATCGACGAGTACGCCCACTGGGACGTCGCCCTGAGCGCCGACCAGGTGGCGTGGCTGGCCCAGAACAGCGTGCGTTCGCTGGGCTCGCGGGCCTGGCTGATGGACGAGCCTTCCGGCGCAACGATCAGCCCGACCACCGGGACCCTGACGGGAACGCTGTTTGGCAATGTGACCCGCTCGACCAACGTGCCGCTGGGCTACGGAGGCAATCACTCGCTGTGGTTCACCGGAACTGCCGGCGATCGGGCGGTGGTGGACTTCGCCCCCCAGTCGATGGGCGGGCGCGGCTCGCTCAGCATCTGGGCCTACCGCGATTTCACCGATTCCACCGCCCGCTATCTCTTCGACGCTTCCGGCGGCGCACGAACACTACTGTACCATACCACGGCCGGGTGGAGCCTCTATCTCAACAACCAGTCCATCGGCACCATCGACGAGAGCCTCATCCCCAACAACGAATGGACGCACCTGGTCCTGACCTGGGACAACCTGCTGGGCGACGATCAGATCAAGGTCTTCCAGAACGGGACCTTGTTCCAGACCTTCGACAGGACCGTGTCCAGCGTGACGCCCGCGCAGTTCTGGCTGGGCAGCCGCTACAGCAACAACGAGGCCTGGCGGGGCGGCATCGACGAGTTCTCCGTTTACGACTATCCCCTCTCCTACGCGGAAGTAATGGAGCTGTTCGAAGAGGGCCTTACCGGCGTGCCCGAGCCGTGCACGGCCGTGCTGCTGGCGCTGGGCGCATCGGCGTCGGGCCTGGGACTGCGCAGGCGAATGCGCAGGTAACCGTCCGCTAGTTGCCCTCCGCCGTCACCGTCAGGCGCAGCTCCCGGCCCGCCTGGAGCTGGACCTCCACGCCCGCCTGGAGTTGCCTGCCCGTCAGCGTTCTGGTCTGGCCGCTGGAGCGGTCCAGGAGGGTGTAAGACTTGTCCGCCTGGGCGACGAACCATTCGGGGAACTGGTTGATCCGCGGGTAGTCGATGGGCAGCTTCAGGTGCAGCCTGTGACGGGGCTTGTCAAAGACCAGCCGCCCGGACCAATCCTGGTCGGCGGTCAGGCTGACGTGCAGGATGGTCGCCCCGCCCGGCACGGCGCTGCGGGCCGGCAGGGCGGGCTCGCTCGCGTCCACCACAGCCCCGAAGCGCACGTCCTGTCGCCACGGCTGGACGGTCAGCCCCTGCGTCTTCCACAGGGCGTACATGGTGCCCGTGCGCGCGGCGTTGCCGTCGCCGTGCCAGCCTTCGATCACGCCGTCGCTCCGCTGGCTGCGCCAGACGTCTTTGATTTCCGCGTCGATCCACCGGGCGGTGGACTCCATCGGTTCGCGGTTGTGCAGGTTGATGGCCCCCTCCACCGAATCGGCGTGCCCGTCCATGTTGCCCCAGTTGTGGGCGGCGTACTGGGGCAGGGCGGCCAGGGCCTTGCGCGTCGCCTGGCGGTACGACTCCTTCCTGTCGATCAGGTAGACGCTGTAGATCGCGTCATACGTGTAGCCCCACGTGTCGCAGATGGACCTGTGGTGCTCGCCCGTCTTGGGCTTGAAGGAGATCCACATCATCCCGTTGGCGTCGACGCCGGCCTCCAGGATGCGGTCGAGCATCTCGTGCACCGCCTGCTGGTAGGCCTTCTTCTTGTCGGGGCGGGCGAAGTGCAGGGCGGTGTACAGCTCGCACAGCCCGCTGACGATCTCGCAGCCGTGGTCGCTCAGGCGCAGGTCGGCGAAATCCCGCGTCGGGTGATTGCCTCCCAGCAGGTAGTAGTCGCCCAGGCGGATCGCCCAGTCCAGGTACTTGGCCTGGCCGGTCATCCAGTAGATCCGCGCGCAGGCCTGCAACAGGTCGCCGTTGACCTCGACGTTGCGCGTAGGGATCTTCCCGTGCGGCGTGTCGATCGTCGCGTTCTTCCAGATGTCGTCGACCAGCTCGATCATCCGCTCGCTCCACGGCGAGGGCCCCATCCATTCGGTCAGGGGGACCAGGCCGTCCTTGACGTACTCCGCCGAGTCGAAGATCGTCGCGTCGAGGTTGAGCGGGTTGCGGACAAACTTGCCGGTGGTGATCGACACGTCGTCGCAGAGGCGGTCCACGCGGGCAGTGAGCTTCCGTTCGGTCTGGAGCATCTGCGCCATTCGCCCCTCGAACATCGCCCGGTCGGTCAGGAAGCAGGTGAGCACCATGAACGACCAGTTGTCGGCGGCCGAGTCGCGCCCGTTCCACAGGTCCTTGCTGTTGTGGAGATTCCGCGGGATCAGCCCCGTCTGGCCCGCGCGGGCGAGCCAGCCGTCGACGAATCGCCGGCAGCGGAAGAACTGCTCATTGGCCGAGCGGGCATGCCGTTCCGCCCGGCGGAAGGCCGCCTCCAGCGCGGGCGGTTTGAGCGGCTGCGCCGGCGGCGTCGGCGTGCGGTCCCAGATGGCCTGCATCTCGGGGAAGGCCGGGCCCGCCGGCTCCATCCGCCCGCGCTCGAACTTCGCGACGATCTTGGCTGCCGGCGTCTTCGTCTCCGCCGGGGCGGATGTTGCGGCGGCTGGGTCCACCAGCCGGAATTCGGCGATGAATGCCGCCCGCCCGAACCGCGGCGGGCCCGAGAGCGCGATCTCGTACTTCCCGCCCGCGGCTGCCTTGTCCGGCACGATCACGTCCAGCCAGCGGAAGGCCTTGTACCCGCCGGCAACCAGTTCAATCGTCTGGCCGTTGATGCGGAGGGTGGCTGTCCGCTCGTCGTTCTTGGAGCCCCAGAGCAACTGGAGCACGTGGCCCTTCTGTGGCTTGACGTCGATGACCAGCGTGGCCGGCCCGTCGCCCAGGAAGTGGTAATAGCGGTCGTAGATCGACTGGCCCTCGGTGAGACGGTAGTAGGCGAGGACGGCGCCGGCCGAGGGCTTCTCTGTCGGCTGGCCCGCGGCCAGGCAGGCGGCGGAGCATGCAAGGGCGGCGACGACGCAGGCATATCGAGTCATGGCGGTTCCTTTGCTGCGAGACTGTACCCAGGAACAAACGGACACCAGGGGCGAATGTTGTCCGTTCGCCCGGCCCGGGGGAGCGGGGAGGCGCCCGCGGAATCTTTTGGCAATCCCCGCGCGTGGAGTCGCATTTATACATGGGTGCAATGGCGAAAGCGCAGGTAGGCATGCGACACGCGTTCCTCTGGATGGTTGTGGGGCTGGCGGCCGGGGTTTTGGCCGGCTGCGGCGTGCCACCCAGCCCGGAGGCGGAAGACTCGCTGCGGCTGTGGAAGGAGAAGCGTCAGCGGGCGACGTGGGTGTTGCGGATGGCCCGCGAGCGGGGGCAGGAGCTGCTCAAGGCCGGCCGGGAGCGGGAGGCCGCCCAGTTGTACGAGAAGATGACGCGGGAGGCGATCCACGACGCTCGCGAGCAGTCCGACGCCTCGTACCTGCTGGGCCAGGCCCTCGAGCAGGCGGTCTCGGCGGCGGGTCCGCGCGAGACGGTCGCCCTCCTGGACAAGGCCTTCGACCCGGCCATCGAGACCCTCAAGTTCACGCCGACCATGGAATCGGGCCTTCCGTCGGAATATCCTCCGCCGTCGGTGCCGGGGCTGGTCCGAACCAAGCGATATCCTTCCTCGCGCATCGCCTGGGTGGGCGGGAGCTGGCAGGACCGTCTCTTCGCCTCGCTCTTCGAGCGCGATCGGGAGGGCCCGCTGGCTGTCACCATCCCCGTCGAGTTCACCCTCGTGGACGGCGAGTTGGTCAGGAAGAAGCGCGGGCTGTTCTCCATGTCGGAGTACTACCGAAGCCAGGAAGCCGAACGCAAGGCCTCCACCCGTCCGATGGCCAGCCGGCCCACCGAGAAACCCATCCTGGTGGTCAGCGTGGCGGTTAAGGGCGCGTACAGCGCTGCGAACATGCAGGAGCCCCTGGCCAGGCTGCGCAAGTGGCTCGAAGAACACCTCCAGTACGAACAAGTGGACCATCCGCGGCTGCTCGCCTACAACACCCCGCTGGTGTGGTGGTGGATGAAGTACGGCGAGGTCCAGATCCCCATCCGCCAGAAGCAGCAGTAGTCAGTAGCTGGTAGCCTGTAGCCGGGGAACACCGGCTCCTGTCTACTTACCACTCTCTGCCGAGCGCTGGCTCCCGGCTGCCAACTACGGGCTACTATCCGGTCTTGGAGTGTCGCAGGCGGTCGAGGGCGACGGCGATGATGATGATCGAGCCGATCACGATCTCCTGGACGAACTTCGGCCAGTCCATCTGCTGGCCGCCCATGTAGAGGATGGCGATGATGAACGCGCCGATGACCGTTCCCAGGACCGATCCCTCGCCTCCCAGGAAGCTTCCCCCGCCGATCACGACGGCCGCGATGACGTACAGCTCGTACGAAATCGCCGCCGTCGGCTCGCCGATGCCCCCGCCGTAGGAGAACTGCATCAGCCCGGCCAGCCCGGCGAAGAATCCCGCCAGCATGTAGACGACGACCTTGGTGCGGCCCACGTGCACGCCGCACAGGCGGGCGGTCTCCTGGTTGGAGCCCACCGCGAAGATGTGCCGCCCCAGCCGCGTGTACCGCAGCAGCAGCGCCGCCACAATCGCCGAGACCACCATGATCCACACGCCGGGCGGCAGGATCAGCCAATTGCGGGCGGGGTCCGGGCTCACCAGCGTGGGGTCCATGATCGTGTCGACCCACGTGTCGGCGACCGGCGTAATGTACTTCTCCTCGGCCACCCCCTTGGCCGCCCCGCGGAAGATCATCATCGTGCCCAGCGTGACGATGAACGGGACCAGTCGCAAGCCCACGATGAGCAGGCCGTTGATCGCGCCGGCCAGGGTGGCCGCCAGCACCGCCGCCAGCACCGCCAGGATCGGCACGAGCGTCGGATAGTCCTTGATCAAGTAGGCAACCGTCTCCTTGCCGTCTGTCACCGTCGTGGTGTGCAGGTTCAACACGTACGCCACCATCACCAGGGCCAGCGCGATCACCGACCCCACCGACAGGTCGATCCCCGCGCTGATGATGACGAAAGTCATGCCCACGCCGGCCGTCGCGTACACCGCGCTCTGGCGGGCGATGTTCTCCAGGTTCATGTCGCTGTAGAAGTCTTCGCCGATCAGCGCGGTGAAGAACACGAAGATGGCGATCAGGGCGGCGAACCGGCTGAGGGTGTTGAACCATCCCGACTGCCAGATCGACGGCGAGGCGGTGAGGTCCTGTCTGTCCAGTTGTTCCATGACGGTCTATTCCTGGCCTGTGGCCACCAGCATCAGTTGTTTCTCGTCCCACTCGCCGACGGGCCGGGCGGTGCTGAGGAGCCCCCGGCACATCACGGCGATGCGGTCGCAGACCCCGAACAACTCGGGCAGGTAGCTGCTGACCATCACCACCGCCCGCGGGCGCCTGCCTTGGGCGGCGTCGCCCACCGCCAGCTCGTCGATGAGGCGATAGATGGCCGCCTTGGACCCCACGTCGATGCCGCGGGTGGGCTCGTCCAGCAGCAGCAGGTCCACGTCCGCGTGGAGCAGGCGGGCGATGGCCACCTTCTGCTGGTTGCCCCCCGACAGCGCCTGGACGCTCTGGGCGGGCGAGGAGCACTTGATCGGGATCTTCTCGATCCACGGGCGGCTGGCCTGGCGCTGGCGGGAGGGCAGCACCAGCCGCCCCGGGCCCAGGCCCCGCAGGCGGGGCAGGGTGATGTTCTCCGCGATCGACAGGCCCAGGGCCAGGCCTTCTTCCTTGCGGTTCTCGCTGACCATCCCCACGCCCTGCGCCCAGCGCCGACTCGGCGAGGCGGGGCCCGTGTACGCGCCGACGCGGACCTGGCCCGACCGGACGCGGTCGAGGGCGAAGATTGCCCGCAGCAGTTCGGTCCGCCCGGCGCCGACCAGGCCCGCGATGCCCAGCACCTCGCCCCGCCGCACCGACAGGGAGGCCTGGCGGGGCTTGTCGCCGCCCGAGAGGGCCTTCACCTCCAGCACGACCTCGCCCGGCCTGCGGCTCGAGCGCGGGTAGAGGTCGCGGACCTTCCGACCGACCATGAGCTGAATGATCGAGTCCACCGTCGCCTCCGCGGTCGTCCCTCCGCCGACGGTCTGCCCGTCCCGGAGCACGGTGAAGCGGTCGCTGATCTCCTTGACCTCTTCCAGGAAGTGCGAGATGTACACGATCGCCAGCCCGCGGCTGCGAAGGCGGCGGATGAGGTCGAACAGGCAGAGCGTGTCCTTCTGGGTCAGGCTGCTGGTGGGTTCGTCCAGGACCAGCACGCGGCAGTCGGTGGCCACCGCGCGGGCGATCTCCACGAGCTGCTGCTTGGCGATCGACAGGCGGCGGACCTGAGTGTCGGGGGGGATCTCGCTGCTGCCGACCTCCGCCAGGGCCGCCGACGCGATGCGGCGCATCTTGTTCCAGCGGACCAGCGGCCCGCGAGAGGGCTCGATGCCCAGCAGGATGTTCTCCATGACCGACAGGTGCGGCGCCAGCGAGAGCTCCTGGTAGATCATGGCCACCCCGCGGTTGCGGGCGTCCAGCGGATCGCGCGGGCGGTAGGGTTCCCCGTCCAGCCGCATCTGCCCGGCGTCGGGGCGGTGGGCGCCGCTGAGGACCTTCATCAGCGTGCTCTTGCCGGCGCCGTTCTCGCCCACCAGGGCCAGCACCTCGCCCGAGCACACCTCAAGGTCCACGCCCTGAAGGGCGTGGGTCGCGCCGAAACTCTTGCGGACGCCCGTCATCACCAGGCGGGCGGCGGGATTGTGCTCGATGTCCTGCATGTCCAATGGACGATGCAAGGCCCCGGGTCACTGAAGTGACCAGGCCGTTAATCCTTCAGGCCCACCAGTTCGCGGATGGGCTTCTCTTTTTCCAGGCGGTCCTTGGTCACCAGTTCCGCGCCGGTGTCCACGCTGGGTTCCACCTTCTCGCCCCGCAGGTGCTGGACGAGCGTCTTGACCGCCAGGTAGCCCATCTTGTGCGGGTTTTGCACCACCAGGGCTGCGCAGCGGTCTTCCTGAACGGCCCGCACCAGGTCGGGCGACGAGTCGAAGCCGATGAACTGCCCCTTGACCGCCACGCCGCTCTTGCGGAGGTCGTCCAGGGCGCTGCGCATGCCGTCGGCGGAGTACAGGTTGCAGGCGAAGACGCCGTCCACCTCGAGCTTGCCGTCCTTGACGTACTTGGCCAGGGCGTTGGTGGCGGCCTTCTTGCAGCCCACGACCGAGCCGTCGTCGGGGTACGGGTCGGCCAGTACGGTCAGCCCGCCGGCCTTGGCGGTCTCGATGAAGCCCTTGGCCCGCTCCTCGGTGCTGCCCGTGCCCTGGAGGTAGCGCAGGACCAGCACGTTGCCTTTGCCTCCCAGCAGCTTGATCATGTGCTCGGCCGCGATCTGCCCGCCTCGCAGGTTCTTGGTGGCCACGAAGCTGACGCGGGACTTGCTGTCGACGTCGCTGTCGAAGATGACCACAGGGATCTTGGCGGCGGCCACGCTCTCGACGGCGCCCTTGCTGGCGTCGAAGTTGAGCGGGGCGATGCACATGCCGTCCACCTTCAGGCTGACCATGTTCTCGATGATCTTCTTCTGCTCGGCGATCTCGGTTTCGCTCTGGGTGCCCTGGTAGCGCATGTCGATGCCGAGTTCCTTCTGCGCCTGCTCGCAGCCCTTGCGGACGGTCTCCCAGAAGTCGCCTCCCATGCTCTTGGGGATGACGGCGATGGTGAGCTTGCCGTCGGCCTTCTTGCCGCCCGGTTTGCCCTTGCCGCAGGAGCTTACCCCGCATGCCAGCGCCGCGATCAACAGCAGTCCGATCCACGTCCTCATGGTCAGGCCCTTTCCAGAGAAGGTATCGTACGCTTCCATCGGCGCCGACCGGTCCCGACGAGCGGGCTGGCGCCACGATGCCATCAGAATACCGGGCCGAGGCGCCCTTGGCAATACGTAGTGGGCGAGGGTAGACTCGTGCTCATGGTCCGCATCATCCGCATCGTACTCGTCCCGTTGTGCCTGCTGGCCCTGCTGCTCGCGCCGCGACCGCTGCGCCGGGCAGCCGGCCAGGCGGGCCAGGCCGCCGACGCCCGGGAGGCCCCCATGCCCCTCGTCATCGCTCACCGCGGGGCCTCCGCCGCCGCCCCGGAAAACACCCTTGCCGCCTTCGAGCTGGCCTGGAAGATGGGCGCCGACGGCATCGAGGGCGACTTCTACCTCACCCGCGACGGGCACGTCGTCTGCATCCACGACGCCTCCACCAAGCGAACAGCCGGCCGCGACCTCAAAGTCGCCGACAGCGACCTGACCAGCCTGCGCAAGCTGGACGTCGGGCGATGGAAGGCCCCGAAGTTCGCGGGCCAGAAGATCCCCACGCTGGACGAGGTGCTGGCGACCGTGCCGGCCGGCAAACGGATATACATCGAGATCAAGTGCGGGCCTGACATCGTCCCCCCGCTCAAGTCCGGCCTGGCCCGCTCCAGGCTCGAGAGCGACCAGACGATCGTCATCTCCTTCAACAAGGCGGTCATCCAACGCTGCAAGGCCGACCTGCCTGGCCTGAAGGCGTTCTGGCTGGTGGGCTTCCGCCGCGACAAGGCGGGCAAGCCCAGCCCCGCCGTCGCCGACGTGCTGGCCGGACTGAAGGCGACCGGCGCCGACGGCCTGGGCGTCGGAGGGGCCACCGGCGGCCTGGCGACCACGCTGGCTGCCGAGCTGAAACGCGCGGGCAAAGAGTTCCACGTCTGGACCATCGACGACGCCGAGGCCGCCCGCGCCCTGGCCGAGTGCGGCGCCAGGTCCGTCACCACCAACTGGCCCGACCGAATCCGCGATGCCTTCGGGCCGAGGGATTGACGATTTTCGATTTTCGATATTTCAGCAGTGCCACTCGTTCGCATAATAATGACGTATGAAGATCACAGTCCACATCGATGACGGCATCCTCGCTAGGGCGCAAGAACTGACGGGTACGACCGATATCAACAAGCTGGTGGATATGGGGCTTGTAGCCTTGGCCGCTCGAGAAAGCGCGGCGCGCCTGGCAGAGTTCGGCGGAAGCGTAAGAAGGCTGAAAGACATTCCGCGGCGCCGTTTCGGGCGGTAACCACGGTTTGGGGGCTTGTGTATCAGCGCACTCCTGCCGACAATCTTCTCACGGACTGAGGAGGCCGAAGCTATGCGAGACCTTCCGATCGTGATCGCGCTGCTGTCCGCAATCCCGGCCGCCGCCGCTCCGGCGGCTGAGCCGGACCTGCTGGGGCTGGCGCCCGCACCCGAAGCGACGCTGAACCTGCGCCTCAAGGCGCCCATCAACACCTGGGACGAGGCGATCCCCCTGGGCAACGGCCTGCTGGGCGGGCTGCTGTGGGGCAAGGGCAACCTCATACGCCTCTCTCTGGATCGGGGCGACCTGTGGGATGAGCGCCCCGCCGCGGGCATCAAGCCGGAAGAGTTCAACTGGGCCCACATCATCTCGCTGGTCCGCGCGGGCAAGGCCGGCGAGGCCAACCGCATCATGGACTATCCTTACAGCCGCCCGCACCCGACCAAGCTGCCCGCGGGAAGGCTGGAGATCGAGTTGGAGGGGTCGGCGTCGGCAGAGAGCTTCGAGCTCGACTTCGCGTCCGCCCGCGGCATCGCGCACCTGGACGGACAACGCCGACTGGAGGCGTTCTTCAGCGCCGAAAAGCCCGTGGCCATGATCCGCCTGCACGGCGCGAAGGTGAAGGCCCTCCGCCTGACCACGCCGTTCGGCCGAAAGCAGGAAGGCGACAGCGGGCCGGACTCCGCGGCCGCCAAGGCGCTGGGCTATCCGCCGGCAGCGTTCGGCTCGGACGACAAGACCCAGTGGTACGTCCAGCAGGCTGCCGACGGACTGAAGTACTGCGTCTGCGTGGGTCAGGCCCAGCGCCAGGGGCAGACCGAGTTGGCGATTACCGTCACGTCGTCGGCCGACGGCGCCGACTTCGCCGAGCAGGCCAAGAAACGCGTCGCCGCCGCCCTGGCCGGCGGGTTCGAGCACATGCTCGCCCCGCACGTTTCCTGGTGGAAGACTTTCTGGGCCCGCTCCGCCGTCGCCCTGCCTGCTACGGAGGAAGCCATCCTCCGCCAGTACTATCTCGTGCGATATTTCTATGGAGCCGCGTCGCGGCGCGGCTCGCCTCCCATGCCGCTCCAGGGCGTCTGGACGGCCGACAACGGCGGCCTGCCGCCCTGGAAGGGCGACTACCACAATGACCTCAACACGCAGATGACGTACATCGCCTACTACGCCGCCGGGCACTTCCATGAGGGCGCGTGCTTCTTGGATTACCTGTTCGACCGCCTGCCGACCTGGCGGGCCTTCGCGAAGGATTTCTACGGCGCACCGGGTGCCGCCATCCCCGGCGTGATGTCGCTGGCAGGCAGGCCGCTGGGCGGCTGGGGACAGTACAGCCTCTCGCCCACCATGGGCGCGTGGAACGCCCACCTGTTCTACCTGCACTGGCTCTACACCGGCGACGACGCCTTCCTCCGCGAGCGGGCCTGGCCCTTCTGTCGCGAGATCGGCCTGTGCCTGTTCCACCTGCTCAAGGACGACGCCGACGGGCGACTCGTCCTGCCGCTGTCCAGCTCGCCCGAGATCCACAACAACTCCGCCCGGGCGTGGCTCGTGCCCAACACCAACTACGACCTGGCCTGCATGAAGATGCTCTTCCTGTCGCTGACGGAGATGGCCTCCGCCCTGGGCCGCTCCGACGACGCCAAGACCTGGCGCCAGGCAGCCGAGCGGCTGGGCGACTTCCACGTCAACGACCGCGGCGAGCTGAAGCTCGACCGGCGCGAGGACCTCGCCGAGAGCCATCGCCACCTCTCGAACCTGATGGCGATCCATCCGTTCAACCTGATCACGGTGGACGGCGGCGAGGCGCAGCGGCGGATCCTCCGTGCGAGCTGCGAGCAGTGGGACCGCCTGGGGACCAAGGCGTGGTGCGGCTACAGCTTCTCGTGGATGGCCTGCCTGCGGGCCCGTGCGGGCGACGCGGAGGCGGCTGCGAAGTACCTGGACCTCTACGTCAGGGCGTTTGTGCTGCGCAACGGCTTCCACGCCAACGGCGACCAGACACGCTCGGGCCTGTCGAACTTTACCTATCGCCCGTTCACACTGGAGGGCAACTTCCTGGCCATGCAGGCCGTCCACGAGATGCTGCTCCAGAGCTGGAGCGCCGCGCCGGGCGAGCCGCACAGCGGCGTGATCCGCATCTTCCCCGCCTTGCCCGCACGCATGGCCCGCGCCGAGTTCCGCGACCTGTGCGCCGAGGGCGGGCACGTCGTCTCCGCCCGGCGCGACGGTGGGCGCACGACCTGGCTGCGGATCACCGCCGGGCGCGATGGTCCGCTCCGCATCGCCGACCCCTTCGCCGGCAAACCCGCCAGGTGGACCCTCGACGGGGCAGCGATCTCCCCCGCGCCGAACGCAGCCGGACAATACGAGATCGCGTTGAAGAAAGGCCAGGCCGTGGAAGCGGCTGCCAAGTGAAAGCGCAGAGTCAGCCCAGGATCATCTTGATCACCGCGAAGAGGATGCAGCCGGCGCCGGCGACGATGCGGATGATCGCTAACGCCTTCCCGTGCGTTCCTTCGACGACCTTGCCGCGCTTGCTGTAGGCCACGCCTTTCTTCAGTTCGTAGAGTCCCCACCCTCCGACGGCCAACCCGATCAGGAGGAAGACCCCGCCCAGGACGAGGGGGTTCTCACTGAGCCACCGGTTGAGTTCTTCGTTACCGCGCCGGGCGAGCAAGAATAGCAGATCCATGTGCGCCTCTTCACGAAAGATGAATTATGTTCGTCGGGGGTGGCTGACCGCCCGGTGCGGCAGCCTCTACCGGCATCAGCCGGGTGAACATCTCAGCATATGGCTTCAAGCCGTGGTGTCAAATATTACGGCCGACATCGCGGACTGAGTTATGACGGCCTTGGAGGCGCATGTGCCCGCCCAGGCAGGCCAACAGCCTCAACGACTGCAAGCAAGATGCGCCGCGTTTTGCTCATGCCAGTCATCTCAGGCCCCGGCGCGATCTTCATCCCCCGTCTGGTCGGTCCGTGCTGTCGGGCCGGGTGGTTGCGGGGTTGGTGCGCGGGGTCAGACGGGCCTGGATCTCCTGTCGGGCGGCCAGGTCGACCTGTCCGGCGTCGTGGTCGGCGTAGCCTTTGAGGCGGAAGCTCACCCGCGTGGCACGGGCGGGCAGGTCGGGGATGGTGCAGGGCGTGGTGTAGGGCTTGCCGCTGGGGTCGAGGACGGGCCGGCCGTCCAGGATGATGGTGGCCTCGAACGGCTCGCTGACGAAGTTGACGTACACTCGCACCGGGGCGCCGGTCCAGTAGTAGAGGAGAGCTCCCCCGGCCGCCAGCAGGGCGATGACGCCCACGACGACGCGCCGGCGAGTGAGGCGTGGGCCCTTCGCCCGGGCGGGGCGGATCGGCGGGACGCCCTTCTCCAGGGCGGCGAGCATCTCGTCGGCGTTGGCGAACCGGTCCGCTGCCATCGGCTGGCAGGCCTTCAGGACCACGCGGTTGAGGGCTGCGGCGGACTTTGTCCCGGCTGCCTGCGCCATCGGGCCCAGGCGGGGGAACGCCTCGGCGGGCAGGCCGGTGATCATCTGGTAAAGGACCAGCCCGGCGGCGTACACGTCGGCGCCGGCGTCCATCCTGCCATCGGGCGGGAAGTAGCCGGGCGTGCCCACCCGCGAGACGCTGCCTTGTGTATAGGTCAGCAGGCCGAAGTCGGCCAGCTTGAGCTGCCCGCCGACGAACACGCAGTTGGAGGGCTTGACGTCGCGGTGGGCCAGGCCCGCCTGGTGGACGGCCCGCAGAGCGGCCAGGAGTTGGCGGGACAGGTCGAGCGCCTCGCCGGGCGGCAGGGGCCCGTCCGCCAACCGCTCGGCCAGCGTGGCCGGGCGATACGACGGGGAATCCGACGCGGGCGAGCCCGAGACGTCGTCGGCCAGGTCCATCGTGTAATAGAGGAACCCGCCCGCCTGCCCCACGTGATGGATGGCCAGGAGGTTCTCGTGTCCCTTTCGCATGGCCGTCTCGTAGCGGACCAGGGCTGCGATCTCTCGCTCGCCGCCGAAGCTTTCGAGGCGGACGGTCTTGACGGCCAGCAGGCGCCCCGTGACGCGGTTGCGGGCCAGGTGGACCTGCCCGTATCCGCCGCTGCCGATGACGCGAAGCAGCTCCAGGTCCGGGATGTCCGGCGGGGCGGGGGCGTGGCTGGCGGGCGGCCCCTGTGTGCTGGCGTCGCGGTCGATCATGACATCCCCCTGGAGCGGCTCAGGCTCGCCTCGACCCTGGTCGCCATGGTCCGGCAGACCGACGGCGGGGGGTAGGCCTCCAGCGCCCGGCGGACCCGCTCGTCCAGCGTTCCGTCCGCGGCATAGCTGCCGGTCAACTCTCGCAGCCGGGCCATCACCCGCTTGTGGGCCTGGTAGACGGCATTGCGCGACAGGGAAGTCATCTCGGCTGCCCGGGCGGCGTCCATCCCGTGCAGGCAGATCAACTCGAAGGCCTGGTAGGTTTCGGGTCGGACCTCCTGGCGGACAACGTCCAGGACGGCCTGGAGAAGGGTGCACTCGAAGGCGCGGTCCCAGGCCTGCTGGGGGTCTTCGTCCGCCTGTCGCGCGTCGTCGCCGGGCGGCGCGTCCGGGGGATCCTTGTGCTGGCGGGCCTCGCTGCGGCGGTGAAGGGCGAGCTTCTGGCGGACGATGGTGAACAACCAGTTGCGGAACCTGCCCCGGCTGGGGTCGTAGCGAAAAACCTGCCGCTGTTCGAACACGCTGCACACGGCCTGCTGGACGACCTCCTCGGCGGTGTTGTCGGAGCATCCCTGCCCGCGGGCGAACAGGAACATGCCCCGCCAGTAGCGGTCGAAGAACTCTCTCCAGGCCAGCGCGTCGCCGGCGTCGGCGAGTCGTTCAAGCAATCCGGGCTGTGTCTGAGGGTCCACCGTCGGGCTCCCGTTGGAGGGGATGCTATCGCGGCGGCGGAAAAATCTCAAGAACGCGCGACAGATTCCGCCGCGCGGGCGCATATACGGGGCGAAAGGACGCACAATCATGTTGATTGACACGGACAGCCCGGATAAAGTGACCCCGACCAGATGGGGGCATCGTATGCGAATCAAAGCACTTATGCTGGCGGGGGTGTTGGCGGCGGGCTCGTGGGTCTCTGACGGGGCTGCGGCGCCTCCGGCCACCCGTCTGTACGTCCGCACCATTCCCTCCGGGGCGACCGTGCAACTGGACGGCAAGGAACTGGGGCAGTCCGACGGCCTGTTCACCGTCCAGCCGGGCACGCACACCGTCCGCGTGGAACTGGACGGGCAAACGCCCCACGAGAGCCGGCTCGACGTGACGGCTGGGCAGATCACGAGGCTGGTGGTGGAGTTCCAGGCCCTGCCGGCGGCCTCCACCCGGCCCGGACGCGGCGAGGACGGCGGCGACGCCGGCGGACGGGCGCTGGCCGGCTGGCTCTCCCGGGCGGACGTGGACAGCCAGATCCGCCAGGCCATGCTGACCGTGCTCCGCCAGCATCCCGACCAGACCCGCTGGTCGGGGCGGTCGGGCGGGGTGCTGTTCGGCCTGGCGTGCAAGCGCATGCCCACCGGGCCCGCGGGCGACCAGGCGGGCCCGGCCGTCATGAACCTCACCCACCTGCTGGCCGTTCAGGAACTGCTCAAGGCCAAGTCACTGCTGGACCAGTACGCCTCGGCCGGGCTGACCGACGCCTCCACGCTGGGCCAGGCCCTGGCCCAGGCGGCCGGCAAGTTCCGCGTCGAAGGGGAGGTCAAGAGTTTCCACTTCAAGTCGGCGGTGCACGAGGGCTGGGCGACCGCCTACGTGCTGGCCCAGGAACAGGACCTGGCCGCCCACCTTCAGACGCCCGCCTCGGTGGAGACGGTCCGCCTGGCCTACCGCGACGCGATGCACCTCCAGGCTCGCGAGCTGATGAAACGGGGCAACCACGCCGACGCCCTGCTCCTGTGGAAGCATCTGCATTCCCGCAAGCTCGTCTCCCAGGGGCTGTACCTGGACGCCGCCCGGTGCTTTGTCGGCCTGGGCCAGAAGGCCGACGCACTCCGCCTGCTGAGCGAGGCCGTCGACGCCTTTGCCGAAAGCGGCGCGGGCGAGTTCTTCGAGCAGGCGGGCGACCTCGCACTGACCATCGATCTGCCCGCTGCCCAGGAACTGGCCGAGAAAGCCTACCGCCGGGCCTCGCAGGAACTGCTCAACGTTGTTACACCCGCCACCCAGCCGGCAGGCGACGTCCCGCTCGAGCCGGTAGAGAAACCTCAATAAGCGCGAACGCCAAAGGAGATCGATCATGAAGACCCTCAAGAACATTGCCCTGACGTGTCTGCTGGCGACGATCCTGCCGCTGTGGGCCGGTTCGGCGCAAGCCCAGGTGACGGCCGACGACTTCCTGCCCCCCGTGCAGGGCGGACCGACCGACGTGAAGGAGGCCGCCAAGGTGAAGGTGGAAGGCAAGGTCGTCACGGCGGGCTCCGCCCAGGACGCCATGAACGCCGCCGCCCAACAAAACCAGAAGGAACTGGCTGGCGGCGACACCGCCGAAGTCGGCGCCAAGATGGTCAAGTTCCCCAGCGGGCTGGGGTTCGTTGCCACCGGGGCGGGCACGTACCGCACGATGGAGAACCCCACGGCCACCCGGATCGCCAAACGCCAGGCGTACGTCATTGCCTTCACGCAGGCCAAGAAGAACCTGGCTGAGATCCTCGGCGGGCTGACCACCGAGGGCCAGGAAGAGATCCGCCAGGCTCTGTCGAACGTGAACCTGCCCCAGGACGAGATGACCAACATCTCCACCCAGAGCGCCGAATCGCTGCGTCAGAGCGTGGCGATGATGCTGCGGGGCTTCGTGGTCTACGAGGTCCGCGACGACGCCTCGCAGAACACGGTGTACGTGACGATCGTGACCACGCCCAGGACTCGCGGGCGCCTGGCCAGGCCCGCGCCGCAGGCGGTCGAGGCCGACGACCTCCGCGAGGGGCTCAACCAGGTCATCGCCGAGGTCCGCTCGGGCCTGGCCCCGCCGGTCGGCGGGCGGATCATCACCATGCGAAAGACCGGCGAGACCGCGTTCGTCGGCTTCGGCAGCGTGGTCGTGCGGTCCAGCAAGAACTCCGCCGTCCAGGCCAAGCTCAACCTGGAGTCGCAGAAGATCGCCTCCATGCGGGCCAAGGACGCCCTCTGCGGGCTGATCATCGGCGACAAAGCCACCTGGATGGGCAGCGTCAGCGAGTCCATGCACGACCAGGTCCAGGAGTACGAGACGCTCCAGAAGGATGATCCGCTGGCCAAGGACAACCCCGGCGGCGTTCGCAAGCTCGAGCAGGCCCGCCAGACGTTCGTGGCGAAGATGGAATCCACCGACGTCTACCGCAGCGCCCGGCGCGGCGTCCTGCCGCCCGGCGTGAACACCAAGACCTGGTTCGACGGCGACCACGCCTGGGCCTACGGCATGAGCGTCTATGTGCCCAGTCTCACCAACGCCGCCGCCGCCACCGCCAAGGATATGGCCGAGAGCAAGATCCTCCAGCCGGTCAACCCGAACGCCGCCCCCGGCGGCTCCGGCGGAACTCGCACGCCCGGCGGCAGCGGATTCACCGACGAGAACAACCCCAACATCAAGCGCCCCAGCCCCGCCACCAAGCCCGGCCCGACCGGAAAGGTCGGAGACGACAAGGACCTGTAGGTCGCGCGGCCAGGCGACACTCGCACCCGACCTCGGCCCGAAAGGAGACTGCAATGATTCGCGGCATGGCAACTACGGCGTGGCTGATCCTCTTCTTGGCTGCGGCCACAGTCCAGGCGGATGTGCTGGTGACCAGAACCGGGACCGAGTATGAGGGCCAAGTCGTCGAGAGAGGTGACAACTACGAGCTGACCCGCCCGGACGGGAAGAAAATGACCTTTCCGAAGGCGGCCGTTCGCGAGGTGCAGAGGCGGGAGTTGGCCTCACCTGCGGAGAAGACCCCGCCGGCCGGGCCGCGCCCGTCGACTCCGCGGGCGGGGTCGACGCCCGGTGCCGAGGTGACAGTGGATCTGGGCGACATGGTTGGGCCCGCTGCCGGCAAAGACGGCCAGAAGAAGGACGGCGAAAAGAAGCCGGACGAGAAGCTGATGGAGGTCGCCGCGACTGGGGTGGCCGTCGATGCGGAGAAGGCCGTCCAGGCGGCATTCTCCCAGGCCATTGAGCAGGCGGTTGGCGTACTGGTGGACGCCGAGACGCTGGTCAAGAACGAACAGGTGGTCCATGACCAGATCCTCACCTTCAGCCGGGGCTTCGTGCGGACGTTTGAAGTCGTGCGCAGATGGGAGCAGGACGGGCTGCACCACGCGCGAATCAAGGCCCTGGTGGAAGTGGGCAAGCTGTCGGAGAAACTCCGGGGCCAGAAGATCGCCGTCCGCGAGGTGCCGGGCGAGCTGCTGTACCGCCAGGTGACCTTCGACATTCAGAACGAGAAACAGGCCGTGGAGATGTTCCAGAAGGCCATGGACGCCTTCCAACTGGACGGGCTGACCAAGGTGAAGATCGAAGGCAAGCCGGATGTGGTGGAGAAGGATGATATCCAGGTCACGCTGCGCGTGAACGTGTCGATGGTGCCGGACATGGTCGCCTGGGCCAAGTTCCTCCAGGACCTCGAACCCCTGCTTGCGAAACTGTCCTCGGGAACGGATGTCTTGACCTTGAGAATGGGCGAGGCCTACGGCGGGTTCATGTTCAGTGACGCTATCGAGGAATACAAGAAGATTGAGAAACGCCTGGGAAAGGAGGCCTCGCTGCTGCTGAACGTTTTCAAGGGCATGAATGGGAAGGGCAATATCACGTATTGGAAGGTGTATAAAATCAGTGCTCCCCTTGCGGAGGCTCTTTGCGATATCGGGAAGCGGACCTACCGGCTGCACGTCGCACTGGAGGACGCAGGCGGAAACGAGTTGGCGGCTGAGCCGATCGACGTGCTGCGATGGAGCAACTCGCACGAAGCGCAGCCTTACTTCTATACGAGTTGGCGGGTGGAAGGCCATTTTATCGGGCCCCTCCTGTTCTGGAAGACAAATGCAGAGCGGTTCTACTGCTACCCGGCGTTGCAGGAGTGCAGGGTCAAGGTGCCGGTGGACAAACTGCGAAACGTCAAGAAGGTGACCGCCAGTTTGCGCCCCAAGTGGAAGACGAAGTAGATGCCGTGGCGGCACCTGACGGCCTACCGGCGGTCAAGAGAATAAAGGATACGTTATGAGTGCGAATGCGATCAGGTATCTGTCGGCGATCATGATTCTGATAGTCGCGGCCTCCAGTCCTCCTCCCGCGCGGGCCCAGGAGCAGGCCAGGCTGATGGAGGTCGTGGTCACCGGCGCGGGGCTCAACCCCGACAGTGCCAAGCAGAACGCCTTTTCCAACGCCATCGAGCAGGTGGTCGGCGTGCTGGTGGACGCCGAAACCCTGGTCAAAAACAATCAGATCGTCCGCGACCGGGTTCTCACCTTCACCCGGGGCGACATCCAGGAGTACCGGGTGATCGACTCGTGGCAGAAGGACGGCCTGCACTTCGCCCGCATCCGGGCCAGGGTCGTCGTGGGCAAACTGGCCGAGCGCCTGACCGCCCAGAAGATCGCCGTCCGCGAGGTCCCCGGCGACCTGCTGGTCCGCCAAGTGAAGTTCGACCTGCGGAACGAGAAGGACGCCAAGGAGGTATTCGCCAAGCTCATGGCCGGCTTCCGGATGGAGCAGCTCGTCAAGGTCGAGATCGTCGGCAAGCCCGAGATGGTGTCCAAGGACGACTCCCACGCGAAACTCCGCGCCACGGTCAAGCTCTCGCCTGACTTGGTCAAGTGGAACGCACTGGCCAACGACCTGCGCCCGTTCCTGGTGAAGGTCTCCACGCAGCGGTCCGCCATAAAATGCCAGGCCGACGGGTTCCGCCAGCAGCGACTGGTCAGCCCGCCGGCCAAGGAACTCAAGGCCCGCATCGCGGGCGAAGGGGTTCTGGTATCCCTGTTGCAGAGCATGAACCCGCTGGGCGACCGCACGGAGTGGGACATCTATCGCGTGCCCCAGGCGCTCCAGGGCGTGCTGGAGGATTCGGCCAAACAGAAGTACCGCCTGGCGTACGAGTTTCTCACCGCCGACGGCCTGGTCGTCGCCAAGGCCCAGCAGGAACTCATCAAGTCCGTGATGGGCCGGAAGTACCAGGTCGAGCCCATGGACTACCGGGATATGATGGCCGACGGCCTGGCTCATAAGGCCGGCATCCGCACCTGGTGGGTCAGCCCGCTGCTGTGGTGGTACCGGGAGTACCGGGCGGTGATGGATTTCGACACCGAGGTCCAGATCTCCCACGATGACCTGCGGAAGGTGGTCCGGGTGACCGCCTGCATCGAGAGGATCGCGCCCTGATGGTCGAGAATGAGAAGGAGACGTTATGCGTACGAACGTGATCGGATTATCGGCGATTCTGGTGTTGGCGGGTGGTATCTTGGCGCCGCTTGCGCGAGCCCAGGATCAACCCAAGCTGATGCAGGTGACGGCGACGGGAGTGGCGGCCCAGGCGGACAAGGCCCTCCAGGCGGCCTTCGGGCAGGCCATCGAGCAGGTCATGGGCGTGCTGGTGGACAGCGAAACCCGCGTCAAGAACGACCAACTCGTCAAGGACGAGATTCTCACCTTCAGCCGGGGGTTCGTCCAGAAGTACGAAGTGCTCAAGACCTGGCAGGAGGACGGCCTGCATTACGCCCGCATCGTGGCGCTGGTGGAGATCGGCCAGATGTGGGACAAGCTTCGGGCGAAGAACGTGGCCGTTCGGCCGATCCCCGGCGAACTGCTGTACCGCCAGGCGCAGTTTGACCTGTCCAACGAGAAGGACGCAGCCGCGATGCTCCGCAAAGCCCTGGGAGAGTTCGACCCGGCGCGGGTGATGAAGGTGACGATCTCCGGCAAGCCGGAGGTGCTGGAGAAGAACGACACGCACGCCAAGCTGAGCGTACAGGTCCAGGTCTCGCCGGATCTGGAGGCGTGGGGACGGTTCCAGGCCGGCGCGACCCCGCTGCTGACGAAACTCGCGACGACCCGCGCGGCGTACATGAGCCGGCGGCGCGACTTGCGGCCAGGGCAGAAGAAGCTGAGGGACCTGAACTCCCCTCACCGCTACACGCTGGACCCGGAGAACCTCAAGGACTTGGAAGAGCGGCTGGGGGAGGCGAAATGCGTGCTGCACCTGATGACCGGGATGAACGCCGAGGGCACGCAACTGCGGCTGACCGCCTTCGCCCTGGGCGAGCACCTGGCGCCGGTCCTGGGCGACCTCGCGGAGCGGCGCTACCGCCTGCGCGTCGCCCTGTGCGGCAGCGACGGGACGGTCATCATGGAGGGCGACCAGCCCGTCAACGACAACTACCGCTTTCAGGAATTGAGATTCCCGACCGCCGGCAAGGTGGGTCTCTGGGCGAAGAAGCGGAAGAACTCTTTCTTTGTCAGCCCGCTGTGCACGCACCATTCGGGGACGGCGATGTACTACCACGCCCTCATGCGCTACGAATACCAGTTCACCGTCCCGCTGGACAAGCTGCCGCAGGTGACGCGCTGCATGGGCGCCATCGAACCTGTTGTGTTCTCGGGGACGGGCAAATCTAAACGCTGACAGTCGGCCGGTCGCGACCGGCCGGGAAAGGAGCGTCCTATGCGACTCCTGGCTTGTGTGGCGATTCTGATTGCGTGCCTTGCGGCGTGGGCTGCGCAGGCTCAGGCCCAGCGAGTGCCTCGACCGGACAGGGCCAAAAAGGACAAGGTCAAGGGCCAGCAGCTCCCGCCGGAGGCGCCTGCCTCGAACGACACGGAGGAGACCAGATCGGTGGTGGCCAGCGGAGCCGGCCTCACGCCCGACGACGCCCTTAAGAGCGCTTTGGTCACGGCTGTCGAGCAGGCAGTGGGCGTGCTGGTCGACGCCCAGACGATCGTGGACCATAATGACGTGATCCAGGAGAAGATCATCACGGCCACCAATGCATTCGTGGAGAAATACGATGTGTTGAAACGGTGGCAGGAGGGGGCCACCCATCATTGCCGCCTCCTGGCCCGCATCCGCACGCGCAGGCTGATGGAGCAATTGGTCGCCAACCGCGTCGTCACGCAGAAGACCGAGGGGCGAAACATCCACGCCCGCATCGTCACCGAGGAAAACGCCCGCCAGGGAGCGGCCGAGGTGGTCAAGGCCTGTCTGGCGGATCTGCCGCAGAAGGTGCTGGCCGTCTCCTGTCCGGGCAAGCCCGTGCCGATCAGCCCCACGCGGCTTCGCATTCCGGTCCAGATCGAGGTGGACCAGAAGGTGTACAGTCGTCTGATGCAGGAGATCGAGCCCAAGCTGTCGGCCATTGCCAGGACAAAGGCATCCGGCGTCTTGGCCTATGAGCCCGTCCGGGACGGCAAGGAGACCCGCGTCTCGCTCGAGGTGTTTCCGTCGCCCGTCGTCCAGTTGGACCCTAACCCCGTCTTTCCCCCGCCGCACGTCCTGTTGGCCAAGCCATGGTATCGCGGAGGGGCCTTCCGCAACGCGGTCGTGAAGGACGAGCAGGACCTGCTGGACAAGGTCTTCCAGAAGGGGTTCGACAATTCCCAGCGGCTGGGCGTCCTGGAGGTGATTTCCGGCATCACCCCCACGGGAAACGCAAGGATCACCGTCTACGGACTCGACGGCGAGGCCTTCAGTCTGTTGCCCAAGTCGCTGCACCCCAGAATCGTCGTCGACTGCCGGCTTCTCGACGCAGCCCGACGCGAACTGGCCTCGAAGAAGACGCCCTTCGTTCACAGTCCGTGGATAGGGACTCCGCACGGTTTCCTGTTGACCGTCGGTTCCACGACGCGGTGCCGCAAGAGCCTCGACCAGTGGCCTTTCGTCGGCGTGTGGCCTGGTGTCAAGGGCAACGACGCCCACGGCATGTTTGCCCATTCCTGGGCCGGGCATGTGTACGTCGACATCGGCACCGACGACGTCCGCAAGGTCGACAGTATGAACCTGTCGGTCCGCTGGGAGCCCACCAGGGACTGAAGGACGAGGCTCGCTCCCGGAGTCTGCTTGAGAATGTCGCTTTTTGAATCCGCGGGCGGCCGGGTCAAGTCACCTCTCGCGTGAAGGTGTCCGGGTCGTCGACGGGCCTGGCCTCGACGGCCGCCAGGCGGTCGGCGGCCGAGCGGGGCGTCAGGAGGCTGACGGCGACCAGGACGACGACCGACACGACCACGCCCGCGGCGACGTAGTTGTACTGGTAGGACGCGTGCAACCATTCCGGCAGCGAAGCCACAGAGTTCTCGACCTTGTACTCGAACCAGTACATGCCCAGCGTGGCGGCGAAACCGGCCAGGCTGGCCGCCAGCACGCCCGGCAGGGTCGTGTGCCGCCAGAAGGCGGCGAGGGCCGGGACGGCGATGCAGGCGGAGAGCACGCCGGAGGAGAGATTGTAGACGTCGCTGAGGCTGGTCGAGACGCAGGCCAGGCCCCAGGCGATCAGCAGGCACGCGGCGGTGACGATCCGGCCCAGGGCGACCTTGCCCCGCTCGGTGATGCCGCGAAACAGCAGCGGCTGGAGCAGGTCGTACGCCACCGGCATGGCCGAAACGTTGGTGAAGGTGTCCACCGTGGACATCTGGCAGGCGACGATGGCCACCACCATGAAGACCGCGCCGGCCAGCGGCATCTGCGAGACGAAGGCGGAGATGATCCCGGTGGCGTCGCCCCCGACGGCCGCTGCGGGGGCCTGGCCCGCGGGGGGGAAGGCGACCAGCGCGCAGAAGGCTGTCAGGCAGGGCAGGGCCAGTACGAACACGATGATCAGGACGAAGGCGGCGCCGGCCCCGATCATGGCTTGCCGCGTGGAGCGGGCGGCCTGGAGGCGCAGCGTCAGGTCCTGCTCCACCATCCACCCGGGCAGGAAGCCCAGCAGCAGGATGAACGGGAAGAGCTTCCCGAACGACCACAGGTCGAACGTCCAGGCGGTCGCGTTGCCGGGCGGCTTGAGTGCCGACAGCGCCTGCCACACGCCCTCGGGCGCCTTGGCTGACGCAGCCGACCAGGCCGTCGTCGCCAGGACGACCATGAAGACGGCCATCAGGCTGAACTGGATCACGTCGGTCACGACGATGGCCCGGAAGCCCCCCGCCAGGATGTACACGAAGATGGGCGCGACGACGATGCCCATGCACAGCCACTTCAGCTCGCCCAGACCCAGGAAGGGACTGACCAGCTCGCCGACAATGAACAGCTCGGCCTGCGTCCAGATGATGAAGACGAAGAAGGAGAAGAAGGCGGCCAGCGCCCGCGCGGACACGCCGTAGCGGCGCCCCAGGGCCTGGGGCACGCTGACGGCGGCGATGCGCCGCACCCAGGGCGTCATGGCCACGATGATGAAGCACAGGACGAACCACGGCAGGAAAAGGACCCACATGCCGGTGGCCCCGTACTGGTAGACCTGGGCCATGCCGTAACTGAGCCAGCCGAGCATGAGCCAGCCCGCGGTCACCGAGACGCCCAGCCACCAGCCGGGCAGCTCGCGCCGGGCGATCCAGAACTCCAGGCCCTGCCCCGCCTGGGCGGCGCGGGCCTTCTCGCGACGTCGCAGGACCACGCCGACGGCCATCACCGCCGCAAAATACGCCAGCACCGCTATCCAGAACCAGAGGGTCTGCATGGACGTTCTCCCTTACCAGGCGTACGAGACCTTCAGGCCGCCCCAAAACTCGTCCTGGGTGATCTCGTCAAAGAGGGCCTGGCTGAACCGGAGGAAGGGACCGACCTTCACCACGCCCCATCGCTCGTGGACGCCCAGGGCCTGGCTGACGTTGTAGACCACGTCCAGCCCGTACTGGATGTTGCCCAGCCGGGTGGCCGGCGAGAAGCCCAGGGCCTTGGTGTTGTAGCGGTGGTCCATGCCCAGGGCCAGCGACGGCGTGACTGTGATGTCCTTCAGGACCGGCACGTCGCCCATGCCCAACTCCGCAAGGGCGAAGTCGTGCTTGGCGCCCAGCTCCAGCCATCCGCCCTTGACCACGTCGTAGTCATGCCAATACTGGACGTACGGGTTGAACACCGGGCCCTTCGTGCCGAACAGCACCGAGTCGTCGAACGTCAGCTTGCCCCACAACTCGTAGGTGGTGTGGAAGTCGCCCGTGAACGGCGGGTAGGTGTAGGCTGCCCAGCCGATCTCCACCGTGGTGTAGAGCTTCTCGATGTTGTAGCGCCAGTAGAGGGCGTAGTCCGCCTCGTAGAGGTTGCTGTCGGTGCCGGGCACGAGGGTGCGGTTGGCGGCGAACCAGTCGAACCAGACGTAGCCTCCGACGGTGCCGGCTACGCCCGTGTCATATTCGACCCAGACGGTGAGCTGGTGGCTGGGCTTCTCCCGGCCTTCGCGGGCGAACTCGCTGAAGTTGACGCCCCGGAAGATGTAGTCGCTGGCCAGGACGTAGTCCAGTCCGAAGTAGAGCGGAAGGGGCCTCTCCCACTTCTGCGGTTCAGCCGGTCCGGCCGGCTGGACGGCGGCAGGGGCGGGTTGGGCCTTGGCCGGCTGGGTGGCCTGGGCCAGCGAGAGCCACGTGTCGCCCGATTCGGCGCGGGCGGTCGGGCACAGGCAGAGCAGAGCCAGGGCGAGAAGGGCTGACGAATGGGTGCGGGTCATGGACGATCTCCAGGCCCCCTTCAGGGCGGGCCTGGAGAGGGCGCGGTTACGAGGCCGTGGATTTGGCAGGTCGGCTTCGGCTGCACCGACCCGCCGGGTGCGACACGAGGGGCCAGACTCTCGGGAGGCCCGCCGCCGGCACTCGCCACGAGTGCGATACGTCCAGGCCCAGTCAGCCAAAGCCCGAGAGAAACAAGCCGCCCGACGGGCGGGCGCAGTTGGAGGTGCCCCAGAGCGGCGCGCAAGCCAAGTGCGACCGATGGCCCGGCTGTGATATCGTCCCACCCTTGTGCTTTGCCTGTGGCACGAGAGACACCTTCATCGTGGGATCTGACGCGTCGCAGACAGTTCATCCGTCGCCGCCCTGCGTGTCAAGCAAAAACAAAGCCCACGGGCCCGTCCCTTTGGGGGCGGTTTCCCGTGGGCTTCATCAGGTCCGGCGTCCGGCCACGTTCGGACGCCTGAAGGTGCGGTTAGATGCTGCCGTCGGAATTGATGTCCGAGAACACGATCAGGGCCAGGTTCCGCAACGTCTTGTCGCCGCCGTAGAGCAGGCCGTTGATCGTCTGCGCGTCGGCCGCCCGGAGTATGTCGATCACCGTCAGGGTCGTTCCGTTCTCCACTCCGAAGGCCGCACCGCTCGTGCCCACGTTGTACACCGCGAAGGCAAGCCCGTAGGTCGAGATGGTGAAGCCGTACGCCTCGCCCACCAGGCCGGCCAGCGATTCAGTGGTCACGTACGTTGACAGGGCGGTGGCCATCATGTGGGCTTCGAGCTTGCCGCCCTTGGCGCGGAAGAGGGCGACATAGTAGTCGGCGACCTGGGCGTTGGTCTGCCCGGCCAGTTGCCCGAATGCGCCCGGCAACGTGGCAGCCAACCAGTTGCCCAGGTCCGTGGCGGTCGATCCGCCGTTCAGGGAGGAGATCAGGGCCTGGCCCTTCCTGTTCTGCCAGAAGCCGATGGGGGCGGCCTGGCCCTGCTGGACGGCGACGGCCTGCTCGGAGAAATTGTAATTGATGCCCGCCTGGCCCGATTCGACCCGGATGTCGGTGAAGACGTCCGGCCCGACCACGCCGCCCAGCGAGCCGATCGTGTCGATGCCGTCGATCAGGTCGCCCGGCTGGGTCTGGGCGATCTGGTAGACGCCCGCGGACAGGCCGGTGAAGGAGTAGGCCCCGTCGGCGTCGGTGTACTGGACGTCCCAGACGGCCTCGCCCGCGTCGCTCAGACCGGTCAGCGTGATGACCACCCCGCTCAGCGGGGTCTCGTAGGGGTCCAGCAATCCGTCGTTGTTGAAGTCCAGGAACACCCAGCCCGAAAGCTGGGCGGGCGGCTGGACGTCGACGTAGACGAACGCCGAGCCGGTCATGTCGTCGGCGTCCGCAATGGTGTACTCGAAGGTGGCCACCCCGAACCAGTCCGCCTCCGGTGTGTAGGTAATCGTGCCGTCCTCGTTGAGCACGACCGTGCCGTGCGTGTCAGCGGGGGCGACCGAAACGATCTGCACAGCCGTGCCGTCGGGGTCGTAGTCATTGGCCAGCAGGGTCTCCGCATCGATGACCAGCGGCGTGTTCATCTGGCCCTGCACGTCATCATTGACGGCTACTGGCGGCTCGCCCTCGGGCGGCAGGCCCGGGATCACCAGTGCTACGTCGTTGCCGTCGGTCAGGCTTCCGGTGGCCGAGTCGTACGTGTAGAAGAGCTGGAAGGCCTGGTCGCCGATCATGACCGTGCTGCCGCCCTCGATGTTGGGCAGTCCCTCGAAGGCGCCGCTCACCGGGTAGATGCCGTTATTCTCAATGATCACGAACGGCCCGGTCAGGCCGTTGTCGGCCAGGCCGATCGTGAACATGCCGTCCAGCGCGACGCTCCCGGTGACGACGATCTGGTCGTAGCCGGCCTCGGTAAAGTCGAACCAGTTGTCCGACCAGGGCCCGAGAGCCAGGTCCCCGGCGTGGAACGTGGCGGGCTCTGCCCCGCCGATGGTCATCCACGTGCCGAAGCCCGTGCTGAACGATCCGGAGACTGTCCCGGCGGCGTCCAGGGTGGAAAAATCCGGCATGACGTACCCGCCGGTCAGGCCCGTCACGTTCAGAGTGCCGCCGGCACTGATGGTGAGGAAGAAGGGCGTCAGCGAGGCCGAGTCCTGCATCGCCACCGTCCCGTCGATGACGATCTGGTCGGCGGCTACCGTCCCGGGCGCCTCGAAGGTGCCTGTGATCAGCCCCGTGCCCGTCACTCTCAAGAGAGAGTACCCGATGTCGATGCTCCCGCCGTTGACCGTGAGATCCGTGGTAGTCAGTTCGGCGTACCCGCCCGAGTTGATGATGCTCTGACCAGCCAGGACTTCTACCGAGTCAAACTCGGCGCTGACGCCGGCCAGGTCGAACACTCCATACTCGTCGAAAGTGGGTGACCCCGATAGGAGGAATCGTTCCTCCAGCGATTCTGCCAGGGGCAAGATGGGCTTGGTCTGCGGCTTGAAGGAACGCGGGCGGGGGACCGAACAGAGCGCGGACTTCCACATGTGCATTCTCCTTCTTCTGTAAGTGAGCAAGCGGCAGGAACACGATAGGACACCCGTATCCTAATCCGGGCCAGCAGACATTCCCAGAGTTTTCTCAAGAAATATCCGGGAAAACCTTTAGGGGTATCACCTTATTGAAGCAAGCGGAGTGATTGAAGATTGCGCAGTCCGCGCGGGTCCATCACTCAGGCCCCGCAGAGGGGCCGGTGGCCGCCAGCGCGCATCTATCGCACCCAAAACCCTTTGAACATTCTGCCTGTTGGCGGTAGGATGACCAATCTGTCAATCCCGCGCGTGGCGAGGCAGCGAGACGTCGCCCGGGCGGGAATGGAAGGTAGATCCCATGAAGATATCGCTGAACTGGCTGACCGATTACGTGGACGTTTCCGTCAGCGCCGCCGAACTGGCGGCCAGGCTGACCGACGCTGGACTGTCCTGCGAGGAGATCGTCGAGACCGACAATGACATCGTGCTGAACCTGGAGGTCACGTCCAACCGCGGCGACTGCCTGGGGCATCTGGGCGTAGCCCGCGAGGTGGCGGCGGTGACGGGGGCGGCCTATCACCCGCCCGTGATCGCCGACCTGCCCCGCCAGGGCGTCTGCGACGAGTTGACCACCGTTCGCGTGGACGACCCCGCCCTGTGCCCCCGCTACACCGCCCGGGTGATCCAGGGGGTGAAGGTGGGCCCCAGCCCCGCGTGGATGGTCGAACGCCTCGAAGCGGTCGGCATGAGGAGCATCAACAACGTCGTCGACGTGACCAACTACGTGCTCATGGAGTACTCCCAGCCGCTGCACAGCTTCGACTATGACCGCCTGGCCGGCCACGCCATCATCGTCCGCCGGGCCCGCGAGGGCGAGCTGCTGGTCAGCATCGATCAGACCAAGTGCCGCCTGGACCCCTCCATGCTGGTGATCGCCGACGCCGACAAGCCCGTCGCCATCGCCGGCATCATGGGCGGGCTGGACAGCGAGGTCGGAGACCAGACCGTCAACGTCCTGCTGGAGAGCGCCCAGTTCGACCCGCTGTCCATTCGCCGCACCAGCCGAAAGCTCGCCCTGATGAGCGAGAGCAACTACCGCTTCGAACGCGGGGTGGACCCGGTGGGCGTGGACCAGGCCTCCCTGCGGGCCTGTCAACTCATCATTCAACTCGCCGGCGGGAAGCTGGCCGAGGGACTCGTCGACGTCTGGGCCCAACCGGTCGCCCCCGTCCAGGTCGCCCTGCGCCCCCAGCGCACGTCCAGCCTGCTGGGACTGGAGATCGAGACGAGCGTCCAGGTCGAAATCCTCTCTCACCTGGGCCTGGCCCCTCGGATCGAGGGCGAGCGGATCGTCTGCACCGTCCCCACCAGCCGGGCCGACCTGACCCGCGAGGTGGACCTGATCGAGGAGATCGCCCGCCTCCACGGCTACGACAAGATCCCCGTCGGCGGGCGGATCGCGCACGCCGTCATGCCGGTCGGGCGGCCGCAGCGAGTCCGCCAGCGGATCGCCCGCACGCTGTGCGCCGCCGGGTTCGACGAGGCCCTCACCTTCAGTTTCGTCGACCAGGAGGAGGCGGAACTGTTCGCCCAGGCCCGGGGCATCCGCGTGGACCCGCTGGTCCGAAAGACCAACAACATCTTGCGCCCCACGCTGCTGCCCAGCCTGCTGCAGTCCTGCAAGACCAACCAGGACGCCGGGACCGAAGAGGTCAGCCTGTGGGAGATCGCCTCCGTGCTCCGCCAGGGCGATTCCGCCGGACTGCCCGAGGAACACGTCGAGGTGGCCCTGGTCACCACGCTCTCGCTGGGCGAGCTGCGCGGGGCGGTCGAGGCACTGATCGCCGATCTGTGCCCGGCCTCGCGTCTGGATGTGCAGGCCGCCGACACGCCGGGCCTGGCTGGCGGAGCAGCCGCCGAACTGTTGCTGGACTCCAGGCCGGCCGGGCGGATCGGCATGATCGACGAGAAGGTGCAGCATCATTACGGCCTGGAGAAGCCGATCGCCGCGGCGGCGCTGAGCTTCCAGGCGCTGCTGGACGCCTACCAGGAGGTCCGCACGTACTCGCCCGTGCCGCGATACCCGTCGGTGCGGCGCGATCTGTCGCTGATCGTCGAGGATGCCACAACCTGGCGCCAGCTCAGCGAGATCGTGCTGGCGATCGATCAGCCGATGCGCCAGTCGCTGGACTACGTCACGACCTACCGGGGCAAGCCTGTCCCCTCGGGCAAGAAGAGCGTCACGCTGCAGCTCACCTATCGCTCCAGCGAGGGCACGCTGCGGAGCGAACAGGTGGACGAGCAGGTCGCGCAGGTCGTCGCCGCCGCCCGCGACAAGCTCGGCGCCGAACTGCGAGCCTGACCCCGCCGACCGTGGGTCGCGCCCGATTGATCGGCGAAAACGCGAAAGGCAAAAACTTTCGCACGCAATTCGTTGCCTCAACTAAATTTGGCAAATTCCTCAATAAACGGCTTCAATTCACTGAAGTTTTTGACCCACGGTATTCGATACTAGGGGTAGAATAAACATGTGAAGAGAAGCCCTGCGACACGCTCGAGGCGGGAGCATCAGGACGAGTTACAAGCCTCTGCTGTGTGCGACAGAGCTGCCGAATGAAAAGAACCGATACCCATTGATCGGGGCGCGTCCCCGAGCCGCTCCGGCGGCTGGTAGCGCCCCACCTGAAATAATGGGTTCTTATTCGAGGCGGCTCATCGGCACGATGCGGAGGCTTTTCTTTGCGCCGGGCGGCCTCTGGCCTGGCGACCCGGCAAGGCGCCCGCGTCCAGCCGCCCTGTTGGTCGTCACCCGGGCCGCCTTGTTGGCCAGGCTTGAGCGATGCAACCTCCAGCCCTCGAGTTGACCGTCCCGCCGTCGTCCGCCGAGGCAGAGCCCACGCAAGCCTTTCCGTGGGCCTTTTCGTTCAGTCTTCCCCGAAGTCGTTTCGCTTGCGCCGCAGGCGCCAGAAGAACGGCCGACCGAGAACGCGAGGCCGCCAGAGCGAGTCGATGGCGGGCACGAAGGTGTTCATCGCCAGGACGGCCATGTACGCGGGAATGGGGACCTGCCGGTAGAGTTGGAGGATCATGGCAAGGCTGCCGCAGCCGACGGCAAAGATGACTTGTCCGCCGGAGGTGACCGGGCGGGTGGTCATCTCGGTGGCCAGGAAGAAGGCCGCCAGCAGCATCTCGCCGGCCAGGAGTTGATAGCAGACGTAGATGAAGCCGACATCGGCGCCCTCGTGCAGGAAGGGCCACCAGACAGCCTGAACGGTGTCTCCGGTTCGGGCGAAGTGGACCGGGGCGACCGCGGCGACCACGGCGGCCGACAGCAGGAACATGACCGGCAACTGCCACTTGATGTAGGTTCGGTAGATGAGATAGAGCCCGGCGATGAGGATGATGATGGCGGAAGTCTCGCCGATGCCTCCCGGGCGCGCGCCGTAGAGCAGGTCGTTGACGGGGGGCATCTGGAGCAGGGCGGCGGGCTTGGGGTGGGGTTCCCTCTGGTCCAGGTAGAGCAGGGCGCTGAACTCGGGCTGCTGGTGGTCGCTCAGGCCGCCCAGGATGTCGGCGGGGGGGTGGAGGAGGAACGCGTCGGCCTGCCGGGGCGGGGGGGTATGGCGCCAGGCGCTGTAGTCGTCCACGCGCCGGGCTTCGGCGATGTCGCCGACGACGAGCTGGCTCTGAGCCAGGAGTGGCCAGGCGGGCGGGTTCAGGACCACCGGGAAGAGGACGGCCACCGCCAGGCGTCCGACCAGGGCGGGCTGCCAAAGAAAGTGCCCCACCCCGCCGAAGACCGCCTTGCCCACGATGATGGCGAACACCGAGGCGGTGACGGCGACGTACCAGGGCGTGAAGGGCGGCAGGGTCAGGGCCAGCAGCAATCCGGTCAGGAACGCGTGCGAGCGCCCCAGCAGGGCGGGCACGCGGGTGAAGGAATAGACCAGCGACTCGGCGATCCCGCAGGTGGTCACGCACAGGCCGGCCACGGCGAGGGCCCGCCAGCCGAAGAAGGCCACACCGGCGGCCAGCGGTCCGCAGGCGGCGAACAGCGTGACCAGGAAGACCGTGTTGACGCCCTCGGGGGCGCGAAGGAAGGGAGCGTTGCCGTGCGTGAGGGCGTCGCTCGGCCAGGCCGGCGGGGCGGGGGTCGTTGCAGGTGTCGCGCGCGATTGGCTCACGTTCAACTCACCATGCCCGCCAGCAGGGGAAGACGCGAGCGGATCAGGCGGATCGTCCGCTTGAGTTGCTTGACCCGGCTGGTCAGGGGCAGGCCCGCCGGGCAGACGTAGGAGCAGATTCCGCATTCCACGCAGGCCATCACGCCCGCCTTGCGGGCCGAGTTCACCAGGTTCAGTTCGTACTCGTCGTTGAGCTGGGCCACGTTCAACCGGGCCGGGCAGTGATCGGTGCACCATCCGCATCGGATGCAGGGACGGGGCACGGCGCCGACGGGCGTGTCCAGGGCCAGCAGGGCCTCGGTGGCGGGCGAGACGACCGCCTCCTGGGGTGTGAGCAGACCGGTCATCGGCCCGCCGTGCACGAGGGTCTTGGTCCACCCTTCGGCCAGCTCGAAGCAGGGCGCGCCAAACGGCACGTAGTAGTTGCCCGGTCTGCGGATGCCGGGTCCCGACAGCGTAAGCACCCGTCCAAGCTGGCGTCGCCCGCCCAGCACCCAGTGGCAGGCGGCCAGACAGGTGGCCGCGTCCACCACGCCCGCGCGGACAGCGAGCGTGGACTGTCCCGGCGGGGTCTCGCGCCGCGTGAGGATCTTGACCAGAATGGCGTCGGCGCCGGTGGGATACTTGTGCGAGAGGGCGATGCGGCTGACGTCGTGCTGCCGGCTGGCCGACAGGAGCCGACGGTACTGCGAGACGCGGCGCTGGTCCACCGCCAGCACCAGCTCGCGGGCCTCGACCGCGCGTCCCAGGATGGCCAGCCCGCGAACCACGTCCTCGCCGTGTTCGACCAGCAGGCGGTGGTCGGCGGTCACCATCGGCTGGTTCTCCATCACGTTGGCGATGAGCGTGTGGCAGTCGTGCCGGCGGGCCCGTTCGATCCACCCCGACAGGGAGCAGGGCGGTCGCCGGCCCATGACCAGGTGTCCCTCCGCCAGGCGCTCGCGGAGTTCCTGGCTGGACAAGTCGCGGAAGTCCCCTTCCTGCCGGGGCAGGACTTCGACGTTGGGCGGGTCGCTCAACCGGTCCAGTTCCACGGCGGGCACGGCGGCGAACTCGTCGCCGAAGGCGATCTTGACGGTGACGGTTGAAGCCACCCGCCCGCTCAGGGGCGCGAAGACGTCCACCCCTGAGGGGCTCGCGGCGCGGGCCAGCCGCTGGCCCGCCTGGACGCGCTGGCCCGCCTCGACCAGGACTTCGCCCGCTTGGCCCCCGCAGGGCGACAGGCTCACCCGCAGCCGCTCCGGACGGGCGATCGGCGCGATCGGCAGGTCCAGCGTCGCTTGTTTCTCATCCGGCAGGTCGATCCCGCCCGTGAACGTGCCGTACCGCTGAAAGAGCATGGCCGTATGGTACACGATCGGCCTGCCCAGAACGATAGAGAAACGGACCGGATGAGGTCGAAGGATCAATCTCGGCTGACCTGCAATCGTCCGCCGCAGGTGCGCTCAATTTCGTCGGCCAGCGCGGCGTCGTTGACGCCTCGCAGCAGGAGCGGGGCGGCGGGGTTGAAGATGTGCGCGGGATCGAAGTCGAGGGTGCTGTCAGTCGGGGCGACAAGCGTCACCAGGCGGACGGGCAGGTCGGCATGGGCCCGGGCCGACAGGACGGGACAGGGTTCCTTCAGGCCGTAGAAGCGCGACTGCCAGCCTTCTACGGCAGGGGGCTCCTGGCCCCGCGACAGCGAGACGGCGAAGCCGGGCGGGGCGATCAGGGATAGCGTCAGGTCGTCGCACAGGCGCCAGCCTCGCCCCGGCGCCTTGTCGGGCGGCGCTGGGGCTCGTTCGGGCGTTTGGCCGCTCGCCGCGTCCGCCGCGTCGCACATGTGCCAGCGGAGGGCCACGTCGTGCCGGTCCTCGCCCAGGATGGTATCGACCACCACGTACGCGTCGTCGATGCGACAGAGCAGGCGGCGGTGGGTCAGCCGTCCGCCCAGGCGGCGGTAGCCGTAGTGCTCTCCCTCGAAGCAACCGCACCGCCCCCCCGGCGAGAGGGCGAACTGCAACAGGCGGCTGCGGGTCCACTCGAACCACAGGAACCGCGGGCCCTTGACCATCTGGTCCTGGCCGTCGAGTTGGACGGTGTTGTGAGCGGCGGTGGATTGGAAATAGTGGTTCCACGGCTCGCGGCAGCGGTAGCGGTAGCTGCCCGCGTCGTGGAGGACATTCTGCCCGCGCCAGAACAGGTCCACGTGGAGCATGTCCGCCTGGCTGGGCCGATCTCGGTAGCTGTGGCAACGGGTCATGGCCCACGACTGTTGGCCGCGGAGGACGAAGTAGCCCCCCACCCGGGCGTGGAAAGCGCGGGCGGGTTGCCGGCCCTGCGGCGGGGTGTCCAGGGCGCCGGGGCCCCACAGCCACAGGAGCTTCTCGTCCCACGGGCCTCCGGGCAAGGGCCGGCGCCGGTGCAGATAGTACCCCGCCGCCTGGGCGACCGGGCGGAAGTCGTCGTGGTCGCAGCAGGCCAGCGGCAGGACGTTGGCGCCGTCGTTGGCCCCGTAGATGGGCACGCGCCCGCTGACCGGGTCGATCATCTCCAGCAGCCATTGGGCGGATCGCTTGAGGGCGTCGATGACCGGTTGCGGCGCCGGCTGGTGGGCCAGTTCGCCCAGGCGGACGACCCACAACAGGTCGTCGAGCATGACGCGGTGGTAGTTGAGGCTATGCTGGACGTACGAACCATCCGCGTAGACCTGGCGGGCACACTCCGCCGCGAGCACCTCGCGGGCCTGCTCGCGCCAGGCGGGGGCCTCGGCCAACTCGTCGAACAGCAGGGCCACGCTCCACAGCCCTGCCGCTTCGGACAGGGCGTGGTTGTTGCCCTGCATGCGGGCCTGGTTGATGTTGATCTGGATGTGCTTGCCGCTCTGCCAGGCCAGGCGGGTCATCGCCCGCAGGCGAGCGGGAGTGGCGAAGGGAGTGCCCAGAGTGGCGGCCGCGCCGAACAGCAGGGCCATCAGGCGGAAGGCGACCTCCTGTCCGCAGGCCCAGGCGACCGAGAGCTGGGGCGGGTTCTGCTCGACCCAGGCGTCGAAGAGTTGCCAGAACGCCCGGGCCCACCGCTCGTCGCCGTCGCGGGCAAAGGCGCGACCCAGCACGAACGCCAGGCTCAGGCGCGACGGTTCCCAGACCATCTTGATGTCGCCCGGGGGGTTGGGCGGGAAGGCCGAGTCCAGCCAGTGCACGCCCACGGACCAGTCCGCGCCGTCGACCGTATCGTGATTGAACCGCGGGGGCCAGCCCAGGCGCCCGCCCCAGCGCCCGAAGTACGGGTAGTCGCCTTCCATCGCGGTCTGGGCAACGCGGACGACGTGATTGAGCCAAGGTTCATCGCCGACGACCGCCCGCAACGTCGTGGGCGAGGGGCTGGGCAGGAACCGCTCGACGCGCCGGGCCCACAGGCGGCCCTGGTGCGCCTCGATGGCCCCGCCGGCGGCGGCAAACGCCTCGTCCGAAAAGTCGGGTGGGTTCAGGCGCCGGCGCAGGTAGCCCCCGCGCACGCGCCAGGCCTGAAGCAGGCGGCGAGGCAGATTGTCCCACCCGACGGCCTTGGCCGTCCACCAGACTCGCGAAAGGGAGTTCATCTCGGGCTCTTGAGCCTCCGCTACCTAGATCGGCAAAACGAGGGCGGGAGTTCGCTTGCGGGCGGAGGATCTGTCAGGGGGGGGTTACGAGGCGCCTGTCTCCTCGTCGGCCTTTGACCCCGGATCGTCGGGCGGGTCGTCGCGCGATTCTCCCCCATCTGCCTTGGCCTGCGGAACGAGTATCCTTCTTGCGCAGTCGGCAATCCACGAAAGAGGCTTCTGACTCGACGGAATACAAACCCTGGCTGCGGTTACCGCCTGGATCAGCGTCGGCATGTTGCCCGCTTTCTCCAGGCAGAGCATTTCCAGGGGGACGCCTTTCAACCGATCTGCGACGGGTCCTGCCTGGTCCACCAGCCTGTTCGAAGTGCCGGCTGATCCGTCGCAGTCGTCTACGACGAAGACTGTCTTGTAGAGCAGGTCGTCGTGGAGGAGGTAGTCGATTTCTTCAATCACGAGCGGGGAGGCCCCGCGCGTGTCCAGGACAATGACGGGCACGAAGCGCATGAGTCCGTGCGCCAGCTCCCGCCAGTGAGCATCGTTGCGCGTTCGCAGGGTGTAGGGCACCAAGGTCCTCATCTGGTCGAAGGGCTCGGAGTTGTTCTCCATTTCCAGGAGAGAAACGGTGCGGAGGTTCATGGCGAAGCGGCGAATGACGGCCTGCAGAGTCAAGGCCTGGCGCGAGGAGGATGCCAGGACCAGGGCAAAGGGCGGCCTGGCCAGTTGGGAATTGAGATGAAAGAGAAAACAGAGGGCAACGGTGGCAACCAGCCAGAGGAGCCAACTGTGGAAAGCGATAGCGGCTGCCACGCAGCAGACGGATGCCGCCGGATACAGCCACCGCTTGCTCCTGGGATACTCGCGCGATTGTGTCGTCAGTCGCCAGTTGCGGCGGCACTGGTGCAGCGGAGGGATCCCCATCAAGCCGATGGTCGTCCACCAGGCGGCCAACTCAGATACGACCAGAACCAGAGAGTGCGCAATCAGGACGGTGGACAGCACGCCGGCCAGGGCGAATCCAACGGCGCGACATATTCCCCACAAGCTATCCAGGGCTAGTGTGTGGCGAGAGACAAACAACCCGCTGAAGGCCCCAACGAGCAGGACGACCCAGACCAAGATGCGAACCTGGCGGAGATACTGCTTGTGATCTTCTCGCAGAAACTCATCAAGATCCACTTGGCGGGCCTCCTTGGGTGAGGGCCTCCTGGCGGACAATGTCCGGCGGCGTATCGCTCATGGTGACGCTGAGGGTCATGACGGGCGACAGGCGTGATTCTAGCGAGTCCAGCAGAACCTGCAAGACCCATGGATGGGTCATGCGGGCGCTGGGGGTTGGAGGGCCGGGGGTGGCGGCCCTGTCAGTCCGTCTCGCCGGTCAGGGTTCGCACGAGTTCGAATGCTTGTCCGGGTCCCACTTCCGCCAGTTCGCCCAGGCCCACGAGATAGCCCCCGCCGATCTGGGGCGTGCAGTGTTTGAGGATGGCGCGAAAGAGTTCGGCCGTGGCGGCGGCGGGGTCTTCCAGGCGGACCAGCACGTTCGTGCCCGGCGGGAAGGGCAGCTCGCTCTGGAGCAGCGCGCCCAGCCCGTTGTGGCTTCGGTTGGTCAGCAGGCCCGAGCAGGGCGGACCCAGGAGGGGCGGGCCGGAGCAGGCCGATTCCGCCCCGCTCGGCTCGGTCGGCCAGAAGGTCACGGGCACGTACTGGCTGACCTCCTGGCGGACCTCGCTGCGCTGGTTGATCGACACCAGGCGCTCGGGGCGGCGAACGACCAGGGCGTCGACGCGGCGGTTGGGGTCGATGCGGTAGAAGGTGTGACCGGCCACCTGCGTGAGGGCCTGAAGCATGAATTCGCCCACGGAGAAGAACAGTCCCACGTCCCACCCCGCCGGGATGAACACCTTCTCCTCGCCCGCCGCGGGGACAGCCAGAACGAGATCGCCGAAGACGTCGAAGGCGAGCAGACGGCTGGTCAGGCGTCGGTGCCGGCTGGGCGGCACGGGGCGCAGAGCGAGGTAGACGCTGGCCATTCGGGCTACCGCCTCCACCAGCGCGACCTCCGTGAACGACGTTGAGCGCGTGTCCTTCATTTCGATCCGTTACGCGTGCCGCCCAGTCCCGGCTCGGGACGGTCGGGCGCGACAGTAGTAATATCGGCCGGCGAGAGAGGGACATGTTGTACCGCGTAAGATTTGGCGGCGGCGACGCGGCAGATCCGCCCGTGGGGGGGCGCGTGGGGCGTGGCTCGACGAGCAATAACCAATAAGCAACTTGTATGCCGCGTCCGCATCGATAAGATGGTGCGAGGCCCGCATGGGTCCACTCGCGCGCCGGGACGGTCCCCCGGCGAACGCGCCGCCGCGCAGGCGGGGCGGGCTTGTCCAGGACCGATCGGAGCATGATGGGTATCGTGAATCCACTGTTCTGGGTGGTGCTGGGGGCGACGGTGCTATCCGGTTTCTTTGCGCTGACCGGATATTCGCTTCGCTTCTGGCGGCGCGGGCAGATCGAGGAGGCCATCGGGGGCGAGCTCAAGGGCGAGGCGCTGGACCGCCAATTGTCGGCGCTGCGGCTGATGACGTCCTTCGGGCGGTCGGTCGCCAATCTCGTGCTGGTCGTGGCCATGATCTACTGGCTCTCTCCCGACTTCCACGCGACCTGGCGGGTCCTGGTGGGCACGTTGGCCGCGGCGGGCATCGTGGCCATCTTCGGCGTGGGCATCCCCAACGCCTGGGCCTACTACAGCGGCGACCGCATCGTGGCGCGCACCTGGAAGCTCCTGCTGGCCTGGCGCTACCTGCTCTACCCGGTCGTTGCGGTGATGATGGCCCTGGACGTGCCCGTCCGCCGGCTGGCCGGGGCCAGCGAGGACCGCGACGAGAACGGCCAGAGCGTCCGCGAGGAGATCCTCCAGGCCGCCACGGAAGGCCAGGCCGAGGGCGCCGTCGAGCCCGAAGCCGTCGAGATGATCGAGTCGGTCATGGACTTCGGGCAGACCCAGGCCGGGGAGATCATGACCCCTCGCACGGACATCTTCGCCCTGTCGGTGGAGACGGCCTGGGCGCGGGCGGCCGAGGCGATCGTCGAGGGCGGGCACTCCCGCGTGCCGGTCTACCAGGGCGACATCGACAACATCATCGGCATCCTCTACGCCAAGGACCTGCTCCGCTACGCCGACCAGGAACACCCCACCGCGCTGCGGACGGTCATGCGCAAACCCTTCTTCGTGCCCGAGACCAAGCCGCTCAACGACCTGCTCAAGGAGTTCAAGGCCCGCAAGGTCCACATCGCCGTCGTGCTCGACGAGTACGGCGGGACGGCCGGCCTGATCACCATCGAAGACCTGCTGGAGGAGATCGTCGGGGAGATCAGCGACGAGTACGATCTGCCCGAACCGGCCCTGATGAAGCGCCTGGGAAGCGACGAGGCCGAGGTCGACGGGCGGATGTACATTGACGACCTCAACGACGCCCTGGGCCTGGCGATCCCCGACGAGGATCGCGACTACGACACGGTGGCCGGGCTGGTCTTCTCGGAACTCGGCTACATCCCGACGGTCAACGAGACGCTTGAAGCCCACGGGGCGCGCTTCACGGTGCTGGCGGCCGACGAACGCCGCATCACCCGTCTGCACGTCAAGAAGCTGCCCCGCCCCGCCGACGAGCCTCATCCCTAGGACCCACCGCGATGCGGGCCAGCGACCGAGCCATCTGCCTGCGGACCATCGACTACAGCGAGACCTCGCAGGTGGTCTTCTTCCTGACGCGCTGCCACGGTGCGGTCAGGCTGCTGGCCAAGGGGACCAAGCGCCCCAAGAGCAAGTCGGGCGGGGCGATCGACCTGCTCAGCGAGGGCGAACTGGTCTTTTCCACGGGCAAGGAGGCGGGCGACGCGCTGGGCACGCTGATGGAGTTCTGCGAGACGGTGGTGCATTCGCCGCTGCGCCGGGAAGCTTGCCGCCTGCACGCCGCCCTGTACGCCCTGGAGCTGGCCGGAGAGATGCTGCCCCTGGGCGATCCGCACCCGGAGGTCTTCGACCTGCTGCACAACACGCTGGCCAGACTGGGCCAGAGCGACGCGCCCGTGGCGGCGGTGCTGGCCTACTTCCAGTGGCGGTTCCTGCGCCGCGTGGGTCTGCTGGGAGACATGCGATCCTGCGCCTCGTGCGGGCGGCAAATCGACCGGGCGGACGAGCTGCACTTCTCCTCGCGGCAGGGGGGGCTGCTCTGCGGCGACTGCGAGGGGGCGCAGGTGGAGAAATACCGCGTCGACGCCGACACGCTGGCCTCGCTCCGGACGATCCAGGAGGCCGAGGCCGGGACGAAGGTGTCGCTGGCGGCCCCGCAGGCGCTGGCCCTCAACCGTCTGCTCGCCTATCACGTCGCCGAGCAACTGGGCAAGGTCCTGAAGATGGCCCGTCACGTCTGCTCGCTTCAGCGGTCCGGATGATGGCTCAGCGCCCGTCGACCCGCCCGGACGGCGGTGCGACCTGCGATTGCGGCTGCGAGCGCGGCGCGGGGCCCGACGACGGCTGGGTCCGCGGGCCCGGCCCCAATGGGACGATATCGTCTCCGAAGTCATCCGGCTGGGTCGCCGGGGCCGAGTCCACGTAGATCGCGCCGCCCAGTCGGGTCAGCTCCTGGCGGGCCCGTTTGGCCTGGTCGAGGTGCCCGGCCACCTCCTCCATTACCGCCAGTGACGACCAGTACTCGCCCGACTTGGGGTCGATCCGTGCCGCCTGCCGCAGCAGGCGGATGGCCTCGTCCTCACGCCCGGCCTCGTAGGCCTTGTAGCCCCTGATCGCCAGTTCGGCGGCGTAGCGGGGCGAGAAACTCACCAGCGGACGCAGGGGCGGCGAGGCCAGGGCCAGGCTGGCGGCGAGGGCGAGTCCGAAGGCGGCCGACCAGAACAGGCGGAGCCGCCGTCGCGCCCGCCACGCCAGGCCCAGCAGCACGCCGAGCCCCGCCCCCGCGCCATGGGCGATGTTGGCCACCGGGAGGATGTCCGAGGCCGACAGGAGGATGCACAGGAAGAACCACCCCACGAAGAGCTGCGCCGTCGCGCGGTCCACCGCGTACCACTGGTGCGGGTCGTGGCGGTTCAGGGCCCACAGGAAGCCGAACAACCCGTACACCACGCCCGACAGCCCCACCCCGCCGCTCAGGAAGGCGGTCTCGGCCAACATCGACCCGACCGCGAACGCCAGCATCATCAGCCCCAGCCTCAGCGAACCGATCTTCTGCTCCAGGAAGCTGCCGAACACCCACACCCAGTACAGGTTGAACGCCAGGTGCAGCAGCCCGCCGTGCAGGAGCGTGGCGCCGAGCACCCGCCACGGCTCGGTGGGCCAGGTAGAGGTTATGAGCAGGGGGGACACGTCCACCCCGAACCAGATTGCCCCCGTCAGCGCGATCGCCAGCAGGGCGGTCCCCGCCGTGACGGGAAAATGGACCAACGAAGATGCGGGGGGCGGTCTCAGCATGGGTGACTGTCCCCCCTTATACCCCAAGACAGCCGTATATCGGCAAGAAGAATCTCCCCTCCCCTCTCTCCCGGGGAATCGGAACAACCCCGCCCGGACTGTACTTCAACATTTTATCCGTCCCAATTTGCCCATCTTACCAAACGAATTCTACCTTGCTGGTAACGGAGGCTCGACTTTAGACCGAAAACAGGAGCACATGATGGCCGGAGCAGACAACACGGAGGCAAAAGGGGCCAAAACCCGCCGAGATGAGCGTGAAAGCCGGCGCCTGGCCTTGCTCAAGCGGGCCGGCATGTTCGGGAACGTCGATAACGCCGCCATCTGCAGGGCCACCAACTACCATGACCTCACCGGCGCCTACCGCCTGGTCCACGACATGTTTGTCTTCCAGGGGATCATTCAGCCCATGGAATTCGGCATGCGGATCCGCCCCTACGAAGCCCAACCCGAGACGGCCACCGTCATCGCCAAGACCGGCGGGCACGTGGTCGGCGTTACCAGCGTCGTCTTCGACAGCCTCGACATGGGCCTGCCCGGCGATCGGGCCTTCATGGCCGAGATCCAGACCCTCCGCCAGATGGGCCGGCGGGTCTGCGAGGGCACCAACTGGGCCATCGCCCACGGCAACACCAGCGTCATGACCGAACTGATGCGATGCAGTCTGGCCCACGCCATGGCCCGCGGCTGCGACGACTTCATCGCCGCCGTCAGCCCCGGACATCTCCCGTTCTATCGCTTGCTGGGCTTCGAGCAGATCGGCTCCCTCCGCAGCTACAGCGACGAGCACTACGACCCGGTGGTCCTGGTGCGCCTGAACGTGGCCGACTTCGACCGCCGATTCGCCAACGTCGACATCGACGACAACGACGACGAGGCCTTCCTCAAGAGCTACTACCTGGTCAACAATCCTTACCACCGCTACATAGCCACCTGGCAGATTCTGTGCGACCGGTTCTTCGCCGACGTCACGCTGGTGCGGGAGTTGTTCGTCCACAACAGCGATCTGCTGGACGAGTGCACACCCGCCCAGCTTGAAGGCCTCCGCCGCCGCTGGGGCCGCGGCGTCTTCGACTGCGTCGCCGAGGACCTCAATACCTTCCTGCCGTAGGCGCCATGGTTGATGACTACCGCCCGAGGACCTGCCCCTGAGGGCGGGCCTTCCGCCACGGCGGACACGTCCGCGGGCTCTTCCTGCGTGCCTCTCGCACCCCGATCTCGCACCCCGATCCTTGCGTCCGGTCCATCGCCGCCATACAGTGGTGCACATTCCTGCTTTTTGGGAGTACGCCATGATCCGTGCCCGCCCGCCGCTCGTCCTGCCGTCGGCCCTCTGCCTGCTGCTGTCCTTTGCCTGCAACGCCCAGCCGGTGGCCGTCGAGTCGCTGAACCTGGTCCCCTGGCCCGTCAGCGTTCAGGCCGGGAACGGGACGCTCGCCATCGGCCCGGCTGCCCGCATCGTCGCCGCCGACAAGGACTTGGCCCCGCTGGCGCAGGTGCTGGCCGCCGAGATCGCCCAGGTCGCCGGGCCCTCCCTCGCCTGCGCCGAAGACTCGGCCCGCGCGGGCGACATCCAGTTGCGGACCGACTCCGCCCTCGCGAAGGATGAGCACAAGCTCGAGATCGGCGAGGTGGCGATCGTCCGCGGCGGGAGCTTCCAGGCCGTCGCCGAGGGCACGGCCACGCTGCTGCAACTGATCCGCCGCGACGGCGACCGCGTCCTCATTCCCCGCCTGACCATCGCCGACCGCCCGGCTGCCCCGTTCCGCGGGCTGCTGATCGACGTCGCCCGCCAGTACCACACCATCGACAGCCTCAAGCAGATGGTCGTCCTCTGCCGCCTCTACAAGATCCGCTACCTCCAACTCCACCTCACCGACGACCAGGGCTTCATGTTCCCCGTTCGGGCCTATCCTCAACTGGCCCAGAAGAACTGGAACAAGGGCAAGACGTACAGCCTCGAGCAGCTCAAGGACCTGGTCGCCTTCGCCGACGCCCGCGGCGTGACCATCATCCCCGAGTACGAGGTGCCCGGCCACTCCGGCGCCGCCAACCGCGCCATGGGCGACCTGTTCAAGATCAAGGGCACCAAGCCCTACGAGCACCACGCCTCCATCAACTTCGCCAGGGAAGACGTGATGAAAGCGGTGGAGACCATCGTCGCCGAGATGTGCGAGGTCTTCCGCTCCACGCCCTACTTCCACATCGGCGGCGACGAGGCGGACCTGGCCCTGGCCGACCAGAACGCGGACTTCAAGGCCGCCGAGGCGAAGCTCGGCCTGCCCAACGCCCACGAACTCTACCGCCACTTCCTGGTCCGCATGAACGAGATCGTCAAGAAGCAGGGCAAGCAGATGATCGTGTGGGAGGGGTTCGGCCGGCGCGGCAAGGTCGCGATCCCCAAGGACATCATCGTCATGGCCTACGAGATCCGCTTCTACCGTCCCGACCACCTTCTCCAGGACGGCTACCAGGTGGTCAACGCCTCGTGGACGCCCCTGTACGTTGTCAACAAGAAGGTCCGCCCGCCGAGCGAGATCTACGCATGGGACGTGCACCAGTTCAAGCCCCACGCCGCCAAGCCGGACGACAAGGGCATCGTCGTCCCGCCCGGCGAGAGGCTCCTCGGCGCCCAGATGTGCGCGTGGGAGCAACGCCAGGAAATCGAGCTGCCCAGCCTCCGCGGGCGACTGCCCGCCATGGCTGAGCGCGTCTGGAACCCGTCGGCCGGCAAGACCTGCGCCGACTTCGAGCGACGATTCGCCGCCACCGACAAGCTGCTGGACGCCATCCTGCCCAAGTAACGCAGGCACCTGCCTTCGGCAGGCAGGTTCCTGCCTGGCCCAAGCTCCAGGCCGAGCTTCGCGGCCGATCAACGCCAGGCCGACTCACCGGACGCGAAGACTCCGTCGAGCAGATGGAAGAGGCGTTGAAGCTGACGCCCGAGAAGCCCAGGAGTTGACGGGTCCCATTCTTCTGACCGCTCCGCCTGCGATGGCTCCATGAGCGCCGTGCAGGACACCCCGCCGCGGGCGACGAACCCCACCGTCGAGACTGGCGCTCGTAGCCTGCCTGCCGGGAGGCAGGCTACAAGCGCCCGGTATCGTGTCATCGGCAGTATCCAAGGAGTTGACAGTCCCCACGCTCTGCGTCAGGATGAGTCTGCTGGGCGGGAAGGAAAGAGGCCATGAATGTGCTCACATCGCTCTCGCGTCGCAGGCTGCTCAGGTCCGCGGCCGGTTCTTTCGCTGCGGTCGTCGCCGCGCCGGTTGTTGTTTCGTCGCGTGCGTTGGGTCGCGACGGCGCCGCGGCGCCCAGCGAGCGGATCGCGCTGGGCGTGATCGGCACGGGCTCGCGGTGCTCGGGCGTCATGCCCGCCTTCCTGCACAGGCCCGAGTGCCAGGTGGTGGCTGTGTGCGACGTGCAGAAGGCGCTGCGCGACAAGGCGGTCGCGGACGTGTCGGCCCATTACGCGGCGGCTGCCCGGGCGGGCACGTACAAGGGTTGTCAGGCGCACAACGACTTCCGCGAGCTGCTGGCCCGTAGCGACGTCGACGCGGTGCAGATCACCACGCCCGACCACTGGCACGTGCCCATCGGCATCGCCGCGGCGCGGGCCGGCAAGGACGTCTACGGCGAGAAGCCGCTGGGGGCAATGGTGGCCGAGGGGCGGCAGATGGTGCAGACGGTGCAGCGCCACGGGCGGGTGTTTCAGCACGGCACGCAGCGCCGGTCGTTCGAGCGGGTGCGCCTCGGCTGCGAGCTGGTCCGCAACGGCTACATCGGCAAGCTCCAGCACGTGGAGGTGGCGTGCGACGCGAGCTGGGCGGGCAAGGTCGTCCAAAGCGAACCCGTCCCGCCGGGCTTCGACTACGACATGTGGCTCGGCCCGGCCCCATACGCCCCGTACAGCCGGGCGCGCGTGTATCGCTTCGGGTGGTACTTCATCAGCGACTATTGCCCCACCGGCTGGATCGCCGGCCAGGGCGTGCATTACATCGACCTGGCCCACTGGGGCATGAACGTCGAGCGGACCGGGCCCGTCGAGATCGAGGGCCACGGGGCCTTTCCGAGCGAGGGGCTGTTCGACACCGCCACCCGCTTCCACATCGAGCTGACTTACGCCAACGGCCTGAAGATCATCTATGCCGACAAGGTGGAGAATCCGCGCGAGGGCGTGCGGTTCGTTGGCAGCGAGGGCTGGGTGCACGTGCAGGACGGACTGGCCAGCGAGCCCGCGTCGCTGGCGGGCGTGTCGCTCAAGCCGACGGACGTGCGCCTCAACCACAGCCGCTCGAACGTCGAGGACTTCCTCGACTGCGTCCGCAGCCGCCGCGAGACGGTCGCCCCCGTCGAGATCGCCCACCGCGCCAGCACGGTCTGCTCCCTTGGGGACATCGCGCTGCGCCTGGGGCGAAAACTCCGCTGGGACCCCGCGGCGGAGCGATTCGTCAATGACGCCCAGGCCGACCGCATGCTCACGCGGGCGATGCGCTCGCCGTGGGCGCTTTGAGACGGCAAATCCAACCAAGGAGTCTCACGATGCCCGCGATGAAGCGACTGATCGCCGCCTGCTTGATCGTTCTGCTGGCGCTGCCGGCGGCTGGGCTGGCCGACCCGGCTGCGACGTTCGAGGGCCGGTTCTTCCGCGGCCAGGGCGACGCGGAGTATCTTCAACTCCTGGACATCGCGCGGCGGATGCTCGAACCGGACGAGGAGTTCCAGAACATGGCCATGCTCTACAGCCCGTCGTGGAACGGGCTGGTCGAGGGGCCCAAGTGGGGGGCGTGGTGGATCCAGAACAGCTACGGGCCCAGCTACTGCAGCCTGCCGATCCTTCGCGAGCCTTTCCTGAGCTTCCTGGTCAACGCCAACGAGCTGTGGTTCAAGTTCATCGGCGACGGCAAGCCCTACAAGTCGCCCTTCGGCGGGTGGCAGTACACCCCGCCCGACGGACAGCTCTGCGACGCCGCCAGCCCGGGCGGGGCGCTGCACAAGCAGGGCGACGGGCGCGTCGCCATGCACGACTTCGGCGTGGAGTTCACAGCCGCCGGGCTGGTCATCCAGGCCGAGCTGCTGCTGGAGACGCGCAGCCGCGGCGACATCGACCGCTACCTGCCCTTGCTGGAGCGGTGCGCCAACTTCATCCAGACCCGTCGCGATCCCAAGACCAACTGCTTCTGGGTCGGCCCGGCCGGCAACCTCCTGGCCCCCAGCTACGCGGGCTGGAAGAAGCCCGACGGCACGTACGACAAAGCGTTGCTGGCCGGCGTGTCGGTCACCTACATCGCGGGCCTGGACCGGCTGATCGAGTTGGAGAAGCTGGTCGGGCGTTCGGAGCAGGCGGTCCGCTACGCCGAGTGGCGCGAGCTGGCCCGCAAGGGCCTGGCTTACCTGACCACCGACGAGGGCTACCTCGTTCGCTACGTCGACGGCGACGGCACGCGCCACGGCGTGTACGGCGCGGCCAGGCACGGCTACTTCGAGGCCACCGTCAATCACGACGCCGTCTGCATGCGCGTGGTCGACGACGCGCAGGCCAAACGGATCTACGACAAGATCGCGTCCATCCCGAAGCTCCGCCCGCACACGTTCATCGTGCCGAACTATCCCTCATACGACGACATGTACGAGAACGGCGGGATCTTCCAGTACGGCATGTGGGTCAACGGCGGGCACTGGTCCACCTGCGAGGCCCGCATGGTCATGGGCTACTACCGCCTGGGGCGATACGCCGACGCCGCAGCCTCCATGAAGCACCTGCTGAGCTTCGCCCGCCCCTTCCGCATGGACAACCCGATGACCGGCTGCGGCAGCGACGTGTGGTTCAAGGGCGACCCGATCCACCTGTGCTACGACAGCTTCGGCGGCCCGGCCGCCATGGTCCGCGGGCTGTTCGAGTATCTCTACTCGGCCGAGGGCGTCACGCTAGTGCCCCACGTGCCGCCGGCGATCACTCGCCTGGAGCAGCATTTCCCCGTCCGTCTGGGCGACAAGAAGCTGTACCTGGCGACCTACGGCAGCGGGCCGGTGACGGGCGTGGACGTGAACGGGCAGGCGTGGACGGACTTCGACGCCGCGCGGGTCCGCCTGCCGTACGACAAGCTCGCGGCGGTGTCGATCGTCCGCATCACGCTGGGGCAGGGCCAGGCGGGGCGGTTCGAGCCGTCCACCGCGCCGCCGGCCATGCCAAACGATGAGTCTGCGAGGCTGGCCCGAGTCGAGCATCAGGTAATCGCGGCCACCAACCTCTCGCTGCGCATCGGGGCCGACAGCCAGGGCGGCAGCCGCTTCGTGGGCGATATCCGCCTGGCCCGCGTGTACGATCGTCCGCTGAGCGAGGAGCAGGTGGCTGAGTTGGCCCGCGACGCGGGGGCGGCCGCCCCGGCGGCAGCGGGCCTGGTCGCCCAGTGGCGGATGAGCGACGCCAAGGACAAGCTCGTGCCCAACTCCGCCCCGGGCGCGGATGCCAAGTTGAATGCCAGGGTGGTCGAGCAAGTGCAGTCGATCGACGAGGGCGGCGCGAAGGCGCTTCGCCTGGCCGGCGGGTACCTGGAGGTGCCTCACGACGAGCGGCTGGGCCTTCAGCGCGGCGGGTCGCTCGAGGCGTGGGTGCGCCCGGGCAAGCTGGGCGATCGCGGCGGGCGGATCATCGACAAGTGCATCGTCGGCACGTCCACGGGCTACACGTTCGACTCCTTCCCGGCCGGTCAGCTTCGGCTGATCGTGGAGGGCGGAGCCCTGACGCACCCCGGGCCGCTGAGCGAGGGCAAGTGGGCGCACGTGGCGGCCACCGTCGCCCCTGGCGGACAGTGCCGCCTGTTCATCAACGGCAAGGCGGTCACGGCCGCCGACCTGCCCGGGTCGGCTGGGCTGGACGCCCTGCGGGCCTTGTGCTCGCGGGCGCGGTCGTTCCTCGCGCTGCTGCACGAGGCTCACCTGGGCGGGACCTACGAAGCCGCCCACGCGCGACTGGTGCTGGAACAGGTGAACTCGTATTGCCGGCGGATGACCCTTCAGGCCGAGGGCAAGCTCGCCCGCCTGAAGGGGCCGGCACAGGCGGCCTCCGAGCGCCAGTACCTCGACGCCGCCTCGCGCCTGGCCCAGGGCCTCGAGCGGGTGCTGGCAAGCTACGCGACGTCGAGCAACCCCCAACAGAAGAAGTTGCACGAGTTGTGGATGCAGGCGGGGAAGTAGTCGCCGCGGGCTGTCTCACGTTTCGCGGCATGGGCATCTCCGTCAGGGGCCCCATGGGCTTGCCAGCGGGCCTGCCTGTCGACCAGCAAAGCACTTGCCGATTCCACGGTTCGTGGTATACTGAAAAGCAAGGCCGAGAACAGTCGTCGGCCCCAGGTCTTTGTGTACAGCTGCATTGTGGGTGGGAAACGAAGGAGGCTTTGCTATGCGAAGCATGAACGCAATCCTGTGCGCCGCACTCGTCGTTGTCGTTCTGCTGGGCGGGCCGGCCGGTGCGGCGTCGATCCAGATCACTTCCGTGGCGGCGGTGGACGACCCGAACTACGACTTGACGGCCACCTACGGGCAGGCGGACTGGGCCTACTGGACCAGCACGGCCAATCCCGCGGCGGGCACGCCCAGCAATGCCAAGGCGGGAGGCGTCCTGATCAGCGACATGAGCGTGGTCGGGGGCGGCAACCTGCGCGGCTCGACCAGCGGCAACAAGCCGATCTACGACTTCGTCTACACCGACGGCACGAGCCCCGCAGCCGGTTCGGTGAGCGACTCGATCGGGCTGTTCAACAACCTGTTGGGCGGCAATGGCGTGGGCGCCGGCGTGCAGGTCGACGTGATCGCGCCGACGGCTGATCCGTTCACGATCTACGTATGGGCCACCGGCTACCGGGCGAGGGGGCAACTGACCGCAACCATGGGATCGGTCCTCGACACGGACTCGTACACGTTCGGCGACCGCTGGCCGGGCCGGTTCTTCGCGATCGACGTGGATCCCGACGCGGGCGGCGAGCTCGTGAACCTCCAGTGGATCATGACGGCGCAGACGGACGGCAACGCGAATGTCTCGCTCACCGGCGTCGCGGCCAACCCGGGCGTGCCCGAGCCGGCCTCCGCCGTGCTGTTGATGCTGGCCGTTCCGGCGGTTGCCGCCCGCTTGCGCAGGCGGGTGCGCACCCAATCGTAGCGGAGCTTCGGCGGCCTGGGCGGGTACATCCCCAGGCGCCGGGCGGCGTGAACATCCCAAGACCGCCGGTGACGCTGCCGGCGGTCTTGTTTTGCCCGGCCGGTGCCCGGCGGCGCCCCGGCAGCGACCTTGACGGATTGCGCCTTCCGGGTACAATTGAGGTGGAAAAAAGGCGGGTGATGCCCGCCTCATTTCCGGCTTGCACGCGGACAAGTTCGAGGAAGACAACACTGGGAGCAGCGTCATGAACCGGCCCACTCTTTGCTTGCGCGTCGGGATGTGCGTGACCGCCGCGTGCCTCTGCGCCATTGCGTCGTTCTCGCAGGGCGGCACGATCGGCTACTGGCGTTTCGAAGGCGGCTCGCTGGCCAGCACCGTCAACAGTCCGGCCCTGGACGGCAGCGCAACGGGCAGCCCGGCCGCCGATCCGGGCGTCCCCGGCACGCGGATCGCCGGGCAGACCAACGCGGGCAGCCTGAGCTTCAACGGAAGTTCGAGCGTCCAGGTCGCCTACGCCGCCGACAACCCTCTCCTTCAGGCCAGCACCTTCACCATCGAGGCGTTCATCAAGACCACCTCGACCACGCAATGGCCGGGCATCGTCGAGAAGGTCAGTTCCAGCGGCGGCGATACGTGGTCCCTGGGCCTTACCAACAACTTCATCATCTTCAGCCGCTTCGACACCACCACGGGCTACAACCAGACGCTCTCCGCCGGGTCGGCGCTGAATAACGGGCAGTGGCACCATGTGGCCATGACGTACGATGGTGCGACCGGGTCGGCCACCCTCTTCGCCGACTACCGGCCGACTACCAGCAAGACCATCGCCGGTCTGCTGGCCCACGCCCGCGGGCTGGACATCGCCGGCGGCGGCGGCGGGCACAACCCCTACACCGGGCTGATCGACGAGGTCCGCATGAGCGACACCGTCCTGACGCCTGACCAGTTCCTCTTCGTCCAGCGGACGCCTGAGCGCGTCGTCGAAAACGCCAGCCGGCAGATGGCTGCCGCCGACTTCGACGGCGACGGCGCGATGGAGATCGTCCTGGCCACCGCTTCCGGCGTGGTCGTCCGGTCCTGGGGCGCGGGCGTCGCCGACGGCTCGATCCGCCCCGGGTCCGTACTGGCCGTCACCACCGCCGACGTGGACGGCGACGGCCAGGCCGAAGTCGCCGCCGTCACCGCGGGCAAGCAGTTGCAGACCTGGGTCCCCGGCGGGGCGGTGACCACCTGGACGCCTCCCAGCGGGGTTAGCGGCTGGAAGAACCTCTCCGCCGGCGATATCAACGGCGACGGCAGCGACGAGATCATGCTCGTCCAGGACGTTGCCGCCCACGGCGCCTTGTATGTCTTGCAGGACGGCGCGACGTACTACTGCGCCGGCACCGCCGACATCATCGCCAGCGGCGACACCGTCGGCGGCGACGGGAAGAAGGAGTTCCTCGTCCGCGGGACCACCGGACGCCTCTACCGCTCCAAGGCGCCGGGCTCCGACGGACGCTTCAGCGGGTTCGACGACCTCGGAGGCGGCATCTGGCAGATCACCTCCGGCAACACCTTCCCCTCCGACTCGGCCGACGAGATCCTGGTCAACAACTCGTCCAAGCTCTTGTACGTGCACAACGGCGGGTACTCCCAGGCCGACAGCGGCTCCGGGACCAACATGATGGCCGGCTGCATGGACCCCGCACTGTGGGGCCAGGAACTGTGGTACATCATCGGGACCGACGGGAAGATCTACCAGTCGCGGTGGAACTGGGCCGAGGCCGGGCCGTCCAGCGGGTGGTCCTGGGACCTGCTCAAGGTCAACGCCAAGGACTACGCCGGCGCCAACGTCGCAGGAAACTCCAACTGGTCGGACCTGCTGCTGGCCGACATCGACGGCGACGGGCTGGACGAACTGATCGCCCGGAAGGCGGGGGCCGAATTCGACAACCTGATCTTCTTCTTCGAGAACGGGCAGGCCGGCTTCACATCGGCCATGCTGGTCCCCGAGCCGCTGACGGTCTTGGCCGTTCTGACGGGCTTGACCGGCCTGGGCGGGTACGTGCGAAGACGCCGGGGCGTGTGAACATCCCAAGACCGCCGGTGACGCTGCCGGCGGTCTTTGTTTGCGCCGACGGCGCCGGCCGCTCGCGAGAGTCCGGGAAGGGCCAAAGAAAAACCCCCGCAAGCTCTGGCGCTTGCGGGGGCGGGGAACCTGGGGAACTAGGATTCGAACCTAGACTAACTGATCCAGAGTCAGTTGTGCTGCCGTTACACTATTCCCCAGTGTTCGGGTACATCGTCACCGGCCGCTGGGGCCGATCGCACAACCGACGTTCCAACAGTTTAGGCTTTGCCGCCAGGAAGTCAAGGCGATTTCGGGCGAGGTTTGATCTTGACGAACGGCAGGCGTCTAGGGCCCGTGGGGGCCCATGGACGGTCCGGATCGTTCGACCGTTCGGGCGGGGCGGGGCGAGGTTTCCTCATCGAGCGACCGTCCCGGTCGCCAGCCTTCCAGTTTGCCCGCGGCGGGGGGCGGGGGGGAGGAAGTCTGGTTGAGCACGCTCGCCACGAACTGTCCATTCCACGCCCGGGCCTTGACGAACGGGGCGACGTAAGCGGCTACGAACTTCGCCCCGCCGCTGGAGAGGTGCATGCCGTAGTTGCCCGTCTCGGCCATCTTCGAACTCCAGGCGATCTGGTGGAGCTTGTCGTAGCAGGAGGGCTTGCCGCCGGCGGCGGGGACCTCAAATCCGGCCCGTCCGGCCGATTGGGTGTGCTCGCCGTCCATCGTGCCGGCGACGGTGGTTCCCAGGGCCAGGAAGAACAGGTCGCGGGAGGAGTAGAAGTTGATGATGCCGCGCCGGGTGTTCATGAGGGCCTGGTCGAGCATGTAGCCGGGCGACAGTGACGGAGCGAGCATGATCACGCCGTCCAGCGGGCGGTTGGAGGGCATGCCCTCGGCGGTCCAGGCGGCGATGGCGGCGCCGCCGCTCTGGCCGACCAGCACCACCGGGCAGCGGGGGTAGGCCATCTGGTAGCTGATGATCCGTCCGACGAGCTTCTCGGCCTGGGCGCGGTTGCGACTCAGGGCCCGCTGGCTGTACAGGGCCACCGGGGGCAGGATCTGCTTGAGCGGGATCGACGGAGTCCAGTCGTACAGCTCGATAGCGCAGTCCACCCCGCCTTCATCCAGGCCCCGGCAGATGTCCTCGTTGAGCCGGCTTCGCCCCTCGATGCCGGTCAGGACGATCACCAGTCCCCTGTTGAGCCGCTCGTAGTCGAGGTAGGGCTGGCCCTTTCCGCAGCCCGTCAGGCCAGCGGCCAGCACGAGCACGGCACCCATGAACGCTGCTGTTCGCATAGACGGTAGATTATATCGGCCCGTGCAGTCCAAAATGAAAACGAAAAGGCCCCGCCCGGGCGGGGCCCTTTTTCCAGGAATCAGGGACTAGGGTTCAGGGACCAGGGACTGAGGATCAGGGCCACGACCTTGCTGTCGTCTTCTATTCCCTACCTGCCTGCCGGCAGGCAGGTTCCCTCGTCCCTAATCCCTATTCCCCGGTCGCTATTCCTTTACTTCGTACTCGGCGTCGATGACGTCCTCGCCGCCCTTGGCCTGCTTGGGCTGTTCGTCCTGCTGCGGGGCGCCGGCGGCCTGGGCGGTCTGGGCCTGCTGCTTGTACATCTGCTCGGCGATCTTGTGAGAGGCCTTCTCCAGGTTCTCCATGGCCCGCTTGATGGCCGTCGCGTCGTCGCCCTTGAGGGCGTCGCGGAGGCTGGCGACCGCCGACTCGACGTTGGAGCGGTCTTCCTGCGCGACCTTCTCGCCCTGTTCCTTGAGCATCTTCTCCATGCCGTAGGCCATCTGGTCGCCCTGGTTCTTGAGGTCCACCAGCTCGCGGCGCTTGCGGTCCTCCTCGGCGTGGCTTTCGGCGTCCTTGCGCATCTGCTCGACCTCGTCGCTGCTCAGGCCGCTGGAGCCCTTGATCTCGATCGACTGGGTCTTGCCCGTGGCCATGTCCTTGGCCGACACGTGCAGGATGCCGTTGGCGTCGATGCTGAAGTTGACCTCGATCTGCGGCATGCCCCGCGGGGCCGGCGGCAGGCCGGTCAGGTTGAACCGACCCAGCGTGCGGTTGTCGCGGGCGAACTCCCGCTCGCCCTGGAGCACGTGGATGGTCACCTCGGTCTGGCTGTCGGCGGCCGTCGAGAAGATCTCCTTCTTCTCGGTCGGGATGGTCGTGTTGCGCTCGATGAGCCTGGTCATGACCCCGCCGAGGGTCTCCACGCCCAGGCTCAGGGGCGTCACGTCCAGCAGGACCATCTGTTCCTCGACCTCGCCGGCCAGGATCGCGCCCTGGATGGCGGCGCCGATGGCCACCACCTCGTCGGGGTTGACCGACTTGTTGGGTTCCTTGGCGAAGATCTCCTTGGCGATCTGGCGGACCTTGGGGATTCGCGTCGAGCCGCCCACCAGCACCACTTCGTCGATCTCGCTGGCCGGGAGCTTCGAGTCGGCCAGCGCGCGCTTGCACGGGCCGACCAGCTTCTGGAAGACCGGGTCGCAGAGCTGCTCGAACTTGGCCCGCGTCATGGCCATGGTCAGGTGCTTGGGGCCCTCGGCCGTCGCGGTGATGAAGGGCAGGTTGATGCTCGCCTCCATCGTCGTGGACAGCTCGCACTTGGCCTTTTCGGCGGCTTCCTTGAGCCGCTGCATGGCCATGGGGTCCTTGCGGAGGTCGATGCCCTCGGTCTTGCGGAACTCGTCGGCGATGTGGTTGATCAGGACCTCGTCCAGGTCATCGCCGCCGAGGTGCGTGTCGCCGTTGACCGACAGCACCTCGAAGACGTTGTCGCCGATGTCCAGGATGGAGATGTCGAAGGTCCCGCCGCCGAAGTCGAAGACGGCGACCTTCTCGTTCTTCTTGCGGTCCAGCCCGTAGGCCAGGGCGGCCGCGGTCGGCTCGTTGAGGATCCGCTCGACCTTGAGCCCGGCGATCTCGCCGGCTTCCTTGGTGGCCTGACGCTGCGAGTCGTTGAAGTAGGCGGGCACGGTGATGACGGCGCGATCGATCTTGTCGCCCAGGTAGTCCTCCGCCGTCTTCTTGAGGTCCTGGAGGACCATCGCCGAGACCTCCTGGGGCGTGTAGTCCTTGCCGCGGACGTGGACCTTGACCAGCTCATCGGGCCCGCCGACCACCTCGTAGGGCACCATCTTCTCCTCGGCCTGGACCTCATTGTGCCGCCGGCCCATGAACCGCTTGATGGAGAAGACCGTGTTGCGGGGGTTGGTCACCTGCTGGTGCTTGGCGGGTTGCCCGACCAGGCGCTCGCCCTTGTCCGTGAAGCCAACGACGGAGGGGGTCAGCCGGCTGCCCTGCTGGTTGATCAGGACCTTCGCCTCGGTGCCTTCCATGATGGCGACCACGCTGTTGGTGGTGCCCAGGTCGATTCCGATGATCTTCTTGGATGCCATTTGTGTACTCCACTTTCGCTCTGATAGACGAACCTGTCGCGAGGGTCGCCCAAACCCCTTGCGGGCCCTCGCGCGGGCCAAGGAAATCCGCTCGCGTCGTGGGCAGACTTCGCTTGTCCGGGAGGGCAAAGTGCAAGCGGTATGCCATCGTGGCAACCCATTGCCTCGAAGTGCTTTGTGGAATCTGGCGATGCCGAAGAAGTGCCATATCGGCTGGCAGACGGGCTCGAAAGGACCGCTTTTGGCAGGCCCGAATAGTCGGTTTTCTCAGCCCTTGCCTTGCCGCCGGTGCGTAGAATCCATGTGGCACGATTCTCTAACGATGGAGAGGTCTTTTCATGAAGCACCACGACTCGCTTCGTCCCATCGGAAAGTGCAAGGGTTGCAGCCTCAATCTCCGCCGGACCTGTGCAGCTGCCCTGGAGCCCAAAGCGCAATGGTCCAAAGGCCGATGCTCTTGCTTCGGCAAGCTGGAGATGCTTGCGGAGACCAGCAAGTTCACCGTATCCGGGGCCAAGTTCTCGCGCCTCTTGCGGCGCTCTCAGGCCCTGCAGGCGGCGGGAAGGCCCCGGCGAAACGGGAAGCTCTATGCCGGACGCCCCGCGGCCCTGAAGTCCGCCTGAGCCAGCCGATGCGCCATCCGCCAGGCCCCGGAAGCCGCCAGGCAAGCGGCGGATTCCCACGGGTGCGCTTCGCGCTTACTTGGGCGCCGCGCCGGCCCAGCGGATCATGTTCGCCAGCAGCCGGTCGGCGGCGGGATGGGCGCCCAGGTTGTCGCGGACGCGGAGCGTGTTGAGCACGATCCGTCCGCTGCCCAACGAATGCACCGCCACCAGCAGGCCCGACGAGTACGCCTGCGAGGCGTTGATCGCGCCGGCCACCGCTTGCGCGGGCGGGTTCTGCCCGGCCAGCACGTGGTCCGGGATGATCTCTCGGTAGAAAGCCAGGTCCAGCACCCCGCCGCAAGGGAGCCCATCGAAGATCGGGTGGCGCTTGGCCCACTCGTCTTTCAGGTAGACCCAGCTCGCCATGTGGGCGAGTGTGCCCTTGTGCTCCAGAGGAAGATAGGCCATCGGGTCCTTATCCTGGCGGAAGACCTCCGGGCACGGGAAGATCGCCGTCGCCCCCCGTTCGATCCGCCTGCGGAGTTGCTCGAAGGCGGGCCCCGCCGGCTGGGGCGGCTTAAGCCCGGCCAGGATCACCTCGCCGGCGGGCGAAGACTTCTCGTCGAGCCCGCGCACGCGAACGCCGCGGCCGGTCAACCACTTCCGCAGCAGCGGGTCGTCGCCCCAGAGCACGACCTCGTCCGTCGGCGCCGGTCCGGCCGGCGGGTCGGCGACGAAGAAGTCCGTCTGCCCGCCCGTGGCGGCCGCTCCCTTCTCGAAGGTCACCAGAAGCCGGTACGCGCCCGGCGGCCCGTCGACTGCAACCTCCTTGGCCCACACAGGCATGGCCAGCGGCAGCTCCGCCGCGCCCGGCTTGGGGATCTTCACGAGGGCCCGTTCCTCCAGCACCCGCGTGGGTCCGGGGCCTACCACCTGCACCCGCACGGGGTACTCGCCCGGCGCCAAGGCGTCCTCGTTGGCCAGCACCGCCTCCAGGCGGACCTTCGCGCCGCGGTAGACGTTCAGCGGCTCGGCGAACAGGCACCACCGCAGCGGGGCAAGCGCCTCGAACATGGCGTCCACCGTGCCGGGCTTGAACTCGCGGAAGGTCGTCGTCAGCCCCTCGCCCGTCATGCCCTGGTCCACCGTGCCGGTGAGGCTGTAGCCGATCACGTTGGGGTTGGCCCGGATGGCGTTGGTGCCCAGCAGCCGCTGGGAGGCCATCTTCGTCAGGCTCTGGCGGAAGAAGTCTTCCGGGCGGTCGAAACACTCGTCCAGCCGCCACGCCTTCCAGTCGGCCAGGAAGCGGTCCCGCTGGACGGCGTAGAAGCGGGCGTCGTCGGCGCCGGCCTTGCCGATCTGCTCGTACAGCCGTCCCACCCGCACCAGGTCCACCGCGCTGCCCACGCCGTACTCGGACAGGAACAGCGGGCCGTCTCCCGAGCCGGCGATCGTCCGCAGCGTGCGGATGATGAACTCGGTGTGGGGGACGCGCTGGTAGGGGTGGCGGTCGTCGAAGCCGTTGTCCCAGCGGGCCTGGCCCGGGTTGGCGAACGTGCCCACCTGGCTGGGCTTGCGGGTGGTGGGGAAGGGGGCAAAGGTCTTCGAGTCGGGCCTGGGCCCGCTGGCGAGTTGTCCGCACGTCCAGGGCCCGTTGGGGTTGACCTTGGCGGAGAACTCCGCCGCCGGGTCGAACGTCTTGTCGCCCAGTCGGATGGTGGCGGCCAGGGCGGTCGTGTCCGCCCCGTAGTTGCCGTTGCCCCAGCCCACCGCGAAGTCCAGCGTGTCGCCCGCCTGCACCGCCAGCGTGGCCTGGCAACTCGCCGACGCGCCCTTGCCGCCCACGTTGATCGCGGACTCGAACACCGCCTTGCCGTTGTGCAGTACGTGCACGTCGGTGGTGGCGGCCTTGGCTATCGAGGCGAAGACAGCCTTCAGTTCCACCTGCCCGGCCCGCGGGGCCGTCCATCGCAGCGCGCCGTACTCGCCGCCCACGCCCGGATGCAGGGCGAGCTGTTTGGGCTGCCAGGTGATCCCCAGACCCTGGATCACGTGGTCGGTGGAGTTCCGGGTCACGCACGGGTCGATTCGCTCGGCCGGGTGCCAGGCGTCGATGCCCGGGATTCCCTGCTGCTGGTGGGCGTTGTCCCACCGCCCGCTGTTGAGGATGACCATGCGGGTGTCGTCCAGTTCCCGCAGGGCGGGCAGCAGGGCGGCGGCGTGGCGGAAGACCGCCCCGTCGCTCGTCTCGTTGAGCAGCCCCCAGATGGTCAGGCACGCGTGGTTGCGGTCGCGCAGGACCATCCCCAGCACCGACTCGTCATACCGCTGGCCCATCTGCGGCGAGTCGGCCAGGCACCAGCCCGCGTACGACTCCTCGTAGACCATCAGCCCGATCTCGTCGCACAGGTCGAGCTGGTATCGCTTGGCGATGCCCGAGATGAACCGGATGGCGTTGAACCGCATGGCCTTGACGTTGAGCAGGTCGCGGCGCAGCAGGTCCGGATCGTGCGGCATCTCCAGCCCGGCCGGACAGCAGTTGCCCGTGTGCGAGCAGCGGAGGTAGATCCGCCGCCCGTTCAGGCGAAAGTACCCGTCGGCGAAGCGGAAGTCGCGAAAGCCGATCCGCACCGACCGCTCGTCGAACGACTCGCTGCCGTCTGCCTGCACGCGGGCGGTCACGCGGTAGAGCTGCGGGTCGTTGAGTTCCCACAGCCGGTGCTGCGGCACGCGCAGCGTCTGCTCGACGACCGTCCGCCCCGGCTTGATCTCCTGTTGCGTGCGGCTCAGGGCGACCGTTCCGCCCTCGCGGGCGGTGGCGACGCTGAACTCCACCCGCGCGGGGGCGGGCTTGTCCAGGTCGCCGTGGACCTCCAGGCGGATGCGGACCTCGCCGCTCTTCCAGTCGCCCCGGGCGAAGAGGTCCGCCGTCCGCACCGGCGGGCAGATCAGCAGCTCGACGCTGTCCATGATCCCGCCCTGGTCCCACGCGCTGCCCGCGCCGTAGGGCAGGGCCTTGTTGCGGTGGGGGGTCTGGTTGAGCACGATCCCGTCGATGGGCGTGTGGGTCGGGTTCAGCACGCGCACGGCCAGCAGGTTGCCTGCGGGCTTGACCGCTTCGGTGGCGTCGAACTCGAACGCGCTCTCTCCGCCCTCGTGTCGGCCGAGGGGTTTGCCGTTGAGCCACACGTCGGCGGCGTAGTCTACCGCCCAGAACCGCAGGACGTATCGCCCGCCGGCGTGAGGGTTGGGCGGGGCGTCGAAGGTGCGCCAGTACCACGCCAGCCCGTGATAGTCCGGCCAGGCGTCCTGGATGATCCAGGGCACCTTGGCGTCGCGGGCGGTGGGGTGGACCTTGAGCATCCACTGCTCGCGCTTGCCCGCGTCGGAGGGGTCGGCAGCCAGCTTCCACTGCCCGTCCAGGCAGACGGTTTCGGTGCAGGCGGCGGGTCCGGCGGCAAAGGAAGAGACAGGTCCCAGCGCGATGGCGGCCAGGACGGTCACAAGCAGCAGGTGCGGTGCACGCATGGTCGGCTCCTTCGGCGGACGGCGGGGCGTCGCACAGACTATACCTGCTCGTCGGAAGCAAGGAAAGCCCAGCCTCGGGCCTGTCGCCCAATCGCCCCCCGAGTCTCGTCCAGCCGAACCGCCAAGGACTGGCGCAGCCGTACCGTGGACGGACGATCTCTCCGCCGACGACTCTCGGGTCGGTTTGGAGGTCAGAATCGGCTGTACGTCCAGCCAGGGGCCTTGGCCGGTATTCGACCAGCCGGGGTCGCAGGGCTGGCCGGGGCATAGGGGAAATCTCCCAGGCGGTAGGGCGCTTTAGGGCGCATCCTGGCGGGCGCCGGGGGGAGGCGGGGCCATTGGCCGAGACGCAAATCGATATTTGAGAGAGTTTTGCGAGAGCGCCCCGCCGCGCCCTGCCCGCGAACTGTCGCGCCCTGCATGCGCCCTGTCGCGCCCTACGGCCGAACTGTCGCGCACTGGAAGCGAGCGCCCTTGCCCCGCCGGGAACCGCCGGTGACACAAGCGGGGCGTTTGACTGGGAAGCAGGACTCCCGTGCTCCCCGTACGTCCCATTTCTCCCGTCCGAAAACGCCGAACGCCGGGCGGCTAGCCCGGCGTCCGGATATCATGTCGCTTGCGCCAGTCGGGAGAGCGGCGCCGCTACTGGGTGATCTTGCGGTAGAACTTCACGTAGTCGTGACGGTCGCCGTTGCTGTGCTTGAGCCAGTCCATGGAGCTTTCGGGGTGCTGGTCGAGCATGCCGGTGAGCATGTAGGGCATGTGGTAGCCCCAGGCGATTTCCTTCTGGAGGGGGACGATGGTCGTGCCCACGCACTCCAGAACCGGCAGGATGTCGAACTTGGGGTTCTTGAGGAAGCCCAGCAGCAGTTCGAGCGGGCAGTTGCCCGCCCCGCGGCCCAGCCCGAACAGCGTGGCGTCCAGGTAGTTGACGCCCTTGAGCATCGCCTGCATGGTGTTGGCGAAGGCGAGCTGCTGGTTGTTGTGGGCGTGGATGCCGATCTCCTTGGTCTTGATGAACTGCTGGTACTTCTCGACCAGGAAGAAGATCTCCTCGCTGTACAGCGCCCCGAAACTGTCGACGATGTACACGCTCTGCACCCGCGTCTCTTCCTCGATGCGTTGCAGGGCCTCGTCCAGCAGCGGGCCGCCCTCGTGCGAGATCGCCATGATGTTGATCGACGAGACGTAGCCCTTGTCCGTGGCGTTGTTGGCCATCAGGACGGCCTTGTCCATGTCCTTCACGTACGTCGCGATCCGGATCATGTCCACGACCGACTTTTCCTTGGGGGGGATGTCGTCGGGGTCGGCCTTGTGGGCGTCCTGCATGACGGCGATCTTGGTCCTGCGCTTGTCGACGCCGTCGGTCGCCCGCAGCAGGTCCTCCTCGTCGCAGAACCGCCAGGGCCCGTATTCCTTGGTGGAAAAGTGCTTCTTCGAGTTGCGATAGCCCAGCTCGCACACGTCCACGCCCGAGGCGCAGACGGCTTTAAACACGTTGCGGACCGCCTCCAGCGTGAACCACGAATCATTGCACAGCCCGCCGTCGCGGATGGTGCAGTCAATGATCCTGAGTTCCGGGCGATAGACATCGCGCTCGCCATGGCGGGTTCGAATCTGCCGCCACCCGTGCAACGGATTGGGATAGGTGTCCGGTGTCATATCCTGGATTCCAATTCGGTTATCCCGTATAACGCGACCCGCAAAACAAAATTGTCGTAAAATAGTGCGGGTCAACCGCTCCCTGCGACCCCTACGAGGGGGCGGGAACCGTGCATTATATTCGATTTCGTAATATCCTGCTTCAGAAAAGGTGATTAAATTGGACGCTCCAGAGGCCGATCCCGTCCTCGACCACCGCCGTCAATGGCGCTCCTGCCGCTACGTCTACCCGGTCGTCTCCCGCCGGGCGCGGGGGCTGTCCATCGGCGTGAACGTGAACCTCGACAAGGCCTGCAACTTCGCCTGCCTCTACTGTCAGATCGACCGCAGCGCCAGGCGAAAGGACCACGCCGTCGACCTGGACGTGCTCGAACGGGAGCTTCTGCTGGCCCTGGACGAGGCCCTCAGCGGACGCCTGTGGGACGAGGACCGCTTTGCCTCCACGGCGGCCGCTCTGCGCCGCGTCAACGACATCGCCTTCAGCGGCGACGGGGAGCCCACCTGCCTGGACAACTTCGACCGGGCCGTCGCCGTCGCCGCCGACGCCCGCCGGCAGAAGAACGCCCCGGACGTCAAGATCGTCGTCATCACCAACTCCACCCGGCTCGACAGCGACCCGTTCGCCCGCGCGCTGCCCATCCTGGCCGCCAACAACGGGGAGATCTGGGCCAAACTCGACGCCGGGACGGACGCCTTCTTCCAGCGAGTCAACCGCCCCCACCCCGTCATTCCCCTCGACCGCATCGTCTCCAACATCGCCCGCGTCGCCCGCGAGCAGCCGGTGGTCATCCAGAGCCTCTTCTTCCGCCTCGACGGCTCGCCGCCCCCGCCGGCCGAGATCGACGCCTACTGCGACCGCCTCAACGACATCCTCGCCGCCGGGGGGAAGGTCCGGCTCGTCCAGGCGCACACCGTCGCCCGCGCCCCGGCCAGCCCGTCGGTCACCTCCCTTGGCGAGGCCGAACTCGACCGGATCGCCGACCGCATCCGCACCCGCGCCGCCGTGCGCGTCGAGACCTTCTACAGCCACTCCTGAAAAGCCCCAACGCCCGTCAGCGATTGAGCCACCAGAAGCTCGCGTTGAGCACTCCCGCGAAGCTCGCCCAGGCCCAGTAGGGCAGCAGCAGAAGCCCGGCCAGGCGGTCCAGACGCAGGAACGCGACGAGGCATGCCCCCAGCGCCGCCCAAAGGGCCAACAGGATCGCCAGCGCGGCGCCGATCTGGTGCAGGCCGAAGAACACCGGCGTCCAGGCGGCGTTGAGGGCGAGCTGGCCCAGGAACAGGCCTATCGCCAGCCGACCGCCCGGCCGCCGGCGCAGCGGCCAGACCCGCCACGCCGCCACCGCCATCATCAGGTACAACAGCGTCCAGACCGGGCCGAACACCCGCGCCGGCGGATTGAATGACGGCTTGGCCAACTGGCGGTACCAGTCGGACGAGCCCGCCTGCACCAGGCCGCCGATCGCGGCAGCCGAGAAACACGCGGCGATCCAGACGATCAGGCTCAAGATCTTCGCGGCACGGCCGATCACGATTCACCTCCTCAGTTCACGTTTGCGGCGCTGATGCAGAAGGGCGAGCCGGGGAACTCGAGGATCCCGCCGCACTCGAATTCGTCCTTGCCGTCGGCCCCCATGCCGAACTTCGCTCCGCCCTGCGTGGCGAACACCAGCACGCTGTAGCGGTAGTTGAGGATCTTCCGGCCCTTGAAGTCGGCGACGGTCAGCAGCGAGGTCTGGATGCCGTGGGTGTCGCTGACCTCGACGAAGACCGGGTCGATCAGGCGCTGGTCGCGCAGGCGGCGGATGATCTTGACCTCCTGGGGCGTGTGCTGGATCCAGGCGATTTCGCGGTCCCCGCGCGAAACGGCCACGAACGTGTCGCGGCGGTACTTCTGGTAGGCCAGGCACGTCGGGTTGCGCCCGACCTTCACCTCGCCCACCCGCTGAATCTCCTCGGCCCGGGCCGGCGCGGTCGTGGCCAGGCCTCCGGGGGAGTACACGCCCACCGTGCCGTCCTGCGAGGCGATCAGGACGCGGGCCTTCTCGCCGCCGGACATGCTGGCGATGACGGCGGTGGGGGTGGGCACGTCGATCACCTTCACCACCGGCGGCTTGTAGGCGGGGTGGCCGTCGAAGGTATAGGGCCACTGCTTGTCGCCCGGGCCCAGGTCGCGGGTCTTCTGGAAGTTGGACTCGCCGGTGAAGTACATCTCGCGCATGGTCGCGAACAGCGGCTGGAGGTCCAGGAACGCCGCCTTGCCCTCGCTCCTGGAGATCGCGACAGCCAGTCCGGCGTCGCTGGAGTAGCGGGCGTTGCTGCCGGCGCCGAAGACGTCGCGGTTGGCCTGTTTGGACAGGTCGTAGACCCGCAGCACGCCCGCGTGCCCGCTGGGCGCGTTGACCCGTCCGCCCTCGTGGTCGCCCACGGCCGTGATGCCCGTCGCCAGCGTCATGCCGGGCAGGTCCACGTAGCCCAACAGCTTCATCCGCGTCAGGATGGCGACGTTGGGCAGGCCGGGGTACTCGTCGGGCCACTCGTGCGCGAACTTGGTGCGCTTGCCGCTGCCGGTCAGCGCGAGCACCGCCACCTGGGCCTTGCGGGCCTTCGTGTCGCACACGGTCACCAGGGCGAACTCGTTCTTGTTGGTCACGGCCAGGGCCGTCGGGACCTTGTGCGGGGGGAACTGGAACGTCGGGTCGTCGCCGCGGGCGGTGCACGTGCCGGCCACGCCCACCAGGCCCGAGGAGAACAGGATCACGCCGCAGTTGGCCCAGCTCCCCATTCCGCGGGCCATGGCCACCGGCGTGCCGGGCTCGCCGCCCGCCGCCTTCTTCCACACCTCCGACAGCGGCTCGGGCCGGAAGCCGCCCCACCACGGCGGCATGGGGCTCTCGGTGAAGCAGCCGTGCGCCCACTCGATGATCGTCACGCGGTCCACGCCGAAGGCTCCGGCGTCCGGGGCGTAGAGGATCTGCCCCTGGGTGCTGCTGTAATCGCCCGAGTCCTTGGCCCAGGGCCCGCCGATCTGGTAGGGCCTGCCCACCTTGTCCTGCCTGCGCGGGGCCAGGTACACCTGCGGGAAGGTCTCCGCGGGCTGGCCCTTGTGGTAGAAGTCGTAGTCGGGGCCCAGGCGCCGGTCGATGCCGGCCAGGCTGTGGTCCCGCCACTCGGCCAGGGCGGGCGACGCCGGGGAGGCCACTTCGCCCGCCCCGCATCCGCCCGAGGCGACCAGAGCGGTCAGGGCGGCCATCAAGGTTGTTGCGATCCAACGGTCTCTGCTGCGGGTGTCGCGGCGCATCGGGTCTCTCCTTCGCAAGTACAAACGAGCCCATGGGTGAATGGGCGACATCGTAGCGTGAGACTGTCCGGCCGGCCAGTGCTTCCGGGGTCAGCCCGTCATGCGGAGAAACTCACGTGCCTGGCAACGGCGGGCGGCACGTTGAGCACGACGTGATCGTGGTCGAACTCGTGGTCGCGGATGAACGCGTCCAGCACCCGCGAGACCTCGGTGCGTTCCATCGAGCCCAGGTAGCGGGTGACGGCGGCCTTGAGCGGGCGGACCCACTGGTACTCGAAGTACGACAGCTTGCCCTCCGGCTTGAGCACGCGGCGCAGGACGGAGAGGATCTGCTCGACGACCTCGCGCGAGAAATTGTTGAGGGGCAGGCCGGAGACGGCGTAGTCGAACTCGTTTTCGAAGGGCACGTCCTGGATGAAGCAGCGGCGCAGCTCGAAGTCGATTCCCGCCAGGCGGTCCTTCCAGCGGGTGCGGGCCAGTTCCTCCAGGACGTCGCAGAAGGCCTCGCTGGCCTCGACCAGCACCAGGCGGTCGCCGGGGCGGAGGTGGCCGAGGATCTTCTCGGTGACCGGGCCGGTGCCTGGCCCGACCTCGATGACGGCCTTGGGGCCCGGGGCGGCAAGGTTCTTGGCCAGGGCGGCGGCCAGGAACCGCGACGACGGCAGCAGGCTGCCGGTCAGGTGGAAGTTATCGCGAAACTCTCGCAGGAACGTCAGCACGCGCTTCATCGTGTCACTCCGGACTTCACGTGGAGAGTGCGGGATTATACCCGCCCCGCCGCGTTCTTGCATGGAATTCGCCCTCGGGCCGGCCGTGGCAGACGCGGCCCCATCCCCCGAGCCTCACTCCAACACCACCCACATCGCATTGGCGGGCAGGGCCAGGCCCACCCCTTGGGCGGTCTTCTTGAGTTCGACGGGCTTGGCGGCATAGCCGGCGCCGTCCAGCAGGGTGGCCTTGGAGAGCTTGTCGTTGCGCAGCGCCAGGGCCACCTTGGTCTCCGCGATGCGGTAGGGGGGCTTGCCCGCGTTGACGATCTCCTCGCCGAGCACGCTCTGGTTGTGACGGGTGAAGCTGACGGGGCGGGTCTGCCAGCCGGTGAGGCGGGCGGTCGTGCCCACCTGCACGAGGACCTTGGCCGAGTTCTTGAGCGGCTGATTGTCCATCGCCACCACGCTGACGGCGGCGTACTCGTTGTTGCAGCGGATCGTCACGTCGGCCAGCTCGAAGCTCCCGCCGGCGTCCTTGAGGAACCCGGCCACGCCCTGGGCCTTGGGGGCGTTGACCCGGCACACGCCCGTGCCGTAGTCCCACGTCAGTTCGCCCGTGTTGGAGCGGATGGTCTTCCGTGCGGGGTCGACGAACGAGGACAGGTCCGCCGCGGTGGTCCCGGCGGGGTCGCCGCCGTAGACGGCCTCGACCGGGCCGACCAGGAACGCCAGCCGGCTGACGCTGCCCGCGTCGGCCCCGCCGGCGCCGCGAAGGTCGCGGGCGTCGCGGTTGGGGTCGAAGGCCTCGCTCTCGGAGATGATCGGGTGCTTTCGCTGCCACATCGCCTCCAGCTTGCGCTCCTCGTGGACGACCGTCCGGCCCTGCCGGAGATAGCCCAGCCGGTACGTCAGGGCATTGGCGGGGAACATGCCCATGATCGTCGGCAGGCAGTTGGTCCACTTCTCCAGGGCGTAGGACGTGCCCACCTTCCAGAACATCCGTCGCGGGTCGCGCATCCACGTCGGCTCGCCCGCGTGGAACCAGTACACCGCGTCCACGCCGCCCAGCGACTGGTAGGCCGAGATCAGGAACGGGCCCTCGCTCTGGTAGAGGTTCGGGTTCACCCACGTCGTCTCGGTGACGATCATCGGGCGCCCGGCCACCTGCTTGAGGTTCACGGGCAACTGGAGGGGGTCTTTCAGGATCGAGCGGCTGAGGATGCGGTGCCCCGGGTCGATGCGGTAGCCGTTGTTGGCCCCCTCGTGGACGCCGCCGGTGTAGCGGTTGACCGCGATCACGTCCAGCGCGGCGTAGGTCCAGCGCTCCACGTCGTCGAGCTTGAGCTGGTCGGCCGTCCGCCAGTTGCTGGCGTTGACGAGCTGCTTGCAGCCGAGCGTCTTGCGGAAGTACTCGCCCATGGAGCGGTAGAACTCCCGCTGCAACTCGCCCAGGAACCGGAGCTGGTCGTCCAGGCGGCGGGCCTGGCGCCCGGTGCGGTCCTGGGTGAACTCCCACGTGATGTACAGGGCGACAACGCCCTGGGAGAAATCGTCACCCTTGATGGTCAGACCCTCCCACGCGGCCTGGGCCTTGTCCAGCGAGCCGTACCGCCCGACCAGCCACTGGCCGAACAGCTTGCCCACCTGTCGCTGCTGCTCGGGAGGCAACCCCTGGAACGTCCAGAACAGGGTGCTGTCCTCGTTCTGCACCTGGATGATCGCGATGGCGGGTTCGTCCCGCAGCGCCCGGCCCGTGTAGGGGTTGGCTCGGGTGTAGAGTTCCTTCGTCCAGTGGCGGTAAGCGGCCTGGAGCTTGGGGTCGATGAAGATCACGCCCCAGGGCATCTTGCCGGCCGTGCCCGGCACGTCCCAGCTCGCGGGCGTCTTGAAGTGGCCGTAGAAGGGCGAGATGGTGACGTAGACGCCGTTGTCCCTGCACTCCTTGACGAAGCGGAAGACGCCGTCCAGCAGCTTCTCGTTGAGGTCGGTGATGGCGGAGCCTTCCTTGGTGTCGGCGAAGGTGACGTGGAGGCGGACCATGTTGACGCCCAGCTTGGCCAGGTGGCGGGCGTGTCGCTTCATGTCCTCGGGGCTCATGTTGCATCCGCTGGAGCCGGTGGCCCAGAAGCGGATGGGCGTGCCGTCGCCCTTGACGAAGCTCGACCCGTCGGCGCTGAGGCGGACGAAGCCGCTCTGGCCGGCCTGCTTCTCGTTGAGCCCGCGCAGGTCCAGCAGGGCCTTGTCACTGAAGGCATCTTCGGGCGGGTCCCACGCCCACGTGCCGGCTTCCTGGACTTCCTGGATCTTGCCCAGCTCGCCCGGCTTGCGGGCGCCCTGCGGGGCGAATGGCTCGGTGGTCAGCAGGAACGCGTCGATGGCCCCGTGGTTGTGCAGCTCGCTGTGGGTCTTGAAGCGGATGGTGTGGCGCCCGCGGGCCAGGGTCAGGTCGCCCACGCGGACCCAGCCGACAAAGCGGAGGTCCGGCTTGCCGTCCTCGGCGACGTTGACCACGTCCGCCGCCTTGGACATGTCGATCTGGGCCCAGGCCCCGCTGTCGAGCTGGTACGACAGCCTGGTGCGGACGGGATTCGCCCGCAGCCAGAACGCGTACTTGCCCGCCTGGTCGACCGTCACGTCGTAGGAGGCCTGGCCCTGCTTGTCATCGTTGAAGTTCGACAGCCACTGCCCGCCCGACAGCTCGCCGGCCTTGACCTTGTCGTACCACCACGGGTGACGGTTCATGCGGTGGCTGGTCGGCTCCTCGCCCTCTCGCCAGATCGCGGCCGAGTGGGCAAGGGAGCCAATCGCCAGGATCGACAGGATCGACAGGTTTCGCAGGGTCATGCGGGTTCTCCAAAACGTTCATGCTTCCCAACGCACAGAACGTACGCCGGCGGGGTCTTGTTTCAACGTCCTGCTGTTCGTAGGCTATCGCGGTCGGGGAGGGACGAGGAGAACACAATGCGAATGCGACGATGCGCAGCGGCGGTTCTGTTCCTGGTGGCCGCCTCCGCCTTGGCCGACGAAGGCATGTGGCCGCTGGACAGCGTGCCCGTCAAGGCGATCCAGAAGCAGCACGGATTTGCGCCGACGGCCGAGTGGCTCAAACACGTGCAGCTCTCGGCGGTGCGGTTCGGCGGGGCGTCGGCGTCGTTCGCGTCGGCCGACGGGCTGGTCTTCACCAACCACCACGTCGGACGCGGGGCCATCCAGAAGCTCAGCTCGGCCCAGCGCGACCTGATGAAGACCGGCTTCTACGCCGCGACGCGCGAGCAGGAGCTGCGATGCCACGACCTGGAGCTGAACGTCCTGGTCGAGATCGAAGACGTGACGGACCGGATCAACGCGGCCGTCAAGAGCGGCATGTCGCCGGCGGAGGCGTTCGAGGCCCGGCGTTCGGCCATGAGCACCGTCGAGAAGGAATCGCACGACCGCACCGGCCTGCGCAGCGACGTGGTCACGCTGTACCACGGGGCCCTGTATCACCTGTACCGCTACAAGAAGTACACCGACGTGCGGCTGGTCTTCGCCCCCGAGCACGAGGTCGCGTTTTTCGGCGGCGACGTGGACAACTTTGAGTATCCCCGCTACTGTCTGGACGTGTCGTTCTTCCGCGTCTACGAGAACGACAAGCCGATCAAGAGCGAGCACTACCTTCGCTGGAGCCGCTCCGGCTGCCAGGAGGGCGAGCTGGTGTTCGTGGCCGGGCACCCGGGGCGGACGGAGCGGTTGCTGACGGCGGCGCACCTGGAGTTCATCCGCGACCGCACCACGGTCGAGGGCCTCAACCGCCTGCGGCGCAAGGAGGTCGCGCTGCGGACCTTCGCCGAGCGGTCCAAGGAGAACGCCCGTCGCGCAGCCGGCGACATCTTCGGCGTGCAGAACTCCCGCAAGGCCCTGCTGGGGCGGCTGGCCGCCCTCCAGGGGCCGGGCCTGCTGGCCGAGAAACGCCGCCGCGAAGAGACGCTGCGGGCCGCCGTCGCCAAGGACGCCAGGCTCCGCGGCGAGTGCGCGTCGGCCTGGGACGCCGTGGCCGGGGCCGTCAGGGAATGGGCACGCCTCTACGACGAGCTGGAGATCCTCGAACACGCCGCCGGATTCAACTGCCGCCAGTTCGGGATCGCCCGCGACCTGGTCCGCCTGGCCGACGAGACCGCCAAGCCCAACGACCGCCGCCTGCGCGAGTACCGCGAGAGCAACCTGGATTCGCACAAGCGGCACCTGTTCTCCGAGGCGCCCATCTACAAGGACCTGGAAACGGTCAAGCTGGCCGACGGCCTGAGCCTGCTGGCGGAGACGTTCGGGGCCGACCACGAGTTGGTCCGCCGCGCGCTGGCGGGCAAGAGCCCGCCCCAGCGGGCCGCGGAACTGATCCACGGGACAAAGATGGAGGACGCAGCCGGGCGGCGCCGCCTGGCCGACGGCGGAAAGGACGCCATCGCCAAGAGCGACGACCCGATGATCGCCCTGGCCCGCCTGGTGGACGAGCCCTCGCGGGCCGTCCGCACACGCTACGAGGAGCAGGTCGACGAGCCGCTGCGACAGGCCTACGCCAAGATCGCCCGGGCCCAGTTCGCCATCCACGGCACCGACGTCTACCCCGACGCCACCGGCACGCTCCGCCTGGCCTACGGAACCACGCAGGGCTACCAGGAGCAAGGACGGGCGATCCCGCATTGCACCGAGCTGGGCGGCGTGTTCGACCGCTGTGCCGAGCACGAGAACCAGTGGCCCTTCCGCCTGCCGGACTCGTGGCCGGCCCGTCGCGACAAACTGCGCTCGGCTGCGGCGTTCAACTTCGTCTCCACCGCGGACATCACCGGGGGCAATTCGGGCAGCCCCGTGGTCAACCGCAAGGGCGAGTGCGTGGGGATCATCTTCGACGGCAACCTCCAGGCCCTGGGCTGGTCGTACCAGTTCGACTCGCGCCAGGGGCGGTCGGTCAGCGTGCACGTGCAAGCCATCCTGGAGGCGCTGCGGACGGTGTACGGCGCGAAGGCGCTGGTGAAGGAAATCGTAGCCGGTAGCCGGCAGTCCGCACCCTGAATCCGGGCAACGGGCACCCAATGCGGACATGACTTTTAGCCGACGAACTCGCGACAATCGGCGGCGATTCGGTCAAGCAGACCAGCCTCGGTATGGATCACCGCTTCAGCAGACCACCTGCACGGCGTCCCGTTACAAAGGACGACCGATAGCGCGATATGGCCACGCCCATCGTGGGTGGCACTGAGGCGCAATTCGCCCTCTTGGGAAACCCACTCCCTGGCATTGGCCCAGTCTCGCCAGTTCACGGCGAGGTCTGCAAAGAAACTCGCCAGATCGGGCGAGTAATCGGCGTAGACATGAACGCAAGCGTCGAGATTCTCGTCGATCAGTCGAACATGGAAGCCCTGGAAGCGGCCCCTTTCATCTGTCTCGACTCCGAAGAACTCCAGTGCCGTGGGGGGGCGGCAGGACGGGATGGCGAACTTGCCCGTATCGTTGCGGTCCATGCTCTGGATGATACCCGGCACTCCTAGCTACTGGCTACAAGTCACAGGCTACAAAAAGAACCGCCCGGGCGGGGGCCCGGGCGGCTCTTGTTCAGCTTGGCGGCAGGGTGGCGGTCGGGTTAGAACCACCAGGCCTGTCCGGACTTCTGCTCGATCAGGACGTTCTTGAGGTAGGCGACGGCCTTCTCGAAGCCCTCGTTGATGCTCATGAGCGAGTCCTCGTGCTCGATGGAGAGGACGCCGTCGTAGCCGTAGCGGCGGAGCGTGGAGACGAACGGCTTCCAGAACTCGTCGCCGTGCCCGTAGCCGCAGGTGCGGAAGACCCACGCGCGCTTCTTGAGGTCGCCGTAGCTCTGGATGTCCAGGTTGCCGGTGATCAGCGAGTTGTAGCGGTCGATCTCGCAGTCCTTGGCGTGGACGTGGAAGATGCAGCCTTCCTCGCCCAGGATGCGGGCGGCCAGCACCGGGTCGATGCCCTGCCAGAAGAAGTGGCTGGGGTCGAGGTTGGCGCCGAGTTGCTTGCCGGCGGCCTTGCGCAGGCGGATGATGTCGGTGGGGTTGTGGACGACCATGCCCGGGTGGGCCTCGAAGGCGATCTTCACGCCGTGCTTGGCGGCGAAGTCATTCTCCTTGGTCCAGTAGGGGATGATGACCTCGTCCCACTGGTACTTGGCGGCCTGCTCGAACTCCGGCGGCCAGGGGCAGGTCACGAAGTTGGGGGCCTTGTCGCCCTTGGCCCCGCCCGGGCAGCCGGAGAAGTTGATCACCACGGTGCCCAGCTCGGCGGCCAGCAACACGCCGTTGCGATGGATGGCGTGATGTTCCTTGGCCAGCTTCTTGTCCGGATGAACCGGGTTGCCGTGCACGGCGATGCCGTGGATCTCCAGCCCGTAGCCGGCGACCTTCTTCTTCAGCTCGGCGACAGCCCGCTTGCTCTTGTGCAGCCCGCTGAGCTTCCAGGGATCGCCCGGATACGCCCCGGCCGGCAGCTCGATCGCGCCCAGGCCGACCTTCTGGCAGTACTTCAAGGCATCATCCAGAGACATCCCGCCGAACATTGCAGACATCACGCCCAGTTTCATTCCTGTTCTCCTTCTTGCAGGTTCCGTAGCGGTTACAGGTTTCTAAACGTGTTGCGACCCGACCATTATGCGCCCCCCACAAACGATTGCAAGCGCCAAACCCGGGGAAGAGGGAATAGGGACTAGGGACTAGGGAAGAGGGATTAGGGATGAGGGAACAGGACGACGGGACGACCTTGCGCCGAAGCCCACGAGGGGCTTTCCGTGAGCCGGGCCGGCAGTGGCATCCGGCGGGACCGCCCGGTACGATACCGGCGAAAGGGGCTGACTATGTCAATGACGCAGGAAGAGGCCGTCGAACTAAACAAGTTCCTGGCCCGGATCGAGAAGCACCATCGCGGCTGGTGGTTGACTCGGTGGCTGTGCCTGGCCATGGGCCTGTTCCAGATTGCGGGAGGAGTGGTAATGTTCAAGTCCGCCCTGGATGCCGCCCCGGCGATCCCCGACAACCCGGCCGCCACGGTCTCAGCCTTCGATATGTACTCGGCGAGCCTGTCGGCCTCGGCTTCGTGCATTGCCTTCGTGAGTGCGATCGTCCTTGCGGGTGGGGGTGGGACCCTGGTGGTCTTCTCTCTTGCCCACTGGGGCAGAGACCGGCGCGACCGGCTGCTGGTCAAGTTCGCCCGAAGCTGCCTGGCCGCCCTGGTCCCTGTTCCCTAATCCCTTGTTCCTGTTCCCTATTCCCTCGTCCCTATTCCCTATTCCCTGGTCCCTGTTCTTCTGCTCCCTATTCCCTCCTCCCTCGCCGTTCGCTATCCTGCCGTCATGCGATCGGGTTCACCCAAACATCTGGGTCACGGGCGGGAGTTGGAGACCGGCCAGATCCTGCTGGACGAGGAGTCCGTCTCGGGCGTGATGGATTTCGCGGCGATGTTCGGCAACGCCGCCCCGGTGGAGATCGAGATCGGCACGGGCAAGGGCACGTTCCTGCTGGCCCGCGCCGCCGCCAACCCGCACCTGAACTTCCTGGGCATCGAGTGGGCCCGGGCCTACGCCATCTACGCCGCCGACCGCTTCCGCCGTGCCGGCCTGGCCAACGTCCGCATGTTGCGGACCGACGCGGGCGAGATCTTCCGCACCCACCTGGCCCCGCAGTCGCTGTGGCGGGTGCACGTGTACTTTCCCGACCCCTGGCCCAAGGCCCGCCACCACCGCCGCCGGCTCGTCCAGCCGCCCTTCGTCGAGCACGCCAGACGGGCCCTCAAGCTCGGCGGGCAGCTCATCATCGTCACCGACCACCGCGGCTACTTCGAGCAGATACAGTCCGTCCTGGCCCACGCCGCCGGCTGGGCCCGCGTGCCCATGCCCCGCATGGCCGACACGTCCGGAGAACTCGTGGGCACCAACTTCGAACGCAAGTACATCGCCCAGGGCCGACCCTTCTACTCCGCCGCCAGGATGCGGATCACATGAGCGACATCGCCCTCATCCTCGACGCCATGGGCGTCATCTATTCCTGCGGCGACGACGTCGGCGAGCTGCTCGTGCCGTTCCTCCGCGACAAGGGCGGGCAGAGCAACCTGGACAAGGTCCGCCGGTTCTACGTCCCCGCCAGCCTGGGGCAGATCAGCGCGGACGACTTTTGGCGCGGCGTGGATCTCTCCGCCGACCTGGAAGAAGAGTACCTCGCCCGCTATCGCCTGAGCGACGGGGCCGCGGAATTCATCCGTTGCCCGCCCGAGCGGGTAGCCTCGCTGTGGGGGTTGTCCAACGATCTGGAGCGATGGTCGCGCCGGCTGCGCGAGCGCAACGACCTGGCGGAGTATTTCGCCGGCTTCCTGGCCAGCGGCGAGATCGGCATCGGCAAGCCCGACCCGCGGGTCTTCCAGATGCTCCTGGATCGCATCGGCCGGCCCGCCGGCGAGTGCGTCTTCGTGGACGACCGTGCGGTCAACCTTCGCCCGGCCGCCGAGCTGGGCCTGGGCGTCATCCAGTTCTGTCCCGCCGGCCGGACGGGCGGCGAAGAGTTCCCGACTGTGGGGTCGTTCGCGGAGTTGGCGGAACTGCTTGAGAAAGACCGGTAGCCCTCCGCGAAGCCGCGAGCGTCATCGGTGCAGAGCTCCTGATAGTCGCTTGATTCTTCTCTTATTCTCTCTGTGCCTCTGTGTCTCTGCGTCTGGTCGTCATTCCGCAATCCGGAACCTGTCTGCCGGCGGGCAGGTCAGTGCGCGTCGGGCAGGAGCGGGCCGGCGAGCTGCTTCATGAAGAACAGGCGCCCGGGTCGGGTGGGCATCCAGCTTGACGTGATCCACCGGCTGGGGCCGTGCTGGAGCGTCACGCACAGGCTCATGCCCTGCCACATGGCCCCGCGGTCGGGGTAGGCGCCGTCGGCCCCGCCGATGCAGAAGTCGCTCTGGAGGAACAGGCCCGGGCCGATGGTGTTGGCGTAGCACGGGATGAGCGTGAAGCGGCTGGAGAAGCTGTGCAGGGCGTTCTGCTCGATGGTGAGCGGGTGGAGGGCCTGGCCCAGGCGGTGGGTCTGGGCCCGCCAGGCGTCGTCGCTGTCGTACTCCGCGGCGATCTGCGGCTCCCAGAAGGCGATGTGGCAGGCCCGCCCGATCCCGTACACGGTGACCAGCTTGCCTCCGCGGCTGCGGATGGCCGCGATCTTGCCGGCGTAGGTGGGCAGGTTCTTTCGCGTGGCGAAGTTCCGCTGGGCGGCCGGCACGGTGAACTTGCCCAGCGGGCCGAACAGGGCCTCGCCCATGGCGTGCTCGAACCCGCCCGGCACGTCGCCGGGCATCGTGTTGCCCTTGGGGTCGGACCACTCGTCCATGTTGAAGGTGGTCACGTGGCCGCACGTGGTCCGGCTGGCCTTGAGGCGCCGCACCACGTGGGCGTACATGCCCATCGGCCCGACCGGCAGGATCAGCGCCAGCTCATGGCCCTTGCGGGCAGCCTGTTCGATCTGGTCGGCGATGGCCTCGCCCATGCGGCGGTCCATCTCGGCTACGTCCTTCACCGGCACGGGCTTGAAGCCCTTGTTCCAGAACTTCGCCGGTTTGAGCAGGGCCTTGGGGCCCAGGCCGCAGCAGCGGTCGATCTTCTTGAAGTTCCACCCGGCCGGGTAGAAGTTCTCCAGCAGCGAGCCCTTGTAGGTGGTCAGGAAGTTGATGGTCTTGGCCATGTTGACGGGTCCTTTCAGGTTGTGCCCCGATGCGGCGAGGCGGGGCTGCGGCTTGGGCAGACACTGACAGCCACGGATTCCTGATGAGATTAAATCTGCAAACGGCGGCGGAGGCAAGACCGCAGGATTCGCGATTGTCGATCCGCTCGCGCCGGACGGGTCGATTATTCAGAATCACGACTGGCCGTCGTCGGGGGGTTCCTGGTCACCTTCGCCCGCTTCGTCGTCCTGGTGGAAGTCCAGTTCGCCGTGGAGGTCGAAGGCCGACGGCTCGGGCGGCCTGAGCAACGAGCGATAGCGTTCCAGTCGCTCCTCGGCCGCGAGCAGGGCGGCCCGTTCGCGATCGGACGTCTGGGCTGTCGAGGAGTCGCTCGCGGTCCGGCGGGCCGGCTCGTCCTGGCGGGTGGCATCGACCGCCGCCCACATCCATCCCAGGATCAGGCCCATCAGAAAGCCCACCGGCGCGGCGAACGCGCCGACGGCGACGGCGGCCCGCGGAAGGGCGACGTAGGGATCGCTCTCCAGCAGGATCGCCACGCCCGCCTGGAGCAGCAGTCCGTAGAAGGACAGGACGCCCAGCCCCAGCCAGGCCCCGGCGGCGACGGTGCTGCCGCCAGCGCGCCGGCGGAGCGAGCGGCGGACCATGTGGATGGACCAGGCGATCCCGCCCAGCAGCCCGCCCAGCGCGCCCAGGAACATCGCCTCGTCGTTCAGGCTCTGATAGCGCGGGTACAGCAGGGGCGAGAACGCGCCCAGGATCGTTCCCGCGCCCATCCAGATGCAGCAGGCCAGGGCGGCCGCCGGACCGTACCGCCACTGGGAGACCGAGGATTTCACAACCTTCTCCGCCACTCTATATCCTAGCCCGCGGCCAGTTCGCGGCGACCGCCTCGCGGCCTGCCTGCCGGCAGGCAGGCGGCGCTACGAACGCAGCAGCAGGTCAGCCGTGGCCGCCAGCCCCACGCCGACGCACTCCACGTACACCCAGACCAGCGCCCCGCGCTCGTTGCGACAGGCGGTCCAGGCCGCTCCTCCCGCAGCCGCCAGCGGCAGGGGAAGCATCGCCGCGTACAGCCATCCGCAACCCAGCCACGCCGGCGGGGCCAGCGCAGCCGCCCCCACCAGGATAGCCGCCCCCGCGATCGTTCGCCACCGCGAAGCGTCCCGCAGCAGGGTCGCGGCGAAGCGGGCGGCGCCACTGTCGTCCGGCGCGGCCCTCAGGTCGCCCGACGCATCGCGAATGTCCTTGAGCAACTCGTAGCCCCAGGCCGTCAGGAACATCCAGACGGGAAACGCCGCCAGGCTTGCCGCCCGCGGGCCCGCCAGCCGCCCGGCCTGGGCCAGTGCCAGCGGATAGATCGCCGTCATCAGCGCCGCCACCGCTGCCTGCTTCAGCGGGCCCAGCCGCTTGGAGGTCAGATCGTAGACGACCAGGGCCCCGGCCAGACCCGCCAGGGAGGCGGCGAACGCCCACCTGGCCCAGACGGCCGCCCCGGCCAGCCCGCCCGCCATCAGCAGCAGTCCTCCCGCCGCCGCGGCGACCGGCGAAACCCGGCCCGCCGCGACGGGCCGGCGGGGAGCGTTTCGCTGGTCCACGGCCCGGTCGCGCGCGTCGTTCAGGGCATACGCTCCGGCGATCACGGCCGCCATCGCCGCCGTCGCCGCCGCTGCGGAGACTGTGCCCGCCGACTCCACGCCCCCCGCGTACGCCACCGTCAGCCAGAACGTCAGCGCCATCGGCACGCTGTAGTAGAGCCTGCACAGGCGAAGCCACTCCAGGCAATGACGCCCCGCCGCGTGGCACGGGCATCCTGCCCGTGCGTCGCAGGCCCGTCCCGGGCCTGCTTCGGGGCCCGCGTCTTCGCCAGGGGCCGGAGGCCCCTGGAACGCACGGGCGAGACGCCCGTGCCACGATGCCTTCGCCCTCCTCAGCATGCCCGCACCCCGACGGCCGCCAGGTAGCGGTGCGTCACGGTGAACGGCTCGTTGCGCTGGTCGATCAACTCGACGAAGCGCGCGAAGATCGCCTCGCGGTCTTCCTCGCGGGCGGCGAACTCGAAGCCCGCCGCCGCCCCCGTGCTCAGGAGCCGCTCGAGCGTCGCCCGCCCGTCGCCCGCCTGGTACGACTGGCTGGCGTCCCAGCGGGCCGACACGCCGAGCCCGCTCAGGCGCATCAGCGTCGCCAGCGCCAGCGAGTGGGGCAGAAAGCGCACCCTCATCACGTGTCGCAGGGCCTGGGGGCGTTCGGCGAAGGCCTGGAGGCTGACCCACAGCACCTCGGCCAGGCTGGTCAGGGCGTTGTCGATGATGCCGATCCGCCCGCCCGGCCTCAGCACGCGGGCCGCCTGGGCCAGCACGAGCGCCGGTCGGGTGTAGCCCAGTCCCCATGCGCAGGTGATGACGTCGGCGGAGGCGGGGGGGCGTCGGCGGAGGTAGTCCAACGCGTCCTCGCAGATGAAGTGGCAGGGGGGGCAGGTCCGGCGGGCGACACGGATCATGGCGTCCGACGCGTCGACGCCGACGACCAGCCCGCCGGCGCGGCGCTGAAGCTCGCCCGCGACGAACCCCGTGCCCGTGGTCAGGTCGATGCAGTCGGCGCCGGCGGGGGGGGCGAGGCGGTCGAGCATCTCCACCGTCCGCCCGCGCATGTGGTGGGTCCACGCGGCGTCGTAGCCGTCGGCCAGGCGGTCGTAGCTGGCCCGCACGAGGTCGGCGGTCCGCCGCGGTTGGCGGGCCAGTCGCCCCGCCACTCTGCCCAGCAGCCTCAGCCATCGCCGCCGGGGACGATCTGTTCGCGTGGGGTCCATGGCTGCTGACTGCTAGAGTACCGCGAAGCGTTCGGGGCGTCCAGTCGCCACGCGGCGCGGACGGTTTTTGGATAATGCCCCAGTTACAGGGGACGCTCGCAGCGGCGCCGTGAGGCGACATTTTTGGCTTGCCGACGCTTGGCGGGGATTGACAAAGCGTGTACACTACCAGGTTGGAAAGGAACCTCCTCATGCGCACGCCCGGAAAGCGGTTTGGTCGGTTCGCGGGATCCGTGGGTGTTGTGGCGGCCGTCGCGATGCTGGCGGCGAATGTCCTGGCGGCTGGGGCGACAGCCGGGGGCAAGACAGCCTCCGACGAAGCGCGGCAGCGCGTCACCAAGGACGAGCCGGACAAGCCCGCACCTGCTCCCATGCCGCCGAAGGACTTGAACTCTCCCGAGGTCAAGATGGACGACGCCCTGTGGCAGCCGGCGCCGGGCTCGGGCGGGAACGTCGGCGATCGCAAGACCGGCTCGGGCGGATTGACGATGGGGGCGGCGATGACCCGCCAGGATCGGGCGATCGAGCAGATCCTCGACTTCTACCTGCGGATGTACGACAAGCATCTCCAGTACAACAACTGGATCGTCCGGGCGTTCGCGGTGGTGAGCCTGGCCCGCATCCAGGATCCGCGCGTGACCGAGCGGCTGTTCCACGTGATGCTGACCGGGCGCTACATCCCTCGCCCGGCGCCGACGAAGGTGGTCTCCGCGGACGCGACGGCCGTCGCCCGCAGCGGCGCGGGAGTAATCCCCCTGCCGCCCGCCCGCCAACCGGTGTCCATGCGCCGGGGCGACATCATGGTCTGCGTCTTCGCCTGGGAAGCCCTGGCCGCCCGCTACCACACCCTGCCGCCGGAGTACCAGAAGGTCTGGCGCGAGCAGGCGGTGAGCATGTGCAAGAAGGGCTGGCTGGCCGGCGACCTGCGGGTCAACGTGATCCGCCTGATGGAGTCCGAGGGCCCGACCAAGCAGAACCTGGACCTGTTCAGCCACCTGTTCGGCGCGACCAATTCGCTGGACCCCTACGACATCCACACGCTGGAGGCGATGCGGAGCTGCGTGACGAGCTGGAAGCATCCGGGGCTGATCAAGGCGCTGATCTCGGCGATGGGCAAGCTGGACGACTTCTACCGGGCCGAGTTCCTCCTGAGCGACCTGGGCGCGGGCGTGCCGTACTGCACGCAGTTCAAGGACAAGGGCTCGCGGGTCATGCAGCGGGCCACGCAGGAGGCGTGGTTCAAGTGGCTCCAGGAGACCACCCTCGAGCCGACCAAGACCCAGGACCTGCGGAAGTTCAGCATCAACTTCGCCCTGCTGCCGGCCGGCGAGACCATCCGCGACCCCAAGGACCCGCAGTGGCGAAGGGACCTGGAACTGGAGAAGTTCCGCCTGGACCCGATCGACGTGGCCTTCGTGGTGGACTCCACCGGTTCGATGGGGCACGTGGTGCGCTGGGTCCAGAGCGACGTGATGAAGATGATGCGGGCCTTCGACCTGATCAGCACCGAGCCGCGGATCGGCGTGACGTTCTACCGCGACCACGGCGACGAGTACGTGACGCAGGTCTACCCGATGACCAGCAGCGCCGCCCACCTGGCCAAGTCGATTCAGACCGCCACCGCCAAGGGCGGCGCGGACCTGCCCGAGGCGGTCCTGGAGGCCTTGCAGGAGACGGTCAACAAGATCGGCTGGTCCAAGAGCGGCAACAAGGCGGTCGTGCTCATCGGCGACGCCCCGCCTCACGAGGATACCCTGCCCAAGGTGCAGGCCCTGGTCGAGCAGTGCGCCAAGGCGGGAGCCAAGTTCTACGGCGTCAAGGTCCGCACCCCTAAAGGGGCCGACGAACTGCCCAGCTTCGACGACATCGCCAAGTGGGGCAACGGAAAGAGCATGGAGGCGACGTTCTCCGGGAATCCGGGCCCGGCTTCCACCGACATCGCCCGGGCCATCGACAAGGAGAGCCCCGACCAGATCATCTTCTCCGAGGTCCTCAAGGGGTGCCTGGCCCAGGGGTATCACGACCGGATCGAGCCGTTCGTGGCCGTGCTGTGCCAGTACGTGCAGATGCCCCTGAAAGAGAATCGCGAGCACTTCGACCCGTACAAGCCTCCGCCGCCCCGCACCGAGCGGAGAGAGCCCGGCGGGCACGGGAACGAGAGGCCAAAGGACCCGCGGGCCCAGTGATTGCGGAAGGCAGATTGAGCCGAAAGACCAGCCTGGTCTTGCTGTTCCTGCTGGCCGCGGTGACGACTGCGGCGTGGCGGGCGGAAGTCGCCTGGCACGCCGGCACGCACTGGGCGCGGTACTTCCACTGGTCCGTCCCCTTCTCCATCGCCTTGCTGTCGCTCTGGGCGGCGGCGGTCAATCGCTCGATCGGCCTGAGGAGGCGGCTCTGGCTGGGCCTGCTGCTGGTGCTGGTCTCCTGCCTGTGCGTCGCCCTGGTGGAACTGGCCCTGTCGAACCTGTATCGCGGGGGGCTGGTGCTTTTCGAGAAGTCCTGGGACCGGCGGCTGGGCGACCTGATCTCCATCGCCGCCTTGATGATCATCCCCCTGTACTACGCCTCGGCGGCCTGGATGGCGGGCCTGGAGGTGACTGGGGCACGGGTGGCGGCCTCGCTGGGCCTGTTCTGGGCGGCGCTGCCCGCAGCCCTGGTGACGGCGGGCCTGTTGTCGGACGGGTGGGGCCTGGCCGGGGCGATCAGAGGCGGATATGCGATCCCGCCGGTGATCCTTGCGTTGGGGCTTTCGTTCCTGCCGGCGTCCTCGCGGTCGGGCGGCGATGCGAAAGGGGCCACGCCGCAGGGGCCATTCCTGCCGGACGGCCGGTCGTAGACTTGCTGTCGCGGGGCCGAGGGGCTACGGAACTTCCAGGCCCCAGAGGTCGCGGGCGATGGTCGTTCCGACGATCGGTTCGAGTTCGATGCGCGTCTTCCGCTGGACGCTGCCGTCGATGTAGGCGACGTTGATGCCGTTGCTGTGGCGTGCGAAGGCCAACTGCCCGTCGATCACGTACAGGTTCCAGTTGTCGGTATTGGTGCCGACGACGTTGGCGATGGTCTTGCAGTAGTCCAGCGAGAGGACCGTCCGTCCCTTGCCTCGCCGGGTGGCCGGCGTGGCCTGGGTGTTCACGCCGTAGCTGGAGCGGTAGCCCTTGAGCGGGAACGTCTTGCCCTGCCAACTGCCCTCCAGATTGTAGAGCGTCATGCCGTCGGACAACTGGAAGGTGTAGCCGGCCCCGTCCCAGATCCGCTCGATGGTGATCGTGCCGTCGGGCTGCTCGACGACGCGGATGATGATGTCCTCGAAGTCCCAGTCGATGCTGCCGCCGCGGAGGTCCTCGAAGGCATAGTAGAAGATGTTGGGATTGTCGCCCGGGTCGTACTGGACGGGCGGCGGGTTTTTCGAAGTGAATCCGCCGCTCTTCCACTGCTGGTACTGCTCTTCGGACAGCACGCGGGTGTACATGTCGGCCATCAGCGGCATGTCGTGGAGGTAATTGCCGCCGCTGTAGACCTTGATGCTGGCCATGTCGACCGCACCGTGCGAAGGCGAGCCGTCGTCTTTGCACAGGAACACGTCGCGGCTGTTGATGTAGGGCATCAGGAAGCCGGACCAGCCCGCCGCCAGCGGGGGTCTGCCCTTGTTGTTGGCGGCGCAACTGCTCCAGGCCGCCGCGATCTGGTGCTGATTCGAACCGCACGAGGCCGCCCGGGCGAACTCCCGCGCCCGTCCCAGCGAGGGGACCAGGATGCTCAACAGCAGGGCCAGGATGGCGATTACGACCAGCAGTTCAACCAGAGTAAAGGCCGTTCTCGTGCGCTGTCTCATCGGCTTCTCCTTACCCGCGATCGCAGGGCAGGCTTCGCTTCCTGCATCGACGGCATCCACTCCCGGATTCTCTGCACAGCCTGGGCCCGGACCTCCGGCGGGTCGTCCGCGCGGTAGCCCACGTCCCGGTTGGAGAACAGTTGCAGGACGGCTGAACCCGCCTGCTCTCTCACCCCTTGGTCCGGATCGTCCAGTGCCGTCACCAGGGCGGGCAGGCTGTCATAGGCGAACAGATGGCCCAGGGCCTGGGCGGCCCCGGCCCGCACCGCGGGATCGGGGCTCGACAGGGACTCGACCAGGGCCTGCTCGTCGGTCTTCTCGCCACACGCGCCGAGCCCGGCCAGGGCGGCTGCCCGCACCGCCGGGCGCTGGTCGGTCATGGCCTGACGCACCAGGTTGCCCCGCTCCTTGAGCGTGCTGATCGACACGGCATGGACGGCGCGGCAGGCGACCTCCGTTTCCGGGTCGGTCATCAGGGTCGCAATGGCCCGAATGGCCTTATCCGAGCCGTCGGTATGCAGCTTGATGATTCCTTCAATGCGCTTGTTGGGGTCCGAGGACTTCAGCAGGTCGTATCCCGACTGCCCCGAAGGCCAGATGGCGTACACCAACCCCGCCAGCGCGAGAATCCCCACGCCGCAGGCCAACCACATCCGCCTGTTGTTCTGCATGACAACCTCAGTTCGAGCGCAACGTCCGATATCGTGCTGCACTTCCATTATAATGTCGGCAGGAATCAGGGCAAGTGTTTTGCATTGCTTCGAGCATCAGGGATTTCCCCCCTGCGCGTCCAGGCGGGCCTTCAAGTACGACAGGCGTCTCGCCTGTCGCGGAATCTCCCTCCTACGCGTCCAGGCGGGCCTGGCGGTCGGCCTGATCCAGACGCTGCCGGATCCTCTGCCAGTGGGTTCCCTTCCAGAAGAGCTTGCCGCACGAGCCGCAGCGGTAGAAGTCGCTGCAGTGACGGTAGGCCAGCGGCGGGGCCTCGCCCATGACCTCGTGCTTGGGGAGGCTCAGCAGTTCCCCGCCGCAACTCATGCAGCGCGGCTTGAGCAGCGGGAGCTTGAGCCGCGCCATGACGAACCCCAACTGCTGCAGGTTGTTCATCTGCTGGGGTATGTACAGGGCCTGCACCTGCCCGGCGCGGATGACTGTCCGCTCGAACATCGGTCCGTCGCTGCTGAGCAGGATCCCCTGGCCCTCCTGCGCCCGGCGGACCAGTTCCCGGTCGGCGATGCCGTACTCGAAATGTGCCTCGTACCCGGCCGCCCGAAGCCAGCGGGCCAGCCCGCCCAGCATGGCGTCGCAGTAGAAGACCGGGCTGTCCGCTCGCCGGGGCGGGGGGATGTCTTCCTGGGGGCTCACGTCCCAATGGTAGTGGCCGCGTCGAGTCGATGGCAAGCGGCAAGCGGCGGAAAGGCGCGCCGACGAGGGCGGGCGGCTCGCTCCGCCCAAAATGTCCCCGGCGAGGCGACTCCCTCCGAGTCGGCCCCGCCGGGTGTTCCCTCCATTTCTTCGTGCCGGGTCCCCGGGGGCCCGTGTGTCCGCTGCTGCCCGGGGCTTTCAGCCCTGTTTCCTGCTGTACTTGCTTTGCTTTGCCCGTTGTCCTGCGAGCCTCATCGCTCTGTCCTGTGATTGAGCAGCGCCCGTGCCAGAAGCAGGCCGCAGAAACGGCGTCCCCACCTATCCCCTTGCCGCGCCTGCAACAACAATTTCCTACGGGTCGTTCGCTTTCGATCAAGGGGTCGAGACATGCATTGCGTGTCGGGGAATATGCCCCACTTGGGGGCCCAGTGGGCAGAGTCCACCACGTCCCCCACAAAGCAGCGGGAGCCGCGCCGCTGTGACGACTCCGGATGGAGACGCCGGGGCACGGCCATGGTACAATGCCCGGACCCGGCGCAATCCTTGCAGCCCGACGCGAAGGAAAGGCCCGGGCTTTTTACGGAGTAACGCCCCTTGAAATTCCTGCCCATGCTGGATTTGTTGAAGGCGGCCGCCGCCGGCGGCTACGCCGTGCCCGCCGTTACCGTCTGGAACGCCGAAAGCATGAAGGCCGTGCTCGCCGCGGCCAGCGATCTTCGCTCGCCGGTGATCCTGATGAACGGCCCGGCGGAGTTCAACCTCCTCTCGCCGGCGGAGATGGGCGATGTCGCCCGCGCGGTGGCCTTGCGCTACAACGTGCCCGCGGCGCTGCACCTGGACCATGGCGACTCGCTGGAACTCGTCCGCCAGTGCCTGGACGCCGGGTACACCTCGGTGATGGTCGACTACTCCTCCCGCCCGCACGAGGAGAACGCGGCCGCCCTGCGCCAGGCGGTGGAGATGGCCCGCCCGCACGGGGCGAGCGTCGAGGGCGAGATCGGGCACGTGGGCCGGGCGGACATTCCCAGCGCCGAGGCCGAGGGCGACTCGACGCTCACGCAGGTCGCCGAGGCCGTCGCCTACGTGGCGGCGACCGGGGTGGACGCCCTGGCGGTCTCCATCGGGAACGCCCACGGGCTGTACACGCGCCTGCCCCGCCTGGACCTCCAGCGGCTGGGCGAGATCCGCTCGGCGGTGGGCATCCCGCTGGTGCTCCACGGCGGTTCGGGGACGCCCGAGGCCGACCTGAAGCGGGCCATCAGCCTGGGCATCGCCAAGGTCAACGTGGCCACGGAGATCGTCACGGTCCTGCGGGAATCGCTGCTGGAGCAGTGGCAGGTTCAGCGAACGAGTTGGCTGCCGGTGGTGATGGCCGGGGCGATGAAGACCATGCCGCCCCTGGTGGAGAAGTGGATCCGCGCCACCGGCTCGGCCGGGCGGGCGTAGGGCCCCGGCAGGGCGTTGAACGAACTGCTTCTGCTGCGGGCGGCCTATCTGCGACGCCGCGCCCGCCGGGCCAGGGCAAGGCGCAGGGCGAATGAAGAGTGCAGGCGGACCACGCGCGTTCTCCTTTTACTTTGCAGCTTCCTCTGCTTGGAGTCCTGGGAAAAGACCGGACGCCACCTTCCTTCAGAACAACCCATTCCTTGTATGGATTGCGCCAAACCTGTCCAGAAGGATTTCCGGCGCGAGGTGTCCTGGAGCCCAACTGCCTGTGGGGGCGCTACTTGGCGCGAGGGGCCGCCGAGCGGCTGCGGACGGCCAGGTCGATGGCCAGTTGGATCGCCGCGATCATGCTGGAGGGGTCGGCCCGGTACTTGCCGGCGATGTCGAAAGCCGTCCCGTGGTCGGGGCTGGTGCGGATGATGGGCAGGCCCAGGGTCACGTTCACCGCGTCGCGCCAGGCCAGCAGCTTGATGGGGATCAGGCCCTGGTCGTGGTACATGGCCACCACGCAGTCGTACTTGCCCTGGAGGGCCTTGAGGTAGATGGTGTCGGCGGGGAAGGGTCCGCGGACGTTGATGCCCGCCTCGTGGGCCATCAGGATGGCCGGGCTGATGACGCGGGCCTCCTCGTCGCCGAACTGGCCCTCCTCGCCGGCGTGGGGGTTAAGGCCGCAGACCGCGATGCGGGGCTTTTCCAGGCCCCACCACTCGCGCAGGGCGCGGTCGGCCAGGTCGATCGGGTTGAACACGCAGCCGATGGTGAAGCGGTTGCGGACCTCGAAGAGGGCTTCGTGGATCGTTGCGAGCACGACGCGAAGCTGGGGCGAGTGGAACATCATGGCCACGTGCTTGGCCTTGCACTTGTCGGCCAGCAGCTCGGTGTGCCCGGGGTACTTCTTGTAGCCGGCCATCTGCCAGGAGGTCTTGGAGATGGGGGAGGTGACCAGAGCGTCGACGTGCCTGGCCCTGGCCGCCGCGATGCCCCCCTCGCAGAACGCCATGGACGCCTGCCCGCCGAGCTTGCTGGGCCCGCGGGGCATGGTCGCCGGCGGGGACATCTCGTCATAGTCCAGCACGACCACGTCGTGCGGGTAGCGGTGAGCGTTCTCGTGGCGGTCGCGGTGGAAGGGGAACTCGATCTCCATGGCGTCGGCGGTGTAGGTCAGTTGCTCGCAGAAGCCGAACAGGACGAACCGCCCCCGGCGGCGCAGGCCCTCGTCGGCCAACGCCTTGACGATGATCTCGGCCCCGATGCCGCAGGGGTCGCCCATCGTGATCCCGATAATCGGTCGATCGTCTTGCATGTCGCAGGTCTGCTCGTCTCCACGGCCCACCCGAGGCCTTCCCTTGGGGACAGGTCCGTCGGCCTTCCGCGAACGCTACTCGAACCCCGCCTGGCGCAGCTTCTCCAGTGTCAACCCCCCGCCGCCGCCTCGCGCCGAAAGCGACTCCAGGTACCGCAGGACGTACTTCCCAATCATATCCGTTTCGACGTTCACCGCCTGGCCCGGCTGGAGCGAGCCGAGCGTCGTCCGCTCCAGCGTGGCCGGAATGATCGAAACGGCGAAGCGCCCGTCCTGCGCCTGCGTCAGCGTCAGCGACACGCCGTCCAGGGCCACCGAGCCCTTGGGCACCATCGCCCGTGTCAGCTCCGTGGCGGCCGAGAACTCCATCACCCACTGGCCCTTCTCCCGGCCGCTGATGCGCACCAGCTCGGCCTGGGCGTCCACGTGCCCCTGCACCAGGTGTCCGTCCAGGCGTCCGTCCAGTCGCAGGGCCCGTTCCAGGTTCACCCTGGCCCCGGCCGCGAGACGCCCCAGCGTGGTCCGCTTGAGCGTCTCGGCGACCACGTCGAATCCGGCGGCCTGCCCGCGAATGTCGACCGCCGTCAGGCACGCGCCGTTGACGGCCACGCTATCGCCCTCGGCCAGTCCAGCCGCCAGCGGCCCCAACTCGATCTCCAGCCTGGCGCCGCTGGGCGTCGTCCGGGCCGACCGCACCGTGCCTACGTGCGCCACAATTCCCGTGAACATGGTTGCGCCTCTCTGTTCTGAGTGTCCCGGGCCCCGGGAGTCGTGGGGCACGCGGGGAAGGCGCCGAGGCGCCTGTCCCATGCTTGCCACGGCCGGCGGGGCTCCCATGACCGGGCAGACTTATTCCACTTTACAACGCCCGACCGCATCGTGTATAGCAAAGGCAACCTCAACGCGGCAAGATTTTGGAAAGGGGCCCTGCATGTTCACTCGGATTATTCGCCTGGTCGGCTGTCTGTCGCTGCTTCTGCCGAGCGCCCTTCCGCTGGCCGCCCAGGAACTCAGCGGCAAGGACGTGGGACTGCTGACGATGATGCCCAAGGAGGCGTTCTTCTTCGTCGAGCGCCAGGGTCACACCGCCGTCAAGCCGGCCATGCAGGCCAGTTCGCTGGGCAGGTTGGCCGGGGATGACGCGGTGCTCCAGTTCGTCCACGCCACCCGCGACAAGATCGAGACGCTCATGGTCCGCAGCATGCTGGAACTGAACGGGCCCAACCTGGACCAGCGCCGCCAGGCCTTTCACCAGTTCCTCCGCCCGTTCTGGTACCAGCCCTGCGCCATGTACCTGGTGTATCAGAAGGAAGGCGCCCCGGGCGTGGGCCTGGTGTGCCTGCCCGGACAATACGCCGAAGACGCCCGCAAGGGTCTGGACTCGCTGTTGTCGGCCGAGGTCAAGCCCGCCGACCAGGACGCCCCCCGCCACAGCTTCACCTACAAGACCGGCTGGACGGTGTGGAAGGGCGTGGCGTGGGCGCAGCAGCCGTTCAAGCTCGGCGGCGACCAGGCTGCCCAGGTCGAGGCCATTCGCCAGGCCCGGGCCAAGGTGCTGCTGGCCCTGTGGGACGGACCCGTCCTGCGGCTGACGACGGACCTGTTCGTCGCGGACCTGGTGGGCAAGCGCGAGCCGACCCGCCAGGACCTGTCGATGGCGGCCAAGCCCAGCGTCCAGACGGTGCTGAACAAGACCCGCCTGGGCCAATGGGCCTTCCGCTGGCACGTGGACGTGGAGCACCTGTTCGCCCAGGCCGGCCAGGGCGACCTCCCGCGCGAGCTGGAGGTGCTGGGCCTGAGGGCGGTCCGCGGCGTGGGGGGCTGCGAGGGCTACGAGGGCAAGTACTACGCCCGCAAGACGTATGTCGACTGCCCGGGCGGGTGCAAGGGCCTGCTCCAGGCCTTCCGCCCCGGCGGGTCGTACCAGCAGGCCCTGGCGATGGTCCCGCCGGAGGTGACGTTCTGCCTGGCCGGCGAGTTGAACACCCAGCCGCTGCTTCAGATGGTTCGCACCCTGGCGGGGGGGGCGGCCCCGGCGGGCCAGCCCGCGCAGGACAGCGAGCAGCAGGCCGTCATCAGGGCGGTGGAGCGGTTGGCCGGCGCCAGCACGGGCAACGTCGCCCTCTTCGTCACCGACCTTCAGAGCATGGTGGCCGGAATGGGGCGGGACTTCCCCCTCGGGGCGGTCCTGGGAATCAAAGACCCCGCCGCCGCCCGGGCGGCTGTGCAGGACCTGATGAAGCTCGCCCCCGAAGTGGGCGAGCCGGACGAGAACCAGCCCCCCGCGCTGAAGGAATATCGCAAGGTCCCTCTCCTGCGCATGGGCCGCAACCCCACGCTGTACTGGGCCGTCCTCGAGGACCGCGTGATCGCCGCCTTCAGCGACAACACCCTCAAGGCCGCCCTCGACGCCGCCCTGGACAAGATGGGCGGCCTGCCGAACGAGGGCAAGGCCAGGGCCCTGGCCGAGGAACTCGGCAAGGGCGAGGCCTTCTTCCTGTTCGACCTGGCCGCGGTGACCAAGCTCGTCTGGCCCATGCTCATGCCGATGGCCCAGAACCCCAACATGAGCGAGGACTTCCCCCTGGCCTCGCTGCCCTCGACCAACAAGATCGTCTCCTTCCTGGGCCCGGAGGTGGCCGTCTTCCAGGCCGACGCCGGCGGCCTGCTGCTCAACAGCCGCGGCACCGTCCCCTTTGCCACCAAGGCGTTCATGACTTACCCGTTGATGTTCGGGGTGTTCATGCGATTCTGATCCGCGCCGGCCGGAGCGACTACAATACAGTTGCAGTCCGGAGAGCCCCATGCCACGAGATCACGAAGCGATGCTGTGGGAGAAGCTGGACGGCCAGAACGTCCGCTGCAATCTCTGCGGGCACCGCTGCGTGCTGTCGGCCGGCCAGTTCGGACTCTGCCGCGTGCGGGCCAACGTCGAGGGCGAGCTGAAGACCTACAGCTACGGTGCGCTGGTGGCGATGAACGCCGACCCTATCGAGAAGAAGCCGCTCTTCCACGTTCTGCCCGGCTCGCGGTCGCTCTCGGTGGCGGCCGCCGGCTGCAACTTCCAGTGCGAGTTCTGCCAGAACTGGCAGATCTCCCAAAGCCCCCGCCGAAGCGGCGTGGTGACCGGGCAGGCCGTCAGCCCCGGCCAGATCGTCACCGCCGCCCGCAACTACGACTGCCGCTCGATCTCCTACACCTACACCGAACCGACCATCTTCTTCGAGATGGCCTACGAGACGGCCCGCCTGGCCCAGGCCGAGGGTATCCGGAACTGTTTCGTCTCGAACGGCTTCATGACCGAGCTGGCGGTCGAGACGATCTCGCCCGTGCTGGACGCGATCAACGTGGACCTCAAGGCGTTTCGCGACGAGACCTACCGCAGCGTGATGAAGGCCCGCCTGGCGCCCGTGCTGCGGAGCATGAAGGCCCTGGCGCAGGCGGGGGTGTGGCTGGAGGTGACCACGCTCGTCGTGCCCGGCATGAACGACTCGCCCCAGGAACTGGGCGAGATGGCCTCGTGGATCGCCTCCGAGCTGGGCCCGCACGTGCCCTGGCACGTCAGCCGCTTCCACGGCGACTACAACATGACCGACCGCCCCCCGACGCCCATGGCCACGCTGGAGACCGCCCTGCGCCTGGGGCGCGAGGCCGGGCTCAAGTACGTCTACTGCGGCAACGTGGTCGGGCGATCCGAGGAGTCCACCCGCTGCCCCGCCTGCGGCCAACTCGTCATCGAGCGCGTCGGCTTCTCCGTCCGCTCCATCGACCTTCGCGATGGCGCGTGCGGGCACTGCGGCGAGCCGATCGAAGGCGTCTGGGAGTAGCCGAGTTGAGAACAGCCGGCGATGACGGCGGGCACCCCCCCCTGCGCCGCAAGGACTACCCTTTCTTGGGCTCGCGAGTGACCGGGGAGGCAGCCAAAGCGAAGAGCACGATCTCCTCCCCTGTTACAGTGCTGATGTCGTGGTGAAGACTCACCACTTCGATCCCGGTGATGCCTTGAATCATGGTCTGCAGGGCCGGCCTGGCCGTTTCCATCAGTTGCGTCCGCACCTGCTTGAGCAGTTCCCTGCCCTTGTCGGAAGGGAGGGTCTTGACCAGTTGCTGCTCGGCTGCCGTCAGCACGCCGCGGAGGCGAACCAGGATCAGGTCGCCGATCAGATGGGCGTGGATCTCCTTGGGACCGCGGCCCATATACTCCTGTTCGAAGCGGTTGATCCCCTGGCAGACAGCGGCTTCGATCTCGCCTTGTGTCTTCATGCGCACCTCAAACGCGTTGCGACCGTGCCTGTGCGCCAAACGCGCTCGGCTTCGACAAGTCCCAGTAAAACCCTTATAATAATGGCAGTTCGGCGGGATCGCCAGTGATTTTCGGAATTGCACTGCCTTCCATGCCCCCGTCCGCTATAATAGGGCATCTGGAGCGTTGCACTGCTCTGGTTTCGGATGACTAGATAAAGGGCAGGCCCTCAGGGCAGGCCTGTTGACGAGTAAGCCGACGCGATTGGTCACCCTAAATGGGTGGTCAGACGCGTCGGCTTTTTTTGTTCCTCCCGCCGCGCGCAACCTCGGTGCCGCGGGAACAGAGGAGAACGAAGTTGCTGACGTCGCGGACAGGATCGATCCGATGACCAAGCCCCGCTCCAGCATCGCCCAGCGGATCGCGCAAGCGGTAATGGCTTGCCAGACACACACGACTGGCCACGCACCGAAAGGGGTGACCGTGAGCCTGTCTGGGGATGCCCTGGTGGTCACGCTGCACGATGCCCTTTCGCCGGCGGAGAAGGACCTGGCCAGGACCCCCGAGGGGGCTGCCCAGGTGCGGGAATTCCAACGCCAGCTCTTTGCCGTCTCCTCTCCGTCGCTGCGAGAGGAGATCCGGCGAATCACCGGGGTGGAGGTGCGAGAAGCTGTCGCGGAGGTCGAGGCATCACCGGGCGCGGTTGTCTGCGCCCTCGCCAGCGGCGCCATCGTGCAGGTGTTCCAGTTCGCTCCCGGCACCCTCACCGACACCTGGGGCGAGAGCGGCTTGACCGATCAAGAAGAGCAAGGCCGATCACGTTGACCGGCTGAAGAATACAGGTTCTCAACCGAAAGGGACTGCAATGAAAATGGTACGAAAGGTTCTGTGTCTTCTTCTACTGGTGTGCATGGTGACGGCGCCGCTGGGCTGCCTGAGCATCAACAAGTCGCCTGACAACGAGCCCAAGAAGGACGTAAACATCGGCGGCGAGCACGGCATTACCGTGGAACGATGAAACAATCGAAGGCTGGCTTCGCAGAGGAGCAACAGATGAGAAGGTGGATCACGGCTTCGATGATGATGGCATTGAGCTTCACGTCTGTCGGGTGCATGGGCCGCCTCTTTCGGGAGGGGCTGGGGGCCGCCACGGGCGCCTCCGGCAAGGTGGTGGAGAATGGTCCACCTGTCAACCTCACGAAGTACAAGAGCCTGCATATTCAACCGCTCACGCTTGCGCCGGGCCTGCAGGCCCCCGCGGACCTGACCGACGTGATCCAAGGGGATTTCGTGGCAGCGGCCACGAACAGGGGCTTCACGCTGGACGGCAAGCCGGGATTAAAGCTCGCCGGCGAGATCATCCACTATGAAACCAGCAGCACAGTCGATACGGCTATCGGCCCGCTGGCGGAAGTGATCGTTCGGGCGAAACTGATCGATGCCCAGAGCGGGCAGGTTGTCGCCCAGGCTAATCTGGTGGGCCGCTCGAAGGCGACCTCCTCCAGCGGGGCCAGGAACGTTTCCGGCGGCGCTGGCAAAGCGTTGGGCAAATGGCTGGCCGCCGGCGGGCTGAAGAAGGAAAAAGGCGAGGAGGATGACGAGTAAGGGACGCCGCCGAAAGGAGGCATACAGTGGATTCCGAGATTAGAGTTGCAGGACGGCTGGATGGCACGTACCGGGCCTGGTGCCCAGCCCTGCCCGGCTGCACGGTCTATGGAAGCTCCCGGTGCGAAGCCCTCGCCCGAATTCGCCAAGCCGTCCTGGGCTACCTCGAACACCTGGACGTCGCCCTTCCGAGAGAACTGGCAACGCAAACCAGACTGGTCGGGGCGGCGGGTCCGCGGGCGCGGCGCCGCCCATGCCCCCGGACAACCGAGTGACGAAAGGAGATCGAACCATGGTACAAGGCACTCGTCCACCCAGCCGGCGGGCCCGTCTGCGGATCGTCTGCCCGGCCTATCCCGCCTTCAATATCTACTCTCGTCCCGCCAAGGTGATGACCGCCCTGGGGCCGGTGTGCATCGCCACCGTCGTCCAGGACATCCCCGGCTGGGACGCGGAAGTCATCGATGAGAACAACTATCGGCGCGGCCCGACGGACGCGAGCGGCAGGCCGGACCATCAGGCCATGCAGCAAACCAGGCCCGCCGACGTGGTGGGCCTGTATGGAGGGCTGACCAGCACCATTCCGCGCTTGTACGAGATCGCCAGGCTCTACAAGGCCCTGGGCGCCCACACCATCGCGGGCGGGCACCACTTCGTCGACGAGAACATCGAGCAGGCCCTGCACAACGGCGTCGACATCGTCGTCATCGGCGAGGGCGAAGAGACGATCTCCGAATTGCTGTCGTGCCTGGACACCGGGCAGGACCTTTCCTGCGTGCGGGGCATCGCCTTCTTGCGGGACGGCCTGGTCATTCGGACCCCCGCGCGGGGACCGATCACGGCCTTCGACCAGCTTCCCCTCCCGGACTTCTCGGTCCTTCGCCACGCCCGCATGAAGGTCTTCCCGGTTTCCGCCACTCGCGGATGCGGAATGGACTGCGAGTTCTGCACCGTGAAGGGGAAACCTCGCTTCGCCTCGGCGGAGCGCCTGATGGAGCAGTTCTCCTCGGTCTACGAGAAATGGGGCGGGAGCATCTTCTTCATCGTGGACGACCTGTTCGGACAGAACCGATCGGACACCCTGCGCCTGTGCGAGATGCTTCGCGACTACCAGAGGCGACTCGGCGTCCGGTTCTTCATCACGGTCCAGATCCGCCTGGACAAGGCCCGCGACGAGGATCTGCTGCGGGCGATGCGCGAGGCGGGAGTCGTCATCCTGGCCATCGGGTTCGAGTCGCCCATCGCCGAGGAACTCAAGGCGATGAACAAGTGCCTGGCTCCGCGGGAGATGCTCGATATGACCCGGCTGTACCATCGCGCCGGGTTCCGGATACACGGCATGTTCATCTTCGGCTATCCGGCCCCCGAGGGCCTGCCGTTCCAGATGAGCGCCGAGGACCGCGCCAGGCAATTCCGCCGGTTCATTCGCAAAGCCCGCCTGGAGACGGTGCAGGTGATACTGCCGATCCCGCTTCCGGGAACCGAACTGACCGCCAGACTCCAGAAGGCGAACCGGGTCTATCCAACCGATTGCGTCGGCCTGGAGTACTACGATGGGAACTTCCCGCTCTTTCAGCCGGACCCCCCGATGAGCCCGGAGGATATGCAGGCCTCCGTCCAGCGAATCATGCGCGGGTTCTACGGACCTCGCCATCTCCTGGCCGTGGCGATCCACATCCTGTCATTTCCGGAGGTGGTGTTCTGGCTGCACAAGTTTGGCGACGCCTGGCGCCGCTGGTCCGGTTCCTGGTGGACCACCATCTACCGGGCGGGCGGATGGCTGACGTTGCGGAAATGGGTCGCCGCCTATACCAAGGACGGATTTTTGAGCAAGCTCGCGCACGCCAAGCGGTCCTGCCTGCCTGGCGGCGGGGAGTAGCGACGGGCGTCAAGTGCAGGAGTGGAATGCGACTTTATCTGATCAACCCGAACAACCCTCTGGTGAGCCTGACCAACGTCAAGGACAGCCACTGGAATCGGTACCGCGTCTGGAAGCCCCTGGGGCTGCTGGTCCTGGCGGGCCTGACGCCGCCGGAGTGGGACATCACGGTCATGGACGAGAACCTGGGCAGGCCCGACTACGGGGCCATGCCCATGCCCGACCTGGTCGGGATTACCGCTTTCACGTCCCAGGCCAGCCGGGCGTACGAGCTGGCGGGCGAATTCCGCTCCCGCGGCGTGCGGGTGGTCATGGGCGGCATCCACGCCACCATGTGCCAGGAGGAGGCGATGGAGCACGTCGATTCGGTCGTCGCGGGAGAGGCCGAAAGCGTCTGGGCGCACGTTCTGGAAGATGCCCGGCAGGGCCGATTGCACGACATCTATCATGGCCGGCACGCGGACCTGGCGGACGTCCCGCCCGCCCGGCACGACCTGCTGGACAGCGGGTATGCGTTCGGATCCATCCAAACCACGCGCGGCTGCCCGCTGAGTTGCAGCTTCTGCAGCGTCTCGGCGTTCAACGGCACGCGATACCGTCACCGGCCCATCGATAACGTGATCCGCGAACTCAAGACCATCCGGGAGAAGTGGGTCCTGATGGTGGATGACAACCTCACCGGCATCAGCGCGGCGCACCTGGCGCGGGCCAAGGACCTGTTCCGCGAGATGATCCGGGCCAATTTCCGCAAGAACTGGATTTGCCAGGTCACCATCAACATGGCGGATGACGAGGAGTTGCTGGACCTGGCCGCCCGAGCGGGCTGCCGGGGGGTGTTCATCGGCTTCGAGTCCCCGACGGCCGTCGGACTGGCCGAGGTGGGCAAGAAGTTCAACCTGCTCAAGGGGCGAGACTTCAAGGCCTCGATCCGCCGGATCCAGCGCCACCGCATCCTGGTCGTCGGGTCCTTCATCATGGGCCTGGATACCGACCAGCCGGGCATCGGGCGGAGGATTGCCGAAACAGCCCAACAGTACGGGGTGGATATCCTGAACACCCTGTTTCTGACCCCGCTGCCAGGCACCCGCCTGTGGGACCAGATGGAAAGCCAGGGCCGAATCCTCGCCAACGACTTCCCCGCCGATTGGCGCTACTACACCCTGGGCTTCCCGACGGCGCACTACAAGAACCTGTCCTGGGCCGCCATCGTGGCCGAAATGGAGGGCTGCGAACGGCGGTTCTACTCGCGATGGCGAGTCTTCCTCCGGGTGGCCGCCAGCGTCCTGGGCAGGCGATCCCCCCTCCTGTCGCTGGTGACCAATCTATCCTACCGGGGCAACACCCGATTGGCCCGGGAGACTTTCGCGGAGATGAACCTGAGGCACGCCGACCCGCCCCAACTGGTGCCGGGGCGCGCGGACGCGCCCTCCGCCAACCATGCAGGTCTCCTGTCGGTGGCCGCCCAGACCGTCAGGAAGATCACGATGAGCCGCAATCCTCTCCCTGCCGCCGCCTCGCAGTCCCGCCCCCCAGTGGGGTCCAATCCGATCTGCCGCCAGGGAAAGATTGCCGGGGATTTCCCTGTATAGTAGAATATCAGCTCGCTCGGGCAGCCCTTCCGCCGCCGGGGCCATCTTGGAGTCCCGCATGAATCGGACGCGCCGCCAAGCCGCGACCGCATCCGTACCTCACCGACCTCCTCTCCGCGCGCACGCGTTCACGCTGGTCGAGCTGCTGATGGTGATCGCCATCCTGTCGCTGCTGCTGGCCATGCTGACCCCTTCGCTCAAGCGCGCCCGCCTGATGGCGCTGGACGTCTCCTGCCGCTCCCAGTTTCACCAGGTCGGCCTGGCCTTCACCACCCACGCGGCGCGGCACCGCGCCGTCCTGCCCGGGCTGTGGGGCCCGCCCTGGACGGGCAGCGAGGAGTGGCAGAAGTCGTGGATGGGCAGCGAGGCGTTCACCGGCACGTTTCGTCCGGCCGCCCCGTGCAGCGCGGTCGGCACGACGGTCTCGGCGATGGGAGGCATCGAGTCGGCCCGCAAGCTCTACCGCTGCCCGGGCCTGCGGCCAGGCGTGCAGGGCAGCGGCGTGGGCAGCAACGGGATGTTCGACATGACGATGGTCCAGTCCCTGCCCGGGGCGCGTCTGGACCTGCTGCCGCTGTCGGCCCAGGTGATCCTGCACTCGGTCCAGGCGACGGTGACGGTGGGCATGCCCGTGGTCGTGGAAGAAGATCCCATCCAGAACATCAACCGCCAGCACATCGACATGGGGCACACCGCCTACAACCGCATGGGCTCGTGGCACGTGGGCGGGTCGGGCAACTACCTGGCCACCGACGGCAGCGCCTGGCACCTGCAGTTCGACGGGGGGGCCGGGCCCGAGGCCCAGGACTGGCGGGCCGAAGGGCCCAGCGGCCAACTCCGCAACCTCGGCGTCGCTCTGCCCTACGGGGGCTGGGACACCCAGTAAGGGCCGCTACTGCAAGTACAGCGTCTGGGCGACGTGGATCTCCAGCTTGGGGTCCACCTTCTGGGCCAGTTCCTCGGCGCTGTCGGCCAGCAGGGGCGAGATCTCGATGGCGGCCGCCACCTGCCCCTCCGCGTCGCGGGGCACCTGGATGCCGGCTTCTTCGAGCCAGGAGGCGGCCCGGCGGACCTGGTCGTGCAGGCTGGTGGCCGGGCTGTCGTTGCCGCTGGCGTTCTTGATCGGGCTGAACTCCTCGCTGCGGTCCGTTTCCAGGATCAGCGTGCGCTCGGCCAGCGGCAGGGCGTCGAAGACGAACATCTCGAGCTTGACGGCGTTGGGCTTGTCCGGTTTGACGGTGTGGCCCTGCGCGTTGACGCACGCGACGGCCTTGTCGGCGCGGTGGTAGGGCAGACCGACCCCGCCGCCGTCGGTGAGCGACTCGACGAAGGAGCGCGAGAACACGTGGATGGCGATGGACCCGGCGGAGAACTTCAGCCGCCCGTGCTCGTCGGTGGCGCGGGCCAGGTCCTCGGGCATGTCGGAATACTCGATGATCATGCAGCGCCCCTGGGTCATGCAGAAGTTGCCCAGTTTCTCGAGGGGGTCTCTCTTGGCCAGGGCCTTGGCCGACACCTGGGCCCGGCGCAGATCGTGCAGGCCCAGGAAGAGCGGGTCGATCGCGTGGACCAGCGGATTGTCGATCTGGAAGTAGCTGATCAGCTCGATGCCGCGCCGGGCCATGTCGTCCAGGGCGCCGCTCTCTCGCAGGGCGGTCAGGCTGCCCCCGTGCCCGTTGGGGCTCAGCGCGATGGAGTCCTTCTTCTCCAGGACGATCCGGCCCTCGTAGTCGATGGCAGGCATGGTCGCCTGGCACAGGAAGAACACGTCCGGGTCGGCCAGGCCGAAGTTGGCGTTCTGGCGGAAGAACGCCCGCGTGGCCACGTCGTTCGCGGGCGAGGTCATGACGTACAGCGGGATGCTCTTTCCGGCCCGCCGCCCAGCCGCCAGCACCTGCTCCGCCAACACCTGGAACAGGGGCTTTCGGGTCACGGGCGTCGCCGGGAAGCAACCCTTGGGGCCTTCGTAGCCCAGGCGCGTTCCCTGCCCGCCGGCGACCAGGAACGCGGCCACCTTCCCCGCCCGCAGCAGCTCCCGCCCCCGCTGGACGGCGCGGTCGTGCTCGGCCCGCTGGGCGGGCTCATGCGGCGTCGCCGGCACCACCGGCGGCGGTTGAAGGTCCGCCGGGGGCTCGGCCAGGGGCTTGTGGAACACGTGCGACTGGATCAACTCGTCGATCAAGTCCAGGTCGATCGACTCGATCTGCCTCAGCAGCGCCTCCTGCCCGGCAGGCGGCAAGTCGTGGTAGAACCTCACCAGGTGGTCCTGCTTGTGCTTGCGAAGCTCCTCGCGAATCGCCTGAATGTCCGCCATGTCGTCTCCCGTAGGTCCTTGCTTGTGGCCATTGTAGGCGGGCGGAGAGGGAGTCCCGGTTCCGCAATCCGCGCCCTGCCTGCCGGCGGGCGGGGCCGTGCTCGCTCACCCGCGCAACTGGCCTTCGCCGGTCACGATCCACTTGTACGTCGTCAGGTCCTCGGCGCCCATCGGCCCGCGGGCGTGCAGCTTGTCGGTGCTGATGCCCACCTCGGCGCCCAGCCCATACTCCCCGCCGTCGCTGAAGCGCGTCGAGACGTTCACCATCACGCTGGAGGAGTCCACCGCCTTGACGAACCGCTCGGCCGCCGCGATCGAGCGGGTGACGATCGCGTCGGTGTGGGCCGACCCGTACGCGTTGATGTGCTCGACGGCCTGGTCGAGCGAATCGACCACCCGCACGGCCAGCACCAGGTCCAGGTACTCGGTCCGCCAGTCCTGCTCGGCGGCGTCCTTGATCTTCGCGGCCAGCTGGTCCAGGCCGGCCGCCGCCAGCGCGGGCCTGCATCGCGGACAGCATCGCAGCTCCACGCCCGCCTGGTCCAGCGCGGACAGGACCTGCGGCAGGAAGGTCTCCGCCACCGCCTGGTCCACCAGCAGCGTCTCCATGGCGTTGCACACGCCGGGTCGCTGGCACTTGGCGTTGAGCACGATTCGCCGGGCCATCTCCAGGTCCGCCTCGGCGTGCACGTAGACGTGGCAGTTGCCCGCGTAGTGCTTGATGACCGGGATGGTCGCCGCCTGCGTGACCGCCCGGATCAGCGCCTCGCCTCCGCGGGGCACGAGCAGGTCGATCAGCCCCTCGGCTCGGCACATGGCGGTGACGATCTCGCGGTCGACGTTGTCGATCATGGTGACGGCGGCCTGGTCCAGGCCCGCCGACGCGAGGCCCTGGCGGAGGACGGAGGCGATGGCGAGGTTGGAGTGCAGGGCCTCCTTGCCGCCGCGCAGGATGCACGCGTTTCCGCTCTTGAGGCACAGGGCGGCTGCGTCGGCGGTGACGTTGGGTCGCGACTCGAAGATGATGCCGATCACGCCGATGGGCACGCGGCGCTTCTCCACGCGCATGCCGTTGGGGCGGTTGGAGGCGGAGATCGTCTGCCCGACCGGGTCGCTCTGGGCGGCGATCTGCTCCAGGGCGGCGGCCATGGCCTCGATGCGGGCGGGCGTGAGGCGCAGGCGGTCGATCATGGCCTCGCTGAGGCCCAGTTCGCCGCTGCGGGCGAGGTCCTGCCGGTTGGCCTGCTGGAGTGCGCCCGCCTGGGCGCGGATGGCGGCGGCGCAGGCCCGCAGGGCGCCGTCGCGGACGGCGGCGGTGCTCAGGGCCAGTTGCGAGGCCGCGCGGCGGGCGGCGAGTGCGATGTCGCGAACGTAAGCGGTGGCGTCCATTGTGGTTCTCGGTAGTCAGCAGTCAGTTCATCCATAGGTCCTATGCGTCTCATAAGTCCTATAGGTCCTGTTTATCGAAGCACAGGATACCATTGTGGAAAGCCCACGGAAAGCCTTCCGTGGGCTTTTGCAGGCGCGGCGTCTCGCCGCGTTCCGGCAAAGGTCGACGATTGCATCGCCCGCCCGGTCGGCGTATCGTGTACGGCCTGGAAGGAGTATGTCATGAGCGAACCGTCCCGCAAAGTTGCCCTGGCCTTCCTGGCCCATCCCGACGACGCCGAGTTCCTCTGCGCCGGCACGCTGATCCGGCTGGCGGAGGCCGGCTGGCAGATCCACATCGCCACCGCCGCCCCCGGCGACTGCGGCACGGTCGACCGCACGCCGTGGGACATCTCGGCCATCCGCACCGCCGAGGCGCAGGCCGCCGCCAGGCTGATCGACGCCACCTACCACTGCCTGGACGAACGGGACCTGATGATCGTCTTCGACAAGCCCACGCTGCGCAAGACCATCGACCTCTTCCGGCGCGTCGCGCCG